>WNFC01020642.1_pt1 | contig 10023 bp, 9 predicted proteins | sample 5400541 | NCBI WGS metagenome assembly WNFC01 (sample SAMN13153342, study PRJNA577476) | soil metagenome | isolation source: 120 cm saprolite under Douglas fir tree site 2 hole 2 replicate 1 | place: USA:California | collected 2015-04-18 | reverse complement strand
CGGAGATCCGGCGCTGCTCGGCGAGCGCCAACAGCCCGGGCACGACCGGCGCCGCCGGGTGGATCACCGTCGCCAGGTGGGTGTCGTCATATTCGAGGACGTTGGCGCTGACCGCGTTGAGAAACGCGGCGTTCAGCGCGTCCGGGCGCTCGCCGCGGCCGATGACGCTGGCCTGGCTCGCCCCGAAATAGGGCGTAAGCACCGTGGCCGCGAGGCTGACCGCCTCGTCCCGGCAGCCGCCGAGCGCGCCGCCGACAAAGTTCAACAGCGAGCGCACTCCCTCATGCCGCACCGCCGCAGGGATGTCCTCCCAGCGCGACGCGACGAGAAACGCCGCCAGAGCCTCGGTGACGCGCAGCTCGCCGGTCATTGGGTCCTCAGATGCATTGCATTGTCATTCTGCGTCCTTCGAGACGGCGCTCCGCGCCTCCTCAGGATGAGGATAGGCTTATGATGGCATTAAGAAAAAACCTCATCCTGAGGAGCCCGCATCGCGGGCGTCTCGAAGGACGCGCGGGCATTGATCCAGCCTGACGTCAAATCGCGAGGTAGCCGCCATCGACCGTGACCGTGCTGCCGGTCACCCAGCGCGACTCGTCCGAGGCGAGGAACAGCACCGCGCCAACCAGATCGTCGGGCTGGCCGAGGCGGCCCAGGGGGATCAGCGCCTCGGTGGCGCGGCGCGCTTCGGGGTCGGTGTAGCTGGCGCGGGTGAGGCTGGTCAGGGTTGGGCCGGGCGCGATCGCGTTGACCCGGATGCCGTGCGCCGCCAGATCGATCGCCATCGCGTGGGTGAGGGACCGGCCGCCGCCTTTCGAGGCGACATAGGCGGCGCGCTCGGGCCGCGCGACCTCGGCGAGCTGCGAGGTCACGTTGATGATGCTGCCGCCGCCTTGACGCACCATGTGGCGCGCCGCCGCCTGGCCGAGGTGAAACATGCCGGTCAGATTGACCGCGATGATGCGGTCCCATGTCGCCGCGTCGAGATCGAGGAAATTGGCGCGGTGGCTGATCCCGGCGTAATCGAGGAGGATGTCGAGCCGGCCGAACTCGCCAACCGAAGCGGCGACCGCCTGATCGACTGCGGCGCGGTCGGTCACGTCAAGGCGCTGCCCCGCGGCACGCCCGCCGGCTTCGCGGATCCGCCCGGCGGTGGCTGCGGCCGCGGCCGCGTCGATATCGGTACACAGCACAGCCGCGCCCTCGCGCGCCAGCGCTTCGGCACCTGCGCCGCCGATCCCGCCGCCTGCGCCGGCGACCAGCGCCACCTTGCCCGCGACCCGGTCCATGCTTTTCCTCTCCTCCGCGATGCCCGGCACTATAGCGGCGACGCATCGAGGGTCGACACGGAATGCGCGATTGAAATCTTCCGTCGCCGCCCTTTGGGGGGAGAGGCGGGCCAGTCACGGGGGAGAGGGAGTTAAAGTTGAGGTCTCAGCTCATCTCGAATTTCATCTACAATCTCATTTCGTATTGTAATCCCGTCGCGATAGATAGACATGTATATTATACCGTGCGGCGACCGCGATGGAGCCGGCGATGCACATCCATGTTATCCACGAGAACGCGGCCTGGCTGGAGCCTCTGGCGCGCGCGCTCGATGCAGAGCGGCTGCCGTGGCGCGACTGGTTCCTAAATAGCGGCGCGTTCGACCTATCGGCGCCGCCGCCGGAGGGTGTCTTCTACAATCGGATGAGCGCGTCGTCGCACACCCGCGATCATCGCTACGCCGCCGAGTTGACCGCGTCTGTGCTGGCCTGGCTCGCCCGGCATGGGCGGCGGATCATAAACGGTCCGCGCGCGCTCGACCTCGAGATCAGCAAGACCCGCCAATACGCCGCCCTCGAGGCAGCCGGCATTCGCACGCCACGCACCGTACTGGTCGCCGGCAAAGGCCAGCTTGTTGATGCTGCACATGAATATTTTGCTGGTGACTCCCTGATTCTAAAGCCTAACCGCGGCGGTAAGGGGCTTGGGGTCCGCCTTTTTCACAGCGCCGAGGCGCTCGCTTCCTATGTCGCCGGCGCCGAGTACGAGCCGCCGGTCGATGGCCTCCATCTGCTGCAGCAATATGTGCGCGCGCCAGCCCTTGGTCCGAATGGGCCGCTGGTCACCCGCGCCGAGTTCATCGGCGGCCGGTTTCTCTACGCGGTCGAGGTCGACACCAGCGACGGGTTTGAGTTGTGTCCGGCCGATCAATGCGCGATCGACGATGCGTTCTGCCCGGTGGGAGAAGCGCCGAGCGCGAAGTTCACGATCATCGATGACATCGAGCCCAGGCTGAAACAACGCTACGAAGCCTTCCTTGCCGCCAACGACATCGAGGTGGCCGGGGTCGAGTTCATCCGCGACGCCGACGGCGCGGTGTACACCTATGACGTCAACACCAACACCAACTACAACCCCGAGGCTGAGGCGCGGGCCGGCCGCTCGGCGATGACCGCGCTCGCCCGCTTCCTCGCCGCCGAACTCACCCGCCTTGCCCCGTCCCGACAAGCGGCCGAATGAGCCGGCGCGATCACGCCCGTTTTACGTCTGCTTAAAGCACCGGTTGGCGTTGTCCCAGAAGAGCTTCTGACGGCCCGCCGGGGTGATGCTCGACCAGTCCATGATCTTGTCGATGCGGGTAGTCGGAGGCGTACATCAGGACGCCGTCGCCCAATGCCTCTGTCACCATCTGGAACATCGGCTCGTGCTCGTGCGCCTCGATGTTGCAGAAGACGCGGCCGGCCGCGAAATGCTCGCTCGGCAGATGCTTCAGCGGCGCGGTGCGGCCGACATAGCTGACCTGTTCGTCCATCCGGCGCACCCAGAACGGCAGCCAGCCGAAACCGCATTCAAGGACCGCCAGGCGCAGGCCCGGGTGCCGGTCGAGGACGCCGCCGGCGAGAAAGCCGGCCATGAATCGCATTGCGCCCCACGGATGCGAGCAGAGGCGCGCCAGATAGACATTGTCCCACATGTCGCGGTAGCCCGGAAAATAGGGCGGGTTCCAGGCAAAGCTGTGATGCGCGATCGCCAAATCGTGCTCCTCGGCGGCCTGCCAGATCGGCTCGAGATCCGGGTGATCGACCGGCCGGTCGTTGTCGAGCAAGGGCTGCACCGCGACCGCCCATTTTGAATTGCCCCATTCGCGGATCTCGCGCACCGCCTCGCCGACCTCGCGGGTCGAGGCGACGATCGGGCCCTTGAGGCGGTCGGGCGCGACGCTGCAGAAATCGGCCATGTGGCGGTGATAGGCGCGGATCAGCGCGACTTCGATCGAGGTGTCGGGGTGGCCGACCGCCGCGGTCCACGCCGAGGGAATGAGGAAATGCCGGTCGGCGCCTTCGATGTCCATGTCGTGGATGCGGTTGGCTGCGTTGTCGTCCTGGACGCCGGGGCTGGGGCGCAGCCGGCCGCGCCACACCCGGCCGTCGCTCGATCCCGGCTGCGGCTCGGCTTCACCCAGGGTGCGCTCGTAGATCTTTTGGTCGAACCGATAGATGTGGCGCTCGCCGCCACCCTCTTCGCGCGAGCGGATCGCGGCCTTGTAGGGGGCGAGCTCAGGGAGGCGCGGCCGGAACCCCGGATCGACGTATTTGTCGAGCACCTCGGCACCGGGGTTGATGTGCGTATCTACGTCGTAGACGCGAAAACCGTTTTTCATGCCTGGTCTCCACCCTCGCAGTGCGTTGGTCCGCTATCGCATGGCGGCGCCGGTTTTGCCTATCGAAATTGCGGTATTGAGGCGCGCCGTGCGATGCATCGCCCTCTTTGCATTGCGGGGGCGTTCGCCTATCCTCCAGCCGGGGCGGGTGTAGCTCAATGGCAGAGCAGAAGCTTCCCAAGCTTACGACGAGGGTTCGATTCCCTTCACCCGCTCCAGCTATTTTAACCATTTCCCTGCCTTCTCCATAATCCGCTGTCCCGATATGGGACAAATTTGGGACACTTGGCGCCCAGGTCGAGGAAAGGCGGAGGGGCAATGGCGACAATCATTCGGCGCGGCGAGCGACAGTGGCAGGCGCGGGTACGCCGGCAAACGGTTCGCACCGGTGCCACGTTCGAGACCAAAGTGCGTGCTGTCGCGTGGGCGCGCCAGGTGGAAGCTGATATTGACGCGGGGCGGTTCCAGTTCGGTCGGGTCGAAGCCGAGCGCACCACCTTGCATGAAGCGTTGGCTCGATATCTGGCGGAGATCGTACCGAGTAAGAAGGGTATCCGGCAAAATACCGGGATCGTCCGGGCATGGCAGCGCAGCCCTTTAGCCCAGAGAGCCCTTGCCGCCATTCGCAGCACCGACATAGCTGTGTGGCGAGACGCGCAGCTCAAGCACGTCGGTCCACAAACTGTGCTTCATCACCTCAACGTGCTTTCTCACCTGTACAGGGTCGCGGCTGCCGATTGGGGTTTGGAGACTCTCGCCAACCCAGTAGCAAAGATCAAGAAACCGTCGATCCCAAGGGGACGAGAGCGACGGCTACGGAACGGCGAGGAGCAGCAGCTGCTCGATGCGTGCGATCGGTCAGAGAGCACCTGGCTGGGTCCGCTAGTTCGACTCGCCCTCGCGACCGCGATGCGTCAGGGGGAATTGGGAGGCTTGACATGGTCCCAGGTTAGGCTCGCCCAGCGCACGATCTTGCTGACAGACACCAAGAACGGCGAGCCGAGAACGGTTCCTTTATCGACGCCGGCGATCCAGGCGCTCTGCTCGATCCCGAAGGCTGACGTCGATAAATTATTCTCGATCAAAACGGGTCGGGCGATATCGCATGCGTTCGCCAAAGCGTGTAAGCGGGCGGCGATTGTTGATCTGCGGTTTCATGATCTGCGGCACGAAGCAACGAGCCGCTTCTTCGAGCAAACCGATCTGCGCGATGTGGAAATAGCCTCGATTACGGGGCACAAAACCATGGATATGCTGAAGCGCTATGCGCATTTGCGCGCTGCGCAATTGGCGGTGCGGCTCGGATAAACGCGGCATTCTGGCTTTTGTGAAACTAAGTATCGGTTGATCGCGGTGAGACATCGCCATCTGACTCGTCAAGCTGATGGCGCTTCAGCGCCTGGATCCAATGCTCTTCTGTGGGGTGGAACCATCGCCTGATATAATCTTCATGGATAATCACGAAAGATATATCGTTGATAGATCCATATGAGAAAAATATTAATCGTTCGTCTGCTGAAATTTTACTAAGTACTGAAAGAAACTCAAACCACCATTTTTGGTCAAATTTCCGCCTCTGGGCCATTCTGCAGAGCTGACGCTCGGTTATGACTGTCGGTCTGGGCGATTCCGGATCACCCGGATTCAGTTCATATAACTTCTGAAGCCGTCTCCGGACCGATTGTGCCCAATCGCTACCAAATTCCTCGCGAAGCGCTTCCCGGACGTTTTCCTCCGGGGCGGCTGGCCAGTTCTCCGCTACCCTCAAAGACACGAATCCGAGCACACCTCCTCGAGCAAGCCGAGGGTATGACATCAAGATAGAATGGCAGATCTCAAGCTCCCGAGCGGTCTCCTCGAAAAATTCGGGCCGAAGCGAGCGCTCACGTCTAGCCAGCATCTTGAGGTCTTCGCTACGCAGGTAAAAACGGTGTGGAACACCATCATTCGCCGCGCGATAAAGCTGGTCGAGAACGCCGGCGACGTCATGGGGCGAGAGATCTACAGCCATAGTGAACTCCCTTGGGCCGCAAAAGCGCGCTATCTCGATACGCTTATAAAATTTTTCCTTGAATAATCAAGAGGTTGCGATGTTTTTTGGTATGCATATTTTCATGTAAGCCTCTGAATCTATTAGCGTAACCCCGCTAAATCACCAGGTTGACGGATAGCGGTGTGCCGATTGCTGCATTAGAGGAAATAGGCGAATAAATAAGAGCTCCCCCTGATGCGGAGGAGCATGAAGTGTCCAGCAGAAACTCACCGGAGCGACCCAAACCGGGTCACCATCTTACCTCACCTGCCGCTCTGGCGACAGGTGTAGACCTGGGAAGTCCAATCAGTACTTGGACACCGCGCGACTCTGGCTTGCCTCGTCTGAACGAAAAGCAGCTGGCGGAGCGCTGGGGCGTGTCGGCGCGCACGCTGCAAGCCGCGCGCGTCAAAGGCACCGGCGTTCCCTTTGTCCGGATCGGCAGATCCGTGCGGTACCGGCTGGAGGATGTGCTCGCGTACGAGCAAGCGCGCCTGCGCACAAACACCTCCGAAACGCCGTAAGAGCCGGGAGCAAGCTGATGAGCAAGCAACTGCCCTTCTATTTGCGGCAAACGCCGAGGCCAAAAAACGACCCGGCGGACGGGTTGCCGGCCTTTGAAACCGAGAAGCAGGTCGCCGAGCGGTACGCGGCACGCGGCCGACTGATGTTCACGGGAAATCCGATGTCACAACCGAACTTTTACTGGTGCGCCGAAGCAAACCCCTGCGACTCAGCAGCTTGCTTCGCGTGCATGCGGGAATTTCGCCGATGGTTGGTTGATGCCGGCGCCGCTTTGTTGGAGCAGAGCCTAGGACAGCTATCAGTGGCAAGCTTAGTGCACCATACTTTGAGCCGCCGCCCAGGTAACCTGAACAGCTTCCATCTGGGTAAAGCGAAACGTCAACTGTCGCGGCACATCGACCGCGCCGGTCTCGGTAGCCTGGTTGCCATCGGTGGCTTCGACTTCAGCTACAACCAGCCAGCAAACGGTTCCACACCGCACTGGCAACCTCACGCCTATGTCATCTGGCAAGGGATAGACCAGGAAATACTGAAACGAGCGCTCAGCCCGTTCTACCCCGCTACAGCCGAGATACCACGACCTGTACGGGTGCGAAACGTAACCAACCTGATGGCAGCACTCAGCTACACGGCAAAAGCCGTATTCTACCGTCGCACATCGTATAAGGATGCTAGCGGGAGGGCGAACACTCGGTCCCTGCCACTGCTCCCTCCAGCTGAGCGCGAGTTGCTCACATACCTTGATCAACTCCACCCGGTGGACCGGCTCTTCTTGAAGAACGTGCGACGGCAGGGATCAATCCTCATACCACAGGTGTCGGGAGCATCAGCTCCATCTTCGGTGATCATGATCGGGCCATCGACAGGAAAATCACCGAGCCGCAGCTTGTCACCGAAAAAAATGCGGCTAGGCGCTCGAACCACCGCTCAAGACCCTCATAGAAGGGTTTAGCGCCCTAAAACTCAGTATCGGTGAGACAACACTGAGACAACACTCCACTCCCAAAACCGATGCGCACGTGGCTCGTCCAAACCTAGCCTTTGGTAGACAAAGCAACCGATCATCGGCCGATAAGCAGTGAGCAGTGAGCAGTGAGCAACCGTGTGCGCTTCGCAAGCTTCCATGCTCACTGCTTGATCATACAACAGCACAGAAGGAGCAACGACATGCCGACCTCGAAACGAGACGCTGGAGAATTTTTCGCGACACCCCGAGGCGTATTCTTTCGTCGCCCCGGCACAACGCCGCCGAGGTATGTTCCGATTCGGCTGCAAGCTACGGTGTCAGTCCAAGGCCTGGCAACCAAGTTCGCAGTTGTTCAGCTCCGTGACTACGACGGAGAGTTCGTCTGTGTAAAGCTGCCGCGTGCAGATTTGAAGGCATTCCACAAGTTCCGGCATGCCTTGGAAGATGCCGGGTACGAGTTTCCAGCGGACCTCGCACTTGCCAGGCAACTACATCAAGTCATTGCCCAGATGAAGCCGCACGCACGATGGGAGCTGGTGGACCGCGTTGGGTGGCACGACAACGAGTTCGTTCTGCCAAACACCCCAGCGCAGGCCGATGGCAAGGTACTTCGCTTCGAGTCCGAGAAGCCGGAGTATTACACGCATTACACGCGTCGGGGGACACTCTCGGATTGGCAGCGGCTTGTGGCGGGTCACGCGCTCCACTCCAGCCGCCTGATATTCGCTATTTCACTAGCGTTCGCAGCACCACTGATGCGATTCGCCAGTATCGAACCGGGAGGATTTCACCTGTTTGGCAAATCAACCAAAGGCAAAACGACCTGTTTGATCGCCGCCAGCTCAGTAGTAGGACCAGGTATTCGCTCCGAGCTATTGAATTGGGATATTACAGATGCTGGGTTAGAGGAAGTAGCGGCCGGTCATAATGACAGCCTGTTGTGCCTTGATGAAACAGGGCAGATCCGTACCGATGCAACCAGTTCTGTGGCTAAGAAACTCCGGACACATGCGTTCAAACTGGCTGGTGGGCGAGGACGCCTCAGGTCAAGTTTATGGGGGCAAAGACTTGGCGCGCGAGTTTTGAAATGGAGGCTTCTTTTTCTTTCAACGGGCGAGCTGGCGCTATCGGATTTGGCGTCCGAAGCCGAGATCAATAGGCTGAAGGGTGAAGAGGTGCGGCTAATTGACCTTCCAGCCGTCATCGACGAAGAGTTGGGGATATACGAGACCTTGCCGCCTGGATTCTCTACGGCTGACGAAGCTTTGCTAGGAATAGCGGCGGCATGTGAAGCAAACTGCGGGGTCGCGTTTGAAGCGCTTTTATCGAAAGTGCGAGCCAACATGCAGGCCATGGATCACGCGGTGCAACGCAGAATGAAAATTTTCATGAAGGCCGCTCAGGTGCCAACCGATGCCTGGGAGCGGCGGTTTGCCCAACGGTTCGCACATGCGTTCGCTGCCGCGGACATAGCCGCGGAGTTCGGGATAGTGCCCTGGTCGCGCCAGGTCATCGGTTGGGCGATAAGGAGTTGTTACCTAGCGGCTCGTGCTGCGGTACCGGATGCACGACAGTTGGCGTCGCAGGGTCTTGCCGTGCTTCGCTCTCAGCTAGCGAAAAAGGAGGAAGTGTTAGATTTAAGACGCGCAGGACACAAAGTGTCGTGGACGCAGGAGCAGGTCGAGGCAGCTCAGGTGTTTCGACGCTCGGACTCCAAAGGAGCGTATTTTTTGGTTGAAGAACCCACTTTTCTGAGCTGGTTTGGATCGCCACTGCAGGTAGAACTCGTCCTTGAAGAACTGGAGCGGGGTAGATTTCTCGTGAAAACTACGCGCAACCTCAGAAAAATACAGACCCCAATTGCTGGGATCGACGGTAAACGGTATTACTATGCCATCCTGGAAACGGTCTTGAGCACTGCTTGACAGCAAATGCGGCGGCACCAGCAATGCGGAATGGGAGGAGCAGTTGGTTGACTGAAGTAGGTCTTCCTCGACGCGGCGGAGGCGCTTGGCCTGCTGGACATGGCTGAACGCTCCGCGCGTTGGGACTGGCGACGCCGGATCAGTACTGCCCACGCGGAGGCGCGCGGGCTTCAAAGCCGCAGGAAATGCTGGCGAATCAACGTCATTTTTGGCAAAACAGCCGGCCCTGCGTCGACTCGATATCAATAGGTTACCCACCATTTTGCCATTTTGGCAAACCGCACCCGGCCTGCCGGAGCACGTCGAGACTACTGAAAGGCACCGCATGCCCTACCTCGACACCGGCCGGATCAGCCTGTTTTTCGAGGATGCCGGGAGCGGTGGTATCCCAGTGTTGCTGCTGCACGAGCTGGGCGGAAGCAGCGAGAGCTGGCGCGAGGTAATCCCCTCGCTAACCACCGACCGCCGGGTAATCGCAGCCGATTTCCGATGTGCTGGCCGCTCGGAGAAACCGCCGGGCAGCTTCGCCATCTCCGATATCGCCCGATGACCTGGACGCCCTCTTACGGACTCTGGGCTTGACCGATCCGGTCGATGTGATCGGCGCGGCGTTGGGCTCGCTGGTCGGTGCGCTGTTGGCGATCCACCGCCCCGACCGGGTCCGCCGGTTGCTGATGTGCGCGGTCGCGGCCGACATGGCCGGACCGACCCGCGCCTATGTGTCCGAACGGGCCGCCAAGGTCCGTGTCGTCGGTATGCGCGGAGTGGTCGAGGCAAGTCTGGCGAACTCGTTCCCGGCGACTCATCCGACGCAGCGAGCTGCCTACCAAGCGATCTATCTCGGCAACGACCCGGCTGCCTATGCCGAACTGTCGCTGGCACTGGCGCGGTTGGAGATGACCGCGGCTGATTGGAGAGCGATCCG
>WNFC01016978.1_pt1 | contig 10024 bp, 6 predicted proteins | sample 5400541 | NCBI WGS metagenome assembly WNFC01 (sample SAMN13153342, study PRJNA577476) | soil metagenome | isolation source: 120 cm saprolite under Douglas fir tree site 2 hole 2 replicate 1 | place: USA:California | collected 2015-04-18 | reverse complement strand
ACATCTATAACTTCTTCAAGTGCCTTTCTATGGAACGCCTCCAGTACGCGGAAGGCTACTATACGGAGCAGGCGCCGGAACAGCAATTATGGGAAAGCCACGGCTACCGCATCCAGCGCCGTTGTCCCCATCTGAAGGCCGACCTGGCGCGCTTTGCGCATATAGAAAATGGCGTGCTCACTTGTACAATGCACGGCTGGCAATTCGAACTGGCTACTGGCCGCTGCCTCACCTCCGAGGGGCATCGACTCTATGCGCAGCCGGTTGCAAACGAGGAAGCATCGACCGCTATAAAGGGCAGTGTGGAAGACACGACAATGGCAGGTGATGATGGGCATCAGGCCGGGGAGAACAATGTGCAGTTCATCAGGAAAGCATGTAGCCACTGCTGGTACGTCCCATCACGCTGGCCTACCTCCTCCCAAAAGTGACATAGTACTTTTTTCTATCTCTTCCTCAAAGCGCGAGACATTTCCCGGATTCTTGCGAAGTATGTATAGCATGGATTTCTTAGCAACATCGCAGGATAGCGCTCAGGTGTGCTTCATTTTTGCTTGAAAAGAGTCTCACCGCCTGGTATTTTCGGTGCTGTTTCTACAGGTCAAGAAACCTTAACCACGCAGGTGGAGGTTTCTCCCTTGACAGGTCCAACTGAGCAATGTAGCATTGCTATTAGCTAGAGGCCCCAAACGGCCTCTGTTCAGCTAGTTACTAACATTACGTTTCCATTCGCAGTCAGTGACCCTATCCCATGAAAGGGGATGGGCTTATGAGTAGGGGTGAGTCTGGAAGCCTGGGGGCTTCCATTAACCGTCTCTCACAAGTTCGCACTGACCAGACTCAGTTCTTGAGAACGGGGAGCCGAGCAAGCGTGCGTCTGCTCGTTCGATGAGAGAGCTATGATAGCAGGAAGCGGTGAAGCACCCACCTGGGAATGCTGCCTCAGTTCCTAGCTCTGGAATTGCTCCTTTAAACAGTGGTACAGGGTAGCTACAGTGAGGAGCAAACGTCCCGCCTGCTATCTTTGTCGAGGGGAACGCTTTCACCCGGGTCATCCGGTGTTTTACGGTTTGGGCATTCCGTTTCAAAATGTCCCGCCTACGGGCGGCGTTCTTTCCTCTCATCCCCTCGAGGGGGATGAGCACCCCCGAACGGAGTTTCTATGGTTTGATAGTAGGGTGGGAATGGTATCATTTCCAGGCCGCGCTCTACAGCCTTTTTATGCTCTAATCAGGAGTAGCCTGGAAAAACACATAAATACGCATATATTTTTATACCTGACACCTTGCGATCAAGCAATTAGAGAGGATACATCGCTATGAGTCGTGTCAATATCCATATGGAGGAGCTATGGATACAGCGGGGAATCTTGATCGGCAAGTGGGTGAGGCAGCGAGTTTATCTTGTGGCGCTTGTGGGCGTACTCGTCACGATGGCGACAGCGTTTCTGCTTCCCGCTTTGCTTGGGACCAGGGCTGCGTCAAGCGAGCAGTTTACCCCTGCGGGTGATTGGCTGACATACGGGTACGACAACGCGCGTGATAACTTCAACGCGGCTGAAACCATCATCACTCCGTCAACTGCTCTCCAGCTCAAGCAAAAATGGGGTCATACCGGCGCAAATGGTATCTCTGATCAAATCGCTGCCGTCGGCGGTACCGTCTACTGGGGTTCATGGGATGGCTATGTGCACGCGACGAGCGCCAGCAACGGCGCTCGCGTCTGGTCTAAATTTATTGGACAGACGACAGACTCTGCCTGCAACCCGCCGCGCGTGGGCGTCGCCAGTTCGCCCACGGTCGTCTCCGTCAATGGCCAACTGGAGGTCCTCGTCGGCGGCGGCGACGCCAATTTCTATGCCTTGAACGCCAGCACCGGCAGCATCCTCTGGCACACCTCCCTGGGTTCCTCCCCCAGCGCCTTCATCTGGGATTCGCCAGCGGTGTTCAATGGCAGCATCTATATTGGGACGTCCTCCTTCGGGGATTGCCCCCTGATACAGTCCAATTTCTACCAACTGAATGCGACCACCGGGGCTATTCAGCATACCTTCAATATTGTCCCCACTGGTTGTACCGGTGGGGGACTGTGGGGCTCGCCCACCATCGACGCGACTGCAGGCGCGATCTTCTTCGCCACTGGCAATACGGGCTCCTGTGGCAGTTCAGAGCCCTATAGCTTCGCGTTGGTGAAACTGAGTGCCTCAAACTTGAGCGTGTTGGATCAATTCCAGTTGCCACCGGCTGAGCGGCCGGGCGACAGCGATTTTGGCTCCACGCCCACGCTCTTCACGACGAGCACCGGGACCGCCATGGTGGGGGTGGCCAACAAGAATGGCAAGTATTACGCTTTTAACCGCAACAGTCTTGCAACGGGTCCGGTGTGGAAAGACCAGGTCGCCAATAGTGGGGGGTGTCCCCAGTGCGGCACTGGTTCCATCTCGCCCAGCGCCTGGGATGGGCATAATCTCTACATCGGCGGGGGCAACACCAAGATCGGCAGCAGCAGTTGCATGGGCAGTGTGCGCAAGGTCAATCCGGACGATGGGAGCTATCTCTGGCAGCACTGCATGGGCAGTGGACCGGTGCTGGGTCCGGTAACAGCCACGGCTTCCGGGGTGGTAGCGGCCTCGCAGGGCAACACGGTGATTGTGATGAACGCGTCCTCGGGCGCCACCGTGGCCCGTCTCCACGACAACTTGACCGGCTCGAGGCTCTACGGGGGACCGTCTATTTCCAATGGTGTGCTGTTCGTCGGCAACATAGATGGCAACATCTATGCTTACTCGATTAATGGGCAATGACGTGAAATCGCATTTCAACCAGGTTAAGAAATCTTAACCTGATTTTGCGATTTCGTGCGTTTTTCTTAACTGGAGTATAGCCGCAATCTGGACATGGTTATACTAGACTATAAAAAAAGAACTCTGCTGGACGATATCCAGGTTATTTTCAGGAGGATATATGCAGGAAGAACAAGAAACTACCATTCCCCGTATGGTTGATGATGTGCGCGCTGGAAAGATGCCGCGTCGCAATTTTATAAAAGCTCTTACCTCAATGGGTATTTCTGCTGCTGGCGTTGGGGCCATCGTTGCAGCGGCAGCAGCACCATCCATAAAAGCTTCTACTGGCCATGTAAATGCCCGCGAGATCGCAGCTCACCATACGCACCTCCACAATCAGCATCTCGCCCACCAGGGCAGCGGGAATATAGGAGCGCTGAAGAATGATTATCATGACGATGCGGTGGTTGAGGATAGCATGCATAGAGAGCCTTTTGTCGGCAAACAGGCGATTATGGGACGCAAGAACGTGATTATGACCGCCGCCTCCGATGCCTCGATCACTGTGACCAATCGCGTGGTACATGGTAACCAGGTGACGGCCGAATGGGTTGCTGAAGGTGTACATACTGGCGATTTGCCTGGCTTGCCTGCCTCGGGTCTCCGCTTCTCTATTCGTGGCGTTACCGTCGTCATCCGTCACAATGGCAAGATTGTTCGTGAGTCGCTCTACTATGATGTGAACGAGCTTCATCGCCAACTCGGTGGTAAGTAATGGCTGATTCCACTGTTCTCGAGCCTGGTGTAAATAATCTACCTGAGGCTCTACAAATACCTGCGAAAGCAGTCAGCGCTGGCTTTCAATTCCTGCTCTCCCTGGCCAACCTGGTGGTCTGGCTTAGCATCTTGCCCATAAGTCAGATCCTGTTGCCTACGCAAGTTGCCGCCCTCGACGCTGCCCATAAGTTCACTAACCTCTCCATAGCTGTAGCTATAGGTGTTCTTGCTGCCGTGATCACCAATCCAATCGCAGGAGCCCTGAGCGATCGCACGACGTCGCGCCTGGGGCGTCGGCGTCCCTGGTTTATCGCTGGAACACTGCTTTCGATAGCTGCTCTTGCTTTGATGGCAAATGCTTCCAGTTTTATAGCATTAGTGCTGTGCTGGGCCATCTTCCACGTGGCTGCCAACGCTATCCTGGCAGCTCTCTCGGCAGTCGTGCCTGACCAGGTACCCGTTCGCCAGCGTGCCACAGTATCGGCTTTCGTCAGTCTCTCATTGCCCTTAGGAGCAGTCATTGGCGCTTTGCTCGTCACACGGGTTGTCAACTCAACGCAGCTGTCCTACTTCGTGTTTATCGGCATCCTGCTCGTTGTGATGGCGCTGCTCGTGCTGCTCATCCATGACAAGCCACTACCTAAAGGCGCTGTGCCGAGCTTCAACCTGGGCGCCTTCCTCGCGGGCTTCTGGGTCAATCCCGTCAAGTACCCTGATTTTGGCTGGGCGTGGCTCACCCGCTTCCTCGTTTACCTCGGCTACTTTATCTCATTAGGCTATCTCTTGTATTTCCTGCAAGATGCTGTGCATTACCAGAAAGCTGCCCAGGGTGTCACAACCTTCCAGGTCATCCTGACAGGTACACTGCTGATTTCCTCCGTCATCAGTGGCGTCCTCTCCGATAAGCTTCAACGCCGTAAGATTTTTGTCATAGCTGCGAGCCTCGTGATCGTCCTCGCGTTCTTGATACTCGCATTCTTCCAAACCTGGCCAGCGGTAGAAGTAGCGGCTGCTGTGCTCGGCATAGGTTTTGGTGCCTATCTTGGCGTTGATATAGCACTGATTACCCAGGTGTTGCCATCGGCCAGTGCTCGTGGCAAGGACCTTGGCGTCATCAATATCGCCAATGCCCTTCCACAAGTGGTAGGCTCAGCAGTTGCCGCGTTGGTGATAAACTCCTTTCACAGCTATACATTGCTCTTTGTTTTTGCAGCCATACTGGCCTCACTTGGCGCAGTGCTGATCCAACGCATTAAAAGCGTGCGATAAGATGGGTGACCGCTAAGGTCGCCCATCTCTTGCTATTATAAGCGAACTCAGGCCAGGCTATGCCTGGCCTGAGCACTTTTGCTCTTTTCACCGGTTATTCGACTTCGCCCTGGTTAATATATGTTAACCGGTATGCATGATTTACTACCTCTTCGCAACAAAAGTACAACCTCAACTACATCTGGAAACGCTACCCTGAGGAGGAAAATGTCAGTCGATATTTGAACGACGAAGGGAAGCATACGAGTAAGTAGTGGTACAGCAACGTCATCTTCTGTGGGCAATAGTCGTAATACTCTCCTTGTTGCTAGCTTCATGTGGTCATTCAGCCGCTGCTACCGAGTCACAGCGGTCCTATGGGACATCTCCATCTCCTACGCGGGTATCAGACGACTGGTCGACATATATGGCAGGCAATGAGCGGAGCGGCTTCAATCAGAATGAGACTATCCTCAATCCGGCCACGATACCCCACCTGAAGCTTCTCTGGACTGCCCGGGCAAAAGATCGTATCTTCTCCCAGCCAGTGGTAGCCAATGGTATGATCTACTGGGGGTCGGGGGATGGATTCGAGCATGCAACGAACTTGCATGGCAAGCAGGTATGGGAAGTCAAACTGGGTGCATCACGCCAGATATGTAATACCAGAAATAATGGTGTGTTGAACACCGCCACGGTGGCATCTATAGTGCTTGGGGGAAAGCAGACCCCGGTCGTCTTCGTGGGAGGTGGCAGAGGCCGTTTTTATGCGCTCAACGCTGCGACAGGGGTCACCATCTGGAGTACTTTTCTTGGTTCGCCCCCGGATCATTACCTGTGGAGTTCATCTCTAGTGTATAAAGGCAGCGTGTATGAAGGCGTGTCCTCGATAGCCGATTGCCCATTGGTGCAGGGGAAGCTAGTCCAGATGGACATCCAAACAGGAAGGATCACGCACACCTTCAAAACCGTGCCCAACGGGTGTATTGGGGCTTCCATCTGGGGCTCACCCACCGTTGATGCTGCAGCTGACGCCATTTACTTCGCCACAGGCAATGGAGGTCAATGCTCGAAACCGGAGCCTTACGGGGTTGCGCTGGTCAAACTACGTGCCTCAAACCTCTCTTTCCTCGATGCATGGCAGGTCCCACCGGGCAAGCAAATAGGCGATAGCGATTTCGGATCCACACCGACTCTCTTTGACGCAACGATCAGAGGGGTCACAAAGCAGTTAGTGGGCATTGTAAACAAGAATAGCACCTATTATGTGTTTGACCGCACAGCTATCGGACGTGGGCCCGTATGGAAAGTCAGATTAGCCTGTCACAGTTGTAATTACCCTACGGAAACTATCGCGCCGAGTGCCTGGGATGGTACCCATCTCTACGTTGCCAGTCAAGGTACAACCATCAGCGGTGTTAGCTGTCCTGGCAGTGTGAGAGCGCTCGACCCGGCTGCCGGAACCTCCATCTGGAAGCAATGCCTGCAAAAAGGTGAAGTGTATGGGGCCGTGACACTGATTCCAGGGGTAGTAGTGGTTTCAGAGGGACCTTGTTTTGTCGCTATTGCGATGACAAGTGGGCATATCCTCTTCAAATACACCAGCAGAGACAATGAGAAATTCTTCGGTCCCGCATCTGTCTCAAACGGCGTGCTTTACATCGGCAGCTATACCGGAGTTCTTTATGCCTTCGGACTTTAATACCAGCAGCGCTGTCAATTTCCTCCACCCGTCACACCCGCCCGTTCAGGCAACTGAGCGGCGGTTGTCCTGCGCTGGGCGCGAATAGCGGGAGCCTGGGCCTTCCGCGTGGTTGCAACCGTGGCCCGATTCACCACCCAGATGAAGACAAAGAGCAGTATCCAGCTGGTGATGCCAATAACGATCAGGAAGACCAGGTTTGAGAAGCCCAGTGCACTTACGACCAGGTAAATCAGCCCCGTGAGCAGGAGGTTCCCCAGGGTGGTCGGGATGAGAATCAACCATGCGAACTGCATTAACTGATCTGCACGCAGGCGCGGCAGCGTGGCGCGAACCCAGATGAAGACGCCACACAGCAGGTATACTTTAAGGATGAAGTAGACCACGCCAAGGATGTTGCCGAGTATCTGCCAGCCAAATACCATGCCAGGCGCAGTCAGGTACGCAACACCGGGACCAGACCAACCCCCAAGGAACAGGGTAGTGGCGATGGCGGAAACGATGGTCATGTTGCCATATTCACCCAGGAAAAAGAGCGCCCAGCGCATGCCACTATACTCCGTCAGGTAACCAGCCACCAGTTCGGATTCCGCCTCCGGTAAATCGAAGGGCGCGCGGTTGGTCTCGGCCAGGCCGCAGGTATAGTAGATGATCAGCATCAAAGGCTGCACCAGGAAGAACCATGCCCACGGCGTAAAGCCTTTGAAGATGAAGTCGAGGACGGGGATACCGCTGCCCTGTTTGGGCCATGTGTTCTGGAAGTCGATGATCTCTTTGATCGAGATAGTCCCAATACCATTGTATCCTGGATAGCCAGGACTCCCGGCCAGCACGCTGGTGAGCATGATCACCCCGACCAGGGCCAGCACCAGTGGCAGCTCGTAAGAGATCATCTGTGCCGCCGAACGTAGTCCACCCATCAACGAGTATTTGTTGTTGGAGCCCCAGCCGGCCATGATCACGCCTATCACGTCAAGCGAACTCATTGCCACCAGGTAGACGATGCCTGTGGCGAGCGCGGTTCCCGGCAGGTTGAGGTACGGCGAGAAGGGCAACACAGCGAAGGCCGCGATCACAGGGGCCAGGAAGACCGAAGGCGCCAGTAAAAAAATCGCACGATCAGTCTTGGAGGCACGGATATCTTCTTTCATGAGCAGCTTGCCCACGTCGGCTACCGTCTGCAAGAGTCCCCACGGGCCGACATGGATTGGCCCCAAGCGATCCTGCATCCAGCCCAGCACCTTGCGCTCGGCCAGAATGAGAATGATGGCGCTGGTCATAACAAAGCCAAAGTAGGAGACGAAAGCTATCAGGAATTGCAAAAACTGCCACGAGAAAATACCATGGATCAACTGGCTTACTATATCGTCTCCTAATACCAATGCGACATTTTGCAAATTGACGAAGGATGGACCTCGTATCTTGGCGCGCCAGGGATATTCGCCGCCATCACTGAGAAAGTATATACCCAGTTCGCCCTTACTACTTTCGATGGCAAAGTAGGTTTCGCCGCGAGGAGGGCGCAGGGCAATCGGCGTGCGTGTAGAGATTGCTCCGCCCGGCATCTTGTCCATAGCGATCCGGCAGAGGCGTATGCTCTCGTAAATCTCCTGCATACGAACTTTGTAGCGTGCGAAGCAATCGCCTTCCTGGCGTACCTGCACATTTACCGGCACCTCGCGATACGCCATGTATGGCCGGTTAACACGCAAGTCCCAGTTTATTCCACTGGCCCTCAGCATTGGGCCCGTCAGGCCATAGGCAATGGCCTGCTGTTGATCGATATAGCCCACGCCCTGGGTGCGAGCCTCGAAGATTTCGTTGCCTGTGATCAACGCCTCCAGTTCGCCCATGCTCTTATCAAATTGGTCAAAGAAGGCCTCGCAATTTTTGAGCCAGCCCTTAGGAAAATCGTGCAAAACGCCGCCGACGCGCAGGTAGTTAACGTTAAAACGACTTCCGCCCAGCGCCTCGAACAACGAGAGGATACCTTCACGGTCGCGGAACGTCCAGAAGATAGGCGTGAGCGCGCCCAGGTCATTGAGATAGGTGCCTACAGCCACTAAGTGGCTGGCAATACGCTGCATCTCTCCAACGAGCAAGCGTATATACTGCGCTCGTCGCGGTGCTTCCAGTCCCATCAACTGCTCAACCGCGCCCGCGTACGCGATTTCGCTAAGCATAGGAGAGAGGTAGTCGGAGTTATCCATGTAGCGTATACCGCCCATCACCGGGCGGTTCTCCAGGATCTTCTCAATGCCTCGATGCAGGTAGCCGATCACCGGAGTACAATTTACAACGGTCTCGCCTTCCAATGTCAATACCAGGCGCAGCACCCCGTGCGTGCTGGGATGCTGGGGCCCCATATTGAGGATCATCTCCTCGGAGCGAATGCCTTCGGCTCCTTCGACGTTCTCGAATGGTATCTGTGTATCAGGATTAGTAGCCATGTGTTTCCTCTGTTGTATGTAGGATTCTATTCATCCTGGTGCCCCTCGAAGGAGTGGCCAAAGGTTGGCGTGCCAGGGTGCAGGCGTTCTTGCTGACCTTGCCCCAGCTTCTTCATTACCACGTGCTCCACGCCCTTTTGCTGATTTCTACCGGAGACGGCAGTGTTCGGATCAACCTGAGTGGTTGCAGGAGATTTCACGGTCATAGGCACTTGATGGAAGCTTTTCAGCAAAGGATAGCCCTCAAAATCATCATCCAGCAGCATCCGTCTCAAGTCGGGATGGCCGGCAAACTTGATGCCGAAGAGATCATAGGTCTCGCGTTCCAGCCAGTTTGCCGTTGGCCAGACCGAAACAACGCTGTCCAGCTCTGGTTTTTCGTGATCCAGGCGTACCTTGATCTGTAGCAACTGCCCGCGCACAATTGATCGCACATGGTAAACGGTCTCGAGGTGGTCGAGCATATCCACGCCGGATATACAACTCAACAGGTCAAATCCTAACTGGTCGCGCAAAAAACGGCAAACCGCGACAAGATTCGTACTATCGATGTCCAGGCTCAGAAAATCGCCCTTCATGGTTCTGGGTACGAGTGCTTTGCCTGTGATCTGGGCGATAGGCGCCAGGTCGCGGGCCAGCGCTGCATTCTGGTCGCGATAACCGGCAGTTGAACTGGTGAGTTTTGTTGAACGCGGTACTAGATCCATCGAATCACTCCCTTGCGCCAGGCATATGCCAGGCCTAACGCGAGAACAACGATGAAGAACAGTATTTCAAAGAAGCCGAAGAAGCTCAACTGCTTGAAAATAATGGCCCAGGCGATGATGAACACAATATCCACGTCGAAGGCCACAAACAGCAGCGCGAAAATGTAGAAACCCAGTGGATACTGCACCCAGGCTGAACCAATAGGGGTCTCGCCGGACTCGTACGTCTGGAGTTTCTGCTTGGTCTTATTGCGATTAGGCCCCAGCAGGTTTGAAACTATCATCGTAGCGATGACAAAAATAAACCCCGCCGCAAATAATATGGCAGCATATAAGTAAGCAACGTTAACAGGTG
>WNFC01015982.1_pt1 | contig 10024 bp, 7 predicted proteins | sample 5400541 | NCBI WGS metagenome assembly WNFC01 (sample SAMN13153342, study PRJNA577476) | soil metagenome | isolation source: 120 cm saprolite under Douglas fir tree site 2 hole 2 replicate 1 | place: USA:California | collected 2015-04-18 | reverse complement strand
GAGGCCGGTCCCAGGACGCGGCCCGATACTGGAAGCTTCGATACCGCACCAGCGGGGCGTAGCTGGGTCGGCCCCGGGGCCGGGTGAGCAAGTCCTCGATCATCCGCTCCAGCACCTGATTGGCCGGGAGCCGGATGGCGTACGCCACACCCCGGCGCTCGAGGGCCGCGTACAGCGCTGGGAGGGCACAGGCCGCGTCGGCGCGGACGACGACGGTCTGCCTCCGGGCTTGGGATCGCTCAACGAGAGGGAGGAGGATCTTCTCCCACCCGTCTGCACTGTGGACGTTGCCCGGCCGGAGCGCGGCGGCCAGGCAGTCGCCATTCTGATTAAAGGCGAAGAGCGGATGGTATCAGACAGACTCGAAGTGGCCATGCCGCCTGCTCTTGCGCGCCGTGGACCGGGCTCTCGGAGCTGTCGACATCCAGGATCAGCCGCCGCGCGAGCGGGCGGGCTGCCTCGTGCTGCACCAGGTCCGTATTGACGCGCGCGAGTCCCTGATAGTTCCGCTCCTCCGCGAGGACTTCCGTTTCGAACCAGTGCAGGGTGGAGGTGAGCGCAACGCTCGTCTGCCTCCGCTCACGCGAGGCCAGCATCCGAAAGGTGGTATCCTCGGCCAGCCGCTCCGCGTCGTTGGTATACTTGTAGCCGGCCAGGCGGCTATAGATCGACTGGCGAAAGAGATCCGGCAGGGGGAACTGGTAGTTGTGTCCCGTGCGAGGATCAGTGAGGTGTCGTTCGATCAGCGCGCTCAGGCCGAGGCGCTCATCCAACTCGCGGGGCAACAGCAGCCCGGCGTCGGAGGTCACCGTGGCGCCCCGAAACTCGACGCAAAGTTGGGGATTGAACGCGAGGCGAACCGGGCCAGATGTCGCGTCACCCATTGGGTGGTGCCCCCGTGCCAGCGAGGAGCCCCCGAGAGCCGCGTTTCATGCGGGCGTTGAGCGATTGTCGCCCGGTCCATTCCAGTTTCAAATCGAAAATGCGGGTTAAAAGGTCTCTGACCAGGCCTCGGCTTGCTATAATTGCGGCGCACATGGTATTTTGCTTCTCCGCCGCTCGGGCCCAGGGTCGTCAGCGCTCCCCTCAGAGGTGCGAGCTCGTCAATACTCTCACTCGCTATCCCGCTTCTGTTCCTCTGCCAGCGGCGACCGGACTGTGACTGTGACGGTGGGTGACCCAAACAATAGCCAGGACACGGGCTTGATCGCTCCAATCGTCGACCGCCTCCTCGATGAGATCTGTCCGAAGACCGTCCTGGATCTCGCCAGCCGCCTGCCAGTGGCTCAAGCCCTCCGCTCCCGCGGTGTCGACGTGCTTCGCGTCGAGGGTCTCGACCTCAGATCTCTCGAGTCCGATTTCGACCGCAAGTACGATCTGATCATCAGTCTTGGCGCTGTCGACCACTTGAGCGATGAAGAGCGCGTAACCCTCGCCGCTCGAACCTGCGCGAGTGCGCGCGATGTGATCCTTTCCGTCGAGGCTTTCCGTTCTCGATGGGTTGAGCTCTTTACACAGCATGGCTTCTTTCTCGACATCGACTACGACGCCACATTCATCGCTCCGTTCGCGATCCGCTTCCGCACTATCGAGTCGCGCACGTCCGGAACCGCGCCCGACCAACTCGATCGTGCTCAAGAGGAGGCAGACCACCTCCGTCGCGTGGTGGAGGAGAAAGACCGGCTCATTCTCGATCTCAACTTCCGCCTGTTGACAATCCAACGCAGCGTTACGTGGAAGGCAAGCACGCGGCTGAGATCCGTCCTTCGACGATTGCTCCGCGCCGAGAGCCAGAGCACTCCCCTCTACTGGCTGCTCCGCCGCATTCTGGAGGTCGTGGCCGAGGAAGGAGTCGTCTCCCTCCTCCAACGCACCCGTCACAAGATCCGGCTTGCCATGGCGGGTCATGGCGTCCGTCTGCGGGCGCGTGGAAAGGCCCCGGAACGCGATCTGAATCTTCAGTACGAACTATGGCTTCAATTGCACCCCCTGACAGATTTGGACCTTGAAAGGATGCGACGGGCGGCCAAGGATCTCCCGTATCAGCCGCTGATAAGCATCCTTACTCCGGTCTATGAGATAGACGAAGCCCTGCTCCGAAGAGCCATCGAGTCTGTGCGCATCCAGGCGTACGAGAAATGGCAGCTGTGTCTCGTCAATGACGGCTCGCGGAAGCCACATGTCAAGGCTGTGCTCGACGAATACACGGCCCTGGATCCGCGGATCAAGGTCGACCATCTTCCCGCCAACCAGGGGATTGTCGAAGCCTCTACCTGCTCGCTCCAGATGGCTAATGGTGAGTACGTCGGCCTTCTCGACCACGACGACGAATTGTCGCCGGATGCGCTATTCGAGGTCGTGAAGCTACTGAACCAGAATCGAAGCCTCGATCTCGTTTACTCGGACGAAGACAAGATCGAACCGGAGGGTCACCGCCTCGAACCCTTCTTCAAGCCAGATTGGAGTCCTGATCTTCTCCTCTCAATGAACTACATCACCCACTTCGCGGTTTTTCGCCGCAGCCTTCTCACGGAAGTCGGGGGGTTCCGACGAGGCTACGACGGTAGCCAGGACTATGACCTGCTTCTTCGATTTACCGAGCGTACCAACCGGATCGCACGCATACCTAAAATTCTTTATCACTGGCGAAAGATTGGCGGGTCCGTGGCTCTATCTCCTCACCCCAAGGCGTACGCCCACGAGGCAGGTCGGCGCGCGCTCGAAGAAGCCCTGCGACGAAGGGGATGTGAAGGATCCGTGGACTGGACCGATCTCGGACGTTATCGGATCCGCTACAAGCTGCAAGGCACCCCACTGGTGTCGATCATCATCCCAACCCGCGACGCGTGGCACTTACTCAAGCAATGCCTCGAGAGCATCGAGCAGAAGACTCACTACAAGCGGTACGAGGTGATCGTTCTCGACAACGAGAGCCACGACGACGCGACCTTGAGGTACCTGGAGACCATCGCCCTCAAACATCGAGTATGTCGGGTTCCAGGCCCCTTCAATTTCTCGGCAATCAACAATTTCGGTGTCAGCAAGGCAAGCGGTGACGTCCTCCTCTTCCTCAACAATGACGTCCAAGTGTTAGAGGCGGGCTGGCTTACCGCGATGCTGGAGGAGGCTCAGCGAGCGGAGGTCGGCGCGGTCGGCGCCAAGTTGCTGTATCCGGACAGGCGCATTCAGCATGCCGGGATCGTGCTGGGCATTCTCGGGGGAACCGGCCACGCCTTCAGATTCCAGCGGCCCGACGAACCTGGCTATCACAACTTCTCCGACGTCATCCGGAATTGCAGCGCCGTAACCGCGGCTTGCCTGATGATCCGCCGTCGAGTGTTCGAGGAGGTCGGCGGATTCGATCCGCGATTCAAGGTGGCATACAACGACGTAGATCTCTGTCTCCGGTTACGGCAGCGCGGCTTTCTCATCGTCTACACACCGTTCGCGGTGCTCTATCACCACGAATCGGCAACGAGGGGGACGCTCCAGCCTCCAGAGGAAGAGACTCTGTACTGGAAGTCCTGGGGCCGTATGGTCAACGCTGGAGATCCTTACTATAATCCCAATCTGACCCGCGCTCGCGAAGATTGGACCCTGGACTTGGACCAGCACCGCACCTGAACAAATATGTTGAGCATAGCCCTGGAGCGGGCATTGGATTCGAACGGACATTGCCGACTCTGAACAAGTTCGCATCGATCCTCGGGGTATCCCTCTACCTCACTGTCGTGGGGTGCTTTCTGGTCCTTACCCGGCGGATACGTGTCAGTCCGACCAAGTTCGCACGTGCGGTTGCGCACAGGGTTCTGGCCTCGTTCCGTCAGCCCTTCAGCGCCGAACTCACCGAAGTGGTCCACGACAAGGGGCATTGCTATATGGCCCCTTTGAGCAGAAGGCTCATTTCGGATCTGGACGGGCGGTCGCGGCTGAGACTTTTCGAGGACGGACAAGAACTGCCCCATCCTCACTCCGTGCATGATGACATCCGGAACCTAGGAGCGGGCCGCTACTCTCACTGGGGTGATGCCCTCTTCTTCTCATCTTCCGACAATACGGATTCTTCAGCGAACGGCCGGCGCTACAGTGTCAGAGAGGTCTAGATAGGGATGCCGCGCGAGCTCCGATCATCTCTCTTGAGCGTTTTGGCCTGCCCAACGTGCAAGGCGTCGTTGACGCGTCACGGGGAGACCCTCGCCTGCCCGAGCGGATCTCATGAGTTCCCGATCGTGCGAGGTATTCCTCGTTTCGTGGAGAGCGACAAGTACGTCGGTTCCTTCAGCTTTGAATGGAATACTCACAAGACGACTCAGCTCGACACGTTTCGGCAGGACGGCTCGTCGGAAGACATCTTCAGCAAGAAGACCGGTTTCAAACCGGAAGATCTCCGCGGCAAGCTGGTGCTCGATGCAGGAATCGGCGCAGGACGATTCACCGACATCATGGCGCGATGGGGAGCCAACGTGATCGGCATCGACCTGAGCTACGCCGTCGAGGCCGCCCAGGAGAACTTCCGCTCCCGAGAAAATGTCCTCGTCGCACAGGCCGACATCGCTCATCTCCCATTCAAGCCTGAGACATTCGATGCCATCGTCTCGATCGGCGTCCTGCATCACACGCCGGACACCAAAAAGTACTTTCAGGCTCTGGTTCCCTACGTGCGCCCCGGCGGAACTATTGCGATTTGGGTGTACCCGGCGGAAGGGGACTTCGTCACGCGCAAGCAGTGGATTCCGTTCACCTCCCGGATCCCGGACCGCATGTTCTATGAATGGTGCCGCTGGTTCGTGCTGTTTGCCCACCGGCGACCCAATAGCCTGCTCGTCCGATGCATCGGGCGCGTCTTTCCGTTCAGTCGTCAAGGACTTGGGTTGGAAAACGATATCCTGGATACGTTCGATGGCTACTCTCCACGATTCCATGGGATCCATACGCCCGAGGAGGTGGCGGCCTGGTTCGACGAGGCCGGCCTCGTCGATGTCCGCATACCGGGCCCGTGGAACACGTCCATGCGGGGTGTCCGTCCATGACGGGCCAATCACCGTCTCCTTGGGCGAGTAGCCAAGGCGCTACGAAACCCGCCGATTCAGATGGCCCAACGCCTCGTGTCGTCGTGTTCGTGGCAGGCGCACGAGCTCGGGTAGAGGCGGCCATCTGCGAGGCGCGCAAGGTCTATGGTGGCCGTCACCTCATCTGCATCTGCGAACCGGAACATCGGGCATGGCTCACGGAGAGCCCCGGTGAAACAGTCCTCACCGTGGAGCAGCCATTCAACCCCTTTGGCCGCAGAGCCGCTGCGCTACTCAAGGGCCTGAACCCTTGGCCGGTCGAGGCTTGCGTGATCGTCGTCGCAGATATCGGACTAGAGAGTCTCAGGTTTCGCCTCTTTGCCCTTCGAGTTAGAACTTCGCGTTTCGTCTTCCTCCCCGTCGGAATCTCTGGACAACCTGAGGCACTTGGCCGATCGTCGTTTGCGATCCACACTGCCGGAACCCCGTTCTTCAGGGTGCTGCGCAAGTGCCGGCCAAGGAAGGTCACGAGGGCTGTGGTAGTCAGATTTGTCGCGTGGCTCTCGCCCCTCGACCAGCCGCTCGCAGTCGGCCTCGCCCTGCTCGCCAGAGCCTTGACATGGTGGCGCCCACATCGCACCCACGAAGGCAAAGAGATCGTGCATATCATCCCCTCGGTTGGGATGGGGGGCGCCCAGAGACAGCTTCTGCTGCTACTCAAGAATCGTTCTCCCGCTTACAACCACCGGGTTGTGGTCATCTTCTCCGGCGATGCGTTCTTCGCCCCGGAGATGGAGGACGCCCGCGTGCCCATCTCCTATGTCCGATCAGAAGTCGTTCGCCACAGGTCGGAGCCGCCGCCGGGTCGCCAGCCGATGCTGGCCGCTTTCTGGTCAGTTCTCGCTCTCGCGGGAGATTCTTTCCCGGTCTGCCGCGAGATTGTCAAGCTCACATCCCACCTGCGCGCCCTCGACCCGCGGCCCGATATCGTGCACTGTTGGCTGCTCTTCGCTAACCTCGTCGGATCGATCGCCGCCCGCCTCGTCCGCGTGCCACTCGTGATGACGTCGATCCGAAATATCCAGTCACAGGTTGCCTACAACTACTATCACGATCCTCGGTGGCAGCGAGCACTCGAGCGCGCAACCGTACCTCTCGTAACTTCCATCATCGCCAACTCTGCTTCTGTGGCACTCGACTATCGAACGTTCGCCGCTGCCCCCACCGAGAAGGTCCTTACTATTCCCAACGGCGTCGAGGTGGAGGCCTTCCGTCCGCTCACCCCGGAGGAGCGAGAGGCATTGCGTCGAGACCTCGGACTGACACGCGGCGACCTGGTTGTCGGCACTGTTGCCCGCCTCGCCAAGGAAAAGGATTTCGAGACGTTCCTTCGAGCTGTCGGACTCGCGCGCCGCCGGCTACCGTCGCTCCGCGTGGTCATCGCTGGGGAGGGGCCACTCCGCGCCGAGCTCGAGGCGTTCGCCGCATCTCATGAGCTCACAGGCGTGGTCCAATTCCTTGGGGCACGCAAGGACGTCGCAGCCCTGATCCAATGTTACGATGCTTTCCTGCTCACCTCGATCATCGAGGGCATGCCGAACGCCGTCATGGAGAGCCAGTTGCTGGGCGTGCCGGTCGTTGCGACAAAGGCGGGCGGTACGGTTGATCTCATTCGCGATGGAGAAACGGGACTGCTCGCGCCCATCGGTGATTGGCAGGCCGTCGCGACCGCCATATTTAGATTATTCACCGAGGACGGGCTGCGCGACAGGATCTCTCGCGCTGGCCGCGACCAGATTCTCAACGGCTATACCGTCGAGCAGCTCGTGGCTCGGACAGAGGAAGTTTACCGAGCGTTGCTCAGCGGCAAGGACGGGCGTGAGGCGGCCTCATGTGCGGGATAGCCGGCATACTGACGAAGTCTCAATCCCCGGTGTCGCGAGATCTTCTGATCGCGATGCGAGATGCCATGACCCACCGTGGCCCCGACGACGCCGGTATCTGGCTCGACGGGCCCATCGGCCTCGCGCATCGCCGTCTATCCATCCTCGATCCCTCACCGGCAGGGCACCAGCCGATGTCCGACCCGTCCGGCGACGTGTGGATCGTCTACAACGGCGAGCTCTATAACTATCCGGCAATTCGCCGACTCTGCGAGGAGCGTGGCATCACCCTGAGGAGCCACAGCGACACGGAGACACTGCTGCATCTGTGGCGGTTCTTTGGGGAAAAGATGGTCGACCACATGCGGGGTATGTTTGCACTCGCGTTGTGGGATCGGCGTGAACGCATCCTCTTCCTGGCGCGCGATCGCTTCGGTCAGAAGCCGCTCTACTATGCTGACCTTCCCGACCGGTTCCTGTTCGGCTCGGAGCTCAAAGCCTTTCGCGCCGATCCCGACTTCCCCCCAGCGCTCGACCAGCGGGCGCTCCGGGACTATTTCGCGGTAGGCTATATACCCGACCCCGCGTCAATCTACCGTGCCGCGCGTAAGCTACCGCCTGCTCACCATCTGCTCGTCCGCCAAGACACCGGGACCGTCGAAAAGGCCCATCAGTACTGGCGGTTCGAATTCCAGCCCGATTCCTCAATCTCAGCCGACGATTGGAAGGAGCGGCTCGAGCACAAGCTCACCGAAACGGTCGCCTGCCACATGATCAGCGATGTGCCGCTCGGCGCGTTCCTGTCGGGCGGGGTCGATAGTTCGACGGTAGTCGCCCTGATGGCGCGAGCGAGTTCGCAACCAGTGAAGACCTTCTCTATCGGATTCGAAGAGGAGGCCTACTCCGAGCTTTCCCACGCACGCGCTGTCGCCAAGCACATCGGCACAGACCACACCGACCTCATCGTGAGACCAGACAAGTGTGCGCTGGTCGAGAAGCTCTTCACGTTCTACGACGAGCCGTTTGCCGACAGCTCTGCGCTGCCGACATTTCTCGTGAGCGAGCTGGCCCGGACCCAGGTGACAGTCTCCTTGTCTGGCGACGGAGGCGATGAAGTGTTCGGTGGCTACAACCGGTACATGGACACGCTCGATGAGATTGCCAAAACCTGGGCTTCCTGCGGTGGGAGCAGATCCTCGCAAGGGAAGATCTGCCCCTCACCCACCGGATGCAGATGAACGACATCGAGAGCTACCTTCCAGGTGACATTCTGGTGAAGGTAGACCGGGCCAGCATGGCCGTGAGCCTCGAGACGCGCGCACCCTTCCTCGACCATGAGCTCGCCGAGCTAGCCGCGCACATCCCGACCCAGCATCTCGTCGATCGGCGATCGGGGAAGAAGCTGCTAAAGCGCATTGCGCGACAGTTGGTTCCAGCTTCCGCGGTGGATCGGAAGAAAATGGGTTTTGGCATTCCGATCGACCTCTGGTTCCGCGCCGAGCTTCGGCCGATGCTCGAGGATCTCCTACTCGACAATCCTCGCACCGGGCATCTCTACCGTCCAGGCGCTGTGGCCTCCATCCTTGAGCAGCATTGGCGCGAGGAGTTGAACTGGTGCTACGTCATCTGGACCATGCTCGCCCTCGAATTCTTCTGGCGGAAGTGGCAACCCTCGTAGGCCGACACGCACTCGGCGTGAGCCCGGCCGTCCGCGGCGTCTGTTTTATCGCACCTGAGCTCGATCGTATCGGCGGCTATGAACTCGCGACCATCTCTCTCGTCGGCGCTCTCCGCGCCCGCGGCATGCGTGTGTGTGTCGTCACGACCACGACAAGCTCGCCTAGTATCGCCGCGCTCCCCGACGTCATCCGTATCGAGGCCAAGGGGCGGCGCAGGCTCATCCGTACCTTTCCCAAATTGCTCGCGATCCTCGCACGAGAGCGCTCGACATTCTCGGTCATTCACTGCCCGACGTTCGGGTACCTCAGCGGCCTTGCAGTGATCGCAGGCCGAGTCCTCCGGCGCCCGACCCTGCTGCGCGTGGCGACGGAGCATGATGTCAGGGAGTTCGCTGACTCGCGGCAATGGAAACCTCGCCTCTTCTTCGGACTCCTTCGCGCGGCTGCCGGCGTGATCGCGCCAAGTGACGCCATACGCGACGAGCTTCTGCGAGCCGGTTTCTCCAGCGAAAAGATACTGCCGCTGCCAAACGCCGTCGATGTGGAGCGGTTCCGACCGGCGATGCCGTCAGAGCGAGCCGAAATCAAGAGCCACCTTGGCATCGCCGCCGACACACCAGTCGTCGGCACTGTCGCACGTCTCATACCGCGGAAGGGTATCGACCTTCTCCTTCGCGCCTTCTCGACCGTGCTCCACGCCCACCACGCCCACTTGCTCGTGGTCGGCGACGGCCCGCTGGGCGGCGACCTCCGCGCTCTCGGACGTGAGCTTGGAATCGACCGCTCCGTCTCATGGCTCGGCCTGCAAGCGGACACCAGCACCTGGCTTCGAGCAATGGACGTGTTCGCCTTCCCCTCGCGCCTGGAGGGTAGCCCCAACGCCGTGCTCGAAGCGATGGCCACCGGTCTTCCCATCGTCGCAACACACATCGGCGGGATTGTGGATCTCGTCGAGGAGAGTAGAGGAGGTCTCCTCGTCCCATCTGACGATGCCGACGCGCTCGCCACGGCACTCGGTCGCTTGTTCTGCGATGCCAGTCTCCGCGCCGGTCTCGGTTCCCGGGCCAGGACGCGAGCGGTTCAAGACTTCTCACTCTCAGCCAGCATTCCGCGGTTGATCGATCTCTATCTGACCCTTCAGAACGCATAGACCATCATGAGCCAAGAGGACAGCGCCTGCGTAGCCGGCGAACAGCCCGAACAGACAAAGGCACCGTGCAAGCAGGCCATCCCCGCCCACCTGGCCCGCTCCGGCGCCCCCGCGCCGCCCGGCCCCGTCCCATCCGCGCCCGCCGCACTCACGTAGCCCCCAGCTTGGTCCTTCTCTCGTTGCTGCCCCTGCCACCCGGCGCCGCGGCGCCCCCCGGCCCCGCCGCCGCACCCCTCCGCCCGCCTCTTGACCGCGAGGCCGTGGCGGCGCAGGATGGCTCGGGTCAGAGGGCGATCGCCGGTG
>WNFC01011082.1_pt1 | contig 10024 bp, 7 predicted proteins | sample 5400541 | NCBI WGS metagenome assembly WNFC01 (sample SAMN13153342, study PRJNA577476) | soil metagenome | isolation source: 120 cm saprolite under Douglas fir tree site 2 hole 2 replicate 1 | place: USA:California | collected 2015-04-18 | reverse complement strand
TCCACTACGGCGCCAAATGCTCCGACGTCATCGCATTTCTCATATTTCTTTCCTTTAATTACGAGAGATTCGCCAGTAAGTCTGCAACCATTAACCACCCACGTTAGCCTAGATACAATCTGGCCCCCTTTTCTTCTACTCTTCGTCACTGCTGGCCCCTGCCCCGTTTGCCCCGTCGCTGTCCTGCTCAATGGTTGCTCATTCGGGCGTAGAATCTCCGAGCGACTGAACACATGAAGAATGAATTCCTGTTCCATTTTGTGTGCGGGGTGTGGCGCATATCCTTTGGCGGAGATCTCAGCCGTCTTCGAAACTTGTGATGCGTTCACGACCCACATGTTTCGCTTCACGCTTTTGTTAACGAATGTAACCCCGAAAGCTAGCGAGTCAAGATTCACGAGGATACATTGGTCGGGGTGGAGGTGGTAGTTGGATATTAGAGTGGGGTCGGTGATATTCCACACTGGACTCGTTGCCAAGCTGGCAGTACCTGATGCCAGGATATCTACAGGGCCAGCAAATCCATTCGGAATGACCCCAGGATTGGGACTCACGGGAACCGGCGTCCACTTGGATGGCAGGCCAAAGTTGGCTATGCTGAAGACTGCAGTGATCTGGTTAGCGGGAACGGGCGCTCCCGTTCCGTCCACCGAATTGTTTTTCAGCTGCGCTGTAAACGCATTGCCGGACGTTACATCGATCTGATCCTGCGAGTGATTACTGGTGATATCTGTCCAGTCTAAGTTGACCCCGTAGCATGGAGTAGTAGCATTTGGATTCACTGTGCCATTTCCCCAGTCAGAGGGGGAAGGTGTGTTCGTTTCTACGGCGCAGCCTATACCGTTCGTCTGACCATTTGCTTTGTTCGGTGGCCAATAATACTCGCTGTACCCTCCTGTATTTCCGTCGATTCTGATTACATCAAAGTAAAGCCCGAAAGTACTCCCGCTCGTGGTAGGAATCTGGAAGGCTGCAATTGGAAGCTTCACCTCCACAAACCAGGATACGTTTTGAGAGTTGTTGGCACCCGAATTACTGACTTTCACATCGAAGCCAGCGGGAAGGGTGGCGTTTGGTGGAACGCAGTCGGTAACGTTCGGATCACACGGATTGGCCAAGCAGGCAGAGTTCGTGGTCGTGTTCCAAGTGGAGCTGTTAGTCCAGTACTCCACTAGGCGAGGTGCCGAACCGGGGCCCTTCGGAGGCGAGCACCCGATGTAGGGAGACACGCACGTCCTGTTGGGATAGATGTGAATTCGGCGGTCATCACCCGGGTTGCCAGTCGGACTTAGGGTTATTACGATCAGATCGTTATCGTCATAGGTATGGTCATGGTTGACTTCGAAAGATAGGTAGAGGAACGTGTTGTCCTTGATTCCCTGAACCGCAACGTTCGGGCTGCACGGCGTCCCAGACGTGCAACCCGGGCCATTCGTGCCATTTCCAAACACATAACGCCACGCTTGGGTCCACCCTGGGTCTCCAGATATGACCCCGTCGATCGTAGGAGGTTGATTAGGGTTGGTTATAGGCAAGCCAACGACCTGCGTGAAACAAAGGCGGTAGTTGGACTGAGTCCCTCTCAGCGGCAGGACAAAAAACAACAAGATGGCCGCCACTTGGAGGGGGAAGCTTGCGCCCTTTGTACGGAAGCCTTTGCCTCTTGCCATCGCAAATCTCCTCTCCTGAGCAGTTTGCCGCCCGGTGGTTGCTAACCTAGAACGTATACGAGATTCCGACAAATGGGGCGATTCTGGCTCGGAGGCCACCCTCGTTGAGTTTGAACAATGCGTTACCCGTAATGAGCAGCGCGGAGAAAGGCCTGACTTTCACCCCGACGGAGGCGTTTGTGGCGTTGTAAGACGCCGTCACCTGGGAGGCCATAAAATCCGTATTGGCCTGCTTGAAGTTAGAGTCAACGTTGCAAGTAGTCGGGTCATTTGGATTGGTGCATCCGCAACTGGAATCCTTACATCCACCAAGCTCCGTGAAACTTGTCACAGTGGCGCGCCGCGCTTCAAATACTTGTTGTCCGACGATGTCAAAGGCTGCGGTGAAGCGTTTGGTGAGCCAAACATCAGCGCCTGCAGCGTATGCGAATTGGCTGGGGATCCTGTCCTTCTTGCCGGTCGAGATGTCGCCAGCAATCACCGAACTTCCGTTTGCCTCATAGCCAGCCAAAGCGTGTGGCGAAATCCTTGACCGATAGGACCAAACCACAAAAGGCTTAACACCTGCCGCACCTGCGCCCAAAAAATTGAGCTGGTCGCCGGTTGGGAGGCGAACATCGACACCCAAGGCCAGCGCGGCCCGTTCCCCTTTCCACGCGGTTCCTTTCACGCGGAGAGTCATGTCGCCGATTCCAGAGACGTTTCGGACGTTGGAAAACGGACTTGTGAGGCACCCAGATGGGCATTCAGGCCGCCCTGGGAAAATATGAACTCGGCTCTGAGAGTTGTTCACGATCGCGGCGTCCGAGAATAACCCCATTCGGATATTCTCGATAGGTATTGCCACGGACACATCGATGCGGTTGGTAAGTCCAAATCTGAAAAACGTCGTAAACTGGTGGATCTTGAGGTCAAGCCGATTCGTTGTCTTGATTACGTCTCTGATGAAACCACAGCCGCCCATATTACTTGGCGTGTCGCGTGGACTGACGGAGCACGTGGGGAAGCTCGAAGGCCCGTCAGTACTGTCGTCTTGCTGCGGGAAGACGGACGGTAGTTTCTTCAAGTCAATTCCGTCTATGCTGTCAAATCTCAAGTACTGATAGCCAAATCCGATGAACACGCGATGTCTGCCAATGGTTTCGGCACGCTCACCAAAAATCGGTCCATAGCTGTCCGTGGAGGAGGTAAACGCCCTGGCCACGGGATCCCAGGAAAAAGTGATTCCTGACGAAGGAGAAGCTAATGGCAGAAGGGCGACCTGCCTGGCAGTTGCGGAGTTCAAGGGACTCAAGCTGCTGCCAAGAAAGTTATCTTGGAAGTGCCCCAACGGCACGGGGTTCCCTAGAGTCAGCCCATTTGCACCATATACCTGAGGAATCAGACACACAAGTTTGTCGCTTTGTGCGCCGTTGGGGCAGAGATTTTGTGCGTACGCGGTTGAGGATATTAATACTATCGCGAACATGGCCGTTAGCAGCGAGCGCTTTAACATAGAGCCTGTTCCTTCCCTTGCGGGTGAACCGAAGCCGCTCAACCATTCCCACACTTGACGCGGCCCAGGTCCTGACGAGGCCCGCAGATCCGTCTTGCCAATCTTTCTGGTTAATAGTGGCGTGAAGTAACGAATCGTTTCAGTTGATGTCTATCTAACGAGAGTGATCAGCCAAATCCCGTTTCGTTTTTCCAGTTCGATAGTAATCGGGCTCTCGGGGGACTTTAGCGTGCTGCCGTTTCTCGGCTTGAATTCCTGGGAAGACTGCCCCATCACTGTTGCGTTGGTGCCATTGGCCTCGACACGCCGGTCAGTGACTTTCATCGCGATGGACTGTGCGCTGTCGAAGTAACTTTTGATTGCCTGCTTTGTCTTGTCCGGCGCATCGGGCCAGATTTCCCAAAGCGCCTTTGCGTCTTTACGGTTGTAGGAGTCAACGTAGGCATCAATGACCCTGGCCACTGCATCGCGGTCCGCTTGCTGGCCAACAACTCCTCCATTTGGCTGAGCAGCTTCGACCGTTGTGATGTTGTTTGTTGGTACGCGCCACGCCGCCAATTGACTCAGGATCTCCCCGCTCTTCGCTTCGATCCCTGACTTAGGTGCACTAGCCGTATGCATTCCCAAAAAGGCTCCTTGCGCATCAAAGACCGGTCCGCCCGAATCCCCTTCGGACAGTGCGTTGTCACGGCTCGTTGAAAATTTATGAATCTTGCCGCCCGGCGCCAGGTTCTGAACCGTTCCAGTAGCAACACTCCAGTCCCCGGAAGAAGGGTGTCCAATCACATGAACCGCAACCGTCAGAGCCGCATCTTTCCTTACCGTTTCCGGTAATCCATTCGGAAGACTAGTGACTGGTACTTCGACCACAGCCAAATCCAGGTCCGGCTCAAACCGTTCAAAAATCGTCGCCTTTATTTTCTGCGGACTGCTGTGGAACTCTAACTCCACTGACTGGGCTGCCATCCCTTCCTTGATAATCGCGTGGCACGCAGTGATGAAATACGCGTTCTGGCTATCTTTGCCCACGAGCATTCCTGCAGCCGTTTCCAGTGTGGATTGAGGCTTGAAACGCACCCGGAGCTTAACAACCAGGTCCATCTGTCCATCGATCTGCCTCTGGGCGGACGCAGGTGTCATGAGCGAGATGCCCAGTCCCAGCAAGACCCCCAGTCGTACAATCATCTTTTCCCCAAAAGTCCCATTCGTTCGAGAATGCCTAGAAGCAAACCTACAATGGAAGCGATCGCTCCTAAGATACGCGCAGCGCGACCCGCCTGATCAAACGCCGAAGGCATTAGAGTCGCCATGTCCTTTTCTCCCGCCCCCGCGCGAACATCGCGAACCTTGCCGTGAAGACTCAAATGAATTCCGTCTGTGACGGTAAATTGCCTCAGGTAGAAATCATTCTGTGGAACCACCACCAGCAGATCAGCAAGTTTCAACATCACGACTTTGTTGATTTTATCGAAAGTGATTTCAGCCGGAGGCGCCAGTAGGACGCTCTTTTCCTCGGAACCTCCGGGGTCGATCTCCGTAAACCGGAGTTCACCAAGAATCGGAATCTGCGTATCGCTTACGTCCAGATGTTCGTGAAGTGAAAAATCAAGCCGCGCGTCCGCAGAGGTGGCAAGAAAAACGGTGTCGCCCCCTTCAGGATAAAATCTTCCTTCTACGCTAGCGACTGTCGCTCCCTCTACTCGTAGATTCCGGCACTCAAACGCTGATGGCCGTCCCGGCTCACTACGCAGACTGGACAGCTCGTCGCTAACCATCCCGTGAGCTTTCAGCCCGAACGATCTTCCACCTCTACTTTCGACCATCTGGAGCGTGAGAACAGCTGGACCACGCACTTCGAATCCTCCGCTTCGCACTCGATAGAAGGAACACAATGAAAAAGAATCCCCCTCCGCGTTAAATGAACTGAGCTTCTTAGACACACTGCCAACTTGAATCGACTGCTCAGCACCAAACCTCATTCGCAGGGAGCTTATGCCCGAAACCAGCAACTGGTCGTGATTGCCTGGACCCAATAGATGAGTGGCATTGCTCTGAAACGCTATCTTTTTGGTGTTGACGGTTATGTTTGCAGTTGTTGACGGATGAATTAGAAGAGCTATCACCACTGCAGTCGCGATGCCCGCCCATACGCACCCAATAAGCCAAGCGACCCAAGGCCGAAACGACTTTTCTGTCTCTTCTGTCATTTAGAGTTGGTGATAAATCACAAAGTCGAGTGAAATTGGTGTTAGTTCGCCGGGAATGCGGCCAAGAAGTTTGATGTGGAACTCGCCAGGCTGAAGTGCGGACATATCCAGAGTGAACGCTTGCGTGCTCCCAGCCGCATACAGCCTGCAGTTGGGATTGTAGTTTCTGTTGCAGCTAAACTGGAGCTTAGGTGCTTTGTTGACCACACCTTTCTCGTTCGTGACGGACACATCCAAAGTTTGCAGGTCTGACGCCGTAATGAAATGAAATGTGTATGCTCTTTTCTTTGCATTGCTATCGGTCTGGTATACACCCACCGGCAAATACACCGCCGGAGCACCGGCAACTTCATAACGAGCAAGAACACCAATGTTATTCGGTTGTAATCCTAGCCTGTCAATGACGTCCTTCGTTGGCCACGGCGTAAATATGTTCCAACTATTGTCCTTCCACGTGCTCTGGCTGGTTGCCTCCATGAAATAGTGGAACGAGTCCTGAAGCTCTACTGCTTCCAGGAATACCTTTCTGGTTCGAACGTCGGCAACGGGCGGGAGAAAGAAGCGCACGTGCAAATTCGAATTTGTCGAAAAATTTTCAAAATTCCTGTGTATTGCGATTAGGGTTAGATCCGGAGCTGCGTTAGGGCGTACATTCGTCCCTTCTTTTCGGTTTTCGAATGTCTGCATTCCCTGAATCTGAGCGTGTAATCCCGGACTCACGCCCAGAAAGATCCCCGCGACGATGAGACTGATGGAAATGGCTGGGGAGTGGGACATCTTCGGCCACACTTTAGGAGCTGCCTAAGTGGCGCGATTATAAACAATTCCGGGCCGGGCCAACACATCAAAATCGCGGCCATCTCGATTCTCTACGAGACTCCAATGGGCGGAGCGTAGGTCCCAGGCCCCCGCCTCCAGTACCAGGACACAGGCCGGAACGACAGCACACCAATAATTACTGTAACCCATTGGTTACAAAGGGTTTGAGATGGTGGAGGCGGGGGCGGAATATTCAGGGATTTTGCAAACACGCAACTTATTGACTTTTCGAGGCGCCTAAAACGCACAACACGGCAAAATTGCCCGTAATTGGCACGTATCTGGAACGCGAGTTGTTTCATTGGCCAAACGAAATTCAGATTACCGCGTCACGTTTATTTCCGAGCAGGGGACATCCGGGAGTTATCGCATGGTGCCTCGAATCGACATTCCGAGCAAAGTTCGATCCCAATGTCGACGTTTCAGTGGAGTGGCCGGAACAAGGTCGGAATCAGACGACTCGTTGAGAAGACGCATCGGAGCGGAATTAGCAATCCATCCAGGATATGTTCCCTGGATAATGCAACGCGTGGCGGGGCCGTGTGTACGTAAGTCTTGGTATAATAACGGTTGCTTGTTTGGGTTGCGCTGGTAGTTGCTGAAATCGTTGCCATGTCCCCATCACGGTGATCGTACCGATGTGCATCCCATCTGCAGGGGGGGCACCATGAGCCAAACCGGGGCCAACAAACACCCCAGCAATTCTGACGAAACGTCGAATGTTATCGAAGAGCGCCTGCGGCTCATCATTGACACAATCCCCACAATAGTCTGGCGCAAATTGCCTGATGGTTCGGCTGATTTCCTCAACCAAAATTTTCGGGAGTATACGGGCCTTTCGTTGCAGGACGGTCTGGGCTGGGGATGGATGATGAATGCGTTTCATCCTGAAGACCGTTTGATTGAGGAATGGCGTACGGCTTTGGCGGCAGGGAAACCCTTTGAGAAGGAGGCGCGTCTCCGTCGGTCCGACGGGCAGTATCGCTGGTTCTTAATTCGCGCCATGCCATTGCGAGACGAACAGGGAAACATTGCCAATTGGCATGGAATTTCCACCGACATCGAAGATCTGAAAAAGGCCGAAGATCGCATTCGGCTCATCATCGACACACTTCCCACGATGGTTTGGGCCCTCCGGCCTGATGGCGTCGTGGAGTTCGCCAATCAGCGTTGGCTGGACTATACGGGCCTTTCTTGGCAGGAGGAAATTAAAGAACCGACGCGCGTAGTTCATCCCGAAGATCTTCCAAGAGTCATCGAAAAATGGCACGCGGACATGGCTGCGGGGGGACCCTCCGAGGATGAAATGCGTTTGCGTCGGGCCGACGGGCAATATCGCTGGTTCTTGGTTCGCACCGCACCTTTGCGCAACCAGCAGGGAATCGTCGTTAAATGGTACGGAGTCTCCGTCGATATTGAGGATCGCAAGCGGGCGGAAGAAGCCCTCAGTTCGAGCGAGATGGAACAGCGCCACATAGCCGCGCAATTGGAAAGAGAACGTGCTCGCTTGGTCGAGGCTCAGGAGGTGGCGAAATTGGGAAGTTGGGAAGCTGAGTTGCAGAGCTGGAACGTGATTTGGTCAGAGCAAACACACCGCATCTTTGAGACTGATCCGTCCCGTTTCCACCCCACGCGCCAAAAGTTCCGAGAATTCATTCATCCGGAGGACCGCGCGAAAGTGGATGCAGCCTTCGTAGCGTCCCTCGACAAGCGCTCGCCTTCCACGGTCGAATATCGGATCGTTATGCCGGATGGCCGCCTCAAAATTCTCGAAGAACGCTGGCAAGCTTTTCATGATGAGGAAGGAAAACCGATTCGTGTTGCAGGCACTTGCCGTGAGATCACCGAACGCGTGCGAGCCGAGGAGGAACTCCGTCGCCTATCCGGCCAGCTCTTGCGTTTGCAGGACGAGGAGCGACGGAGAATCGCGCGGGATTTGCACGATTCCACAGGTCAAAACCTCGTTGCGTTAGCAACAATGCTCGGCCAACTCCGTCCTTCAATCCCTTTGGCCGATCGAAAGTCACGTAAGCTTCTTTCCGAGTGTCAGACACTGGCAGACCGGTGCATCAGTGAAATCCGCACGCTCTCTTACGTGTTGCACCCACCCGTGTTGGATCAGGCCGGGTTAGAGGACGCGATTCGTGATTATGTAAAGGGCTTCACCAATCGAAGTGGAATCCAGGTGGATTTGGAGCTCTCACCGCGTGTTGGACGGATGGCACGAGATATCGAACTGGCTGTGTTCCGGGTGGTGCAGGAAAGCCTCGCCAATATACAGCGCCATTCGGGTAGTCAGCAAGCCAAAATACGAATTGATCGCAACTCGGATCTCAGGCTGGAGATTAGCGATCTCGGCCGGGGAGTCTCCGCCAATGTGCAGAAAGGGGAAGAGGAACCTCGGTTCGAAGTTGGTGTCGGTATCCCCAGCATGCATGAGCGAGTGAAGCTGATCGGAGGGCGGTTTGATTTCGAGTCTAGCAGCCACGGCACCACAGTGCGTGTGACGATACCTCTCGGAGGAGAACGAACGTGAAAAACCTGCGCATTCTGCTAGCTGACGATCACGGGCTGGTACGGCGTGGTGCTCGGGAGATCCTCCGTTCCCGACGGGGCTGGAGAGTTGTCGGCGAGGCAGCGAATGGCCGTGAGGCGCTAAAAAAGGTTATAGAACTGAAACCGGATGTGGCCGTCGTTGATATCAGCATGCCCGAACTGGATGGAGTAGAGGTAGCACGTCAAATCCGAGAGGCAGTTCCGGATACCAAAGTTCTAGTGCTCACGATGCACGAGTCAGACCAGATGGTACGCCGCGCCCTGGAAGCGGGGGCTCGCGGATACCTCTTGAAATCCGATCTTACGGAATGCCTTGCGAAAGCCGTGGAAGCCGTTTCTAAGGGCAAGCGATTCCTCACTCCCAAAGTATCCGAAATCGTGCTGGATGGATTTCTCAAGCCAAGAAGCCAGCATCAGCATGGGAAGCGAACATGCGCGGGAACGACACCTCGCGAGCTTGAAATCATTCGCCTCCTGGCAGAAGGGAAGGCGAACAAGGAGACCGCGGCACTGCTGGGAATCACTGTCAGGACCGTCGAGACTCACCGAGCTAAAATCATGCTCAAGCTTGGCCTGCATTCCTTGGCCGAACTTGTTCACTATGCGATGCGTAATGAAATAATCTCATCAAAAGAGACAACGTAAAGTCTTGGTATCTTCCCGCGCCGCAGACGTCGGGATGTCCGTTTCGGGCAACAGTAGACGACATTTCATTTATTTCATGCGTCGAACTGGGATCTCCGGCAGGAAAGTTTGCGTACTTTACTCCAACCTCAACCGCATTCGCGGAAATCAGCAGGGACGCACTTGTGAAAAGATAGTGGAGGTTATTCCAGTTCCCCCGCCTCCAGTAGTGGGACGCAATTGAAAAGTATTTGGAACATGGCCGCACCAGAATTGGCCGTAATCTTCTGATTACAGAGACTTTGAGTTGGTGGAGGCGGGGGGGGGGCGAACTATTCAGGCCTGTTGAAAACGCGTACGTTATTGAAAAATATAGACTCAAGAACCGCGACAATTGCAGAAAAAGCAGTTCGGATGTACATGACATGTACACGGAGGTCCCAACAAGAGAACCGACGGATTCACTCCTCTGCAGAATTCCAAATGCAGCAGCGCCCCAAGTGTTCTTTGCTGTTGAGGGATCGCTTTACCGGAGAAGGGATGAAAGGGTTCGAAAGAACTCGGCAGGGGTAGCGATCCGTAGTCCGGTGCGGTTTGCAACCGCCTGCGTAAAGTGCTTGGTATTGTGGGTCAACAACCAGTCGGGCTTGCTG
>WNFC01018671.1_pt1 | contig 10025 bp, 8 predicted proteins | sample 5400541 | NCBI WGS metagenome assembly WNFC01 (sample SAMN13153342, study PRJNA577476) | soil metagenome | isolation source: 120 cm saprolite under Douglas fir tree site 2 hole 2 replicate 1 | place: USA:California | collected 2015-04-18 | reverse complement strand
CCTGTTCTCTCACGACTTCACAGTTTTCGGTGGCTCTCTTGGCGAGATGTTCGCGAAGAAGGTCTGCAAAATAATGGACATGGCTCTGAAAGCGGGTGCCCCCGTCATTGGTCTCAACGACTCAGGCGGTGCCCGAATTCAGGAGGGGGTTGTGAGCTTGGGAGGATATGCAGAGATATTTTTCGGAAACGTATTGGCTTCAGGAGTCATCCCACAATTGTCCGCGATTCTGGGACCTTGCGCAGGAGGGGCGGTCTATTCGCCTGCTATGACCGACTTCACTTTCATGGTGGATAAGACGAGCCACATGTTCATCACAGGACCCGACGTGATCAAGGCGGTTCTAAACCAAGACGTAAGCTTCGAAGACTTGGGAGGAGCCCGGCTTCACAACACGAAGAGCGGTGTTGCGCACTTCTTCGCAAATGACGAGAGGGAATGCCTAGGCCAGGTAAAGAGACTCCTCAGCTACATTCCCTCAAACAACATGGAGGATCCACCAGTTGCCCCCCCGCGTCCCCCGCAAGGCAGTAGCGAGGAGTTGAACAGTATAATCCCAGACGATCCCGACAAGCCCTACGATATGAAAGAAGTCCTCAAGCGAGTGCTTGATGCAGGCGAACTGCTGGAAGTGCAGCCGCTTTATGCCCAGAACATCATAACGGGCTTCTCAAGACTGAACGGGTATAGTGTGGGTGTCGTTGCGAGCCAGCCTAAGTTCGAGGCCGGCGTAATCGACATCAACTCCTCAGTGAAAGCAGCCCGATTCATACGCTTCTGCGACGCTTTCAATATTCCCATATTGACCTTTGAGGACGTCCCAGGATTCCTGCCGGGAATCGACCAGGAACACGACGGGATAATTCGTCATGGGTCCAAGCTGCTTTACGCGTACTGTGAGGCCACAGTACCCAAGCTTACGGTAATCACGAGGAAGGCGTATGGTGGTGCGTACGACGTAATGGGGAGTAAACATGTGAGGGCCGATGTCAACCTAGCTTGGCCATCTGCAGAGATTGCCGTCATGGGCCCACAAGGTGCAATCAACGTGATCTTTCGAGACGAGATTTTGAAGTCGAAGAATCCCGAGCAGACCAGGAAGAGACTTGTAGACGACTACCGTGACAAGTTCTCAAACCCATACGTCGCCGCCGAGAAAGGCTACCTGGATGATGTCATTTCGCCAAGTGAGACTCGCCCAGTACTGATCAAGTATTTCGAAGCAATCAAGACCAAGAGAGAGGCAAGGCCTCCTAGGAAACACGGTAACATTCCTCTCTAGCTGGCAATGAAGTGTTCCGGAAGATCCTAATCGCCAACCGGGGAGAAATTGCCCTACGAATCATCCGGACCTGCAAGCGCCTTCGAGTCAAGACGGTCGCAGTATATTCCGAACCCGATGTTGAGCTAAAACATGTCGTGGAGGCCGACGAGGCCTATGCGATCGGTCCAGGATCACCATCTCAAAGCTACCTCAACATTCACAATATCGTAGACGCTGCCAGAAAGTCGGGGGCAGAGGCCGTCCACCCTGGATACGGGTTTCTAGCAGAGAATCCTGAGCTAGCAAGGAACTGCGAAGAATCTGGCCTTGTTTTCATCGGGCCCCCCAGCAAGATCCTCGGACATGTGGCCAACAAACTAGAGTCAAAGAAAGTAGTGTCTGACGCCGGGATTCCCGTGATTCCAGGATCCCAGAATGAAGTGACGACAGAAGAATCTGCCCAAGAGGAAGCCGTTCGAATCAGGTTCCCAGTTCTGGTCAAGGCAGTCTACGGGGGTGGTGGCAGAGGAATGCGAATCGTCCGCACCGCTGGAGAAATAGGGCCTGCCCTCGAACGAGCGAGGACTGAGGCGAAAACTGGGTTTGGTCGTCCAGAGCTGTACATAGAGAAGTACCTGGAAGAACCGCGTCACATAGAGGTCCAAGTACTCGCGGGAAAGAGGGGAAAGATGGTTCACCTTGGAGAGAGAGAATGCTCCCTACAACGACGATACCAGAAGATACTAGAAGAGACCCCGTCCCCAGTCATAGAAGAGGCCGATAGAGAAGCACTTGTCAGTCTGGCCTTGAAGGTTGCGGCTGTTACACATTACGAGAACGCGGGGACAATGGAGTTTGTACGCTCAAGAACTGGAGAGATGTACTACATGGAGACGAACAAGAGGATCCAGGTTGAACACCTCATTACCGAGATGGTGACGGGAATCGACATTGTCGAAGAACAACTCCGCATTGCAAGCGGTGATGACTTCAACCTCTCACAGGGGGAGATCAAGTTCACCGGGGCAGCGATAAACTGCAGAATAAACGCTGAAGATCCAACAAGAGGGTTCGCCCCGACCCCAGGAGTAGTGACGAGATTTGCATCACCAGGTGGACCCGGAGTGCGGGTGGACACAGCCCTCTACGACGGCTGCCCAGTACCCGAATATTACGACTCACTAGTCGCGAAGCTCGCCTGTCAAGGCCAGAATCGCAGGCAAGCCATTCAGCGAATGAGTGTCGCCCTTGATGAAATGATCGTGGAAGGCGTTGAGACTACGATTCCAGTGCATAAGATGCTTGTCGAGAATCAGCTGTTTGTCAACGGCGATTATCATACTCAACTCTTGGACCGTCTTCTGATCGACTGGCACGCCACATCGCAACTAACTCCTCAAGAGGCAGGCGCGATTTACGTTGCCCTCAAAAGTCGAGCAACTTCCGGGCCGGCACGAGCTTCGGAACCCATGCAAGCCAGCAGATGGAAGGCAGAGATTCGACCCTTCACCACCAAGAGACAAGCGCTCTATGTTGAGGGCCTCTAGAATTGACGAATCTTGTCATCGGCGGTCAGATGTTTCGAATAGAAGAAATACGGCAACAGGCAACAGTCCAGACAATCTCGGTAAATGGCGACCAGATTACGGTCGAACTTCTGAAGGCAGTGGGAAAAGATCCCCTCGAACTACTTGTAAGAGTCGAGGACCGGATTTTCCGCATAGTCGTTGAGAGAGGTAACGAAAATGGGATCCCGATCAGGCTGAATGGAAAACAGCTCAATGCAGCCTTCGGAGTTGGGGGAGGCGCGGGTCGTGCGAAAAAGTTGCAACAGGTGGGGGGTCCCATTATCATCACCGCGCCAATGGCAGGGCGCATTGCATCCCTAAAGGTCGAGGTAGGGGGTAGAGCTGAGGAGGGACAGTCCTTGGTAATCCTTGAGGCTATGAAAATGGAGAACGAGATCGCCTGCCCGAGACGAGGCATAGTAAGAGAGATCTATGTCCATGCGGGCGCTCTTGTAAAGGCTGGAGACAAGCTCGCTCTTGTTGAGTGACGATCCCTACTCCGCCATTCGGGAAGCTACTTCAACGAAAAATTCCAGCGATTCCGGGTTTGATAAAGCATGACGGTTAGTAACCGGCTTCCCGTTTAGGATATTTGCAACTGCCATTTCGACCTTCTTCTGGTTGAAAGTGTAGGGGATGTCAGGCGCTTCCATGATTAACGCGGGAACATGCTTTGGTGAGGCTTCAATTCTAATGGCCCTCTTGATTCTCTCAATGAGCTCATCTGAGAATTGTCCCTTCTTTGTCATTTTGACAAAGAGCACTATTCGCTGGTCCCCTTTCCAGTTCTGACTGACTGCTAGGCTGTCCACCACCTCAGGAAACTTCTCGACGACGCCGTACAACTCAGATGTTCCAATTCGAACCCCTGAGGCTTTCAGGACCGCGTCTGAACGACCTAGGAAGGTTATGCCGCCTGTGTCACTGTGAAAGATGACAAAGTCGCCGTGCCTCCAGACGTTCTTTCCCTGAGGTTTGTAATAGTCGAAGTAGGCTTCGCGGTATTTTTCGCCCCTAGAATCGTTCCAGAAATACAAGGGCATGCTCGGCGCAGGGGCCTCGCAAACTAGTTCTCCAAGCTGGTCTCTGACCGGGTTTCCTCGTTCGTCGTATGCTTTGATGTTCATTCCTAGGCCAGGTCCTTGCAGTTCACCAGGATAGACAGGTAATGTCGGAACTCCGCCGGCGAAACAGCCGTTGATGTCAGTGCCGCCGGAGATGGAATTGAGATGCAGGTCACCCTTGATCTCTCTGTAAACCCATTCGAAAGCGTCGGACGAGAGCGGGGAGCCGGTCTGTGATATCTCACGCAACGAGGACAGGCTGTAATCCTGCGCCGGGCGAACGCCTGTCGTCCTCAGGTGGTTGATGTAGCTAGCGCTGCATCCCAGGATGGTTATCATCTCGTCCTGAATAATTTTCCACATAGCTCTCCAATCCGGATAACTCGGGCTCCCATCATATAGAATAACAGACGCGCCCACCGCTAGGCAGGAGGTCAGCCAATTCCACATCATCCAACTTGGCGATGTGATGTAGGTTATCCGGTCTGTGGTCTTGGCATCCGCGTGCAGAAGGATTTCTTTCAGCTGGTTAACTAGGACCCCCGCAATTCCTTGGACAATACACTTCGGCTTCCCTGTTGTTCCGGAGGAGAACATGATGTACACCGGATGATCAGAGGGAAGCTGCTCGAACCTTAGCGTAGAATCTGCTTGCACACTAACTTTGTCTTCGTATCTGGTCGGGTTAGGGATGTTCCCAACTGCTTTGTCGCGGGGCGTGCTGCAAATGATTGTCTCCTTGATGGAGTCAATCTGTTTTGACACTTCTCCCACGTTCGATATTATGTCGAATTTTCGACCTTTGTACTCGTATTCCCCGACTGCAAAGAGAACCTTCGGTTCAATCTGGGCAAAACGGTCGATCACTGCGGCTGGTCCCAGATCCGCTCCGCAACTTGCCCAAGTTCCTCCAATGCTCGTCGTGGCGAGCATGGAGACAAGAGCTTCCTCTATGTTCGGCAAGTAGCCGGCGACACGGTCTCCTGCATGAATCCCGATTTGTCGTAGTGAATTGGCCAGGCGTCCTACTTGCTGGCGCAGCTGTGAATGCGTTAGCTGCGATCGGCTGCCATTTTCCTTCCTGACGACGACTCCGATGTTATCATCGTCATGCCTCAGTAGGTTCTCAGCGAAATTCAGTCTCGCTCCAGGAAACCATTTGGCTCCAGGGAATTTCTCGAATTGTTCGACTACTCTCTCGTAGGGCTTAGAACTAATGATTCCGGTAAAATCCCACGCCGCGCCCCAAAATTCGCTCGGCTTCCGAATTGACCACTCGTAAAGCTCGGAATAAGAGTCGATCTTTAGGCGATGCTTTTGACTTACGAACTCGGTGAACTTTGTCAGGTTGGTATCCTTGATACGGGAGGGCGACGGGGTCCACAGCCTCTTCATCTGGTGCTGCCTTGGTTTCATCTTTTTTCGAATCATGTCGGAAGCTAGGTGGTCTTTGGAGGGACTAGAACCTCGCACATCTAGTCTGCATTTGTTCGTAGGTCACCCGATGCAAGTTTTTGGAAACTTGATAGATTCCTTATAGGGTTTGAATGCGTGCCTGTTCTCAGGCATCACATTGGCAATATTGAAGCTGCAGCTTCTAACCGACGGTTACTTCACACTAGACAAGAGCTTCCTAGTATTCGGCAAATACCAAGGGACCAAATTCAAAGCAGCCCTGAAACCGCTCCTCGTTGAGACAGAAAGGGACAAGATCCTGATTGACACGGGAATCGGGACCCTTCCCGCGAAATACTTGGGACATCACCAAGTGATAAGAGAGAATGAACAGCAACTGATCCACTCACTTCAGCGGGCAGGCCGGGACCCTAGCGACATAACTCTGGTAGTAAACACTCACTTGCACTTTGATCATTGCGGTAACAATCGACTATTCAGTCATGCCAAGTTTGTCTCTCAGATTGACGAAATACGATACGCCTTCTACCCTGATAGATTCATGCGAATCAGCTATCTACGAGACTTCTTTGACCTCGAGGGAGACTTTCTTCCCGTACGAGGAAGACATGTGATCGATGACGGGGTGGAGATTGTTCCGACCCCGGGGCACAGTATTGGCCACCAGTCAGTCATAATCAAATGGAAGGGTCGAAACATTGTCTACACCGGCGATGCGGCTCCACTTCCTGAAAACATAGAGAAAGGAAACATAAGCGGAATGGTATATGATTCAGGAAAGGCATCTGAATCCATCGAGCTGCTACGTGGAATCAAAGACGCAGTCTACATTCATTCCCATGAAGATCGGGAAATGCAATTTTGAGGAGGTTGACGTGAAACCCATCTTCTGCAAATTCCAGTCAGTTCCAGCCCTTTCGTCGTGCTGTATCGAACGCTTTCCAGTACGGGTCAGCCCTCGGGTAACTCAGCCGTGCTGTCCCGCTCTTGTCCGTGGACTTGTAGCCATTTGATTTTGGGACAAGTCGTCCTACGACGTGTGCATCGATCCGTTTCGATGATAGCTCGTTAATGATATGGGTCGATGAGGAGGGTCTTGAAGAAATCATGAGGCTTCCCTCACTTAGACTTGTTAACGGGTTTATTCTGAACAGCCCGCAAACTTGTTTCACCTCTTCTTGCATGTCAATCTCCTCAAGGTGAAGCCTGAGTCCTGTTTCAGAGGCTGACGCGAGTTCGAGCGCTGCTGCGACAACTCCCCCCTCTGTGGCGTCATGCATTGCTGTCACTCCAGCTTCGTGGACCCCGACCGACGCAGCTGTTAGTGCATCTCTGACAACTGTTACCTTGTGCAGATATTGCAGCGCCTTTTCAAAGAGTCTGGGTCCAAGTGCGCGCCTTACACTATGTGGGTACGCTCGCGTTAGGACGGCGGTTGCTTCAATTGCCGCCCCCTTGGTTAGAATTAGATCGTCGCCGACGTTTGCCATTGCCGATGTCAGGACCTTATCTTTGTCTCCGATGGTCATCATCACTCCACCGCCGATTATGGAATAGTCACAACCGGCGTACCGTCCTGTGTGGCCTCCGATAATGGCAAGTCCAAGTTCCTTGCACGCGCTGTGAAAGCTCTTCCAGTATGATGCAAAAACAGAGTCGGCTATTGATGGGGGTAAGTTGAAGTCAAATACGCCATAGGTTGGGGGTAAGCCAGTTGTAGAAATGTCAGAGGCTATCAGATGGGCTGAGAGCCAGGCGGACTCGGATGCGCCTACAGAGGGCACCAGTGATAGAGGATCCGTTGTGGTGACGAGCACTTTCCCGCCTCCAAGATTGACAATCGATGTGTCGACCCCAGCTTCGGGTCCCACTGAGACCTCTGGGCGTTTGCGGCCTAAGTTATGGTAGACTAACTTCTGAAGTAGTGGCTGGCCAACTTTGCCGAGTCTCATTATTGTCATGTTACGCTAAGGGCCCGGGCTTGCCTAGTCGTATCCTGTTAAGGGCAAGGTTTGACATGGATAACGATTAGGACACTCTAAAGGTAGAGTTCCAGCACCCGCGCTCTCATTAGGGCGGTCATGATGATTAAGCTCATCGCCAGCTCTGGAATGAGGAACCCGGCGTTGTAGGCCGCAGAGTAGGCGTATACGTTCCAGCCAGACCACGCATAGCTAGCGAAGAAAAGAACTCCTGATACAAAGTGAGAGCAGAAACGAGCCGCCGTACCGACCACTATCCCAAACATAGGCTTCTCCCTAAAGAAGCCTGCAACCCCTAGAAGACCAAAGGGGAGCATGAAGACTTTGATAGAGTACAAGACCCCGGACAATCCCACCATCAGTGCAGTCTCGGCCAGGACTTTGACTTTTAGCATCTCAAGCTTCGGTGAAATCGCCCGCTTAGCCCCCTCAGTGCCTTTCTCCAACATTTCCATCACATTTCACATTGTCTTTGCCGGAGAACTGTAGGTCGGCTGTCGAGAACTTCGTCCCGTCCCTCCGCCGGCATTACCCGGATCAGGTTCAAAGGGTCGATGGCGACGAAGCCATCCTCTCAGCCGGGTTACCCCAGCTCCCCGTCAGAAATATGGACAAGCGCGGTCTATTTAAGCGCTAAATCGTTATTCTGTCTCCTTGAAGAAGTACCGTGGCCATTGTGGCCAGTTTGAGTCTTGTGGGTTCAAACTGAAGTCTGCCTCGAGCGGCATTCCAATACTTAGCGATTCTAGGCGAGAGGCTCTGATTATGCTCGGGAGCTTGACCCCCTCAGGCATTTCAACGATTCCAACAGCGTAGGGGGTCATGTGTTTGAACTGGGGCGGGGCCACGTGTACAATCGTGTAGGTTACGAGTTTTCCTTTGGTCCCAAGTTGGACCCATTCTACTGTTGACGATCGGCATTCGCTGCAGATCTGACGGGGGGGCACCATGAGATGTCGGCAACGCACACATCTCACCGCCATGAGCTTCCTCTGCGAAACGGCCTTGTAGAATTCCTCGATCGTTGGGTCTGGTAGAGAACTCAAAGTTATGAGCTCCTCAAGATGTGGACCACGGCGGTGGCCCCAGACCCACCCAGATTATGAGCAAGTGCAGTCTCCGCGTCCTTAACCTGTCGCCTGTCAGCCTGACCGGTGAGTTGAAGGTATAGCTCCGCGATTTGCGCCGTTCCCGTGGCACCGACTGGGTGTCCCTTTGACTTTAGGCCGCCACTAGTGTTGACGGGAAGAGGTCCCCCGAGTGCAGTATCACCGCTCTCTACTAGCTTTCCTCCTTGGCCGGGCTTACAGAATCCTAGGTCTTCGTAGGCGATTATCTCGGCTATTGTGAAGCAGTCGTGCACCTCTGCGACATTGATATCCCTCGGCTTCACGCTGGCGATCTTGTAAGCCTCCTGCGCGGCAATCTTGGCCGCTTTGACTGTTGTCAAGCTTTCACGCTCGTGCAGGCAAAATGTGTCTTGGGCTTGACCTGTGCCGATGATGTGAACATACGAGTCCGTCATCTTCTTCGCGAGCTTTGGAGTTGTGAGTACTAGGCAACTAGCGCCGTCCGTTATCAGTGAACAATCGTAAAGTTTGAGCGGCCAGGATACAACTCGAGACTTCAGAGCCTCATCCATGGTGATCTCCTTTTGCATATGGGCCTTTGGGTTCAGCGATCCGTGTTTGTGATTCTTGACTGCGACGTGGGCGAGTTGCTCTTCTGTTGTTCCGTATTCGTGCATGTGCGCCGTGGCCATGAGTGCGAATAGCCCTGGAAATGTCATGCCGTTCCACTGCTCGAACGGAAAGTCTGATGCCGTGGCGAGGATGCCGGTTACTTCGGGAGTCGGCTGATTGGTCATCTTCTCGACCCCACCAACAAGGACGATGTCAAACATGTGTGATCTTATCGCCATTATCCCGCATCGTAATGCCGCCCCGGACGACGCGCAGGCGTCTTCAACTCGCGTTGCGGGTGCTGGTAGTATCCCGGCCCAGCTAGCTGACATGGGGGCTGTATGCGACTGATGTTCGTAAGACTCGCTCATTTGCCCGATGAAAGCAGCTTTGATGTCTTTGCCGGAGTCGAAGTTCTTGAGTCTACCGAAAGCCTCTAGCGCAGCCTCAGCGAACAGTTCTCGCGCGTAGACACCTTGTCGTCTGCCGAACTTGGAGAGTCCTACTGAAGCGATTGTTGCAAGAGGCTTTGCACGCAATGTCGGGCCTAGAAGTGTCCATACTTGCTTTCTAAAATAGGCTTGCGCGCGGACATTGGAGAGGATAAGGGCGGGTTAGGTTACTCTTACTGCTTTATTGGTAAGCCGTGAAAAAGAGTGGCTTGAGTGTCTGGGGAAAAGGGATCCATCCGGTGTACATGTTGTCAGCAAAGTTGAGGGTCCTCATTTCGACCGATGGGGCTCCGTCCCTATCACGGTCTCGGAATTCTAGAACTACGTCAGCGAATCTCTTCACCATCTCGACTGTCGATCTCTCATGTATGTCTTCTTTGATCACGAGTACCGCGGTTCGTTTCTTTAGGCGAACTCGTGATACCAATTGGCAAAAGAACGAGTAGAAGCTTTCCGGTGAGCTAGCTGTCATGATGATATTGTCAAGGAAATCGCCCAGAATGAGTTGTCCTTCTGCTTGCGCAACTTTCTCGATGAATAGGTTCAATTCGAGGAGGTTATCGGGTGCAATGATCTCGACTTCCGGTGAGGGGTGAG
>WNFC01011081.1_pt1 | contig 10025 bp, 8 predicted proteins | sample 5400541 | NCBI WGS metagenome assembly WNFC01 (sample SAMN13153342, study PRJNA577476) | soil metagenome | isolation source: 120 cm saprolite under Douglas fir tree site 2 hole 2 replicate 1 | place: USA:California | collected 2015-04-18 | reverse complement strand
CAGGACCGCGTGCCGCTGCACAAAGCCAAGAGCGTGTACGAGAGCAGCGTGAAGAAAATGGCCGAGGAGCGAGCGCAGAAGAACCCGCGGGCCACCGGAGCCGCCAAGGCCAGCGTGGGCGGCAAGACCTTTGACGTGCGGGACGGCGCGGTATTGATCGCCGCCATCACCAGTTGCACGAATACTTCCAATCCGGCCGTGTTGGTGGCCGCCGGACTGCTTGCCCGCAACGCGGGCGCACGCGGCCTCAGTTCCAAGCCCTGGGTGAAGACCTCCCTCGCTCCGGGCTCGCGGGTCGTCACCGACTACTTGCAGAAGGCCGGACTGCTGAAGGACTTGGAAGCCCTTGGGTTCTATACCGTGGGCTATGGCTGCACCACGTGCATCGGCAACTCCGGACCCTTGAAGCCGGAAATCTCCGAAGCCGTCAAAAGCGCCGATGTCGTCGCCTGCTCCGTGCTGTCGGGCAATCGCAATTTCGAAGGCCGGGTCCACCCGGAAATCAAGATGAATTTCCTCGCCTCGCCGCCCTTGGTCGTCGCCTACGCGTTGGCGGGAAGTCTGGACATCGACATCACCACCGAGCCGCTGGGACAGAGCAAGGACGGAAAGCCGGTCTATCTCAAGGACATCTGGCCGAGCGCCAAGGATGTGGCCGCCGCCGTTGCGGCGTCGGTGGATTCAGCGATGTTCAAGAAGGGCTACGCCAACGTGTTCGCCGGCGACGCGAACTGGAACGCCATCAACACGCCGGCGGGCAAGATTTATTCCTGGGACGGCAAATCCACCTACGTCAAGAATCCGCCCTACTTCGACGGCATCACGATGACGCCACCACCACTGGTCGATATCAAGGGCGCGCGCGTGATGGCGGTGCTCGGCGATTCGGTGACCACCGATCACATCTCCCCCGCGGGCAACATCGCGAAATCCAGCCCGGCCGCCAAATACCTGGTGGCGCAGGGCGTGCAACCCGCGGATTTCAATTCCTACGGCGCGCGCCGCGGCAACCACGAAGTGATGATGCGCGGCACCTTTGCCAACATCCGGCTGCGCAACCTCTTGCTGCCGGGCACGGAAGGCGGCGTGACCCTGCACATCCCAAGCGGCGAGCAGATGTCCATTTTCGACGCGTCGGTCAAATACAAGGCGGCGGGTACGCCGCTGGTGATTCTCGCCGGGAAAGAATACGGTACCGGCAGCTCGCGCGACTGGGCGGCCAAGGGCACGATGCTGCTGGGAGTCAAGGCAGTGATCGCCGAGAGCTTCGAGCGCATTCACCGCTCCAACTTGATCGGCATGGGCGTACTGCCCCTGCAATTCAAGGAAGGTCAGAATGCGCACAGCCTCGGGCTCACCGGCAAGGAAACCTTTGAAATCGCGGGGCTCAACCGCGGCGCGGCGAAATTCGTCAAAGTCATCGCCAAGGCCGATGGCGGTAAGACCACGGAGTTCGAGGCGCGCCTGCGCATCGATACCCCGAAAGAACTCGACTACTACCAACATGGCGGGATCCTGCAGTACGTATTGCGGCAACTCGCCACAGCAAGCAAGGCGGCCTGAACCTATGTCCCTGACCATGTATACGGCCACTGTGCCGACCTGCACTCGAGCGTTGAGCAGTCTCGCGGCGATTCTCGACAAGGCGGTCGCGTACACGGAGACCCGCAAAATCGATCCTGCCGCACTGCTCGGCACTCGATTGTTTCCGGACATGCTGCCGCTGGCGGCGCAAATCCAGATCGCCAACGATATTGCCCAGGGCGGCGCCGCGCGGCTTGCGGGCGCGGAAGTTCCGGTCTTCGAACAAAAGCAGCGCACCTTTGCCGAATGGATCGCCGCGACTCGCGGCACCATCGCCTATCTCGAATCGCTGAAGCCGGCGCAGTTCGAGGGCTCCGAAGACAGAACCGTCACCTGGCAGACGCGCACGTCCACCAAGAATATGCTGGGCGGTCCCTACTTGTTCCATCACGTGCTACCGAACGTTTTCTTCCACGTCACCACCGCGTACGACATTCTCAGGCAGGCGGGTCTCGAGATCGGCAAATTGGATTACTTGGGAAGGGCTTGAGCCGCCGGCGCGACGCTCCCTGCCTTGGAGTGTCCATAGCGCGATGAAGAATCGGCTTGCAATCGTTGCTACGATTGGCTTGACGCAAACGCTCGCTTGGGCGTCCTCCATGACGCGCCTTTATGGACACGATTCGCGCGGTGCAATCACCGGGATCACGCTCGTTGCCGGATTAGCAAGCACGGTGGGATGGCCGATTTCGGCTGTTCTGGAACACTCCATCGGATGGCGCGGAACTTGCGTCACGTGGGCGGCTCTTCATTTGTTCTTAGGCCTGCCGTTGAATGCCTGGGCAATGCGCTATGGAAAGGGCGAAGAGCGCCCTGAGCCCGCCGTGAGCGGCAAGCAGCCCCCGCCTCCGGATACACCAGATCGGCGCATGTTGATACTGGCCTTCATGTTTACCGCGTCGGGAGTCGTAACCATCGGCATGGCGACCAACCTGCCCCGTCTATTTGCCGCGATCGGTGCAACGCCGGCTGCCGCGATTGCCGCAGCCTCGATGTTGGGTCCCGCGCAAGTGGCAGCCCGTGTTCTCGAGTTCAGCGCTCGACGAAGGATCAATCCTCTGATCAGCGCGAGAATTGCGAGCGCAATGCATCCCCTCGCATCGTTGACGATTGCGCTCGGAGGCGTGCCCGTCATCGCCGCATTTTCGATTCTTCACGGCGCAGGCACCGGCGTGCTGACCATTGCCCGGGGCACGCTGCCGCTCGCGCTCTATGGTCCTGCAGGCTATGGCGCCCGGATTGGCCGCATCGCGGCACCGGCCCGCATCGGCCAGGCCTTGGCGCCGTTTCTTTTCGGATTGGCCATTGAGAAGTTGGGTGGAGCGACGCTCGTCATCTCTTCCGGGCTGTCGCTCGCCGCGCTGCTCGCGCTTTCATGGCTGACCTTGCCATTGGTTTCGAAGGCCTAATTCGGCAACTCACACCGCGACAGGCTAGGAATCCATGTGCTCCGCCGTTCGAGCGGCATCGAGATACTGCCGTATTTGCTCAACTTCCAATGCCGTGGCTTCCCAATGCACATCATGGCAAGTGGCACGCAGATGAATGGCCGCGCCAACGCTCAGCGCTCGTTCAATGACCGTCATGGGCATTTGGGTGAGCAGTTCCTGGGCGCACAGGGGACAACTCACCGGGAAGCGAACCTCTGATTCGTCCATTCGCGTCAACTCCCGTTCTTGTTACGTGACACAAATGACTACACGTTTTGCTTACCACGTTTCGTCCAGAAACGCGCGTGCAGGGCTGAGGATGACCGCGCTGTGGAATATCGTGATTGCCGCCGGGGATCAGGCAGCGCTGCTGCAGGGCACAATCGAGGGTGCGGGCTAGTGTCGGCGTTAGCCGGTCAGGTCATGCACCGTCGAGGTGCCTGCCCCGACCCGCCGAGCGGTGCCGCTCTTCGTACAGCGTCACCGCGCCGATCACCATCCAGCTGCCGTGAAAGAGTACGCCGGCGGCCACCACGAACTCACCGGGAATAGGTCCGATCGCGGCGCGCTGCCAAAGATCCGCCATGCTCGTCATTGCAGTCGGGTGGATCGCCAGCTTGCCGTAATACGCCAGCGCCTGGATCGCGAAGATCCAGCCGTAATTGCGGCGCACTCGGCGGCCCACGGCGCTCATGTAGCTGATCCGGTGCCCTGGATTGCGATAATCGTGGGCGAGGCGCTGCAACCACCCGGCATCGGTCAGCATGGCATCACCGCGCAGCATCGGCGCGAAAAAATTCGTTTCCAGCGCGCGCGCCCGCAGCCTCCAAATATTGAAATAGCGGTAGCGGCGTGCCTCGATCAGCAAGAAAAAAACCACCAGCAGTCCGACCAGCGCCAGCGGCAGGGGCGAGGCATTCGCCGCGCTGAAGCTCGCCGAGAACGCGATGCCCGTCGTGACGACGGCCCAGTTGGTCGTGGTGTCGAAGCGCACCCGCCACACGGTGCTGCGGTACACCTCGCCGCGCCAAAGGTGGGAGAGCGCGCCGATTTCCGCCGGGTCGAACGGACGACCCGGGTGTGCCTCATGCAGCTGGCTCATGACCCCTCCGCCGCTTGGTACGGTTGCCGATCAGCTCATGACATTCCCTTCAGTGCGCCGCCGGCGCGACGCTCCCCGCCTTGACCGACACCATCAAGCTCGGATTAAGATGGTTCTTGATCGCGGAATTAACCTCATCTCGCGTCAGCGCCTTGACCGCCCCCGGATAGGTCTCCAGCCTGCTCACGTCGTAGCCGCGCTGCACGTCGGTCAAAATCGCATTCGCGAGGCCGGTGGTCGTCGACAGACCGACCAGGTAACTGCCGACCAGGCCTTGCTTGCGCGCCGCCAATTCCTGATCGGTGACGCCGTCCTTCCACCACCGGTCAAGTTCGCGCCGCGTCGACGCGATGCCCTTGTCCAAGAGAGCCGGGGCGAAACTGGCCGAGATGTCCCAGCGGCCGTCCGCGATGCTGTCGTCGGCCATCGCAGCCCCAATGTTGTAAGTCAGGCCTTCCTTGTCGCGTACGATACCCATCAACCGTCCGGTGAAACCGCTGCCGAGAATCGCAGTACCCACGCGCAGAGCCAATGCGTCGGGATCCTTGTAGCGAAGCCCCGTCGGTTGTCCGATGAGCACCGACACGCTCGGCTTGTCGGCGAGCGGTACCGATACTTCGCCGGCGGCCTTCAGTACCGCAGCCATCGCCGGCCGCACATAGTCTTGCCCGCCGGTCCAGCCGGAAAACGCCTTGTCGATCTCGGCTTGAGCTTCAGCCGCTGCCACGTCGCCGACCACGACCCGGGTCATTTGCGCGGGACCATAATATTTGGCGTGAAAGGCCTTGAGCTCATCGAGGGTTGCGGCCTTCGCCGCCGCCTTGTAATCGCTGACCGTGTGCGGCCGGTTGGGGTGGCCCGGCGGGAATGTTGCGCGGCCGAAGGCTTCCTGCGCGCGCGCTTCCGTGTTCTGCGCCGAGGCTTCCAGCGCGCCGATGAATTGCTGCTTCGCCTTGTTGAACTCTTGCGGCTGCAGGGCGGGCGTGCGCAGTTCCGCGGCGATCAGGCCGATCACCAGGGGCAGGTCCTTCTTGAGGCACTTGGCGCGAATCTCCAGCGACTGCGTGCCCACACTGAAGGCGATTTCAGCGCCGACATTGTCCAACTGTTCGGCAATCGCAAACTTGTCGAGCTTCTTCGTGCCGCGGTCGAGCATCATGCCCGCGAGCGTGGGAACGGCGATATTGCCGGGTTCGGCCATCGCATCGCCCGCCGGCAACGATCCTAAAATCACGACCACGTCTTTCACGTCGGTGTGATAGGTGATGAGATCGACTCCCGCAATTTGCGAGCGGTGGCTCTGGTCGGCCACGCTCGCCGCGGCGGCGGCGCTCACCAAGAACAGTGCGGCCAGTACATGGTGTCGCATCACGAGCCTTTCTCCGCGGCCGGCGGCACCGGAATGAACCAGCCCGCCGTACTCTGATCGTCTTTGAGATACTCCTTGGCGACGCGTTGCACGTCCGCGGGAGTCACTAGCTGCACCTTCTGCGGGAAGGTCACATACAGAGTCCAATCGCCCACGGCGATCCACTCGTTGATCTCCGCGGCAATCGCGGCGGTTCCATCGCGCTTGTAGGCTTCGGCGGCGGTGAATTGCTGTTTCACGCGCGCCACTTCAGCCGCCGTCACCCCGTCGGATTTGATCTTGGCGATTTCCCCCAGCAGTGCCCTCTCGACCTGCTCATGTTCGGCGCCCGGCGCGAGAACCGCGTACACCGTATGCAGCGACAGATCGTGATGCAGATCGGTGCCGGCGCCTGCATTCAACGCCAGCCCCTGATCGACGAGCGCTCGATACAGCCGCGCGTTCTTGCCCGAACTCAAGATGGCATCAAGGATGTCGAACGCCGGTTGATCGCCGTCGCGGCCATTCGGGACCTTGTGCGCGATGATCACGGTTCCGAGTTCTCCCGGGCGCTTGACGGTGACGCGCCGTTCCCCGCTCTGCGCCGGTTCTTCGGTGTACATCGTGGGAATAGGCGCAGGAGAATGCGCATACACGCCATAGTATTTCTTGATCAGGTTCAAGGTGGCGGCGGTATCGAGGTCGCCGATCACCGTCACCGTCGCGTTATTGGGCCAATAGAAGGTATCGTAGAACTCGCGCAATCTCGCGATGGGAACGTGTTCGATGTCGCTCTTCCAGCCGATCGTCGGATGATGGTACGGCAGCGCCTCGTAAGCCGCCGCCGTCACCTCTTCCATGAGCACATTGTCCGGATCGTTCTTGCCGCGCTCGTATTCATTGCGCACCACCGTCATTTCCGACTGTCGGTCGGCCTCGCGCAGCCACAGATGGCGCATGCGGTCGGCTTCGATGGCGATGTACCCTTCCAGGCTCTCCCGACCGATGGTCGCGAAGTAATTGGTGCGGTCGAACGACGTGGTGGCGTTGAACTGCCCGCCGACGCGTTCCAGAAACTGCTTGATGCTGTTGCCCCTCGGGTCATTGAAGCCCTCGCTCCCCTTGAACATCATGTGCTCGAGGATGTGCGTCGCTCCGGTAGTGCCCGTCACCTCGTTGCGCGAGCCGACTTGATAGGTCACTTGAAAAGTCACCACCGGCGCCGAATGATCCGGCACCAGCAACACGGTGAGCCCATTGCTGTCGAGCCGATACTCGTCGATTCCGCCCAGCGACTTGACGAAGCTGAATCCCGCCGCCACGGTCGAAGACGCAGCCGGAGTCGGCGCTGCCGGAGGTTGCGCCCCGGCTGCGGCCTTGGCGGGTTGCGCAACGGATGCGGCCTTGGCTGGCTGCACAGCGGCTGGAGCCGCGGTGGCCGATGCCGCGGCTGGATACAAGGCGCCCAGCGCCGCTACGCTTGCGCAGCCGACCCGGGCAGCCAGGATCATCCCCGACACCGGGGTTTTGAATTTCTCAACCATACGATTCCTCATCATGAGCGACCCTCGGTCAGCCGCAATCTTCCATTGTAGATGCTTACGCGGAGGGGCGGTTCACAATCATGAAAACGCTTAAGATGCTAGGCGGCGACCGGCTGCACTTCATCGGCCCACACCCGGAAGCGCTGTAAGACGTTGGGGCCAAAGGTCATGCACATGGCGACATCCGCGGCATCACGTCCGCGGGCTATCAGCACCCGACCCATGCGCCGTTGATTGTTGCGGGGATCGAAGATGCGCCATCCGCCTCCGAGGTATGCTTCGAACCAACCGGCAAAGTCCATGGGTGCGTCCATGGCCGGCACTCCGATGTCGCCCAGATAGCCGGTGCAGTACCGAGCAGGGATGTTCAAACACCGGCACAGCGTGAGCGCGAGATGCGCGAAATCGCGGCACACTCCCCGCCGTTCATTGTATGTCTCCCACGCGGTCTTGGTGGGACGGGCACATTGATAGTCAAACGCGACATGCTGATGCACGAAATCGCATATCGCCTGCACCCGGCTCCAGCCGGGCATCATGCCGCCGAACAGGCTCCAGGCCGTGGGCGACAGCAATTCGGTCTCGCAATAACGGCTGGGAAGCAAGAACACCAAAGTGTCATCCGGCAACGAATCCACCGTGTGCTCGAATGCATGAGGAAAGCTGGGATCGGCGATACCTGAGTCCTTGATCAGCGCGTCGCTGGTGACGCGAAACTGTCCTGCCGGCGCGGTCGCGCGAGTGCACCAGTTACCGAAGCTGTCGCGATATGTGGCCAGGGGAACGGCCGGCTCAGTCAGAATGGTGTCGGCGCGGACCCAATCGGACGCACGGCTGTAGTGCACGTTCAGATTCAAGATCATCGGCGTGGCTTGAGGAAACTCGTAGGCCAATTCGTAGCCAAGCCGTATCAGCATTGTTTACCGCCCAGGTTTCAAAGCAAACCAGTCTGCCATGCACCTACGAGCACCCCCTATCGGCGGCCCCCGTCACGAACTGTAGGCTGCATCCTACGCGCTGAGTAGCCGGGTCAGCCCGAGGATCGAGCGCACGAACGGTGCCGGAACGTCGAGGCGCTGCGCAATCTCGGCGACGGCGCCGAGCTGCGGGGCGAGCTCCAGCGGTCGCCCGGCTTCAACGTCGGCGAGCATCGATGTCCTGAAATCGCCGAGACGCTGTGTCACCGCGATTCGCTCGGCCGGCGTGATGCTCATCTCCAGACCCAAGCGCTGCGCGCACGATTGCATCTCTTCCATCATCCGTATGCAGAGCTCACGGACGTCCGGACAGCTAAGCATCTTGGATGTTCCGCAACGTGTCAGGGCGCTCAACGGGTTCATGTTCATGTTGCCCCAGAGTTTGGCCCACACGTCATGGCGAATACGCTGCGATATTTCCGCGTTGACGCCGCCGCCCCGCAATCCGCTCACCACGGCCTGAACCCGGTCCGTGACCTCACCGTTGGGTTCACCCAGAAGCAGGCGGTCAGCAGCCACCACCTGGACATGCCCAGGGGCAAGGACCCGCGCCGATGCATGCACCACGGATCCCAGTATGCGTTTCCGCGGAAACGTCCGCTCCTGCGATTGATCCGGGTCGACCGACTGAAGCGGCTGATTCGCCAGCGCGCCGCCGAAATCCTGGAAGAACCACCACGGGATGCCGTTGGTCCCGCTGATGACCACGGTGGCAGGGCCGATGAGGGGGCTCAAGGAAGGCGCGAGATCCGGCAAGACCTGCGCCTTCACGGTGAGGAACACATAGTCATGAATGCCGAGCTCGGCCGGCGATCCGGCGCGCGGCCTGCTGTGCCGCGTCTCACCTCCCCGCTCGACGGTGAGGCCGCCGGAACGAAGCGCGGCCAGGGTCGGCCCGCGCGCCAGCATCGATACGTCCCATCCGGCCCGGTCCAGAGCGTCGCCGATCCAGGCGCCGATGGCGCCCGCCCCCACGATGGCAGCCGATGGACTCAAGCCTTGAGCCTCTGAGATTCGGCAATCCGATACCAATCGAGTTTTCGGGTGCCTATCATGATGATGGCGAGCAGGAAGAATATCGCGAGTGCGCCGAACAACAAGGCGTAGTCCTCCGAGAGCACGACGACGTCCCGGTCATGGACCGTTCCGCAGTCGCCACAAGTCCATTCTCTTATTCCAAGACCTGCGATACCTTTAGGGCCACTGCGTATACCGCACGCAGAACAGGTCTGGGTTGAAAACGCTTCGTTAACTTCAGCGAACGTTGCACCTGCGAAATCGCACTTATACTGGAGCATCGTTCGAAAGGCCGACCAGCCCGCATCGAGCACCGACTTGGCGTGCGGTGTCTTCGCGAGCCCGGAGGCATTGACGTTTCCGACAAATACAGTGTCGTACCTGCGCACTAGGCGAGTCGAGAACTGATGCAGCGAATCTCTCCTGCGATTGGTGATTTTGGCATGAATTGCGCGCACACGTCTCTTATTCCCCGCCCGCTGCGCGATGGCGAGCTTGGCCTCAAAGCCGCGATAGAATTGCGGGGCCGACAGTTTCTCCCCGGCGCTCGTAGCCGCCAATTCTTTCAGTCCAAGGTCGATGCCCACGTCGCGCCGCGCGCGCGATCGGTTGGCGGGCTCTGCTACCGGCACGGCGACACAGGCATTCAAGTACCAGCGGCCGCGAGCGTCTTCGCAGAGGTTGCCCGCACGAATCTGGTACGCCTCGAGACCATAGCTATCCCATAACGAGAGCCATTGGCCGGCGAACTTGAGCTGGCCATGGGCGGCGTGAATGGCTGTCCTCTTAAACGGAATCCAACCGAGACTGCGACGGCTGCCTGAGGACTTGCGCCAACTCAGCCGCACTTTTCTGAATTGCCGGCGCCGCGTGGCGTATTCTTCCGCGATCGCTTGCACGGTCTGAGAGTGCAGATGCAACCCTTCTTTGGTCGCGCCGCGCGTGAACTTCGCGAAATCGTATCCCGAGAGAAACCGGCGTTCACGATTGAACATCGTCATCTGCAACTCATTGCAGTAGTTC
>WNFC01011079.1_pt1 | contig 10025 bp, 9 predicted proteins | sample 5400541 | NCBI WGS metagenome assembly WNFC01 (sample SAMN13153342, study PRJNA577476) | soil metagenome | isolation source: 120 cm saprolite under Douglas fir tree site 2 hole 2 replicate 1 | place: USA:California | collected 2015-04-18 | reverse complement strand
CAGGACGGGAAGATCCTTGCACTCGCGCTTGAGCGCGGCGGCGCGGCGCAGCGTGGCGGCGTGCAGCGTGCGCACCCGCATCGCCGAGGCGAGGCGGACCGCGATGCGGCTCGGCAGCGCGTTCGCCGCGATCGGCAAGGCGCCGGGCACGATGAGCTCGGTCGCCACCGTCATGCGCGCCACCACCGGCAGGTAGGGCGCGCCCGCGACGGCGCGGCAGACCTTTTGCGCAACCGCCGCGTCGGGCGACGCGTTCGGATCGGCGAGCACCACGGCCGCCGGCTCGATGCGCGCGATGGCATCGGCGCCGTCGCGCCAGGCGGCCTCGACCACCGGAAAGGCACCAGCCGCCGTCAGCGCGGAGACGAGCTCGGCGCTCTTCTGGTCGGCGATGATGACGATCGGACCTTGCAGGGACATTGGGCGTCGCGGCCTGTGGATCAGGCCGGCGACGCTAGTTGAATGCGATTAATAGGGCGTCAATGCCCAAGGCGAAAATCGGGGCCGCGCGGCCGGCCTCTAGAGCATGTCCTTGTCGGCGAACCGGTATCCACTTCGCCGGGACACGCGCTAGCCGGCGGCCCGCTGATCATCGGCCTCGGCGGCCCGAAATGCCTCGACCACGAGCGGGTTCGCGCCGCGCGCATCGAGATCCTGGCGGACCCGGTCGGCATCGCTCGCGCTGCCGGCGAGCCGCTGGCCGCCGAGCGCATCGGGCACGGCCGCCAAGGTGCCGCCGGCCTGAGCGCCGAGTTCATCGAGCGCCTGCACGGCGAACCGGTAGCCGCCGACCGAGACGATACCGGGCGGCGGGGCGGTGAGCGAAACGAGGCGCGTGTCGGGATCGATCTGGCAGCCGTAACCGGTGTCGGCGAAGCCTTCCTCGCTGACGCGGAACCGGGGCTCGGGCTCGACGTCGGCGGTCGAGCGGAACGGAAATTTCGGCACCATCGGCCCGCCGATGGCGAGCGTTGCGGCCGCGGTGCACGCGATCTCGGCGACGTGCAGCGCGCCCGGCGCGCCGCGCGGCACGGAGTAGGGACCCAATGTAAGACCGGGAGGCCTGCCGTTGCCGATCCGCCGCGCGGCGAGGAGCGCCGTCTCGCCGAACATCGAGACGTCGGTGAGCGCAATGGCGGGATCGCGCCAGCCCGCGCTGCCGGCGACGCGCTCGGGCGTGCGCCAGGCGGCGATCACGGTCTTGAGGCCGTTGAGGCGGCTGAACGCGCCGGCATCGGAAAGCTTCAGCGCGAGCGGGCCCGGCACGATCGCGGCGGCGCAGCGCTCGTCCTTGCATTGTCCGGAAAAAACCGCGTCGTCGAAGGGATGATGCAGCGACAGCGTTCCGCCGGTGAGCAGCCACGGCATCACCGTCAGCGCGAGCCCCGCGAAGGACGGCATGGCGAGCGAGGAGAGGATGGACGCGGTCTGCTCGATGCGGCTTTCGAGCGTGACGGCGGCGCCCGCCGCTATGAGCTCAAGATGGCTGCGCGCGACCGGCACGAGACCTGCGGGCGCCACGTCCCAGGTGACGACCGCGATATGGCCGGCCGGATTGATCGCGCGAGAGATCGGCGTCACCGGATCGAGCGCGGCGGCTTCGTAAAGGTCGTCGAACCCGACCACGCCGTCGGGCAGGTCGCGGCCGAAGCCGCCGACATGGCGGATGTGGAAGACGTCGGCCGCGACGTGCATCGCAAGCGTGCAATGGTCGGCCGAGCCGATGCGCGCGCTCATGATCAGCGCCTTCGCGCCGACGCGGCCGAGCGCGTGCACGCAGTCGGCTTGCCGCCACAGCAACGGGAGCGGCGTCGCGATGAGGCCGGCGCGCAGGATGCCGAGCAAGGTGACGACGCCGTCGACCGTGTTCGCCATCTGCAGGCCGACGATCTCGTCGGCGCGCAGGCCGAGCCGGCGCAGCCGGCCCGCGATCGCGGAGATCATGCGATCTGCTTGCGCGTAGGTGAGGCGGCGCGGCGGGCCGCCGGTGACGCTTTCGCGGTTCGGCGGATCGGCCAATGCGATCGCCTCGGGACGGCGGCCGGCGGCGCGACGGAAGAGATCGTCGAGCGTCGTGCGGCCGGCCCTGCTGAGCATCGCCACGTGCTGGGCGGATGTTTGACCGAGGATCATGCCGCCATCCTACCGCGCCTGCGGCTCGCGCCACCACGACTCCGGAACGAAGCCGGAGAGCGGGGTGACGGCGGGGTGCTTGATGTAGGACCAGCGCGCCACCCACTGGTCCGGCAGATGGAAGAGCGGCACCACGAAAGTCCCCGAGAGCAGCATGCGATCGACCGCGCGCACCGCGGCGACGAAGTCGTCGCGCGCGGTGGCCTTGAGCATCGCCGCGATCATGGCATCGATGGCGGGGCTGCGCACGCCCATGTAGTTGCGGCTTCCTTCTTCGCCGGCTGCCTGTGACCCCCAGTAGAAGGCCTGCTCGTTCCCCGGCGAGAGCGACTGCTCCCAGCGATATTGCATCATGTCGTAGTCGAAGGTGATTCTGCGCTGATCATATTGCACGGCATCGACCACGCGAACCCGCGCGTCGATGCCGGCGCTCTTGAGGTTGCGCGAAAACGCGAGGGCGAGCCGTTCCTGGTCCTTGGTGGTGACGAGAATCTCGAAGCCGAAGGGACGCCCAGTCGCGCGATGGCGCAGCTCGGTGCCGACGAGCGCATAGCCGGCGGCGTCGAGGAGGGCGAGCGCGCGGCGCAGCGTGTCGCGGTCGCGTCCCGATCCGTCGGACACGGGCAACGACCAGGCGCCGTCCAGCACGTCCGGCCGCACGCTGTCGGGAAACGGCGCAATCAGTGCGCGCTCGCGCGCATCGGCCGGCCGGTGATAGGCCGAGAGCTCGCTGCCGGCGAAATAGCTGCCGGTCCGCCGGTATTGGCCGAAGAAGAAGTTCTTGTTGATCCATTCGAAGTCGAACAGCAGCGCGATCGCCTCGCGCACGCGGATGTCGGAAAAGACCGGGCGGCGCGTGTTGAAGACGAGGCCCGACATGCCTTGCGGCAGCCCGGTCGGGAATGCCTCCTTGACGACGCGGCGATCGCGCATGGCGGGAAACTCGTACATGGTCTCCCAGCGGCCCGGGTCGACCTCGACGCGCACGTCGCACAGGCCCTTCTTGAACGCCTCGAATTGCGCGTTCGCGTCGCGGTAATAGTCGAAACGCAGGGAGTCGAAATTCCACAGACCCTTGTTGACCGCGAGATCGCGGCCCCAATAGTTCGGATTGCGCGTGAGCGTCACGCTGCGGCCCGGGTCGACCTCGGAGATCACATATGGGCCGCTGCCGATCGGCGGCTTCAGGGTCGTCTCCTCGAATGTCTCCGGACCGACCGCGTGCTTCGGCAGCACCGGCATGAGGCCGAGGATGAGCGGCAATTCGCGATCGTTGCTGCCGCCGAGGTCGAAACGCACGGTGCGCGCGTCGATCGCTTCGGCCTTGGCGACCTTGACGTAGTAGGTGCGGAAATTGGGCCGGCCTTTGTCGCGCAGAAGCCGCCAGGAGAAGATGACGTCCTCGGCGGTGACCGACGCGCCGTCGGAAAACTTTGCGGCGGGATCGATCTCGAAGGTGACGTAGGAGCGCGCCTCGTCGGTATCGACGCTGCGCGCGAGCAACCCGTAAAGGGTGAAGGGCTCGTCGTAGCCGCGGGCGAGCAGGCTCTCGATGATGTAGCCGCGCGTCGAGATCGCCGGGACGCCTTTCACGATCAGCGGATTGAGGCTGTCGAAGGTGCCGAGGGCGCCCTGCACCAGGCGTCCGCCCTTGGGCGCCGCCGGATTCACATAGGGAAAGGCCGCGAAGCCGGCCGGCAGCGCGGGCTCACCGTGCATCGCGATGGCATGGCGCGGCTCCGCGTACGCGCCGGTCGGCCACGGGGCCAGCAGCAGGCCGGCGGCGAGCGCCGCGGAGCACAGGGCGGAGGGAAGCAGCGTCACGAGAAAGGGAGACCGATGGGTGGTTGACGAGTCGAGGGACGTTATCACCATGTTCCCGGTAAGGCTTTATTCCATCGCGGAATCCGGCTATCAGGCGGGCCCGGCGGCGTCACGTTGCTGCCGTATTTGGCGTCAAGACAGCCCCGTAGGGGGTACGCGGTCTTCGGCGGGTCTTGCGCCCACGGCCAGCGAGAGAGAGGAATATTAATGACCCTTCGGATCGTGTCCGCGCCGGCCCGGCCGGTGCGTCGGCCGTTCGTCACGACCATGGCGGCTCTCGGCGTCCTTGCGGTATCCGCAGCGTATGCGCAGGCCCCGGCTCCCGCGCCGGCCCCGGCAGCTCCCAAGCCGGCGGCGAAACCGCGCACGCCGCCCAAGCCCGCGCAGAAACCGGCGCAAGCTCCGGTGCCACAGGCACCCGCGCCGCAAGCGCAGGCTCCGGCTCCGGCGCCGGCGCCGATCGAGATGCCGCAGCTGATCTATTCGCAGTGGACGAAGTTCTGCGGCAAGGGCCAGGAGCCCAACGCCAAGCAGGTCTGCTTCACCGGCAAGGACGCGCGCACCGAAGCCGGCGTGCCCGTCGTGGCGGCCGCGCTCATCGAGCCGGACGGCGAGCCGACGAAAATCTTCCGCATCACGCTGCCGAGCCCGCTGCACCTGCAATACGGCACGCGCATCATCGTCGATCAGCAGCAGGCGCTGACAAAACCGTTCTTCACCTGCTTCACCAACGGCTGCATGGCCGACTACGAGGGCTCGCCGGACCTGATCGCGAAGCTCAAGTCGGGCCAGACATTGACCATCCAGGCGATCAACATCGCCGGCAATCAGATCAGCTTCCCGCTCCCGCTCGCCGACTTCGCCAAGGCGAACGAGGGGCCGCCGACCGACCCGAAGATCTACGAAGAGCAGCAGAAGAAGCTGCAGGAAGAACTGCAGAAGCGGGCCGAGGACGCGCGCAAGAAGCTGGAAGCGCAGCAGCCGAAATAATCACGTCCGCATCTTGTAGCGGACACAGGGGGTTCAAATGGCCATTCGAATTGCTCGGCCGACATACCGGTCGCTTTGCGCGACCCTGATCGCGGGCGCGGTTTTCGCCGCGGCAGACGCGCAGGCGCAGCAGCCAACCCAGCCCGCGCCGCGGCCGCGCCCGGCCACGCCGGCGCCAAGGCCGCAGCAGCCCGCGCCGCAGCAGCAGCCGCAGGCTCCCGCCGCCGCGCCGCAAGCGCAAGCGCCGGCCGAGACGCCGAAGCTCATCTATTCGCCGTGGACGAAATTGTGCGGCAAGGGTCAGGAGGCCAATGCCAAGCAGGTGTGCTTCACCGGCAAGGATGCGTATGTCGAGGCCGGGCTCCCGGTCATCGCCGCGGTGCTGATCGAGCCGGAAGGCGAGCCGAAGAAGGTCTTGCGCATCACGGTGCCGAGCCCGCTGCAGCTGCAATACGGCACGCGGCTCATCATCGATCAGCAGCAGCCGCTCACCGCGCCGTTCTTCACCTGCTTCACCAACGGCTGCATGGCGGACTACGACGGCACGCCCGACCTGGTGACGGCCATGAAGAAGGGCCAGGTGCTGACCGTCCAGGCCATCAACCTCGCCGGCAACGCGATCAGCCTGCCGCTGCCGCTCGCCGACTTCGCCAAGGCCAACGAGGGCCCTGCGACCGACCCGAAGAAATTCGAGGAGGATCAGAAGAAGCGGGCGGAGGAGATGCAGAAGCGGCAGGAAGAGATGCGCAAGAAGCTGGAGCAGCAGGGCCAGCAACAGCTCCAACAGCAGCAGCCGCCCGCGCGATAATCCGCCTCGACCGTCAATTCAGCGAGTCGTCGCGCAGGCGATAGCCGCCTTTGCCGTCGCCCACGAAAATCTCGTCGACTTGCGGATGGCGGACCGGCTCCTTGGATTCGTCCGGCAGCAGGTTCTGCTCCGACACGTAGGCGATGTACTCGGTCTCCGCGTTCTCCGCGAACAGGTGATAGAACGGCTGGTCCTTGCGCGGCCGCACCTCGGCCGGGATCGACTGGTACCATTCCTCGGTATTGCTGAACTCGGGATCGATGTCGAACACGACGCCGCGGAACGGAAACACGCGGTGCCGTACGACCTGCCCAAGCTTGTATTTGGCGATCCTGATCTTATCCATGGACTCTATAGATAGCGCAGCATTGTGGCAGCGCAAACAGCCTTTAGTAGCGCTGTTCACAGCCCGTAACGCGCCCTCATCTCGGGATCCTTGGCCGCTACGAGGCGCGCCAGATCGACCACGACCTTCGCCTGCTTCCAGGTGGCGTCGTCCTGCATCTTGCCGTCGATCATCACGGCCCCGCTGCCGTCCGGCATGGCGGCGAGGACCTTCTTGGCGAAGGCGACTTCGGCCGGATCGGGCGAAAAGACGCGCTTGGCGATGGCGATCTGCGCGGGATGCAGCGACCAGGCGCCGAGGCAGCCCAACAGAAAGGCGTTGCGGAACTGGGCCTCGCAGGCGGCCGGATCGGAGAAGTCGCCGAACGGCCCGTAGAACGGCTTGATGCCGGCGGCCGCGCAGGCGTCGACCATTCTTGCGATCGTGTAGTGCCACGGATCCTGCTGGAATTTTTGGCGCGGTGCTTCGCCGGCCGCATCGGCCAGCACGACGTAATCGGGATGGCCGCCGCCGACGCGCGTCGTCTTCATCGCGCGCGAGGCGGCGAGGTCGGCCGGTCCCAGGCTGATGCCGTGCATGCGCGGAGAAGCGGCGGCGATCGCCTCGACATTGTTGACGCCTTCCGCGGTCTCGAGAATCGCGTGGATGAGGATCGGCTTCTTCACGCCGTGGCGGGCCTCGAGCTGCGCGAGCAGCTGATCGAGATAATGGATGTCCCAAGCGCCCTCGACCTTGGGCAGCATCATCACGTCGAGCTTGTTGCCGACCGCGGCGACGATCTCGGTGACGTCGTCGAGCGCCCACGGCGAGTTGAGCGCGTTGATGCGCGTCCACAAACCCGTCGCTCCGAAATCATGCGCCTGCGCCATCGCGATGAATCCGGCGCGAGCCGCGAGCTTGGCGTCGGCCGGCACTGCGTCCTCGAGATTGCCGAGCACGACGTCGACCTGCGCGATCAGCTCGGGGACCTTGGCCCGCACCTTCTCGACATGCGGCGGCACGAAATGGATCATCCGTTCGAGCTTGACCGGCAGCTCGCGCAGCGGCGCCGGCGCGCCGATCGCCAGCGGCTTGTAGAAATTGCGCGGCAGCTTCATGCGGCGCAAGTTAGCAAGTAGCCCGGAACGAGCGAAGCGAAATCCGGGACATGGCGATGCCTGTCGTTTCTGACGTATCCACGCCCGAGCGACATGCGTTAACCTCACGCCGTCCGCCGAGGGGTTTTCGTCGCCATGCCGCAACCGCTGTCGGGCCTGCTCGTGCTCGACTTCACCACCTTGCTGCCCGGACCGCTGGCGACGCTCATGCTCGCGGAAGCCGGCGCCGAAGTGATCAAGATCGAAAAGCCGGGCGGCGAGGAGATGCGCGCCGCGGCGCCGCGTTTCGACGGGGAGAGCGCGCTGTTCGCGCTGCTCAACCGTGGCAAGAAAGGCCTCGTGCTCGATCTCAAACGCGGGGAGGGACGCGCAAAACTCGCGCCGCTCATCGCGCGCGCCGACATCCTGGTCGAGCAGTTCCGCCCCGGCGTGATGGAGCGTCTCGGCCTCGGCTACGAGGCGGTGCGCGCGAAGAATCCGCGCATCGTCTATTGCTCGATCACCGGCTACGGCCAGTCCGGCCCGCGCGCCGAGGAGGCGGGCCACGATCTCAACTACATCGGCACGACCGGGCTGCTCGCGCTCAGTCCGGGCGCCGCGAAAGACCCGACCGTGCCGCCCGCGCTCGTCGCCGACATCGGCGGCGGCTCGTTTCCAGCCGTGATCAACATCCTGCTGGCGCTGCGCCAGCGCGAGATCACGGGCGAGGGGAGCCGCCTCGACATCGCCATGGCGGACGCCATGTTCACCTTCGCGTGGCACGCCTTTGCCGAGGGACAGGCGACCGGCCGTTATCCGGCGGCGGGCGCCACGCGGCTGACCGGCGGCTCACCGCGCTATCAGCTCTATCCGACCAAGGACGGCAAGCTCGTCGCCTGCGGCGCGCTCGAGCAGAAATTCTGGCAAGCCTTCTGCGCCGCGATCGCGCTTGCGCCAAAGCTCGCCGACGACAAGGCCGATCCGGCCGCCACCAAGGCCGCGGTCGCCGCCATCATCGCGCAAAAATCCGCCGAGGAGTGGCGGCCGGTGCTCGCCGCCGCCGACTGCTGCGTCACCATCGTGGCCTCGCTCGAAGAGGCCGTGCGCGACCCGCATTTCGTCGCGCGTGGGCTTTTTGCTTACGAGGTCGCGGGGCGCAGCGGAAACAGCATGGCGGCGCTGCCGGTGCCGATCGCGCCGGAGTTTCGCGATCGACAGGCGAAGAAGACGAGCCCGGCAATCGAATAGCCGCCCGTTGCAGCGGCGCTCAATGCGACAAAATCTTCGACAGGAAAAGCTGCGCGCGCTCGCTGCGCGGCCGGCCGAAGAAATCCTCCTTGGAGGCATCCTCGACGATTTCGCCCTTGTCCATGAAGATCACCCGGTTCGCCACCTTTCTGGCGAAGCCCATCTCGTGGGTGACCACCATCATGGTCATGCCCTCGTGCGCGAGCCGGACCATGACGTCGAGCACCTCGTTGATCATCTCGGGGTCGAGCGCCGAGGTCGGCTCGTCGAACAGCATGGCGATCGGGTCCATGGCGAGCGCGCGGGCGATCGCGACGCGCTGCTGCTGACCGCCGGAGAGCTGCCCGGGATATTTGTTGGCCTGTTCCTTCAAGCCCACGCGATCGAGCAGCGCCATGCCTTTCTGCATGGCCTCCTCGCGGCTGCGGCCGAGCACCTTCATCTGCGCGAGGGTGAGATTGTCGGTGATGCGCAGATGCGGAAACAGCTCGAAGTTCTGAAACACCATGCCGATGCGGGCGCGCAGTTTCGGCAGGTTGGTGTCCTTGTCGCCGACCGAGATGCCTTCCACCAGGATCGTGCCCTCGGAGAACGGCTCGAGGCCGTTCACGCACTTGATCAGCGTCGATTTTCCGGAGCCGGACGGGCCGCACACCACCACCACCTCGCCCTTGTCGACGTTGGTCGAGCAGTCGGTGAGCACCTTGAAGGTGCCGTACCACTTGGTGACGTGATTGATCTCGATCATCGGCATGGATGGCCTGCTATCGGATGATGGCGATGCGCGCTTGCAGCCGTTTGACGAGGCTCGAGGCGGCGAAGGAAATCACGAAATAGACGACCGCCGCGAACAGATACATCTCGACCAGGCGGCCGTCGCGCTGCGCGATCTTCGAGGCGGCGCCCAGAAAGTCGCTGATGGAGAGCACGTAGACGAGCGAGGTGTCCTGGAAGAGGATGATCGTCTGCGTGAGCAGCACCGGCGTCATGTTGCGGAAGGCCTGCGGCAGCACGATGTAGCCCATCACCTGCCAATAGTTCATGCCGAGGGCATACCCGGCATTCGGCTGGCCGCGCGAAATGCTCTGGATCCCGGCGCGCATGATCTCCGAGAAGTAGGCGGCCTCGAACAGCGTGAAGGTGATGAGCGAGGACGCGAAGGCGCCGACCTGGATCGGCCGCGACGCGCCGGTTACCCATTGCCCGATATAGGGCACGAGGAAATAGAACCAGAAGATCACGAGCACGAGCGGCAGGGAGCGCATGAAGTTCGCGTAGGTGGCGGCGAACGTCGCCAGCACCCGCAGGCCGGAGAGGCGCATCATCGCGAGCAGCGTTCCGAGGAAAAGGCCGCTGGCGGTCGCGAGAAAGGTGAGCGTCAGCGTGAACGTCATGCCCTCGTAAAAGAGGTAGGGCAGGGAGCGGCGGATGACGTCGAAATCGAAGTCGGCGAACACGGCTCACCTGCCTGCGATGTAGCCGGGAACGGCGACACCGCGCTCGAGCGCGCGCATCCCGGCGACCACGATGAGGTTGATCGCGAGATAGAGCAGGGTCGCGGCCGTGAAGGCCTCGAACACCTGGAAGGAGAACTCCTGCA
>WNFC01019243.1_pt1 | contig 10026 bp, 14 predicted proteins | sample 5400541 | NCBI WGS metagenome assembly WNFC01 (sample SAMN13153342, study PRJNA577476) | soil metagenome | isolation source: 120 cm saprolite under Douglas fir tree site 2 hole 2 replicate 1 | place: USA:California | collected 2015-04-18 | reverse complement strand
GACGAAGAACATGCCGCCGCGCTGAATACGTTCATGATGTTTTTCGGAGACGTCATGACCGGCGACGAAGCGATCGCGCCCCGCGAGATCATCAGCGTTCGTTCCGCGATTTGGTGCATGGAAGTGATTTTTACCGCATTTGCCTTGAGATCTCCTCCTTTGTTGCCTCACGCGGGAAACAAGTTCATGACAGGGACACGCATGCTGCGGGACCCGCAGGTTTTCGCCGACAGGGCCCGGCCATGCTTCTTTCGCGAGTTGTCCGTGCTTGAAGACTTGAAATCCCATGCGCCCGCACCGCGCAGGATCGATCTGCCGGTGTGCAAAAAATCATGATTTCGCGCGGCTCTGCTTCTTCGCTACCGGCCTCCGCATCTGACATGCCGCCTCATGCCGCGGCTTCAATCCGAGCCACAAAGGAATGTTTGACGAAAGGCCGCTGGACGTGATCCTGATCACAGGCAAAATTCCCCAACCAAGGCAAATTGGGTCTCCTCGCGCTGATCGCCGGGTTAGCCAGGTTGCCGGCTGAACACGGTCTTGGTATGTTTTGAGCATTCGTCTATGGGGGCCTTCGGTGCGGTCCACACTCCTGATTGTTTTTGGATTTTTATTCTATATTTCCGCTGCCCCCGCATTGGCGGAAAAGCGCGTCGCCCTCGTCATCGGCATGTCCAACTATCGGCAAGTCCCGCGGCTCGCAAATCCAGCGCGCGACGCCGACTCGATGTCTGCGCTGTTCAAGAAGGCCGGCTTCAATCTGGTCGACAGCGAGCGCGATCTCGGTATCGCCGATTTGCGCCGTGTCATCCGCGAGTTCTCCGAGATTTCGCGGGATGCCGATATCTCGGTGGTCTATTACGCGGGTCATGGCATTGAGGTCGATGGTACGAATTATCTTGTACCCGCGGATGCGAAGTTGTTGAGCGACTTCGATATCGAGGACGAGACTGTTTCGCTCGATCGCGTGCTCAAGGCACTCGATCCCGTCAGGCGGCTCAAGCTTGTCATCCTGGACGCCTGTCGCGACAATCCCTTTGCAAGAACGATGAAGCGAAGCGTCGCCAGCCGCTCGATCGGGCGCGGGCTGGCGAAAATTGAACCACCAATGTCGGACATGCTGATCGCTTTTGCAGCAAAAGCCGGCGCGGTGGCAAGCGATGGCGACGGAGAAAACAGTCCGTTCGCAGCCGCTCTCGTGAAATACATCGCTGAACCGGGGCTGGATCTGCGGCTTGCTTTTGGTCGGGTTCGGGATGATGTGCTGAAAAGCACAGCCAATCGCCAGGAGCCTTTCGTTTACGGATCGCTCGGCGGCGAAACGATGGCGCTGGTTCCGCAGCCTGTGAAACCTGCCGATCCCGAAGCCGAAGCTCGCATCGATTACGAACTCGCCGCTCAAATCGGCACCAAGGAGGCGTGGGATTCGTTTCTCGCAAGTCACACCACGGGCTTGTACGCGAACCTCGCACATGCGCAGAACGGGAACTTCGCCGACAGCTTGAGGAACAGAGCACACGGCAGACGGCCGAGGCAAAGCAAAAGCTGTCTGAGCAGGCTAAGAGGGACCTCGAGGAAGCGCGGCGCCAGCTTGCCGAACAAGCAAAGAAGGAACTGGACGAAGCCAGGCATCAGGTCGAGGTGGCGCAGCAGCAAGCGGAGGCCGCGCGGCGGCAGGTCGAGGAAGCCAAACGTCAGGCGATCGCAGACGCCCAGCTTCAGGTCGAGCAAGCCAAGCGCGCAGCCAAAGAGAACGCCGAGAAGCTTGCGTCCCTGACGCCCAACCAGCCGGCCCCGCAAAGCCCCCCGCCGCCTTCGCCGCTAATGGATCAGGCGGATATCGCGCGATTGCTGCAAGCTCATCTGAAACGTGTGGGCTGTAACCCGGGCACGGCCGACGGCAATTGGGACGACGGCTCCAAGAGGGCGCTCGAACTCTTCAACAAGAATGCCCAGACCAAATTCGACATCAAGCTGGCTAGTCTCGATGCTCTGGATGCCGTCCGCAGCAAGCCCGATCGCGTGTGCCCGCTCATCTGCGCCAAAGCACAACGCGCCGACGGCGATCGCTGCGTTCAGATCGGGTGTGGAAGCGGCTTCTTTTTAAGTTCCGGTGGATCATGCGAGAAACGACCCGAGCCAGTGTCCAAAGCGCGGGCTGCGACCCATCAGGAACCGGCGTCTCAACGCCGATCCAGCTCGCCAGCTGGCGGCAAATGCTTCTCTTTCAACGGGAAGAGCTATTGCGAATAGGTTGCTGGCTGTGGTGCGGTTAGGTCAATAGAAAGGCTGGAAGTCCCTATTCGCAATAGCGCTTGCCGCTGAAAGTGAAGCATTTCGCAGCGCCCTCTCCTGCAACGGCGCCGCGCAGGCGGGTAAGTCAGCACGGTCGGCCCCACGCACCGCTCGGCAAGATCTCTTTCGGCGACAATTTTCCATGTCGGCCGTGTGCCGTCCGACGTGCAGTTCAGCATCAGGGATTTCTGAACGCAGATAAAGGCTCCGTCGCTGTAGGATTTGCTTTGGTAAAGACAGCCTGGAGGAGCGCTTATCTTGTGATCGCTCGGTAGCGGCTCGGCCGCGACGACTCCCGTGCAACCGAGAAAAACTAGAACCCAAACAGGGTGGCGGATCATTTTCACCGTCCGGAAAAGTGCAGGTTCACGGCATTAGAATGCCTTAGAGTACACAATCCAAACGGCGGCTGATAGAGGCGCTGCTCAAAAAGATCATCGCCGGGACGGATGCGAGCGAAACATTCGAGATCGACAGCCGCCAGATGTTTGCGCGCACCCGCGACCTTGACCTTGAGGGCGGCGTCTCCAAGGTCCGCAATTTCCGATATGCTTCCCGCCGCAGCAACCATCGGCTGAAGAAAACCCGGGCTCAGCGCGAGACGTTGCCCGATTACTGGGTTTGACCCCGCGATTGCCGTTCACCCGCATCGCACTCGGCGCGCCTCTCCGTGCCTTGCGCATTGGCTTGCTTTCGATTCCCGGTTGCGGTTCGATGTCGGGGTATATTCAGGACAAGCATTAGCGAATGGAAGTTAAATTGAAGCCCATCTCAGTTTTGATATGGTCAACCCTTGCCACGGCGGTTCTGCTTCTTCTTCCCGAGGGGACGGGGGCCAGCAAGATGCAGCCGGGCTTCATGAGCCACAAAGGGCGGTTTGGCCTGAACGCCAACACCGATTGCCGCCGTCCACGCTTCAATCTTTGCCAAGGCTGCAATGTTGATATTCGAATGCGAGTAATGCAAAACAGTGCTTGTGCGCTCAACCTCCAGTCACTCGGTCCATTCGCTGGTCAAGAAGTTCTGGTGCGTCCGAAAAATGGAATTTATGGCTCGGCCAACGAAACCGCGACTGCATACCGGCCGAACCCGGGCTATCTGGGACAGGACCATTTTGAGACTCGCCTCTACTTCGAGGAAGGCAATGGGAAGCGGACCTTCATAAATTTGAAGGTCAACGTCTTCGTCGTTCCCAACCTGTGAGATGGGATTGTCGAACGGCCCCTTGACGAATGGCACGCGGCTTCGCTTACGAGCCGCACCGCCGCGACCGGAAGGCCATCACTCCCTGAAAAGCCTGCCCGGCGCGGAACCTTGCCGGCTCCTCAGGGAGTCAAGCCCTGGTGCACCCGCCAAGCTTTCAAGCACTTAGCCGATTTCGTCGTTCGAGAAGCGCCGCCCGCCCCGCGGCAGCTAAAGACACCCTCAAATCCGCATGGACCGGATCCATGCGTAGCGGGTTTGGCATCGCAAGGTAGCGATGGCCATTCCATGTCACATTCCGAGGAGGGCGAAAACTGCTGGCCGGGTTATGTCGATGCGTTGACATCGATGGTCCAGGTGCTGGCATTCGTCATGATCATGCTGGCGCTGGCTGTATTCGTAATATCGCCGAGCGTCTCGAAGCACGCCATGGAAGCCATCGCAAAGGAGGTGCATGCCGACGCGCAGCCGAGCGCCGATATGAAGCAGCTGACGCAGGCGATAATGGATAAGGTTCAACAACTGCAATCCGCAGCTCCGGTCAGCGAGACGAACAAGCCCTCCGAACTTAAGTCAGCCGGCCCAACGGATGATGCAAATGATTCCCGACCGGAAAAAATCGTGGAAATGCAGATCAGCGGCGCACGACCTCGCTATCTCGATAAAGAGCCAAGTTATCAAATCTACGCCGGCGTCTAGTGTGAGTTTCAGAGCGATGAAATGTTACGTCGATTGCGCGACCTGGGAATTGTTTTCTTCGATCTTACGCGGACAGAAATGACCGCGGATGGCCGATATTTTACCGACGCTGCACATCCGACGGAAACGGGCATGTCGGTTGCCATCTCCGATCTTGTGGGCGACGAACGTTTTCGGAAAAAGATTTCCCGCAGTTGATCCCGAGCGCCTCCGTATTGACAGAGACAAAGCCACTGCACTCGGCGATCCCTTCGAAATATATGGCAACGAGTTTGACAGACAGAACTGACGTCCTCACGGTCCTGACCCGTCGAAACTTGCCGAAGATCCGGCAGTCGAGAGCCTGAGCCGCGCGTGGTTGAGCAAACGGGAATCCTGGACGGAGGGCCGATCGCCAACGAAAAGCCCGGCTCGAAGGCCGGGCCGATCGCAAGTATTTCTTAAGGTGAAGCAATGGGTGTGGTTAAACTGGAACTGCCCCGTCCGTCTGTGCACTATGTAACAGAGGAACCCTTACTCGCGGTGACCGATATGCAGCTTCAATCGAACCTGACTTGCCCGAAATGCAGCCATCAAGCTGTCGAGACGATGCCGACCGATGCCTGCCAGTTCTTCTATGACTGCAAAGGGTGCGGCGAACGGCTCAAGCCCCTCGCGGGCGATTGCTGCGTGTTTTGCTCTTACGGATCGGTGCCGTGCCCGCCGATACAGAGCAACATGCGTTGTGTGCCAGCCGTTCACTAAACGCCGGCGCCACCTGCGAAGCGCAGGCTGACGCTGAGAAAGCTCACCTAAAGCCGTTGGATTGGTGTTCGGAAGCTTACAAGCTTGACAAAAGGTTGATTGGCGCACCACGGTCGATGAAGATGGGCACTATTATTTCGCCGTGGCGCTATGATGCTGCGGCCGGCGAGACGATCCAGCCGGATTGGCAGCGACGGACTACGATCTTGCGCTACGCCTCATGGGCGGCTGCCTTCCCGATTTCGCTGGTGGTTCGGTTACCCTTCGATAGCGGCCCTTTCGATCGGTCGCGGGATCGACGTGATGGGCCAAATCCGGACCTTCTGGCGATCTGAGCCGCCGATAGGATTGGGAGACTATTGCTCGCGCAAATAGCGGCCGGATGGAGTCATCCAGTTGACAACCTGTTCGTACGCCTGTTCCAGCGCGATCCGTAAATCGCTCTCCTCAACCGCCCAATCTCGGTTCGGTTCGGGCTCTCGCTCTCTCGGTCCGTCCACATAATTAGCATGAACCCCAATCGTCCCATCCGAGATCGGTTCAATCCAAATTTGAAAGCATTCGCCCGCAATGCTCGACACGTACGCGCCCCATAGTTGGCGACCAGCCCAGCCACAAGAGACGCTTAGCGAATGCTTTGCGGCCCAGTTGCGAACGTCAGAATCGATAGATGAGTGGCTCATTTCGCTGGGCCAATCCTTTTTACGCAGGCCGTCGCATACGGTTCTGGCGCGCAATCCCAATCAGGGCCTAGGGACGAGCCCGTTAATCTTAGAGGCGGCGGGTGCGTGACGTAAAAACCCAAAGCGACGGCCACGAGCGTAGCAACTGCCGCGATTGCAACGACATCCCTAAAGCCGAAGGTCTGTTTTGGCGGCCTCGATGGTCTCCAGCGGCGTCTCGGCGATATTGTCGGCCTCTTCATGAGGATGCGCGGTCCCGGAGATCGTTGGCGCGTCTCATCTCTCGCGCAATGTCATCGAAAACTTGCGCCAGTGAGCGACCATCGCTGGTTGTCATGGACTTTCGAACCTGTCGTCCGTGCCATGCGATAGCGCCGCAAGCAAGTACGAGCGGAAGGAAAGAAACGATCAAACTTACATACCAAGGCACGTCGTTAGTCATGCTCAAAACCCTCGACCATCTGGGCGCAAAGTCTCAGGATACTCACCTATCGAAACTTCCACGGTGATATCGCTGCCGCGGGTCTCCAGGTATTGATGCCCCGATACGGATGACGCGAGTACATCAATCATTTCGGCGAAGTCCTCCGCCAAATCCGGCTGTAGCGTCCATTCCAGACCGTCACGCGCGATGCGCATGCCTGTGTCACGTTCATCAGGGACGGCACTGACGGCGATCATTCTGCCATCTACCGCTTCGCAGAACCTGTCGAGTGTCGGCACATTCGGGTGCGCCCATGCGCGGCGCAGAAAATCCCTTAAGTCACGCATGCCCGTTGCATCTCCCCAAAGAAGAACAGTGGCAGCGCCTTTCCAGTCTGCAAAGCAAGCGGATCGCAGTGTCATAACCCAACCTATAAGCGAGGCGTCGCTAAGGCACAATTAACGGCTCAACTCAAATCCCTTCGACTGGCGCTGTTCCTCAGTCGCATCTGCTATGGGTCATTCGCGGCGGCGTTGCCATGTCAGCCTTCTGGTTCGCTATCGACAATACCCGACATTACCGGCCGAGAGCTGGGGCATAGATCTCGACCGATTAGGACGGCAAGATAAAAGCGACGGTGTCGCTCGGGGCCGTGGGGGTGGTAAGTGTTTGTCTGCACATTGTTTCAGATGGCACTGCAGCGGCACCGTATGAAGCGGTCTGGTGCCGCTCGAAGCGAGAAAGCATTCAAAATCAACGTTCCGAGCGCCATCGTTCGCAGCATAGCGTCTTGTTGCGCGTGCTCGGCGGGATGTCTGGCCGTGATCGCACGGGAGGCCGCTGCCGGACCAACGGAGCGCCGTCAAGGCTCGCGCTGCGCGCGACCGGCTCCGCCGGCTCGCGGCCTTGACGGCGCTCCGCTGGCCCGGCTCTTTTGCTTCCATGCGTTCATGGCTTGCTGTGCGCGATCGCGCTCACGCTGCAGTGGAAGTGCGGTGTCGCAGCACTGTGGCGTGACGTGGCGTGGATTTCGCCCGTTCTGTGAATCAGCCAGGCGTGCCACAGTGGCGCCATGGCCGACGAAGATGGGCACTGTTGCTTCGCCGTAGCGCTATGACACTGGAGCCTGCGTCACGCCACGGTTGCCGAAACTGCAACAGTCTGCGATTTTGCACTACGCCTCAGGGCTAACCACCAGCCAGGGACCTTTGAATATTCTCATTGTGCCGCTAGACCGGCGTCCGGTGCAAAAGGGGGAGACCGCCCGGTGATCCTCACTCTGTCCGAAGCTGACGTCGCCAACGTCTTGAAATACGAGCAGCTAATACCTGCAATGGAGAAAGCTCTGTCGGCCTTCTCTGCCGGTCGGGTTATTCAGCCGGTGCGCAACATGCTCACCATCGAGGAAGGAAAGCGTTTTCTCGGCATTATGCCCGCAGTGGCCGAAGATGGGATGGGTGCCAAGCTCGTGTGCTTCTTTCCAAAGAATGCCGGCACCCAGGTGCCCACGCACTTGGCCATGATCATGCTCTTTGAGCCAGGAACGGGGCGCCCCCTGGCGTTCTTGGACGGACGTCTAATTACTGAAATGCGAACCGCCGCAGTTTCAGCAGCAGTGACAAAATACCTCGCTCCCGACAACGCCAGAGTGCTTGCGCTGCTCGGAGGCGGAGTTCAAGCGCGTGCGCATCTACAGGCTCTTCGCCACGTATGCCAGTTCGAGGAAGTGAGGGTATGGAGCCGGACATCGGATCGTGCGCAACGCTTTGCTGCGCTGCATGGCGCGAAGGCGATGGATCTTGAGCCTGCCGTGCGGGGCGCCGACGTGATCGTGACGGCAACAAATGCGCTGGAGCCCTTCTTGAAGGGCACGTGGATAAAGCAAGGCGCCCACGTCAACGCGGTCGGCTCTCCCCGCCCAACGTGGAGAGAGCTGGACGACACCGCCATGCATAACACTCTAATCGTCGACTCGCGTGAAGCCGTGCTCAAGGAATCAGGCGATGTGATTCTCTCCAAGGCCCCTATCTTTGCGGAGGCAGGAGAGCTTTTCATCGGGTCGAAGGTGCCGGAGCGGTCAGCAACAACAGTGTTCAAATCCGTGGGAATTGCAGTGGAGGATATCGCCGCCGCGCGTTTGGTCTATGATGCCGTTGAGAGTGGCTGAACCATACGGGTCATGACGGGTTCAAAATCGATGTCAGCCCTGTAAGATCTAGCGCCGAACGCTGAGTCATATGCCAGCAGGCAACGCGTCTACGTCAGCGGATTCACCTCCTGCGAGGACGAAGAGGTTTGATTCAAGCGCCGCGGACAGAACGGGCAAAATCGGCGGCATTGGTGCCAATAGCGAATTCCGAAGTGGCGCACCCGACACGATTCGAACGTGTGACCTTTGCCTTCGGAGGGCAACGCTCTATCCAGCTGAGCTACGGGTGCGTGAGGGTTCATTTAGCCGATTGGCCCGAGGTCGGCAACGGGCAAACCGGGGCTGTTTTGGGCAAGCAGCAAGGCTCGAAAGGCAAGGGTCAGGCGCTTGAGCCATGTCGGGCTCGCAAAAAAGCACGATCCGCGGTTGCAAAAGTCAAAGCGCAGACGTGCTCTCCGGCGGCACGCGGTGATGCGTGGCCTGCTCGAAGGCGTAGCCCACTTTGAACAGGTCGGGCTCATGATAAGGGCATCCTCAAGAACCTCGATTGTCAAGACGCTGTTCTTCCGCGGCATCAACACCGATCAATGCGTGCTGCACTCGCTGACCGACGCGCATTCCTCGGCTACCGTTGCGTGCTGGTCGAGGATTGCGGTGGAATGACCTCGCCCGATTTCTGCCGCGAGGCAACGCTATGGAACGTCAAGTTCTGTTTTGGCTTTGTCACCAGCACCAGCCAGATTATCGAAGCTCTCCCGTCCTGGGCGGGAATTCGCGCACGGCTCGTCGATCTTTGTTGAGAACCGGCTCGGGGCGACATACGCTGCGGGCTGTACGACGGTGGGTGGGGTTCATCATAAAGGGCTTTGACATGCTGACCATCAGCGCCGTCATCCGCGTCAAAAAAGGTCACGAAGAAACCATGCGCCGCGCTTTGCTCGAGGTCGCCGAAAACGTTCGCGTCAACGAGCCAGGCACGGTCGGTTTCTTCGTTTCACAGGAACAGGAGAACCCCTCTGTCTTCACCACCTATGAGCGGTTCCTCGATCAGGCCGCCATGGACGCCCACAACGATTCACGGGTCGTGGCGCGCTTCTTCGGCATTGCAAAGCCCATTCTCGACGGCGACGTCATTCTGGTCACCAGCACCGAGATTTCCGCCAAGCCCTGACCTTGAGGGCCTGACCGTGGCAACAGCCGGAATACCAGGCAGTGCACCGTCACACGGCGTCCGCAAGAACTGCGACCTGCATCTTCCGCTCCGTGAAATTCGCAACGTATTTTACTCTATCCAGCCGAGCTACGGGTGCGCCGGGTTCATTTTAGCCGATCGGCCTGGTGTCGGGAAAGTCCCTGCACGGCTGGCAGGGCGCCGCGCCGAAAAGGCCAAGCCGGCAGCCCGATTGTCACGCAGGACGCAGCCTGTAAACTACCCCTTGAGGGAATGGCGTTGCGAAGGCCGCGCTGCAACGGAGAAAAGTCCATGCGTCCGCTCGAATTTGGCTGGTATCTGCCGACGCATGGCGACACCACGGCCTATGGCGTGATGGAGGCCCAGGTAGCGGGATCGCCCGAACTGTGCGACCGTGTGGTGCAGGCTGCGGAGGCGGCGGGATTCGAATATCTCTTGATCCCGGTCGGTTCGACATGCTGGGAGGCATGGATATCAGGCGCGTTCATGGCGGCGCGATCGGCCAGGATAAAACCGCTGATCGCGGCCCGGCCCGGCTACATCAATCCGGTGCTGCTGGCGAAGATGATCTCGACCTTCGACCAGATGTCGGGCGGCCGCATCTGCGTCAACCTGATCGCCGGCCAGAACGAAAGCG
>WNFC01011077.1_pt1 | contig 10026 bp, 9 predicted proteins | sample 5400541 | NCBI WGS metagenome assembly WNFC01 (sample SAMN13153342, study PRJNA577476) | soil metagenome | isolation source: 120 cm saprolite under Douglas fir tree site 2 hole 2 replicate 1 | place: USA:California | collected 2015-04-18 | reverse complement strand
CTTTGCGTTCGAGCGAGATCTTCATGAAACCCAGAGTTGGCGTTTATCTCTCCGAAGGCATGGCTGCGCGGTTGGCAGAAGCGGCCAAAAATCCCCGTGCCACAAAATCGGCGCTCGTGGAAGCAGCTCTCGACCGTTTCCTTGGCTCTGACGACGATATCGGCGATACCGCGACAGTGGCGCATCACCTCGCCGGATTGAGCCGTCAGCTCGAGGATCTCGATCGCAATCTCAGAATTGCGAATGAAACAGCTGCTCTTCACGCCCGGTTCCATCTCGCCGTGACCCCGCTAATGCCGGCGGGCGAGCAGGGAGCTGCCTGCGCGCTCGGGGCCGAGCGATTCGAAGAATTTGCCGCGCAAGTAGGAAGGCGCGTCGATCTCGGAGTTCCACTCATCCGGGAGACGATCGACAGGGTTAGCGCGACGAGGACTACCTCTTCTACCCCTGCTGAGGGCGAGCCATCAGGTACCGCATCCACGGTTTACGAACCGGGTGTTTGGGCTTCGAGCGTGGCTGATGACGCGTCTGCAAATATTGCTGCCGTCCGAGAGGACGCAGCAACGTTGGCCTTCCAGGCCGTAGAGGCAGCGCTTTTCACTGATTCCGCTACCTGCCATGGAATCGTGGAAGGTGAGGGGCCGGTCGCTCCGCAACGCTCTGCACCATCCTGGCTAACGGCAGCAAGACAGATACCGAAGGACCCGGTCGAAAGCCGGTCTTTGATCCTGCGCGTCTTCGTGCCATTCGTCTTCGGCTATTACGCCGTTGAGCCGATAGAGGAGTGGGCCGATGATGCGGCGATCAACGGTATGTCGAACCTGGGCAAACCAGGGACGATGCCCGCCGATCATGGTCGGCAACGGACCTCGCCGCGTCGGCGCGATCAGAGCGAGGTGTTCGATCGAGCCGGGCTTGGACACGGCGTGCTGCAAAGCATAGCCCGCCGCATGACCGGCCGCGACGATGCTGTACGGCGGTGGCACGATCTCGCTCAAAAACCAGTCGAGGAAAGTGGAAAGCGCCTGCGGCGTCCAATCGACTCTCGGACGTGTCTGGTCTCCGAACCCCGGCCAATCAACTGTCACGACCCGGAAACTCGGTGCCAGCCTGTCAAAGAGCGGTCGCATTTCCTCGCGCGTTGAAATCGAACTCAAGGCAGGGAGAAGAATGACGGACGGTCCGCTGCCGGCCTCATCGACGCCGAGCGTGAGTTCCTTTCCTTTCCAGGCCCAACGTATTTTGCGCGCGATTGCCATGTCGGCCACCGATCACAGAGCGAGCAGTGCGCGGCGTGCCTGCACCTTAGTTTCCCGGCGAGGGCGTTCAGCCAAGATCTGGCGGCGCTTATGGTCAGTGAGTTTCCGCCATTGTCGGATTTCATCCGTGGTGCGGAAGCAGCCGACGCACAGGCCGGCCTTGCGGTCGAATTTGCAGATGTCTGCGCAGGGCGACTCGATTGCCATGACTCAAACCTTCGCGGTTTCAGGCTTGAGTTCGGGCGCCATGGTGACCGTCTTCTCGGGTGTCGGCAAAAGGCGGGCCGAGTTAAGGATGAACACCAGCTCGGAGACGACATGGATGCCTGCCGCGAGCAACGGATTGAGGAATCCGAAGGCGGCAAGCACGATGCCGAGCGTATCGACGCCGATGGTCCCGGCGAAGTTCTGCCAGATGATGCCCCTTGTCCTTCTCGCAACGGCGAGCGTTTCGACGAAGCGCTCGAGATCGTTGCCCAGCAGTACCACGTCGGCGCTCTCCTGGGCGACGTCGGTGCCCGATCCCATGGCAACGCCGACATTGGCCTCGGCGAGCGCGGGCGCGTCATTGACACCATCGCCGACCATGGCGACTGTCCGTTTCTGTGCGACGAGGGCTTGGACGCGCGCCAGTTTGTCCTCGGGCAGCAGTTCCGCCTCGATTTCCTTGATGCCCAGTGCGGCGCCGACGGCGACTGCCACACGCCGCGCATCGCCCGTGAGTAGGACCGTTCGGATACCCATTTGGTGCAAGGCTTCGATAGCGCGCTTGGCTTCGGGTCGCACGGTATCCGCGACGGCGATGGAGCCCAGCAGGCGGCCGTCACGGGCGACAAAGACCTCGGAGCCCGTCGCGACGTCGTGACCAGAGGCGGCGGGCACGCTGATCCCATTCTCCGTCATCCAGATATGGTTGCCGACTAAGATGGTGACGTCAGTGACCTTGGTCTTGATGCCACGGCCCGGCGTGTAGGCGAAGCTTGTCGGCTCGATCACGTTACGGCCCTGGCTGCGGGCATAGGCGACGATCGCCTTGCCGAGCGGGTGCTCGGAGCGCAGCTCGGCCGCGGCGGCAGCATCGAGAAGCTCATCACCGGTCGTGCCGGCAACGGGTACAACTTGCTGCACTTCGGGACGCCCGAAGGTCAGCGTTCCAGTCTTGTCGAGCACGACGGTATTGACATGGCCTAGGGTCTCCAGATGAACGCCGCCCTTGACGATGGCGCCAAGGCGCGCGGAACGGCCGATGCCGCCGAGGATGGCAAGCGGCGTGCCGGCGGCGATGCCGCAGGCGCCGGCGACGATGATGACCGAGATGGTTGAGTAGATGTTGTGCGTGATCAGGAATGTCAGGACGGCGGCACCGAGCGCAAAATAGACGAGATAACCGGCCAGGCGGTCAGCGAGACGCTGGACCGGGGCGCGGGATTTCTCGGCCCGCTCGACCGCCTCGATGATCTTGCCGTAACTCGTGTCACGGCCGATCCGCTCGGCGGCAACCTCCAGCGCGCCGGATTGGTTGATGGAGCCGGCGAAGACCTGAGCGCCGGCCGTCTTCTCGACCGGCATGGACTCGCCGGTGATGCGGGATTCGTCGACGAAGGAATGACCTGAGAGCACGGCTCCGTCGACAGGGATCCGGCCGCCGGGCGCGACCAGGATGGCATCACCGACCGACAATTCCTCCGCCGAGACGGACCGGATCGAACCGGCGCGGCGCACCGAGACCTCGCGCGGCAGGAATTCGAGAAGGTCGCGGATCGCCTTGCGACCGCGGCCGACGGTCAGGCCTTCCAGCACCTCAGCGACGAGAACGAACAAGGTGATGACCAGCGCCGTGAAGAACTCGCCGATGGCGGCCGCCGCGACGATGGCGATCGTCATCGACAGCTCCATGGTCATACGGCGCTCGACGATGTTTTCGAAGGCCTCCTTGAGGATCGGCCAGCCGCCGATCAGCAGGCCGACGACGCCGATGATACTGACCGCCGAAAAAGGCTCCCAGATCCTGAACCACACGGCCGCCGCCGCGATCGCGACGACGGCAATGCGCAGGGCTTCTGGCCATTCGAAGGGATGGTTGTGATCATGCTCGTGTTCATGATCGTGGTGATCATGGTCATCATGATGATGCGCCTCGGCGGCCGGTGCGATCGGTCGCGCCTCGGTGCTATCGGCCACTGTCCGGCGATGGGCTGCGTCCTGAACTGCCATGATGACAAACTCCGTTGTTACTTGAGGTAGGCGCGCACGACATCGATGAGCTCGGCGGCGCCTTCGTTCCGTCGGTCCTGGGCGAGCGCGTGATCGGCGACGTGCAGCCGGATGTGATCCTCGACCACCTCCGCCATCAGGCCGTTGATCGCGCCGCGGACGCCGGCGATCAGTTGCAGCACGTCGGCGCAGCCCTTTTCGTCTTCCAGGGCCCGCTCGACAGCTTCCATCTGGCCGCGAATGCGGCGCACACGGTTGAGCAGTTTCACTTTCTCGCGGGTTGTATGCGACATGCGGTCATCCCTTCCGATTTCGCTATATAGTATACCCCCCTATAATATTTCAAGAGCCCGGGCCAAGCGCCTGCGTTTGCCGCGTTCCGCGGGCAAGGCTCGGCAAGACAAGTTTGGAAATACGTTTCAATCGATTTGTAACGGCCGTTTCAACATTGAGGGGCAATGGTATCTCTATCTTGGCTTCTTCTGACCTACAAAGTGCCGCCCGAGCCCGCCACGAAACGTGTCGCGCTGTGGCGCCGGTTGAAAGGTATGGGTGCGATCTATCTGCAAAACGGCGTCTGCCTTCTGCCCAAGACTGACAATCATGTACGCCGGCTGAAGATGCTGGAGAACGATATCGCCGGGATGGGTGGCGAAGCGGTGATCCTGGAGACAATTGCCCTGGACATGGGGCAAGAGGAAAAGGTCGTCGCCCGCTTCAAGGCTGATCGCGACGAGCAATATCGCGAGTTCCTCGGTCGGTGCGCCGATTTCGAAGCCGAAATCGCCAAGGAGATTGCGATCAACAAATTCACCTATGCGGAACTCGAAGAGGAAGACACCGATCTCAAGAAGCTTCAGGGCTGGCTTCAAGAGATCAGGAAGCTCGATTTCTACGGCGCAACGCTTGCAGAGGAAGCCGCCGAGCGGCTGCGGGCTTGCGAGACATTGCTCGATAGCTACGCCCAGCGCGTCTTCGACGCCCATGATGAAAACCGATGAGAGCCGCGGACGTGGCGACGACGAGATTCGCGCAGTGACAGTCGAGACGTCGACACGCAGTGCAACGTGGCAGAGCATCCGGACAGGGATATGGGCGCTCGGTTTTGTCTCGCTGCTGATGGATCTCTCATCCGAGATGATCCATGCGCTGCTGCCCGTCTATCTCATAACGGTGCTCGGCACCTCAGCTCTTACTGTCGGCCTCATCGAGGGCATCGCCGAAGCTACCGCTTCGATCACAAAGGTCTTCTCCGGCGCGCTGAGCGACTGGCTCGGCAAGCGCAAATTGCTCGCTGCCGTCGGCTATGGACTTGCCGCCTTCACGAAGTCGATCTTTCCGCTCTCGTCCTCTGTCGGCTGGCTGATCGCGGCCAGGTTCATCGATCGTATCGGCAAAGGCATCCGTGGTGCGCCGAGAGATGCGCTCGTTGCCGATATCAGCCCGACCCATCTGCGTGGCGCGAGCTTTGGTCTGCGTCAATCGCTGGATACGATCGGCGCCTTTCTCGGGCCGCTGCTGGCCATCGGGCTGATGTGGTTGACTGCCGACCATTTCTCGGCGGTCTTCTGGATCGCTGTGATTCCCGCTTTCCTGTCGCTTGGTTTGATCCTGGTTGTGGTCCAGGAACCAGAGCGCAAGGAGGGGTTGCGGCGAGTCCGCATGCCCTTAAGCCGCACCGAACTCGCTCATCTCGGCGCGACCTATTGGTGGGTGGTGGCCGTCGCCGCTGTCTTCACTCTGGCCCGCTTCAGCGAGGCCTTTCTTGTGCTTCGCGCGCAGTCGGTCGGCCTGCCGCTGATGCTGGTTCCAGTCGTGCTGGTCATCATGAACCTTGCCTATGCGATGTCAGCTTATCCGGTAGGTGCATTGTCCGACACGATGGACCGGGTGACGATCCTGATCATTGGCCTACTCCTGCTTCTGATGGCCGATCTGGTCCTCGCCTTCGTACCGGGATTGATCGGGCTCGCTGTCGGGGTGGTCCTCTGGGGCCTGCACATGGGGTTCACTCAGGGGTTGCTGGCAACCCTTGTGGCGGACACGGCGCCCGAGGAACTGCGAGGGACGGCTTTTGGGATGTTCAATCTGATCACCGGGCTCGCGTTGCTTGTTGCCAGCGTGATCGCTGGTGCCCTCTGGGATGTGGTGGGACCGCAAGGCACGTTTCTCGGGGGTGCTGCGTTCACCGTTCTCACCTTGGCTGGCTTGCTCCCTGTTCGGGGAAGGTTGGGCGGGCGGGCGCGCTCATGATAGTTCTAGGGAGCACTTCGCCTGGAGGCGACGAAACTAACTTTCGTGTCAGAAACTGTCACATTTGTCACTTGTAATCATTGGATCCTTTGGGTCTCCTGGTCGTCTTCTTCTTGCGACGGTATGCGTCGCGGCAAATTCAACCAGGGAGGAATTGGGATGAACAACAAGCTCCTTAGTTGCCTCATCGCGGGTGCGCTTGGTACGACGCTTGCCCTTGCATCACCGGCGGTCGCCTTTCGCGGCGGTGGTGGTGGTGGCGGCATGCATGGCGGCGGCATGGGAGGAGGGATGCATGGCGGCGGCATGGGAGGAGGGATGCATGTCGGCGGCATGGGAGGAGGGATGCATGTCGGCGGCATGGGAGGAGGGATGCGTGGCGGCGGCATGGGAGGAGGCATGCATGTCGGCGGCGTGAGCCGAGGCATGCACTTCGGCGGCATGAGCGGAGGCACGCATTTCAGCGGCAGCCGTTTCGCGGGTGCGCATTTTGCGCATGCTGGATTCTCGCCTCGGTTTTCAAGAGTCGCGTTCCGGGACGGCTTCCATCACCGCTTCTTCCATCATCGCTTCCATCGCTTTGCGTTCTTTGGCGCGCCCTACGCCTACGCCGCCTACGACAGCTGCTGGCGCAGAACCTGGACGCCATATGGACTGCAGTGGGTCAACGTCTGCGGCGACTACGGCTACTAGCGCTGCAAAAGCGCATCGTGATTGATGTAACGCCGTGACAATATTGATCGGCTGAGTTGCTGGAGCGATACCGACGCGTTGGTGGTCGTAGCGGGCCCCAGCGCGCCGGCGCAGTTCGTGAGCAAGGATCCAGACATCGGGATGGTCGTCACTGGAGCATTTCCCGGCGAAGTGGAATCTGGTTCGGCTAGTGACGACCATCACACTCGTGGTGCGAGCCTCCTCACGCAACCCTCAGATTACGCAACCTTCAGTTATTGATGAGTTGGTTTCTGGCAGATATTTCAGCGTTGCGACTTCCGATTTGCTAAAGTGAATTCGGCTTTTGGCCAGTCGTTCGGAGATGGAAGACCATGACGGGAGGTCACCGCCGTATTCTGGTCGTTGAGGACGACCCGGAAACCGCCGGTCAGCTGGTGGAGTCGCTCATGACCAGTGGTTACCAGGTAGATTTGGCCGCCAGCGGCAACGAGGCGCTGAGCCGCGGCGTCGCCAGCGACTATGCCGTGATCACGATCGACCGCATGCTGCCGGACATCGATGGCATCGCGGTCATGCGTCAGTTGCGGGACGACGGCATCGTCGCACCCGTCCTGATCATCAGTGCGCTCGGAGAAGTCGACGATCGGGTGCGTGGCTTGCGTGCCGGGGGCGATGACTACCTGGTCAAGCCTTTTTCGTTCGTCGAACTGTTGGCGCGCGTCGAGGCGCTTGGCCGACGCAGTGACACCATTGTCAAAGAGACCATCTTGCGTGTCGGCGATCTCGCGATCGACCTGGTGTCGCGAACCGCCAGCCGACGCGGCAAGGACCTTTTTCTTTTTCCTCGGGAATTCCAGCTTCTGGAGTATTTGGTTCGCAACGAAGGCCGCATCGTATCCCGGGCAATGTTGCTGCAGCACGTCTGGGATCTTCATTTCGATCCCTCAAATATTATCGACGTCTATGTCGGGCGCGTGCGTCGCAAAGTCGACGGCCAACAGGCCTATCCGCTGATCCACACGGTTCGCGGTATCGGGTACTGTCTCCGTGCTCCTGGCTAAGACCCTAACGTCATCGACGTTCAAGCTGGCGCTGATCGCGATCGGGACCTTCGGCGTGATCGTGTCGGCCATTTTCAGCTTCGTCTACCTGTCCACCTCCTCCTATGTGCGCAGCCGATCGGATCGTGCAATCCTAACCGAGTATTTGAGCCTGCAAGGCGCTTACGAGCGATCGGGGCGCGATGGGCTGATCGCCTTGATTCAACAACGCCGACAAAAGTTTTGCGGACAGCGTGTATATCCTCGCCGATCCTTCATTGGCCGCTCTGGGTGGCAACCTCAGTATGGCCATCGACGGTCACGGCAGCCAGGGGATGGACGGAGTTTCGCGCGCCGGAGCCGTTGCCCAACGCGACAAACCGGCCGCTGCTGCGGGCAATGCTCGAAACATTTCCGAGCGGCGATCGTCTGCTGGTGGGAAGGATATCAGCGAGCTCGACAGCTTTGCCGATCAAATCAAGACAGCCGTGATCTCGGGCGTTGCATTGATATTCGTGCTTGCGGGGGTCGCGAGCATCCTGGTGACGCGCCGGACAGTGGGGCGGATTGAATCGATCAACGCTACCAGCCGAGCCATCATGCTCAGCGGTCTCGACAAGCGTATCCCGCTCCGCGGCACCAATGACGAATGGGATCGCGTTGCGGAGAACCTCAATCTGAGTGGATGTCTTGATCATCACGACCTCGCAAATTCCAAAGGTCAAGCCGGAGCTGCCGATGTATGGATTCGATGTCGCTGCCACGCATTGTATGAATGGCTGGGCCGGGAGGAACCCCACCTTCGATTTTCTGATGCTTTGGGTTTCGGCTGCCGGCGTACCGCGATTGGTCTTGGCTGTCGCCGGTCAATGGTGGCTACGGACGGACAAGCCGCACACACGGCATGTTCTTCTCGCGGCGGGGTTCTCGTTTCTACTCGGGCTGGCTATCAATCAGCTCGTCTTGCTCTTCATCCATCGGGTGCGCCCATACAACAGTGGCGTCACCAATCTGCTGATTGCGCGCAGCGGCGATTTCTCTTTCCCCTCTGATCACGCAACCGCGACGTTCGCTATCGCGGCGACTTTCCTGCTGCATGGAATGCGGCGGCGGGGGCACGGGTTCCTGGCCGCTGCTTTGCTCATTGCCATTTCGCGCGTCTATGTTGGAACATCTGGCCGTCCGGGATTATAGGGGGGCTTCGGGAAACGTAAGCCATGGTGGGACTGTGAACCCGTCTTGCAATCGAAAGAGCAGGAGCGGAAACCCCTCACCTACAGCGGGGCGCGCCCGATTTCTATCCCAGTGGACCTCAGTTCAAGACAGACGCAATACGTAGTGAGGGACCTGGAGATTGGGCAACCTATCAACTCCGAAAACTGTTCAGAAGCTGCAGAAGGCGTTGCACGCGAAAGCGAAGGCAGAAGCCGGCTATCGCTTCTACGCGCTGTACGACAAGATCAGCCGTGAGGACATTCTGGCTCATGCGTTTGCCCAGTGCCGCTCCAACAAGGGCGCACCGGGGGTAGACGGTCAGGACTTCGCGGACATCGAGGCGTATGGCGTCGAGCGGTGGCTTGGCGAACTGGCGCTTGCGCTCCGGAAGGAGAGCTACCAACCGGACCCCATCAGAAGAGTGTTCATCCCGAAGGCCAACGGCAAGCTCAGGCCGCTGGGCATCTCGACCGTGCGGGATCGGGTCTGCATGACAGCAGCGATGCTGGTGCTGGAACCGATCTTCGAAGCCGACCTCCCACCCGAACAGTACGCGTACCGTCCCGGGCGCAATGCCCAACAGGCGGTGGTCAAGGTGGAAGAGCTGCTGTTCCGTGGCCACCCGGAAGTCGTTGACGCCGACCTCGCGGACTACTTCGGAAGCATCCCCCATGCCGAGCTATTACAGTCGGTGGCGCGCCGGATCGTGGATCGGCGCGTGCTGCATCTGATCAAGATGTGGCTGGAATGCCCCGTGGAAGAAACCGACGATCGAGGAAGGAAGACACGCACGACCGAAGCCCGGGACAACCGGCGCGGCATTCCGCAGGGCTCACCCATCTCACCGTTGCTGGCGAATATATACATGCGCCGGTTCGTACTGGGATGGAAGAAGCTCAGGCTGGAGCAACGCCTCGGCAGTCGGATCGTGACCTATGCCGACGATCTCGTGATGCTGTGCAAGAAAGGCAATGCCGATGAGGCATTGCAACAACTGCGCAAGATCATGAGCAAGCTGAAGCTCACGGTCAACGAGGAGAAGACACGAATCTGCAGGGTCCCGGAAGGGGAGTTCGACTTCCTGGGATACACGTTCGGACGGATGTATTCGGCGAGAACCGGCCAGGCGTACCTGGGATACCGGCCATCGAAGAAGAGCATCAAGCGTATGGTTGAGCAAATCCATGCACTGACGGACCGAACGGGGACATGGCAAGAAACCACAAAGCTGGTGGGCAAGGTGAACCGCACGCTGCGCGGATGGGCGAACTACTTCCAAGTAGGCACCGTCAGCAAAGCGTATCGGGCACTCGACAGCTACACCGCGATGCGGTTGCGCCGGTGGTTGCAGTTCAAGCACAAAACCAGGC
>WNFC01011076.1_pt1 | contig 10027 bp, 9 predicted proteins | sample 5400541 | NCBI WGS metagenome assembly WNFC01 (sample SAMN13153342, study PRJNA577476) | soil metagenome | isolation source: 120 cm saprolite under Douglas fir tree site 2 hole 2 replicate 1 | place: USA:California | collected 2015-04-18 | reverse complement strand
CGATCCTGTTCTGGGCGCTGTCGTACGCGGTGCTGGGCGTGGATCCCAATTCGGTCAACGTCAACCTTCATCCGATCGCGTTCGCCGGATGGATCGGGCTGCTGGTGACGACGCTCAACCTGTTGCCGGTCGGCCAGCTCGACGGCGGCCACGTGGTCTACGCGCTGTTCGGCCGCTGGCATCGAACGATCGCGCGCCTGTTCATCGTGGCGTGCGTGATGATGGTGGTGGTGCCGCTCTTCATGGGCTCGGCATATTGGGGCGGATGGCTCTTCTGGGTGGTGTTCCTTTTCTTCCTCGGCCTGGGGCATCCGGCCACTGTCGATGCGGATACGCCGCTCGATCCCCGGCGCAGGGCCTTTGCATGGGCGACGATCGTGCTGTTCCTCGTGACCTTCAGCCCAGTGCCGGCCTGGTACGCCGAGGGGACGCAAAACCCGCAGGAGCAGCCGCCCAAGGACAATACCTACAGCGTCGTCTACCGGCCCGCGCCGCCGCCGCTGCCCGCCTCGGTGCGGCTTAAGGGGCTCTGATGAGCGGCGGGGGGAAGCGGCCGAGCTGGGATCAGTACTTCATGACGGTCACGCAACAGGTCGCCGAACGCTCGACCTGCCTGCGGGCCAAGGTGGGCGCGGTGATCGTGCGCGACCGCAGCATCCTCGCGACCGGCTACAACGGATCGCCGGCCGGGATGCCGCATTGCACCGAGGTCGGATGCCTCATCTATGAATCGCACACGCCCGAAGGTGAAATCGAGCAGAACTGCTGGCGCACCATCCACGCCGAGATTAACGCGATAACGCAGGCGGCCAAGAACGGCGCCGCGATCCGCGACGCCGACATTTACGTGACTCATACACCATGCATCCACTGCCTCAAGGTGCTCATCAACACCGGCATCCGCACCGTTTACTACGGGCGCGAGTACAAGCTCCATACGGTGAGCGAAGTGCTCAAGCATGCGGCGGTAAAGCTCGTGCAGGTGGCGCCGGAGGGCGCAGATGCTCCGGCATGAGAGCGGCGAGGGCGCGGGCGGCGGCGCCACCACCAGGCGGCCGTGCGGAATCTGCGCGCTCATCGAGCGATGCCGCACGGGCAACTTCGCGGATTTCGTCGCCGAGCTGCCGCACTCATTCGTAATCCTGGGCGACGCGCAATTCTATCGCGGCTATTGCGTGGTGCTCGCCAAACGCCACGCCGACGAGATTCACCTGATGCCGCCCGACGAGGCGCGCGCGCTTTTCGACGAGACAATCGCGGTGGGACGCGCGGTCGCCCTTGCGACGTGGCCGCTCAAGCTTAACTACGAGTGTCTCGGCAATCTCGAACCGCATGTCCACTGGCATGTCTTCCCGCGCTTCGAGGCGGACGCGATGCGCACAGCGCCGGTATGGACGCGGCCTGAGGCCGAACGCAAAGTGTCACTTGAAGATTCCGACCGGCGGGCGCTGATCCGGACGCTCGCAGACGAGTTGCGCCGCCAAATTCCCGTGGCGCGCGTGGCGGCCGAGCGATAAAGCTTTCAGTTTGCGCTCGTTCAGCCGGATGGATGCGGAGAGAAGGTGGCAGGCCCTGCGTCGAATTTCAACAATTACTTCAATTTATCGCCGGTGGATAACCGCTGTATTGTTGGGCACCACAGCTTTGCTTGCATCCTGCCAAAAAGGCAAAATGCCTGATCAAGGTAGTTACGCGGCGCAGCTATATCTCAACAGATGCGGGCAGTGTCATCAGGCCTATAATCCGAGCCTGATGACCGCTCCGATGTGGGCCGTCAAGGTGGATTTGATGCAGGAGCGGATGAAACAAACCGGATTAGCGCCGCTCACGCCGGACGAGCGCGAAACCATCCTGGAGTACCTGAGCAGCAACGCCGGCCAGCAATAACGCGCGCACATCGAGGCTCCAAGGAGGGGGGACCTGGGAGATGGCAGCTCAGGAGTTTCGCGTCCAGGAGGAATCCCGGCGCGACCAACTAATCGCGATCGGATCGAGCCTGTTCTTTCTTGCCGTGATCATGGCGGTGCTATGGACGCGGCCGCAGTTCAGGACTTCCTTCGGCTGCGCGGTCGCGGGCGCCGCGTCGTTGTTTTTTGTCTGGACGCTGGTGCGCGAGATGCACGCCCTGTCCGGCCGCAAAAACTGGCCCGTGGTCATCGACGAGCAAGGCGTCCACTACGCCAGCCCCGGTCAGATTACCTGGGCCGAGATCGCCGGCCTCGAACCAGTGCGCTCGCGCCAGCGCGTCGATCTCCGCGATGCGCACGGCCGCGTGCGAGTCAGTCTCCCTTACGACCTCGAAGACGCGCACGAGGTGGTTCAGTTCGTGGCGGACATGCTGGCCGATCGATGGCCCGAATTACCGCTGCCGCATGAGTTTGGCCAGGACCTGGGGACGCCGACGTTAACGGCTGGCGCGGTAGCGATCGCGGCGCTGGGCGGAGCTATCTATTTGATGCGCGGGCGCCCGTTGGTTCAATTGCTCTGCGCGGTGGCGATGGCGCTCGTCGTCGCGGCCTTTGTGGCATGGCGGCTCCGTTCGGTGCGCCGCCTGACGGTCGGCAAGCAAGACCTTATCGTGACAAAAGGGACGAAGCCTCGCGTGCTCAACTATGCGGACATCGACGCCGTGGGCCTGTTCGTAGTGGCAGGCAAAGCCGAGCGGCATTTCGACGTGAAAGTCACGTTTCGCGACAAGAGTGCGACCTACGTGCTGCCGTGGGGCTGCGATCCATTCGACGTTTATGCGACAGTGAAGGCGGCGTGGGAACGCGCCCGCATTGCCTCCGCCGCGTCCGCGACTCCTGCCGCCGCCAGGTGAGCCAAGGGGCCGTGCGAGCGATTCGCGCTACCTGATCAGCGGCGGCTGGCCGCCGTCGTAGACAATCCGGCCGTCGACGACCGAAGCGAAATCGGGCAGACGATGCGCCGTCAGTTTGCCGTCTGGCATGCTGTGCTCGACGTCCCATCCGCGCACCATCATCTGGTCCGAGACGAGTCGCCGATGGCATCGCCACCACAGTCCCTCCGAGCACATGATCGTGGTGCGCGCGGCGGCAGCGATTGCGATTAGCTCGTCGAGGCCTTCCGCAAATTCGGCGCTCTCAGTATAGTCCGCGTAAGAGCGGAACGCGGCGACCGTCCATGCCACGTGCGGCGAGTCGGCGCGCTTGCTGTGGCGCCGTCCGCCGAGGCGTTTGAGCCATCGATACTCGACGCCGGCGCGGCCGAGCGCCGCCGCCAACGGCTCTTGGTTGAAATGCGGCCATCGGCGCGAACTCGGATAGGCGCGGACGTCGGCAAGGGTCGCAATTCGATGCTCGCCGAGGAGCTCGAGGAAGCGCTCGATCGGATGCGTCGAATGGCCGACCGTGTAGAGCACCGGACGCGACGGCGTGATCGGGGATTTTTCAGCGTTCGGCATCCGCCGGCGTCTGATTGAAGGAGGGCGCTCTCGAGCGGCCCCCTACACAAAGAATCGGAACGGAGACTAACCTGGCCTGCCTTGCCTGTCATCCCGAGCGAGTCTGCGAGTCGAGGGACCCCGGATCTTTTCAGGCTGAGACCCGCGTAATGCTCACTCAGAAAAATTCGGGGTCCTTCGACTCGCGCAACGCTCGCTCAGGATGACAGAAGTGGCACCCGCGGCTTACCTTCCGGCCCTTTCTGAACAATTCACGAGCTCTCAAATTACGGACCGGACGATGCACAGAAGCTCCCTAGCTTAGTGCGGCCAGTGCGAGGCCGGCGGCGATCAGCGCGAAGCCCGAAACGGTCGCCAGCGTCTCGCCCCATCGCGTCGCCCGCTCGATCAGCACGAAGCCCGTCAGCACTGCCACCCACAGCAGGTTCATCACACCCGCGACGAACAGCAACGCCATCAGCATCCAGCAGCATCCCACGCAGAACGCGCCATGACGCAGCCCCATCGCGATCGCGCCGATACGGCCGTCGCGCCAGTGCGACATCAGGAAGCCCACTGGCGACTGACAGTGGCGCAGACATCCACGCTTGAGCGGCGAGAGCTGATAAGCACCCGCAAGGGCCAGGATGACGCCGCCCATCAGCGGCGCAACCCGCATCGCGCCGGTCAAAATCGCCGCATGCTCCAGCGCGGCCTGCAGCACGGTGGCGACGGCGCTGAACGCGGTCCACGCCGCCACGTAGCCGCCGGCGAACAGCCACACCCGCACTCGCGGCGAGGTGCCGCGGCCTTCGGCAACGCGCGCGTACATCGCGACCATCGGCGCCGCGCTCGGCAGCATCATCGCCACCATCATCACCGCCCACATCAGGAAGGTCAGCCACAACTGGCCCGGCGACCACGGCGAGGCCATCGACATCCCCGGCATCGCGGCCATACCTGCCATGCCCGCCATGCCATCCATCGCGGCGCCGCTGGCGGGCATCCGCCACAAATACAGCCAGGCGAGCGCCGAGAGCGCGCCGAGGCCGCCCCAGATCGCTAGCTGGTCGGGCAGTCGGAGTGCGCGCGCAATTCTGGGCGCGTCTGTTGTGGGGAGCGCGGAAGCCATCGCAAATTTTGAGAGCTACATCCTTGTCGGCTGCGCGCGTCAGGCGTTGGTCCAGTTGATCGGCGAGAAGTGGCCGTTGCGTCCGCTGTTATCGAAGCTCAGCGAATGATCCTTGTAGCGACTCGCCGTGCCGCGCGCGGCGGCCAGGCGCGCGGAGTAAGGATGCGTTACGTTGTCGAGCCACACCGCTTTACCGTCGCGTCCCGCCACGGCCTGCACGGTTACTTCGGTGATGCCGGCGATGCTCAGCTTGCGCGTGTCGCCCGAGGCGCTGAACTCGATCTGCGCCATTTTGGTTGGCAGCCGATGAGCGATCATCGGGGCCAGCAGGCTCGGCGGTCCGCCGGCCTGTCCGGCGAAGATCGCTTCGAGTGCGGCACGCTGCTCGGCGTTCGCGCGGCCGTCGACATAAACTCCGCCGGTGCCGCCTCCCTGCGCCATCGGGCCCGGCGTGGTGAACGCCTGCACGGCGTTGAGCCCGGAAAGATCGGTCTTGCCGTAGCTGCCGCGATTGATGTGGAAGGCGAGCACCACGTCGCAATGGCCCTCGGTCGGGCGGACCTTGGCCTGGCTCAGCAGACAGGGGCAGAGCAGTTCGCAGTTGCAGGACTCAAAATACTCGCCCTCGATTTTCCAACTTTCGTTAGCCATCGATGTTCGCTCCAGTTCGGTGATGGGAAGGCGCATGCACGCCGAGGCACACTCGCAGTTCAACCGTATCGTGCATGCGCGGGCTGCGCGCGGTCAAGCGAAAATACATCAAAGCTATGCGGGCGCGAGAACGCGCACGCCACGACAAACGCGATCAGCCGCCGGGAGCCGGCTGGGCCGCTTGCGTCGCGGCGGGCGCGGTCGACACCGGCGCGCTCGCGGGCGCTCCTTCGGCGACGCGTTTGAGGTTCGCCACGTTGATTGCCGCCTCCGTCTGGTTGGCCACTGCGACCAGGTCGAGCGCGTCAGGATGCAGGTACTGTTTTGCCACGCGCTGGACGTCGTCTCTGGTCACCGCGCCGATCAACTTCGGGTAACGCTCGGCGTAGTCGAGGCCGAGGCCGTACATTTCGACCTGCAGCATGAAGCTTGCGATTGAGCTCTGGCGATCGATCTTGAGCGGAAAGCTGCCGATCAGATATTTCTTGGCCGAGGCCAGTTCGGTGTCGGAGACCGGCTGCTCCTGCATATCGCGCAACTGTTCGATGATGAGCTCCAGCGCTTCGTTGGTGCTCTTGTTTTTGGTCTGCGTGTCGACCGCGAAGGAGCCGGGAAATTTACCGGCGTCGAAGCCGCTCGAGATTCCGTAGGCCAGCCCATTCTTGCTGCGCACGATTTTCATCAGGCGCGAGGCGAAACCGCCGCCGCCCAGGATATAGTTCATCACCTGCAATCGATAGTAGTCCGGGTTGGAGCGCGCGATACCGCCCGAGCCCAAAATTATAGTTGCCTGCACGACGCTGCGGTCGACCAGCGTCGGATGAATTCCCGGCGGGACGACGGGCGCCGGCGGCTCCGGTTGTGGGGGCACCGTGCCCTTGAGCGCGTCGAACGCCTTCTCCAGCTTGGCTTTTACGTCGTCGGCCTTGACGTCGCCGACCACCGCGATCACCGCGCTGCCGATTTTATATTGCGCGTGGTAGAAGTCGCGTACGTCCTGCGGCGTGAGCTTCGCGACCGACTCGGACGTGCCTTCGCTGGGATGGCCGTAAGGATGGTTGCCGTAGAGAACCTTGTGGAAGGTGACTCCGGCGACGTAGCTCGGCTGCTCCTCCTCGGCCTTGATGTCGGCCAGGCGCTCGTCGCGCTTGCGGCTTATTTCGGCGTCGCTGAGCGCGGGCTCGGTGAGCGTCGCCGCTATCAGGCGCAGAGTCTCGTCCGCGTATTTCGTAAGTGAGGTGAAGCTCGCCTGTGCATAGTCAGCTCCGGCGCCGACTGAGATAGAGCTGCCCATGAAATCCACTTTCTGGTTGAACTGCGCGGCGCTCAGATCCTTGGTGCCGAGCGTCAGCGAGGCCGCGGTGAGGGAGGCGAGTCCAGCCTTGCCCTCGGGGTCGCGCCGTGAGCCCGCGTCAAACGCGATCGTCATCGTCACCATCGGCAGTTGATGCTGCTCGGAGACCAGCAGCACCGCGCCATCGGAGAGCACCGAGCGCTTAATCTCCAGCGCCGCGGCAGGAGCCGCCAGGGCCGCGGTTACAAACGTGGCGGCCAGCGCCGCGAACAGAACATCGCCACGCCGCCGCCTCATCGCGTCACCTCGTCTATCGCGGAGGCCGCGCGCCCGATGCGCGTCGGCACCACCTCCAGCATTGAGTCGGCGGTGCTGAGCGGGGGAGCATGACGCACGGTGCCGCCGGCGCCTCCACCCTGCTCATGGGGCAGGATGCCGGTCGGCATCAACACACCGACGGTGCAATTGTTCTCGACCAGGTATTTCTTCGCGACGCGCTGGACGTCGGCCGCGGTGACCTTGTCGATTTCCGTCAGGTAGCGGTCCATCAGATGGTAACTGCCGAGCATCTCCCACACGCCGAGCTGCAGCGCCTCCTCGAAGATCGAGTCCTGCAGGAATACGAAGGACGATTGCTCGAGGTTCTTGGCCTTCTGCAATTCTTCCGCGCCGACCGGCTGGGTCTTGAGCTCCTCGATCACCTTGTTGGCTTCCGCGATCGCGTCCTCGGTCTTCACCCCCGGGCGCATCTGCGCGGAGAGCTCGAAAAGCCCGGGATCGAACGACGTCATGTCGTAGCTGGCCGACACTTCGACCACCATCCGCTTGTCGAGCACCATCGTGCGGTACAAGCGCGAGCTTTTGCCGTCGGAGAGAAGCTCGGAGGCGATTTCGAGCGCGAAGGCGTCAGCTCCGCCGACGCGATAGTTGGGCACGTGGTAGGCCTCGCTGAAGGCCGGCAGGTTGGCGGCGTGACGCAGCACGATTTTTCGCGCGCCCTGCTGAGGCGGTTCGACCTCGAACACGGGCGGCGGTTTGGGACCGTTCTTGATTGGGCCGAAGGATTCCGCGATCTGCTTGAGCACCTTGTCGGCGTCGAAGTCGCCCACTGCGACCGCGATCGCGTTCTGCGGCGAGTAATAGACGCTGTGGTACTTGAGCGCGTCGGCGAGCGTCAGGCGCTGGATGTCCTGCATCCAGCCGATCACCGGCCAGTGGTAAGGATGCTCGACGTAGGCCTGCGCCTGGGCGGACTCTGAGAGCGCGTCCTCTGGGTTGTCGTCGGTGCGCATCCGCCGTTCCTCTTCAACCACGGCGAGTTCGGAGTCGAAGCCCTTGGGATCGAAGTTCGCCATCCGGTCGGCCTCCAGGCCGATCGGCACGTCGATATGATCGCGGTTGATCACCTCGAAGTAGTCGGTGAAGTCGGAGCCGGTGAACGCATTATCCATCCCGCCGTTCTGCTGGATGATGTTGGAAAACTCCTCGGGGCCATATTTTTTGGTGCCGCGGAACTTAAGGTGCTCGACCAGATGCGAGATCCCGGTCTTGCCGAAGCTCTCGTTGCGCGAGCCGACCTTGGTGAACAGGTTGAAAGTCGCCACCGGCGCCTTGTGATTCTCCAGCACCAGGACCTTGAGCCCGTTGGGCAGCGTTTCGCTCTTGACGGCGTCGGTAATTCCGGCGCGCGCGCGGCCCGGCGCGCCGGTCGAGATCAGCGCGGCAAAGGCGAAGCTCAACGCGAACGTCAAAGTCAGGCGATGGTGTGGGTTACGAATTGGAATAAACATACCCCTTAGCACTTAAGACCTCGCTCGCCGCGCCGTCAAGCTGAGACGCCCAAGCGGCACGTGCGTCCGCAAATCAGCAACTCCGGCGCGGCCCCGTTCGTTCCCGCCAAGTTCTCGAACGGCGAAAATGAAATTGCATAGCAGGTGCGCGATTTGTCACAATGAAATTGATGGCTCAACCTTCGGCTGAGGATCGCCCGCAGGCATTGCACGAAATCAAGGGCGTGCTGACGAAGTTCATGCGGATGCTGTACCCGCAGGAATTTCGCCTGGATTCGATCGCCAACTGCGGTCCGATGCTGGCCTTTCATTATCCGCTGCTGGCGGGCGAGATGATTCATCTGCCCGAACAGATCGATGCGCTCGGCTCGCGCGCGCTCGCGTACGACTACTATCTCGTCACCGCCGCTCAACTCGCCGGCCGCCATGAGTTCGGCACCTTCAAGCTCTGCCTGGCCGAGTTGCCCGGTTTCGAGGAACGCGGCGAGACCGGCGTCGAGGCGATCGAAAGTTTCGTCGCGTCGTTCAGCGACCCGATGCTCGGCGGCGCCCTGATGCGGTTATGCGAGAGCGCGCGAGTCGACAGCGAGATGGCCCGGCGCTACCGCGGCCTTGCTCCGCGTATCGCCAAGCTCAACCGTGCGCTGGTCGAGAAGCTGAATCCGCGCGCGCTCAGCACGATGCTGGTGCGCGGCGCGCTGGAGATCGATCCCGGCGAGGACCCGGCGACGCAAACTTTCACCGGGCATGCCGCCGAATTCTTCGCGCCGCTCCGCAAGCCGGGCGCCGGCGTGCTGACCAGCGCGCGTCAGGCCTCGGCGATGTACACGTGGTTGCAGGAATTGATGGCGGCCGCGCGCCGCGCAGGCGCGGCCGAAGGTCTGGATGACGACGGTAACGCGCTGCGCAATGATCTTATCGGCAACCTCGACAGCGCCGAGGGCGGCGAAGGCGAAGGTCCGGAGGGCGCCGAGGGCGACAGCGACGGCGAGACCAATCAGAACGTGCGGATGGAAGTCTCGGGCAAGCAGTCCAAGGGCCGCGGCGGCCGCCCGCTCACTCCCGAGGAGATTCGCAAGCTGCTCGAGCAGGGCGCACAGATCAAACCCGCCGAGGGGCAGGGCGGCGCCGAGGGTGAGGGGATGTATCTCACCCAGCTCACGGGCAAGCAGGCGCAGGACCTCGAGGAATTGCGCGAGCAACTCGGCGAGATCGGCCCGGCGTCCAATCATGGGCGGCTGATGCTGATGCACGGGCGTAATCAGGATTCGTACTACTCATACGACGAATGGGATTACGTGCTCGCGGACTATCGGCGCGGATGGTGCCGGCTGCGCGAGGTAGCGCTCGCCGGCGACGACAACGATTTCTTCGCCCAGACGCTGGCGCGTTACTCCGAGATGCTGCCGCAGGTGCGCCGCCACTTCCAGCGCATCCGGCCCGCTTCATATCGGATGGTCCGCGGGCTCGAGGATGGCGAGGAACTCGACCTCGAACGTTTGGTCGAAACGCGCGTGTCGCGCCTGATGGGCGAGAGCCCCGATCCGCGCGTCTACAGCGCGCGCAAAAAAGAGTCGCGCGACGTCGCCACGCTCTTCCTGCTCGACATGTCGGCCTCCACCGACGAGCCGATCCATCGCGAGGTCCGCAAGGCGACCACCGACGACGACGATCACAGCGATGACTGGATGAAGGCCTGGCAGCGCCGTCCGCAACAGAGCCAGCGCCCGCGCCGCATCATCGACGTCAACAAGGAA
>WNFC01028884.1_pt1 | contig 10028 bp, 5 predicted proteins | sample 5400541 | NCBI WGS metagenome assembly WNFC01 (sample SAMN13153342, study PRJNA577476) | soil metagenome | isolation source: 120 cm saprolite under Douglas fir tree site 2 hole 2 replicate 1 | place: USA:California | collected 2015-04-18 | reverse complement strand
GAAGCAGCGATTGCTTTTCCTCGTCCGAAAAAGTTCCGTTCCAGTATACGTGAGCGTGGCTCGGCTCCAGCAGACTGCCCTCCAAGAATCGCTTCAGCTTGTATTCGAAGCTGATTTTCTCGTCCGAAACGGGCCAATGGCGGACTCCCGCCAGCGCTGCCTGCAGGAGCGGGCGAGGAATCCTCCTGGCCCAGTTGGCAAGCATGTCCGCGCGGCAGGTGATGTATCCGCCGAATAATTCGTCAGCGCCTTCACCGCTTAGCGCAACCGTCGTCTTGGACTTGCACAATTTCGACAGAAACCAAACGGGCAACGAGCCTGCATCCGCGCTCGGTTCGTCTGAATAGTAGGCAAACTCCTCGATAGCGCCGCACAGATCTTGCGCCGGAGTTAAATCCAGTTGCTGGTGGTCCGTTCCGTACTGCCGCACGGCGCGATCGATGAATTCTGACTCATCAAAACTTCGTCCGCGAAATGAAATCGAGAATGTTTTCAACTGCGAAGCGGTGGCTCTTGAGGCGTAGTGCAGGATGGTCGTGGAGTCCATACCGCCGCTCAGCCAAATCCCCAGCGGAACATCCGAAATCATATGCTCGCGCACCGATTGCTGCAGCAGGCTGTCGAGTTCTTCCTTTGCTGTCTCCAGTGTGTAATTGGACGCCTGCGTGAAAGGCAGTTTCCAATAAGCATCCGACGACATCTTTCCGTCGCTCCACTCCAGCCAGTGTCCTGGCGGAAGTTTTTCGATTCCTTCCACGAGAGTCCATGGACACGACACATAGTTCAGCGAGAGATAACAATCGAGACCAGGAAGACTCAGTCGGCGATCGATCTCCGGGTGCACAAAAATGGCTTTCAGCTCGGACCCAAAAAAAAGATCTTCGCCTTGGCGTGTGATGTAAAGCGGTTTGATTCCCATGCGGTCGCGCGCCAGAACGAGGCGTCTTGCCGACTTCTTCCACAATGCGACCGCGAACATTCCGCGCAACTTCGCCAGGCATTCCTTGTCCCATTGCATGAACGCGCGAAGAACGGTTTCCGTATCCGAATGCGATCCGAATCGATGCCCAAGTTTTTCCAGCTCCGTCCGTATTTCGACGTAATTGTAGATCTCGCCGTTGAAGGCGATTCCGAAATCCCCGTCCTCGGAAAGAATCGGCTGGTTCCCGGAATCCAGGTCGATGATTTTGAGGCGAGCCGCGCCCATCGAGAAAAGGTTCGATTGAAACACGCCTTGCTGGTCCGGCCCCCGGTGGATCAGTGTTGCGGTGGCCTCCTGAATTCGCCGCGGAGGAGGGGTCCAGTTTTTATGCGTATATCCTACAATTCCGCACAACTCTTTGTACCTCGCGGAGCGCCGTTCGAAAGTTGAGACGCTCTTCCTATCATCGTAACGAGCTTCGGGAGACTTACGCTCCGCCGCTCACTGCCGCGTCCGGCAATGCACGGTTCGAATCGTTGCGCCATTCGAACTGGCGAAACCTGGCCGGATCGCCCGCGATCCAGCCGAACCAAACGGAAGCATGCAAATACTTTTCACTTCGATTGTAGCTGCTGCCCTCTTGATGGCGCAACGCGGATAGCACGCGAATTTGGAATTTTGCACGCTATTCAGCAACGGCAGCTTTGGTGCGGCAGACGGTTGCAAGTCCCGTCCAACTGTATCCGCGATGGGAGCGGAGCGCGGCGTCCCGAAAGCCCGATGCCAGCCAGGGCCTGACTTCAGCTTCTCGCAAGTAATAAGCCATCGGTGTCACGAGTTGATCGAAAACGTTGGCGTGAATTTCGTCGAAGGGATAGTGATACAGAGCCGCGAAATAATCGCCGTAAGGAAGTTTTGCGGGACCTTTTCCATCAGCCCCCGGACGGTAGAAAAGTCTTATGACCGCCCAAAGCGCGGCGGCAGGCGGAATCGAGGCAATCCGCAGAAATGACGCGGGCAACCGCGAAGTGATCGCTTTGCGCACGGGATCCACGTACCGAGTAATCCATTCGTTTCCTTCGTGGCCGTAAACCCAAAAGGCCACCCGTCCGCCTTCGCGCACTCGCGAGGCCAGGCTCGCAAAACCGGCCGCGGGGTCCGGCAAATGGTGCAGAACTCCGATGGAAAATGCCAAACCGAATACGGGGCCGACAGGCGGATTCAGCAAGTCGCCGATAACCACGTGGGCGTTTGGGAATTGACGGGTGTGCCCGAAAGCAACGAATGCGCTCTCGCCCAAATCCAGGGAGACAATTGCTTTGGCACCGTGCGCAGCCACGATTGCGGTGTGGCGCCCCCTCCCTCGAATACAATCTGGTTCGCGAAATCTCCGGCAGTCAGCGGAGCTACCCAGTCGAAAAACTCCTGCTCGTAGTAGTCGCGAAGATCGCTCCAGCGCGTCCATTCCTCCGCAAAGCGTGAGGCCGTCTCGAGTTTGACGCTGGCGAGCTTTGCGGAGAGGAGAATCGGCACGCCGTTGCGAATGGAGAATTGTGAAGCGCAGCCGCGGCAGGCGAGGGTGCCGGCCATGATATGACCGTCCTCGGGCGCGCGGGACGCATCGCTACCCAGAGACAATTCGCCCGCGCAATCGGGGCACACGATAAAATTCAGGGCTTCGGGTCGCATCTCTATTGTGAAAATCCATGATACACCAGGGGCGACAGAGCAGGCTCAGGCCCTGACTCCGGGCAGAGTAAGAAGCAAGGCTTTTACGCCGTTCCAAAAAATCTGGACGCCGATGCAAACGAGGAGAAACGAAGAGACACGCAGGATGATGCTCATCCCGTTTTCACCCACGATCGCGGCGAGGCGATGGGCGAAGCCGTAGCAAAGATAAATGCTCACTGCCACGAGCGCCGAGGCGATCAGCGCAGCGAAAATCGAAAGAAGATTTGGGCCAAGGTGGCGCGGTTCATTTGCCCCGAGTGTGATGGCCATGGAAATCGAGCCGGGACCGACAGTAAGCGGCAAGGTCAGCGGATAAAAGGCGCTGCGAGAAATGTTCTTCAAGTTCACTTTTTTCTGAACGTCCCGGGCACGATCCACTTCCTCTTTGCTCTTCAGCATGGCCCAGCCGTTGGAAATGACAATAAGCCCGCCGCCCACTTGCACAACTGGAATGGAGATCCCAAAGAATTCCAGAACGTGAGTGCCGACGAGAAACGAGGCAATCAAGAGGACGAAACTGTTCATCGCGACCTGGCGTGCGAGGATTCTGCGCGCGGAGGCCGGATACTCGCGCGTCAAGGCGAGAAAGACCGGGCTGCCGCCGAGAGGATTCACGATAGGAAACAAGGCGCTGAGGATCAGCAGGATACTCTTGGCGACTTCCAGCAAGTGGGCTCCTCCGGAGGGGAGAGTATAGCTGAGGCGAGGCTTTACCGTGCGCGGGAGCGGTCGTCGCGGGGAGTGGCGCTGTTACCAAAATTGAGGGTCCGGGTTTAGCGGGTTTTCTAGTTGTGCGGCCGGGGGGATCCCTGACATTTTAGACGGGTGGCGTCACCCGCAACTTCTGGCTGTCAAAGCGTGCCAGGGGAAGTTGCGCAAAGTAGATGGTGAACCAACGGTCGTCTTCGGGCAACAAGCCCACGCGTTCGCCGCAGAGCACTTCGCTCAAAAACACGTCGTGCTTCTTCCAACGAAAGTGACCATGCGGCCGCACACTGCGCACCAGCATGGTTTCCGGGTACTCCAGTTCCGGCACGCGCGCCGGAAACGTGCGCGCCGACGGCTGATAGACCGCTGCGGGCGTTTGCATCTCGAGCGCTTCGTGGGGACGCACGTGGTTGTATTCCTGGCGAAAGCGGTCCAGCGCCCGTTGCTGCTCGCGCCGGTTGGCCGCTGTGCGACAGGAGTTCTATGGGTTTTTGTTGGCACACTTCGCCGTCCGCGAGTTGATGCACGAAGCAGCTTTGTCCGTTGCCGAAGACCCGGACCGGCTTTCTTTTCTCCATGCGGTACGTGTAGTTCGCCGGAAGTTGTCGGTCTGGGACGCTATTCCCCCCTCAGGCGAGAAAAAGCCTCCACCACGCCATTCTGGATGAAATTCTCGAAGAACGCGTGGTGTCTAGCCGCAAACGATGGAATCCACGCGGCGTGAAACGCAAGATGAACAAGTATCCGTTGCGGCCGAGACACCGTGCGCCGCGCAAGTGCCTCAGCATCGCGAAATCCATTTTCATTCTTAAGTGAACAGTATTGGGGCTAGGGGCAGGGCACGTTTCTCAACCCAGGTGCAATCTCGTACGCCTTCTCGAACTCTGCGCGGGACTCCTCCTCTTTTCCTTCCTGATGGAGGGCCAATGCAAGATTGTAGTGCGCTTCCGCATAGCGCGGCTTGAGGCGCACAGCCTCGATAAACTCCGCCTGCGCCATGCGGACGTCGCCGGCCTGCAACAGCACTAGCCCGAGATTGTTGTGAGCTTCCGCGAAATTCGGGTCGCGGCGCACGACTTCACGGAAGACATTGGCTGCGCCAGCGGTATCGTTGTCCTGGCTGAGGACCAATCCCAATTGTATCCGGGCGTCAATGTACTTGGGATCGAGGCTGATGGCTTCATTCAGCTCACGAGCGGCTTCCTCTAGACGCCCTGATTGCGCCAGCGCGAGGCCCAGGTTGTAATGTGCCTCCGCCAGATCAGGATCGCACATTACCGCCTGCCGGAACTCCTCGAGCGCGCGTTTGCTATCGTTCTGGCGCCAATAGAGCAGTCCGAGGCTCGCGTGGGCCTGCGCATAGTCCGGTTTCAGCTCGAGCGCTTTCTCGTAGGCCGCCGAGGCACGTGCCGCGTCTTGTTTGCGCTCCCACGTTACGCCCAGATAATAATGGCCGGTCGGCAGCTCGGGACTTTGCTCGATGGCCTTCTGAAAAAGTGCCAGCGCATCGTCGAGCTTCTGCTGCTTCAGCGCTTCCACGCCCTGGAGGGTAAGATATTTCGATTGAGCCAGGTGCGCCCGGAACTCATGCAGTGCGTTCAGATCATCCAGCTCCTTTTGCGCCGCGCTGGTCTCGCCCTGAGTACGCAAAGCGATACCCAGGCTGTAGTGCCCCTTTTCGAAATCAGGCTTCAGCTCGATCGCCCGCCGGAACGCCGCGATTGCGCCGGCCGTGTTGCCGCCGGCTTTTAGCTCCATGCCCAGGTTATATTGCGCCTCCGGATCTTTGGGATCGATTTCGACAGCTTTGCGGAACTGGATCAGGGCGCCCGCGTGATCGCCCTGACGGCGCAGTGTCACTCCCAGCAGCGAGTGCGGCGATGCGAATCGAGGATTAAAGCGAAGGGCGCGGCGAAACTCGGCCGCAGCGCCATCCAGATTGCCGAGCTGTCCTTCGGCCAGCCCCAACTCTAAATGCATCTCGGCAGAGGGCTTCGACTGTAGCGCCCGCCGTAGCTCGCGCTCAGCGGCCGAAGGATCGTTCTGTTGCAAGTAAATGCGTGCCAAGAGTCGGCGTGCGGCGGCGTTCGCGGGATCGAGTTCTACGGCCGTGCGCAGTTCCTTTAGCGCGGCGGCCTGGTCATGAAGATCGAACAAGGTGGCGCCTAACCCGTAGTGCGCATCGGCCCACTTCGGTTTGAGCCGCAGCGTGGCTTCGAACTCTTCCACGGCCTGCTTGGCGTCACCCTTATATTTCAGCGTCAGCGCCAAATTGTAATGCGTATCCGGGTCGTTGGGTTCGAGGTCCAGAGCCTTGTGATAACTCGCTATGGCCTGGTCCCAGGATTTGTTGCGCGAAAGCTCGATGGCCTGTTGGCGGTAACTCTGAGCTGTTTGCGCAAAAGAAGGCGCTACCAACGAGAGGCCCAAAAGCAAAAACACTATCGGCCTACACCCTGCCGGAAGCTGGAAAAATTGTTTCATTCAAGCATAAGGGGACAGGTATCCCTACCTGTCCCACTCGGCACCGCACACTTTACCAGGTGAACTTCGCGCTGATTTGCCCTTCGCGCGAGCCGCTGCCAGTGTCTCCGAATGACCTGGTACTGGTCACTCTCCCGAACGTGTCGCTGTTGTTGAAATTGCCGTGCGGGTTATTGAAATTCGCGTGGTTGAATACATTGAAGAATTCCGCCCGAATCTCGAACCCTAGGGTCTCTCTGATCTGTGTTCTCTTAGAGATCCCGAAGTCTGTAACGTTGATTCCGGGGCCATGGAAGAACTGGCGGTTTGCGTTGCCAAATCCGCCGTTTGGACCACTGGCAAACGCGTCCGGTAGGAAGTAGGTGTTCGCTCCATTGGGACCGTCCTTGCGGGGATTTTGGGTCACGACCTTCCCCACAAAGTTGGGTACATCGGTGTTCCCGCCGCCAACCAGCGAGTAATCCCCACCCTGGCTGAGCCCGACGGGCAGACCACCGGAATAGCGCATTACGCCGTTGAGGGACCAGCCTTGCGTCAAGCGCTTCGGCAGTTTGCTGAAGGCCCGGTCGAAGGGCACTGCCCAGATGTAACTCACCACGAAGTTGTGGGTGATGTCGTATGCCGAAAGCGAGCGGCTGAGCCGGGGGTTCAAGAAGTTCACCCACTGGCCGAAGCCAGAGGAATTGTCCATCGACTTGGAGAACGTGTATGCCGCCAGGAAGGTAAAATCAGCGGCCTTGCGCTCCACTGTAATCTGGCCGGCGGAGTAACTCGAATTGGCAATGTTGGCCGTGAAGCTGTTGTCCTGACTGAAGTCTGGCCCCAAATGGTCACGCGTACCAGGTATGCAGGTGCTGCCAACTGGGGTTCCCGTGGGACACGGGGTGGTATACGCCTTGGCCGGAGCGGCTACGCCTGGAGCCAGAGTGTACGTCTGGTTCTCGCCATTGCGTCCACAAGTAGGCGTGGCGCCCAGTTGGTTGAGTTGCATGCATAGCGCGAAGTCGCCGGGATTGGCGTCGTATTGGGAGATTAGCTTGTGGCCCTGCGTTCCGACATAGGCCAGCGTCAGCACCGTCGATTTACTCAGCTCCCGCTGAATGGACAAATTGTAATGTTCCGCATAGGGCGGTCGATTGTGAATGTCGTAGCCCGGCGAAAACGAGATCGGCAGATAAATTGAATAGTCTAGCGTTTTATTAGCCGGGCTTCCGGGCTTCGGTAACACAAACGGGAATCGCTGCCCCTCCGACATTCCGTTAGCGACCTCTTGGAACGGCTGGTCGAAGTTGACCGGGTTAGGCGAAACCCAATACAGCCCAAAAGGAGCATCTCCAACCTCGTAGAACAGGTTCAGGTCTTCAATCGACGTATAGTAGATGCCATAAGACGCTCGGATGCTGGACTTGCCGGGGCCACCGAAAATCTTGGCTCCCACACCATCGGAAAAGCTGGGCGAATAAGCGATTCCTAGCCGCGGAGAGAAGTCGTTATACCGTGTGTGAGCGAGTGTGCTCGGTATACCCGGATCTCCCGGAACCACCCACCCTAACGGGGCAGTCGGGAACTGTGTGGACTGCAAGCCAGGCACGATGGTCTCAATCTTGCCCTGCGTGTCATACCACGGCATGCTGACTTCCCAACGGACACCGAGATTGAGAGTAAGGTTTGGCTTCACCTTGAAAGTGTCTTCAGCGAAAGCCCCGCCATAGCGCGACCGTGAATCCAGGAACTGCTGGCTGCACTGGTTATAGTTTTGCGCTGCGCCGAGCAGGTAGTCGGCGAAATCGTTGCCGGTTATGCTGCCGTCGAACGTGAAATCTCCGTTCGGTGCGCAGGTATTGCGCTCATTGATCTGCAGGTAGCGGAACTCGCCGCCAAACTTGACCGTGTGCCGGCCTAGCGCTTTCGAGAAAGTGTCGGAGACGTGCCAGGTGTTGTTCGGTTGAAACGTCGACAGCGTATTCACTCCGAGGGAGAAGTTGTTGAAGTAGATCGGCGGCACCGTCTGCGGAAATCCGGCCGGTCCCGAGGGGACGATGCCGAGAGTTCCTGGGCCTGTCACGAAACCAAGATCCGAGAGTTTTGCGAAGCTACTACTTGGCTGGTCCGTATGCGTAGCTGTCCGGAAGAAGCTCAAACGAAATTGATTCACAGCGGTTGCACCATGATTTTTATTATTACTGAGGACGAACTGCTGTGCACGAGTTACCGTGACGCTGGAAAAGCCTGGCACACTGGCATCCAGGGCATTAAAGTTGTTGGAGTCATCGAAGTGATAATAAAACGACCAGTCGCCGGTCATCTTGTTAAGGAAGTCCACTCGTTGTCCGAACTTGTTATCCCGTATCTTGTTCCTTTGGCTGGCGTCTGCGAAATTTCCGTTACCATCGCCTATCGGAATATAGGGCAAAATCGCGACGGCCGGCTTGGCAAAGGCGGTCGATGGGATTGTAGCGTTGGTAAACACGCACTGGGCAGTGCTGGCGCAGGGATCTAGGCGAAAGCCACTCGGCTGACTGGGGTCCGGCACTTGTATGGCCCCATAAGGTTCGCCATTGGTCACCGTGTAGCCCAGCCGATTCGAGAGCGTGTCGGCCCAATTCAATCCGCAGGTAGCACCCCCGGGGCATGCCTGGCTGTTAACGAGTAGCGGACTGCCGCTCGAATCCGCAAAGTCTGCGGCAGTGAAAGTGCCGCCCCGCTGGAGGGTCGTCGGCACCGGCACAGAACCCGTGCTGGCCCCCCTGATCTCGCGCGTTCCCTGATAGTCCGTGAACCAGAAAAGCTTATCCTTCCAGAACGGGCCACCCACCGCGTAGCCGAACTGGTTACGCCGCAGTTCTGCTTTAGTAGGGTCGAAGAAACCGCGCGCATCGAATTTGTCGTTGCGCAAGAATTCGAACGCAGATCCATGCAAGCCATTGGTGCCGGATTTGGTAATCGTGTTCATCACCGCGCCGCTGAATTTTCCATACTCGGCATCAAAGCTATTGGTGATCAGCCGGAATTCCTCCACGGAATCAAGATTGGGGACCAGCCCGGCGCCCAGGTTGCGTCCCTCGCTCACGTCGCCGCCGTTCACCAGAAACGCGTTGGCCGTCTCCCGCTGGCCATTCACAGAAAGGTTGCCAGCGTTCGGCGAATATCCTCCGGAAACTGATCGGTCCTGTTGCATGGTGCCGGACGTAACGGGCACCACTCCCGCCTGGAGGCCGAGAAGGTCCAGATAGCTGCGGCCATTCAATGGCAGCGCCATCATTTTCTTTGATTCAATAACGTCACCTAGCTGCGTGCTTTCTGTCTGCACTTGTACGGCGTTCGCAACGATTTCGACTTGCTCCGCCACGCTGCCAACGTTGAGTGTTACGTCGAAGTGGAGCTGGTCGTTTACTTTTACTTCGATACCAGTCTCGGTGAACGTGCGGAATCCGGGCGCGGTGACTGTAAGCTTATAGTCCCCGGCTGGCAGCGCCAGAATGCGAAACGAACCGTCGGCGGCCGAGACGGTTTCCTGCTTGAAATTGTTTTGCACATTTGTAGCTACGATGTGCGCGCCCGCCACGACGCCTTGCGTGCTGTCGCGCACCACTCCTAGGATCGAGCCGGTTACATCCGCACGCAGAACATTCGGACCGAAAAGCATTGTTAGAACGAGCAGAAGAGTAGAAACTGCATGGTTAAAACGATTTTGCATGAGGCACCCCCAGGTGCGCGTAGCATGTCATAGAACACCAGTCGTAATCAAGATGGACATTTGTCCGGCGGCCCTCAGCGTCGTTTCCTCCACCGACAGATCGAAAACGCATACTCCGGTGCGCACCTGCTATTTCCCCTCTGTTAATCCGATTTAAGTGGAGAGCTCCGATTCCAAGCGCCCTCTTGGAATGCTCCTGCAAGCACAGCACTTTGCTGGCAGCGGACAACGGATACCGACAGCTTGACATAGAAGCAAATAGAAAATAAAAGAAAGAAAGCGAGAGTAGTTGTAATCTATCCACTGCGCGACGTTTTTACCTGCGCGCGCTCCATCCATCAAATGACCTAGGAGTCCGTCCGAAAATTGACTTTTTGAGGACTGATCCTACTCGCGAAGTTATCCATATTGGGTTATCCGGTACAGTGGGCGTCGTCTAATGAAGGAACCGCACCTATGATTGGCATTCTCGGGAGGATCCTTTTC
>WNFC01011073.1_pt1 | contig 10028 bp, 9 predicted proteins | sample 5400541 | NCBI WGS metagenome assembly WNFC01 (sample SAMN13153342, study PRJNA577476) | soil metagenome | isolation source: 120 cm saprolite under Douglas fir tree site 2 hole 2 replicate 1 | place: USA:California | collected 2015-04-18 | reverse complement strand
TTCCCCGGGTTGATGGAGGCGTCGGTCTGAATGAAGTTGTCGTACGGCCCACTGCCGATGACTCGACCGGTCGCGCTTACGATCCCAGTGGTGACCGTCTGCTCGAGGCCGAAAGGGTTGCCGATGGCCATCACCGGCTCGCCGACCTGAAGCGCATTTGAATCCCCGACGGGGATGACCGGTAGCCCAGTGGCTTCTACCTTCAGAAGGGCCAGGTCTGTCTTGGGATCGCGCCCGACCACCTTCGCGGCCAGCTCGCGGCCGTCCGCCAGCTTCACCTGGATGCCGATCGCGTCCTCGACGACATGGTTGTTGGTCACGATGTAGCCGTCCGCGCTCAGGATGAAGCCCGATCCCACGGCTCGCACGGGCCGGCGGGGAGCCTCCTCGAAGAAGCGCCTGAAGAAGTCATCGGGCGAGCGCTCGTCGGGGCGGCCGCCCTTGAGGTCCGGCATCGCCGGGCCCTCAGGATTGCGCTTGGTGCTGATGTTCACGACCGCGGGCTTCGCCTCCTTGCTGAGGCGCACCCAGTCCGGCGCCGGAGTCGGGGCGCTCTGGGCGGCCGGACGCTCGGTCCATAGCGGGGTCTTGGATGCGCTCGTAAAACCCCAATGGGGCACGAGCCCCACCAGCGAAGCGACAGCGGCCAGAATGACGATGGGCGCTATCCAGCGTCGACGGTTGCGAGTGAACTTCATAGTTCCTTCCGCCTCCTTAATGGGTTGGTCGTTGATAACTCGTTCGTCTCATCATGGCGTGGTCCTGACCCGCCAGTTATAGCGGACGGACAGGTCGACGATATTATTCTGCGGGCGAAACTATCAGTGGCACCGGTGGTAGCATGGAGTCCGCCTGCGCGGTCGATACCGGACGCGAGACGTCCGCGCTTCGCCAGATCCGCGATCTGTTCCTTCGTGTAGCCGATCGACGTCAGAATCTCCTCGTTGGCCTCACCCAGTTCCGGTGCGGCGCTCCGCAGTGGTCACGGTATGCAGGCGCTCGGGGAACCGGTAGGCGAACTCGAGGACGATCGTGCCCCCGATGGTTTGACGGACGCTGAGGTTCAGCGTCTAGTTTTTGATACGGCCCCGCTCTTCGAGGAAGCGGTTGGGGTCGGCGGCGTGTCGCCTGCGATTTCCGCTTGACAGCTTTCTGCGTGGGCTGTCGCCGCGTGTCGGCGACACCGGATAGACTCGGCGCCAGCGGTCCATGGAAGCCCGCAGACGCCACCATGGGTGCGTTCGTCGCAAAGAATGTCAATGGGGCCGCGATCGCCGTTCGTCGTGCCTCCCAAGCGGCTCCGAAACTCGGGTGTAGAGTCGCCCCAGCAGAAGGGAGACTCGCCATGGAAACACTCTCACTGGACCGACTGAGTGACGAGATCGCCGAGCTGTCGGCCCACCTCGAAGCCGCGACCGCCCGCCTCCTCGATCTCATCCGCGCGTTCGACGCCCGGGAGGGCTGGAACACAGGATTTCGCTCCTGCGCCGCCTGGCTGAGCTGGCGGGTGGGGCTCGACCTGGGGGCGGCCCGCGAACGCGTCCGGGTAGCGCGCGCCCTGGGAACGCTGCCGCTGCTGGCCCAGGCCCTGGCGCGTGGAGAGCTCTCGTACGCTAAAGTCCGGGCCCTGACCCGCGTGGCTACGCCGGAGACCGAGGAACGGCTGTTGGCGGTGGGGCGCGCCGGCACGGCCGACCATGTCGAGCGCATCGTGCGAGGCTGGCGACGGGTGGATCGAAAGGCCGAGGCGCGTGACGACACCCGACGGCACGCGAGCCGCGCGCTGCACGTGTATCAGGGCGAGGACGGCATGGTGATTGTCCGTGGGCGGCTGGCGCCCGAGGTCGGCGCCGTGCTCGTGCAGGCGCTGACCGCGGCTCGCGAGGCTCTGTATCAGCAAGCGCGCGGCAACGACGCGAAACCCAGCTCGGCGGACATTTCCGCGGAAACGCCCACCATGGCGCAGCAACAGGCGGACGCGCTGGCCCTCATCGCGGAGACGGCTCTCCACCACGGAATCGATCCCGGCGCCCCGAGCGAGCGATACCAGGTGGTGGTCCACGTCGACGCGCCCGTGCTGGCGGACCCTGACGCGCCCGGCCAGTCGGTCCTCGAGGACGGAGCACACGTCTCCGCGGAAACGGCTCGGCGCCTGGCGTGCGACGCCAGCCGCGTGGTAATGCGGCACGGCCTCGACGGGCGTGTCGTGGAAGTCGCGGCCCGGACCCGCACGATCCCTCCGGCGTTACGTCGTGCGCTCCATCATCGAGACCCCGGCTGCCGCTTCCCCGGCTGTGGCGTCCGGTTCGGCCAGGGACATCACATCCGTCACTGGGCCCAAGGGGGCCCCACCACGCTCTCGAATCTCGCCGTGCTCTGTCGAAGGCACCACCGCGCCGTTCACGAGGACGGTTACCAGGTGGATCGACAGCCCGACGGCGAGCTTCGATTCCGCCGCCCGGACGGCCGGCTTCTGCCCGAGGTCCCGCATCTTCCTGAAGTGCCCGGCGATCCAGTGAAAGTCCTGCGAGCGCGGCACGATGCGGAGGGACTTGTCCTGCACGCGCGGACTTCCACGCCAGGTTGGCTGGGGGAGCGCCTGGACGTGGGCTGGGCGATCGACGTCTTGCACCCCTTGGCACGCTAGTGCCGTCTCCCACGAACTCCAAGCGCTAGATACGGGCCGCCCGATCGCGAAAGGTCAGGACGTCGATCAAATGACGCTGCGCTTCGCCAGATCCGCGATCTGCTCCTTCGTGTAGCCGATCGACGTCAGGATCTCCTCGTTGGCGTCGCCGAGCTCAGGCGCCGCGTTCCGCAGCGGGAGACGTTTTTCGCCGTGCGAGACCGGGTGTCCAAGAATCGTGAGGTCGCCGAGCACCGGTGAGTGGACCGGCTGGGCCATCGCCAGGTGCTGCACCTGCGGATCGGCGAACGACTCGTTGATCTTGTAGATCGGGCCGCAAGGAACGCCGGCGTCGTTCAGAATCCTGATCCACTCGGCGCTGGTCTTCTGCCGGGTCACCGGCATGAGGACCTCCATGATGGTATCCCGGTTCGTCGAACGCGCCTTGGAGGTCGAGAATCTTGAGTCGGTGAGCAGGTCCGGGCGCTCGACGGCGCGACAGAAACGCCCGTAGATGTCGTCGCCGGAGGCGGCGATGTTGATGTGCCCGTCCTTCGTCTCGAAGACGCCGGTGGGAATCCCGGTGGGATGATTGTTGCCCGCCTGCGGGGGCACTTCGTGGCCTACCAGCCAGCGTGAGGCCTGGAAGTCGAGCATGGAGAGCATCGCTTCCAGGAGCGAGGTGTGCACCCACTTGCCCTCGCCTGTGGTCTCGCGCTCGATCAGGGCGACCAGGATGCCCTGAGCCAGGAAGATCCCGGAGCAGAGGTCGGCGATGGGGATGCCGACCCGGACCGGTCCTTGCCCGGGAATACCCGTGATGGACATCAGGCCGCCCATGCCCTGAGCGATCTGGTCGACGCCCGGGCGATCCCGATAGGGCCCGCTCTGGCCGAAGCCGGAGATACTGCCGTAGATCAGGCGGGGGTTGATCGCGCGCAGGGTTTTGTAGTCGATACCCAGCCGCTCCTTCACGCCGGGGCGGTAGTTCTCCACGACGATATCTGCATCCTGCGCGAGCTTCTTGAAGATCGCCACGCCCTCAGGGTCTCTGAGGTTGAGCGTCAGGCTCCGTTTGTTACGGTGCAGGTTCTGGAAGTCGAAGCCATGGCGGTTGCCGCCCATGCCGTCGCCGGTGCGCCCGCCGGGCATCTCGATCTTGATAGCTTGCGCCCCCCAGTCGACCAACTGCCGCACACACGTGGGGCCGGCCCGGGCGCGCGTCAGGTCGAGGACTTTGAACCGGGCCAGAGGGAACGATTGGTTGGTCATAGTGCCGGTATGATACCTCGTCCTGTAGAATCGTTTTATGCCAAGAGACGCCAATGCTCCCAAGCTCGAGATCGTGACCGATATCCCGGACAAGGCGATGGTGATCTTCGCCCACCCCGACGACGCCGAGATCGGCTCCGGCGGTGTCGTGGCCAAGTGGGCGGCCGCGGGGTGCGAGGTCACGTACGTGCTGTGCACCAATGGCGCCGCCGGCACCGCTGATCGGTCGCTGACGCCCGCCGCGCTCGCGAGGAAACGGGCAGAGGAGCAGCGCGCCGCCGCGGACTTCATTGGTGTGCGGCACGTCGTCATGCTCGGTTACCCCGACGGCGGGCTCGAAGATACCCGTGAGCTTCTCGGCGACATCGTGGCCGCCATCCGCCGGTACCGGCCGCACACGGTCTTCGTCCACGACCCCTACCGGATGAAAGGCTTCCAGCACCGCGACCACCGCAAGGCGGGGATCGCGACGACGGACGCTGTCTATCCCTACGCTCGCGACCATCTGCACTTTCCCGAGCAGATCACGCGGGATGGGCTCGAGCCCCACAAGGTGCGCGAGCTCTGGTACTGGGGCATGGACGAGCCCGACGTCATCGTCGACGTCACCGACTCGATCGACCGGCAGATCGCCGGGTTGATCCGCCACGAGAGCCAGGTGTCCGGCTTCAACGTGCCGGCGGGTCACACGATCGGCGAGCGCGTGAAGAAGAACGCCGCCGAGCACGCGGAGGGTTACGGCTTCCAGTACGGCGCGGTATACAGGCGCCTCATCGCGCGGAGGTAGTTGAGCGGACTCGGCAGGCGAGGACCTCGCTCACGCGGCGCCCACGACCGTGAGCCCACAAGCCCGCGCTGCCGTGGCCAGGGCCACATCATGGGTGGCCATGACGATGTCTCCGCCGCTGTGCTCGCGCCAGAGGAGCGCCGTCGCGAGATGGATGGCGTCGAGCGTGCCGAGCTCGGTTGGAAGCGGCTGGGCGGCACGAGCGAGCACCGGCCCGGTTACCTCGACGACTTCGACGCTCTCGAGGAGCCGGTAAACGGTTTGCCGCCGTCGTGCCAGATCTTTGTCGGACAGGCCGACTCGCAGACGCAGGCGGTCGAGGGTGCGAAGGCACTCAGTCTCGGCCAGCGCGCTCGCCACGCCGGTGCTGACGGCTGCCCACTCCCTGAGCGAGCCGGGCTGGCGGAGCACCTTGCGGAGGAGAACGGACGAGTCGAGGTACGCGATCACCGTTCGTGCTGCCGTTCCTCGGCGAGGAGCGCCATGACATCCACCTTCACCCGCAGCGCGGGTGGCAGTGGCACGCGAGCCAACGGGACTGCACCCGGCCGTGGAGAACGTACCGTGAGCGGCCGGCGCTCTGTGTCACAGGGCACGATGCGCGCGACCGGTCGGTCGCGGTCGAGCACGGTCAGGGTGCGCCCTCGACGAACCGCGCGGAGGTACTCACTCAGGCGGGCCTTGAGGTCGGCGATCCGGACGGTATCCATGACCATAATCTAGTCATGACTGGTCATGTTGTCAACGCCCGTAGGGGTTATAACGGCCACGAGCGTCGTGCTACCATCCGCTCGGCACGGAGGGCCACCAGCCATGGCAGGCAAGATCGCTCCTGAGGCACTCAAGAGTCTGCTCGACGGCAGCACCCCGTTCGCCCTGATCGACGTGAGGGAGGCGGGCGAGTACAACAGCAGCCACATTCCGGGCTCCAGCCTGATCGCCCGTCGGCAGCTTGAATTCCAGGTGCCGCACGCTGTGCCTTACAAGGGCACCCACGTCGTGGTGTGTGACGACGATGGGCGGCGTGCCGGGCTCGCGGCCGCCACCGTGGAGCGCATGGGATACCGCGAGGTGTCCGTGCTCGACGGCGGGATCAACCGCTGGGTCACCGACGGGTTCTCCACCGAGTGGGGCATGAACGTGCCCAGCAAGGACTTCGGCGAGAAGGTGGAAGTGGTCCACCACGTCCCGGAGATCGAGGCGAAGGAGCTCGCCGCACGCATCCAGAAGGGCGAGAAGCTGGTCATTCTCGACACTCGCACGCCCGAGGAGTTCCGACGCTTCTGCATCCCGGGGGGGCGCAGCGTGCCCGGAGGCGAGCTGGCGTTGCGCATCACCGACATCGCCAGGAACCTCGACAAGGACACGACTATCATCGTGAACTGCGCCGGGCGCACGCGCAGCATTATCGGGACCCGCGTCCTGCAGCGCATGGGGATTCCCAAGGTGTACGGGCTGAAGAACGGCACCTCCGGCTGGGTGCTCGCCGGACACCAGCTCGAGACCGGCGCCGATCGGGTGCAGCTCCCCGTGCCGTCCGCCGAGGCCGTCGCGGCAGCCGAAGCCTACGCTGCCAAGCTGGCTGCGGAGGACGGCGTCCGCTATCTGGATATCCCGGGCTTGAAGAGCGCGATGGACCGCCGCAATCAGGAGTCGATCTACCTCATCGACGTGCGCACGGTGGAGGAGTACGCCGCGGGCCACATCCCGGGCTTCCGGTGGTTCCCCGGTGGTCAGGCCGTGCAGCGCTCCGACGACGTGGCTGTGGTGAAGAACGGTCGGATCGTCTTCACCTGCGATCGCAAGGCGCGGGCCACGCTGATCGCCTCGTGGTATCGGCAAATGGGGTTCCGCGAGGTCTTCGCCGTCGATGGCGGCACGACCGCCTGGGTGGCGAGCGGGGGCTCACTGGAGAAGGGCCTGCCGGAAGAGCTTCCGGCCGGCTATCAGGAGGCGCGCGGCAAGGTGAAGTCTATCTCTCCTCAGGAGCTGCAGGCGTCGTCCCCGACGGTGATTTTTGTCGACACCAGCCAGGACTTCGCCCGCGGCCACGTGCCCGGCGCTCGCTGGGTTCCGCGGGGGTGGCTGGAACTCTGGATCAGCGACATCGTGCCGTCGAAGAGCACGCCGGTCGCGGTGACCTGCGCCGACGGCCGCGGCGCGGCGCTCGCCGGCGCGACGCTCAAAGAGCTCGGTTACCAGAACGTGTCGGTCCTCGACGGGGGAATGTCCGCCTGGCAGAAGGCGGGTCTGTCGGTGGAGAAGGGACTGTCCGGCGTGATGGCGCCGCCGACCGACGTCGTGCTGGCCGGACCGGATCGCAACTTCGCCGACATGCAGAACTATCTCAGGTGGGAGGAGGCGTTGGGATACAAGTACGCGCCCGCATCGGGCGCCGCCGCGAGATAGAGATGGCTGTCGAGTTCGGCGTGCTGATACCCACTCGCGAGGCCGTCATGTCCGGCCGTCCGGAGACGGCTCCGCTGTTGACCATGGCCGAGCGCGCGGAGGCCGCGGGCTTCGACTCCGTGTGGATCGGCGACTCGCTGATCGCCCGGCCGCGCCACGAGCCGCTCACGCTGCTGGCCGCGGTGGCCGGCCGCACGCGGCGCGTGCGTCTCGGGACGGGCGTGCTCCTGCCGGCGCTGCGCAATCCGGTCGTCCTGGCCCACATCGTCGGCACGCTCGACCGCGCCGCCGAGGGGCGCGTCATCCTCGGGGTCGGCTTCGCCGCCGATAATCCCTCGATCCGCAGAGAGTTCGCGGCCGCGGGCGTTCCCTTCGAGCGGCGGGTCGGGCGATTCCTCGAGACGATCGAGATCTGTCAGGCGTTGTGGCGGCGCGACCACGTGAGCTTCAGCGGCAAGCACTTCACGCTGCAGGACGTCACGATGGAGCCGAAGCCCCATCGGCCGGGTGGCCCCCCCATCTGGATCGGTGGCAGCGGACCCACGGCGCTGCGCGAGGCCGCGCGCTTCGACGCGTGGTTCCCCACCGGTCCCAGCGTCGAGTTCTTCGCCCAGCACTTCCCCGGCGTGCAGGCGGCGGCCCGTGCCGTGGGGCGCCCGCCCGACGCCGTGACGGGCGCGGCGTACGTCACGCTGGCGCTCGACGCGAACCGAGCCGCCGCCGAGCAGCGGTTGGCAACCTTTCTCGAGACGTACTATGCGGCGCCGGCGCGGACGATCCTCGCCCGCCAGGCGACCTACGCCGGACCGATCGAGGGCTGCGTGGAGTGGCTCCAGCGCTGGGTCGACGCCGGCGCGCGCCATTTGGCTCTACGCTTCGCCGGCGGCGACCAGCTCGCTCAGGTCGATGAGGCGGCGTCCAAGCTCCTGCCGAGGCTCAAGCGCGTCGGGAGTCTTTGAGGAGATCGCCGAAACAGCACGACCTCACCCCTTCACGCACACGACCTGCCGCAGCGTGTGCACGATCTCGACCAGGTCCCGCTGCGCCGCCATCACCGCGTCGATCGGCTTGTAGGCGCCCGGCGTCTCGTCGATGACGTCTGCGTCCTTCCGGCACTCGATGCCCGCCGTGGCCGCCTCGTGATCCGCGAGCGTGAAGCGTCGCTTCGCCTCGTTGCGCGACATGGCGCGGCCCGCGCCATGGCTGCAGCTCTCGTAGCTCTCGGCGCTCCCACGGCCGCGCACGATGTAGGAGCTCGCGCCCATGCTCCCCGGGATGATGCCGAGGTCGCCGGCGCCCGCCCGCACGGCCCCCTTGCGCGTGATGAACACCTCACGTCCGCCGTGGCGCTCCCGCGTCACGTAGTTGTGGTGACAGTTCACCGCCGTCACGCCGGCCTCGAAGGGCGGGATCCCCGGCACCGTCCGGACGGCCCGGATGAGCGCGTCCATCATGAGCCGGCGATTCGCCATCGCGTAGTCCTGGGCCCAACCCACCGCCTGCACGTAGTCGTCGAAGTGCGTCGCGCCCTCCTCGAGGTACGCCAGGTCCTCGTCGGGAAGGTTCGCGAGGTGCTGCCGCATGTCCTGCTTCGCCAGCTCGATGAAGTACGTACCGATCTTGTTCCCGACCCCGCGCGAGCCGCTATGGAGCATGAGCCACACGCTGTCGGACTCGTCCAGGCATACCTCGATGAAGTGGTTGCCTGTTCCGAGCGTGCCCAGGTGGGTCACGTGGTTCGAGTTCTTGATTTTTCCGTGCTTGGCCGTGACCGCGTCGAAGCGAGGCTTGAGCCCTTCCCATGCCTGGAGGGCCGGCGCCGGCGGATGCTCCCACGAGCCCTTGTCGCGCCCGCGTGGGGTGCGCCCGTGCGGCACCGCCCGCTCGATGGCCGCACGCACCTCCCGAAGACTCTCGGGAAGGTCGTTCGCGGTCAGCGTGGTCCGGACGGCCGCCATCCCGCAGCCGATGTCCACTCCGACGGCGGCGGGAATGATCGCGCCGACCGTGGGGATGACGCTGCCAACGGTTGCCCCGACACCCCAGTGGACGTCCGGCATCGCCGCGACCCAGCCATGGACACAGGGCAGGCGCGCCACGTTGCGGAGCTGCCGCGCCGCGGCGTCCTCGAGGCTGACGCCCCGGACCCACGCCTTGATCGGTACTCCGCCCTCGACCTCGATGACCTCGTACGTCCGCTCCTCACTCATGGTTCTCTCTCTCCACCTCTCACACTCGTTCCAGCAGAGCTTCGCGGGCTCGTTCGGCGCAGTCTCGACGTTGCTGGGGTCAGGCGAGGAGCAAGCGCGCGGGCTGGATCGTCCGGCTGAACGGGTTCAGCACGAAGCCGAGCATCTCGAGCGTGACGACACCGAGGAGCGCTTCGTCACCCGGTTCTCCGAGGATCACCGGCGTGTGTCCGTCGCCCTGCGGGAGCGCGATGTGACACTCCGAGACGTCGCGGTCGATCAGCGTGCCGTCGGCGAGCGCGAAGGTCACGCGTCGCTTCGGCGCGAGGCCGATTGCGCGCCAATCACTCTGCGGGAGCAGGCTGTACTTCGCGCCGCTATCCACCATGAACCGCACCGAGCGAGACGGGCCCGTCAGGCCGGTGACCACGCTGTCGACGTACGTCAGTCCCACCGGGCGTCCTGGGTGTCGGTGCCGGTCAGCCCTTGTGCTCCTGGAGACACTGGAGCGCCAGCCCCCCATGACTCCACGCCGCGCCCGCAGCCATCGCCATGGCGACGAACGTCGTCTCCGCGATCTCGGCATCCGAGGCGCCGGCGAGCGCCGCCTTCTTCGTGTGCGCGTCGATGCACCACGGACATTGCGTGATCTGGGCGATGCCGAGCGCGATGAGCTCCTTGGTCTTGCCCGGGATCGCTCCGTCCTTGAACGCCTTTTGATCGAACTCGAGAAACGCGCGGTAGA
>WNFC01011071.1_pt1 | contig 10029 bp, 9 predicted proteins | sample 5400541 | NCBI WGS metagenome assembly WNFC01 (sample SAMN13153342, study PRJNA577476) | soil metagenome | isolation source: 120 cm saprolite under Douglas fir tree site 2 hole 2 replicate 1 | place: USA:California | collected 2015-04-18 | reverse complement strand
CAGCAGCTGCCGGGGCCCGGCGCAGCGCTCGGACAGATCAAGTTTGAGATGGAGAACCGGTTCGACGTTTACCTGCACGACACCCCGTCAAAAAATCTGTTCAGCCGCGACAACCGCCGCATCAGCCATGGCTGCATCCGGGTGCAGAACCCGCGCGAATTGGTCGCGCTGCTGATGCAGCAACCGATCGATGCGATCGGTCAAGCGATCGCGACGGGCAGCACCACCCGAAGCAATCTGCCGGTGCCCGTATCGGTATTCGTGGTCTACCAGACCGCGTTTGTGGATATCGACGGCACGTTGCAATTTCGCCCCGATGTATACAACCGGGACGCCGAGATCTGGCCGTTCCTGCATCCGGTGCGGCAGCCGGTGGCGGAACGCGAGCCGCCGAGCCAAATTCGGGGCTGACCTTAAACGCATCGTTGGCGGAAATGGCAGACCAGCAGACTGCCAGCCACCCGATTACAAGCGTGCAAATGCGATCGGATCAGATCAGGCCGCTCGCTGCGTTAGAGCGCGATCCGGTTAAGTTGGATCACGGCCCGACCGCGCAATATTTTACCCTCTCCCCCGCCGGCCGGGGGAGAGGGAAGGGTGAGGGGGCCGAGCAGCACAAAATGCCCTAATTCCGCTTCACTCGATCGCATCGGGCGCACTCTCTGCGGCGGGAACCCCCTCACCCTGCCCTCTCCCCCCGAAGCCGGGGGGGAGAGGGGGAAAAGGCGAGCGGAGGGAATTACGCCGGCTCGGCCATTGCGTTGAAATCGTCGAGGAGGGCGGCGATGCGGCCCGAATCGGCCTGGTCCATGATCGCCCGGGCGCGCCGCGTCGCGGCGACCATGTCGAGGCTGCGGATGCGCTGTTTGACCCGCGGGATGCTCTGCGGCGTCATCGACAGCTCGCGTAGTCCGAGTCCGAGGAGGAGCGCCGCATAGCGCGGGTCGCCGGCGAGCTCGCCGCAGACGCTGATCGGGATGCGGCGGCGCGACGCGGCCTCGACGGCAAACTGAATGAGCCGCAGCACCGCCGGGTGCAGCGGGTTGTAGAGATGGGCGACCTGCTCGTCGCTGCGGTCGATCGCCAGCGTGTACTGGATCAGATCATTGGTGCCGACGGCGAAAAAATCAGCCTCGGCGGCGAGCGCGTCGGCGGCCAGCGCCGCGGCCGGCACCTCGATCATCGCGCCGAGCGGCGGCAGCGCTTTCGGCAGCTTTACCCCGCGGCGGTGCAGCCGGCGCGCCACCTGCTCCATCGCCTCGCGGGCATGGCGCAGCTCGCCGATCGTCGAGATCATCGGCAGGAGGATGCGCACCGGCCCCTCGGCGGCGGCGCGCAGCATCGCGGCGAGCTGCGCATCCAGCAAGCGGCGCTCCTTCAGCGACAGCCGGATCGCGCGCAGCCCGAGCGCCGGGTTGGCCGAGTCGGCGGCGGCGTAATGGGCGAGCGCCTCCGGCAGCTTGTCGCCGCCGACATCGAGGGTCCGCAGGGTCACCGGGCGACCCGCCATCCCGGCCACCAGCTCGCTGAAGAACGCGTATTGCTCGTCCTCGCTCGGCAGGTCCTCCCGGTTCATGTAGAGGAACTCGGTCCGCACGAGGCCGAGCCCCATGGCGCCGTTGGCCAGCGCCTGTTCGAGCTCGACCGGCAATTCCAGATTGGCTTCGAGCCGGATCTCGACCGAATCGCGGGTGATCGCCGGGACGCGCCGCATCCGGCCGAATTGGCGCCGCTCGCGGATGAACTCCTCGTGGCGCTCCTGATAGTCCTCGACGGTCTCGGGCGACGGGTCGATGATGACGGTCCCCGCCGAACCATCGACCACCAGCCTGGAATCGGCGCGCGCCCGCGCCAAAAGGCCCGGGACACCGAGGACCGCCGGCAGGCCGAGCGCGCGCGCCATGATCGCGGTGTGGCCTTCCGGCCCGCCGTACTCGGTGGCGAAGCCGCCGATCCGCCGCGGATCCATCAACGCCGTGTCGGCGGGCGTCACCTCCTCGGCGATGATGATGGCGCCGCCGCTCAACCCCGAATAGGCGATGTAAGGCTTTTTGAGCAGATTGCGGATGAGCCGCGCGCCGACCACCCTTATGTCGTCGATGCGCGCCGCGAGATAGGGGTCCTTCATCGCCGCGAAGGTCTTGCCGATCTCCTCGATCTCCAGCTGGATCGCGCGCTCGGCGTTGATGCGCTGGCGGGCGACGCGCTGGTGGACGCCGCGGATGAGGCGCGAATTCGCCAGCATCGCGAGATGGGCATCGAGCACATAGCCGATCTCGTCGGCGGCCGATCCGGGAAGCGCGGTGGCGCGCGATTTGAGCTTGCGCAGCTGCTTGGCCGAAGTCGCGACGGCCTCGGCAAAGCGGGCGCGCTCGGTTTCGATGTCGGATTCGGCGATCCGGCTCTCGCTGACCGATAATTCGCCGCGGTCGCCGATATAGGCCGGCCCGATTGCGATCCCCGGCGATACGCCGATCCCGGAAAGCCTCTGCTCTTTTCTGGCTGCGGCCCCGGGCGTCTCGTCAAGCCTCATCAAACTTGCATTCGATCAGGTGGGCGAGCGTCTTGACCGCCGTCGCCGCGTCGCGCCCGGTCGCGCTGATCTCGATGACCGTGCCCGAGGCGGCGGCCAGCATCATCAGCCCCATGATCGAGCGGCCCGACACCGCGGCGCCGTTCTTGCGCACCTGGATATCCGCGTCGAACTGCCCGGCCATCTTGACAAAGCGGGCGGCGGCGCGGGCGTGCAGCCCCTTCTGGTTGCAGATCGTGCAGGTCAGCCGCACCGTCGCCGCGGCAGCGCCGCCAAGTTGCTCGGGGTTGCCGTCAGGGCTCATCGGCGGGCGTCCGCCAGGAGCTGGGACGCGACGTTGATGTATTTGCGCCCGGCCTCCTGGGCGCCGAGCGCGACCCGATCGAGCGCCTCGGTCTGGCGCAGGCTGGCCAGCTTGATCAGCATCGGCAGGTTGACCCCGGCGATGACCTCGATCTTGCCGCGGTCCATCACCGAAATCGCCAGGTTCGATGGCGTGCCGCCGAACATATCGGTCAGCAGCACCGTGCCGTCGCCGGTATCGACCTCGGCGATCGAGCGCAGGATGTCGTGGCGGCGCTGCTCCATATCATCCTCGGGCCCGATGCAGATTGCGGCGATCTGAGCCTGCGCGCCGACGACGTGCTCGAGGGCGGCGACGAATTCGATCGCCAGCCGCCCGTGGGTGACCAAGACCATCCCGATCATCGCAACCCCATCGCCGGGCGCCCGGCCGGCCGGGCGCAAGGGCACGCTTCAGCTGAGGCCCGTCCGGCTGTTCCGGCGGCGCCGCAGGTCAAGTTCGCAATCATGAAGTCGGTACGGTTACGCAGGGCAGATGCCACTTGCCGCTCGCGCCGGAGGTAGGGGGTAACCCCGTCGGCGGGAGTATGGGGGGTATGCCGGCTCGATATAGCGCGGCGCGAGGCATCCGTCATCACGCTTGATGAACAGCGGCCCCGGCGGCTCGGCTCCGGCGCGGCCGTCGGCTGCGGTGCCGTGGACACCGTCGCTCGTCATGTCGGCATGATAACCGGAAGCCCCGGCCCGGTAAACGCGCGCAGTGCGAGGCGCAACTTGGCGGCCGCCGATGCCTCGAACGGCGCCAGTGCGATCAGCGGCAGGGCGAGCCCAAGGATCGTCTCGCTGCGCCGCGCCGGCAGCCGCTCAAGGGTTTCCGCCGGAATCAGATCGACGATCAGCGCGACAGGCGCCTCGGCCAGCGCGTCGAGCCTCAAGATACCGATGCCGCGAACTTCGACGAGCCCGGCGATCGTCGCCGGCGCCCGCACGATGACGCTGTCGCCGCGCCGATGCAGCTCGCTCTGGTCGTCGGCAACCAGGCGGGCACCGGCGTCAATCAGTCGCAGCGCCAGATCCGACTTGCCGGACCCCGAGGCGCCGCGCAGCAGCACCGCACGGCCCTCGATCGCGATCGCGGTGGCGTGAAGCAGCAAGCAATCGGTCATGTCTGGGGTGGTCACGATTGGACCGGCAGGCGGATCAGGAAGCGCGCCCCGCATACCGCGCCCTGAGCGTTGGTCCGGTTCTCCGCCCAGATGCGGCCGCGATGCGCCTCGACGATCTGTTTCGAGATCGACAACCCCAGCCCCGAATGCGTGCCGAATTTCTCGCCGGCCGGCCGCTCGCTATAGAAGCGGTCGAAGATCGCGCTCAGCTGGTCCTCCGGGATGCCGGGGCCTTGGTCCTCTACGGTGACGAGAACGGCCCGGCCGTCCGGGGCGGCGCCGATGCGAATCTCGCCATCCGGCGGGCTGAACGAGACGGCATTGGCGATGACGTTGAGAAAGATCTGCGACAGGCGGCTCTCGATCCCGGGCACGACGAGGGCGCGGCCGCGCCCGTGCGGGTCTGCCGGCAGGTCGAGGATCAGGCGCGGCGAACCGTCCGCGCGGGTCGTGTCATGCATCTCGACGAGCGCGCGCAGCATTGCCCCGATATCGGTCGGCGACAGTTCGAGGCGGCTCAATTCCGCGTCGAGGCGCGAGGCGTCGGAAATGTCGGTGATCAGCCGGTCGAGCCGCTCGACATCGTCCTGGACGATCGCCATCAACCGGCGCTGCTTTACCGGGTCGTCGAGGCGGGCGGCGGTCTCGACAGCGCTGCGCAGCGAGGAGAGCGGGTTCTTGATCTCGTGCGCGACATCGGCCGCGAAGCTCTCGATCGCGCTCATCCGCTGCCACAGCGCAGCGGTCATCTCGCGCAGGGAGCCCGCCAGCTCGCCGATCTCGTCATTGCGTCCGGTGACATCCGGGATTTCGATGCGGGCGCCGCGCCCCCGGGCGCGCTGCGCCGCCGCCGCCAGCAAGCGGATCGGCCGGGCAATCGTGCTCGCCAGATAGAGCGACAGCAGCACGGTAACCAAGAGCGTCACGCCAAAGATGCGCACCAATTCGAGCCGCACGGTGCGCAGCTCGTCCTCGATCTCGCGGTTGCTGGTCGACAGCATGACCGCCCCGAGCACCTGCTTGTAGCGCTGCAGCGGAACGGCGACGGTGATCACCAGACCACCGGTCTGGTGATCGCTCTGCACGGCGGATCCGCTGGCGCCGCTCAAGGCCTGCAGGGCCTCGCGATAATCCTGGGCGGTTTGGCCCTCGCGATACGCCGGATGCTCGCGGCGGCCGGGCAATAAATTGGCGAACCAGTCGTATATCGCGTCGGCCGGTGCCAGCAGCAGGCCCCGGCGCTCGGCGGCCGGCAGCTCGGTCACCTGCACCGCATCGCCCGGCCCGCGCAGCAGATTGCTGTCGGCAATCAGCGTGCCGGCGGTATCGAACAGCCGGGCCCGGGTCCGCGTCGGCTCGACCAGGCGGCGGATCATCTGTCGCGCCAGATCGGGCAGCAGCACTTCGCCTTCATCGGCCGAGTCGAGCACCGCCCCCTCGCTGAGCGCGGCGGCGAAAATCTCGCCCTGGGTTCGCAACGACTCGATCTGCTGCCCGATCAGCGTCGCCTCGAATTTGCCGAGATAGAGAAACCCGACAGCCAAGAGCGCCAGCGGCAGGACGTTGACGGCAACGATGCGCCGCGTCAGCGGCGATACCCTGGGCAAGCGCCACCGCCGCGCCGCATCGGCCCGGGCGTCGATCCGGGACAAGCCTCGGGCTTCGCCGTCTGCGGACCACTCGGCGTCGGCTCCCGGGGCTTCCGGGCGCGGCGTAGGCGGTTCGGGCGGTTCGGTCGGCGGCGCCGCCGCCTCAGCGTTCGCGGTATCGGTAACCGACGCCATAGAGCGTTTCGATCTGTCCGAATTCCGTATCGATGGCCTTGAACTTCTTGCGCAGGCGCTTGATGTGGCTGTCGATCGTTCGGTCATCGACATAGATGTGCTCGCCATAGGCCGCATCCATCAGCTGGTCGCGGTTTTTGACATGCCCCGGCCGCTGGGCCAGCGATTTGAGGATCAGGAACTCGGTCACGGTCAGCTCGACCGGCTGGCTGCACCAGGTGCACAAATGGCGGCCCGGATCGAGCGTCATCTGACCGCGTACGAAGACCGGCTCGCCCTGGCCCTCCTCGCGCTCGCGCGCCAATTCGCCGCGGCGGATCAACGCACGAATCCGCTCGATCAGCAGGCGCTGCGAAAACGGCTTCTTGATGTAGTCGTCGGCCCCCATGCGCAGGCCGAGCAGCTCGTCGACCTCGTCGTCCTTCGAGGTCAGGAAGATCACCGGGATGTGACTCTGGCGGCGCAACTGGCCCAACAGCACCATCCCGTCCATCCGCGGCATCTTGATGTCGAGCACGGCGAGATCGACCGGTTGCGCGGTCATTCCCTTCAATGCCTCGGCCCCGTCGCTGTAGCAGCGGACCGCAAAACCTTCCGCCTCGAGCGCCATCGACACCGAGGTCAGGATGTTTCGGTCGTCATCAACGAGAGCAATCGTGCTGGTCACGGATCGTCCCCCAAAGGTCACCGCGGCGCCCACAGCGCACCACGGCCGCAGATTCTCTTGCCTAAATATGGCCGCTCGGCGGCAAACACAAAAGGGTGGCGGGGAAATGCCTTTCGGTCGCGTGCCATGGAACTTTTCATCGCGAAGCGCGTTTAGGCCCAATGGTTCGCCTTGCGGTTTAACAGTTGCTAAACTATTTCGCCCGATTCATCGGGCGCAGCGCTTTAGAAGGGGTCGATGATGAGGTTCGGCGCTATCGCCTCGCTGGGGCTTGCCATGTGGCTCCAAGGGTGCGCCGCGGCCGGGCTCGCGGTAATGGGCGCCGGCGCCGGGGTCGGGTTGGGCACCGGGGTCGAGCACACCCTCAACGGCGTCAATTACAAGACCTTCGCCATCCCGATCGACAACGTCCATCTCGCCGCACGCGCGACATTGCAGCGGCTGGGCATGCCGATCACCGCCGATGCAAGAACCCAGACCGGCTACACCCTGACCGCCAGCGCCACCGACCGCACGATCGATATCCAGCTCGAGCGCCTGACGCCCCAAACGACGCGCATGCGCGTCGTGGCCAACGAAGGCGCGCTGTTTTTCAAGGATAGCTCGACAGCAACCGAGATCATCCTGCAGACGGCCCAGGCCCTGCAGGACGACCCCACCGGCGCCAGACGCCATAGGAGGACCGCATCATGAGGCTCTCAACCCCCTGTTACCTGACAGTCGCGATGTTGGTCGCGACCAGCCCTGCATGGGCACAATCGCCGACGACGATTACGGCGACGAGCACAGCGACCGACACGGTGACCAACACCGTTACAAACAGCATGACGAACACCTCGACGATCACGGCGACGAACCCGGCAATCAACCCGCCGATGAACCCAGGGATGAACCCGGCGGCGAACCCGGGGATGACCCCGCCGACAAACCCCATGCCCGACCCGGCGACAGCCGGGGATTTTCAGAAGCTGTCGCCCGGCAACCAAAAAATTGCCCAGGCTTTGTTTGCGTCGCAACGTCCGGCGACGGCCGGTCCGAGACTGACCCTTGACCAGATCGCCGAGCTCAAGGAGACCGCGGGGTGGGGAAAGGTCTTCCGGCAGATGAAGGCCGACGGCTTGATCCAGGCGCGCAATTTGGGTCATGTGGTCAGTTCGTATGAGCACACGATCCATACGGCCGGCCGGACCGGATCGACCGGCGCCCGCGCCGGCGTAACCGGTCGCGGAGCCCCCATGGTCATTACCAACGGCGCCGGCCGGAGCACAGTGGTCACGAATTCGACGCACTCGAGCCCGGGCGCCAGGTTCGCGAGCGGCGGCGCGCATCACGCCGGCGGCGGCGCATCCGGCAATATCACCACGGCCGCGGGATCCGCTCCATCCGCCGGCGGGGTCGCGCATGGCGGCGGCGGCTCGGAGCATGGCGGCGGGCACGGCAAATAGAGGCGATTTCAGCCCGGGATGGCGATCACCGAGGCCGAGGACCAGGGTACCCTGGCGCGGCGCCTGATGCGCAGCCGCGACCATGTCGCGCTAGGCACCAGTCTTGCCGGCCATCCCTATGTCTCGCTCGTCGCGAGCGCCTGCGAGGCTGATGCGCGCCCGCTTCTGCTGCTGTCCGATATCGCCCAGCATACCAAGAACCTGCTTGCCGACCCGCGGGTCTCGCTGCTGTTCGAAGACACCGTCGGCCATCCCGACCCACTCGCCGGCCCCCGGCTGACACTGCTGGGCCGGGCCGAACGCTGCGAGGATCCGCGCAGCACCGCCCGCTTCGCCGCCCGCCACCCGGCCAGCGCGCGCTATGCCGGCTTTGCCGATTTCCACCTCTACCGGGTCGCCATCGAGCGCGGCCACCTCGTCGCCGGCTTCGGCCGGATCGCCTGGATCGAGGCCGAGCAGCTCGGCTTTCAGGGCGACGCATCCGCGCTCGCCGAAGCCGAGGCGGAGATCATCGCGCATATGAATGCGGACCACGCCGACGCGATCGCGCTTTACGCCGAGCGCCTCTTGGGCCGCCAGGGCGAGGGCTGGCGGATGACCGGGATCGACCCCGAAGGCATCGATCTGCGGCGCGAGGGAGGAACCGCGCGGCTCGATTTCGCCGAGCCGGTGTTGAACCCAGCCGCCGCGCGACGCACGCTTGTGGCGCTCGCCGAAAAAGCCCGGAGCGCTCTGCCGCCCGCGTAGGGTTTGGACCGCGGCCGTCTCGGCCGCATGCGGGCGGGACGCCCGCGGCCCCAGTTTTGCCGCTTGCCCGTCGGGCGAACCCTACCGGCGGTTTCGTCGCAATCGGTTTGCTTGCCGAGGCAATCCGCCGGGTTTATCCTGCCGCCCAATCTTTAGGCTGCCGCTGACGGCATGCCCTATGCATGGCATGCCCGGCGATGATGGAGGAAGGCTTGGACCAGGCGGAAAAACCGTTGGCAGCGGCGCGTACGCCCCGCTTTGGCCTCGGCGAGCAGGGTATGCACCACCTCGGCACCGTGCATTGGAACCTGACCGCGCCCTATCTCTATGAGCATGCGGTGCAGCGGCGCGAGGGCCAGCTTGGGATTGGCGGCAGCTTTGTCGTCAACACCGGACGGCATACCGGCCGCTCGCCCAAGGACAAATACATCGTCAACGAGCCCGGGACGAAGGACACGGTCTGGTGGGGCGACATCAACCAGCCGATCGTGCCGGAGCGCTTCGATAGCCTGCAGCAGCGGATGCTTGCCTATTTGCAGGGCCGCGAGCTGTTCGTGCAGGATCTCTATGCCGGCGCCGACCCGGAATACCGCCTGCCGGTCAGGGTGATCAGCGACGGCGCCTGGCACAGCCTCTTTTCGCGCAACATGTTCATCCGGCCGCCGGAGGCCGAGCTGGCGAATTTCCAGCCGGCCTTCACGATCCTCCATGCGCCTGAGTTCCGCGCGATCCCCGAAATCGACGGGATCCGCTCGGAGACCTTCATCCTGGTCAACTTCGCCACCGGGTTCGTCTTGATCGGCGGCACCCGCTATGCCGGCGAGATCAAGAAGTCGGTGTTCGGCTATCTCAACTTCATGCTGCCGGCGCGCGACGTGTTGCCGATGCATTGCTCGGCCAATGTCGGGCCGAAGGGCGATTGCGCAATCTTCTTCGGCCTCTCTGGCACCGGCAAGACGACCTTGTCGGCCGATCATTCGCGCACCCTCATCGGCGACGACGAGCATGGCTGGAGCCCCAAGGGCATCTTCAATTTCGAGGGCGGCTGCTACGCCAAGGTGATCAACCTGTCGCCGACCGCCGAACCGGAGATCTATGCGACGATCACCCGGTTCGGGACGGTCCTCGAAAACGTCGTGCTCGACGCGGTGAGCCGGATGCCCGATGTCGACGACGACAGCCTGACCGAGAACACCCGGGCCTGCTATCCGCTCGATTTCATCCCCAATGCCGACGAGCACGGCATGGCGCCGCATCCGAAAAACGTCGTCATGCTGACCTGCGACGCGTTCGGGGTCATGCCGCCGATTGCCAAGCTCTCGGCCGAGCAGGCGATGTACCACTTCCTCTCGGGCTACACGGCGCAGGTCGCCGGCACCGAAGT
>WNFC01018277.1_pt1 | contig 10030 bp, 9 predicted proteins | sample 5400541 | NCBI WGS metagenome assembly WNFC01 (sample SAMN13153342, study PRJNA577476) | soil metagenome | isolation source: 120 cm saprolite under Douglas fir tree site 2 hole 2 replicate 1 | place: USA:California | collected 2015-04-18 | reverse complement strand
GGCAAGACCTGCCGGACCCGCGCCGACAATCGTCAAGTCGCAGGTAATTTCGCTTTCGCCCTCGTGCGCTAACGGCCGAAGCAAACCAGCCACTTGGGCAACTTCGCGCAAAGATGGCCGGCGCAGTGGGGCGCCGGTCGCAGTGATGAGCGCGGGCAGATCGCGAGCCGTTAGGTAGAGTCGACTGCAAAGCGCCTGGCCCTGCTCACTCTCAAACTCGATGAGGCGATGCGGGATATGATTCTTGTCGAGAAAATCGTGGAGCTGACGTCCCTCCCGCGTGCCACCCGACGCGATAACGCGCAGCCCAGCGAACTCGCGGTCACGCCGGAGCCGCCGCCGCCGCATGATAAGCGCGTTAACAATAGGCTCGCCCACACCTGGCAGTTCGGCGAGAGCGCGGCGGAGCTCGGGTGCCGGGACCTCCAGAATTTCGGCCTCCTCAGACTTTACGCGCGCGTTGGCTAGCGCGGACGTGCCTTGCAACATCGCAACGTCACCGATGAAGTCGCGCTCCCTGCCGGTGGCGAGAATCTGTTCCCTGCCTTCACGCGCTTCGAAGACTTCGATTTCGCCGCGCAGGATAACTGTTAGGCCGAGATCGCGCTGCCCTGCTTTGAAAACGAACTCGCCGCGTTTCAGCGTGCGTCGCTTTCCCAAAGGCTCGAGCAGCCCAAGTCGGCGATCATCAAGTTTCGGAAAGGCAATGCTCTCCGTATCGCGGTAAAACTGCTCGTCTTTATCTTCTTCAGTCATCAGATCGATTGCGTGGACAAATCCTCGAGCGGTCGGGTGGTCACGGTGCAGTTTACGCGAAAATCTACGACTAGGTCAAAACGACCGCGACGAGCCGCAAAACGATCCTTGGTCGATGCGAAACCTTTTGCGCGAGAAGTGAAGCTGACGTTTAGTCGAGCATGGCTGGCTACGAGGGTGGGTCCGAACAGATGTGGGATGAGTACGACTGGGAGCGTTTTCTCCAACAGCAGGATCAGAAAACCGAGAAGTACATGCAATTGCTGGAAATATACCTTGATGATCCGCAGCGCGATGAAATCATTGCTCGTGAAATGGGCTGGACCCAATTGTTGGATGCGAAGGATTGGAGCGCGGAGGTCGACGCGCTGCTCGACGAACATGCCACCGAGGAGGACGATTTTGGCTCGGACAAGGCAGCGAGATCAGCCGAGACGTTTGAGGAGCATAGCCTGTATCGCGCCGCCTTTGCCCTGACGATTTGGATCGACCAGCTGTTCGATCAAAGCGCCTCGCTTCAAAACCAGCCGACGGCGGTGAAACTGGCGACGCACTCAGCACTAGCTAGCGCCAAGCTGGCTGCGGCCTTGAGCGGCGACAATGTCGATGAAATCGGCATGACGATCGCGTACTTAAAGCGCGCCTTGAAGGCGATCACGATTTCGATGGACGCGGCGGCGCAGCTCCGAAAGCTTTCGGATCTGATTAGCCCGGCGCAGCATGCGGTTCTGCAACAGCGGCTCTTTCAGGTGCGCGATGGCATTATCACCCTGATGGGTGAATATCGCGGCGAGTGGCGTCGCCGTTTCGGCTCCGAAGGCTTTTGGAGTTGAATGAAATAGGGCCGGTTCCGTCCAATCATGCAAACGGAAGCGACTCCGGCTCAGGCCGATGTGTCGGAATTGGACTTGGTGGAACGATGCCAGGCCGGTGACACTGAAGCATTCGACGAGCTGGTAGCTCGTTACCGGACACGAATCTTTGGCATGATTTATAACATGGTTCATAGTGAGCAGGACGCCTGGGATCTGGCTCAGGACAGCTTCGTAAAAGCGTGGAAGTCGATCAAACGCTTTCGCGGTCACTCGTCGTTTTATACTTGGATTTATCGGATCGTCATGAACGTGACGATCGATTGGTTGCGGAAAAAGCAGGTGAAAGGCGGAGGCGGCGAGTTCGACGACGCGATCCAACTAAAGGAAATCGATCCCGCATCCAAGACGGTGCCGAAAGCGGATGCATTGCCATATGAAACAATGGAGCGGAGCGAGATCCGGGCGCGGATCGAAGACGCAATTGCCCAGCTCTCGCCCGAGCATCGCGCCGTAATTTTGATGAAGGAAATTGAAGAAATGCAATATCACGAGATCGCAGAAACGCTCCGCTGCTCGATTGGCACAGTGATGTCGCGCCTGTTTTATGCACGCAAGAAACTGCAAAATTTGCTGAAGGACGTTTATGAGAACATTTGAACAAAAGTGGACTGCATGGCTCGATGGCCAGCTCGGCGGCAGCGAACTAACCGAATTCGAAGCTTCGCTGCCGGACAAAGCTGCCGCCGAGGCCGAGAAGGCGAACGTAAAAAACCTCGGCGCTCTTTTGAAACGCGAAATCGGTGCGCACGGTCTGGCGAATGCAGAATTTTTCAGCCATCAGCTGCGCGAAAGGATCGCACGAGAAAGTGCCAGGCCATCTCGCGAGCGCGATGGTGGGGTTTCCACATGGTGGACGATTCGCCGCCTGTTGTGGACAGGAACCGCGTCACTCGCTGTCTTTTTGGCTTTTGCGATTTTTGTCATGCACGACAAGAATCCGGCCGAGCAGTCACAATACCTCACGCAAATTCTAAACGCGCGCGTTGATCCGGTTGTTAGTCCAAACGCGACCATCTCGATGTTCGAGGCAAAAGAAGATCGGGTAACGGTTCTTTGGACTGAGGGATTACAGTCGTTGCCAGCGGATTACGCAGCGAAATAACTGCTCATGGCTAGCTGGCTCGCGCTCTTTACCGCTTTTATCGCGCTGATCGTAAGCGTGGCACCGGAGTTACATGGAGCGGAGACGGTTTGGAGCGGGCTCGTTATTGCCGAAAATGTCGCGCAGCCGCAACCGATTCCGCCGGAATTGACTCGAATCGAGCGACCTCTGAAGCAGCTTTTTGGCTACAACCAATTTCAGGTCATCGGCCAGTCCAGCAAGATCCTCAAGACCGGCCAGGAAGATTGGCTGGCGACCAGCAAGTTTTTCGGGCTGCATGTCGACGCGCGAGGCGAGACCGAAGCCGGTTATGTTTTGAACCTGAAACTTTACAAGGAGAAAGAGCTTTTGCTCGAAACGGATACCAAATTGAGCAGGCGGAGTCCACTTGTGATTAAAGGCCCGCAGGTGGGAAGTGGGCAATTACTGTTGGTATTGGTTGTGCAGTAAATGGATCGCGCGCTCCGCGCTCGATGTTAAATAATGGCGGCGAAGCCGCATAAAAAGCATCCCGCTCGAAGATCGCGATCAACCTTCACGTTTGCAGATGCAAACTTCGGCGCACGTTGTTTAATCCGGGAAATGCGCACGCCGCTTCTTTTTTTCGTTGGTCTATTTTTCATTATGTTCCGCCCTACCATGGATGCAGAGAAGCCGTTCCAGTTCGCAACCATACCGGGAAAACTGCCGAAAGAGGTCCTCCCGGTAGACTATTCCGTTCGGATCGTCCCGAATATCGACAAGTTCACATTCACTGGAACGGAAACGGTTAAGCTCAGCGTTCGCAGCCCGGTTCGTCAGCTCGTAATGAATTCCCTCGAGCTCAAAATCACAGACGCGTCGCTTGATGGTAAGGTGCTTCCCAAGTCTGCAGTTAAGACCGACAAGAAGAACGAACTGCTCACGCTCGCGTTGCCATCGGAATTTGCAGCCGGCGACCACACGCTCGCGCTGAGCTTTGCGGGCAAGATCAATCAGCAAGGCCAAGGACTTTTCTACATGCCGTACCAGGAGCAAGCCAGCGGCACGAAAAAGATCATGCTCGGAACGCAATTTGAAGCGACTGACGCCCGCCGATTTTTCCCCTGTTGGGACGAACCGGTTTTTCGCGCCCGTTTTCAATTGACGACAGTTGTGCCGGAAGACTGGCACGCCGTGTCGAACATGCCGATCGAGCACGAGAAAAAAACCGCTGGCGGAAAAGAAGTGCGCTTTGCTGCGACTCCGCCGATGTCGAGTTATCTCAATGTTTTAGTCGCGGGCGAACTCGATCTCATCGAATCACGAAGTGGACCCACGCAGCTCCGTGTGATCGCAACCAAAGGAAAAGCGGAAATGGGCCGCTATGCGCTAGAGGCCACGGCGCAGATTTTGAACTATTACAACAATTATTTCGGCGTGGCCTATCCCTTGCCGAAGCTTGATCAAATCGCTCTTCCCGGAGGCTTTGGTGGCGCGATGGAAAATTGGGGCGGAATTACTTATTACGAGTCCGCACTTCTATTCGATCCGAAAAATTCTTCTGCGGAGACGAAGCAAAATATCTACGAAGTGCTCGCCCATGAGATGGCGCATCAATGGTTCGGCGATCTCGTGACGATGGCTTGGTGGGACAATCTCTGGCTCAACGAAGGGTTCGCCTCCTGGATGGGAACGAAATGCACCGCACATTTCAACCCGCAATGGGAGGTTTGGCTGCGGAGAAATTTGCCGCGCGATCCGACGCGGCGCGTGGGTATCGCCAAGGAGCAAGCGATGGAAGGTGACGCAAGATCCACAACCCATCCGATTCAGCAACCCATCGCGACTGAGGCCGAAGCCAACAGTGCTTTCGATGATATCACTTACAAAAAGGGCCAGTCATTTCTGCGAATGCTGGAGAGCTTTCTTGGCGAAGATATTTTCCGCGATGGAATTCGCCAGTACATCGCCACGCACAAATATTCGAACTCTACGACCTCGGACTTATGGAATGCGCTTTCGGAAGCGTCGAAGAAACCGGTCGGGGAAATCGCAGCCGGTTGGACGGAACAGCCAGGATTTCCGGTCGTGAAAGTTAAGCGAGAAGAAGGTAACAAGGTCTCGCTCACGCAGGAGCGTTTCACCGTCAATTTCAGGAACGCTCCACTGCTGGAATGGAAAATCCCGCTAACGTATGCGGTCGTTGGAGAAGCCCCTGCGACTTTGCTGATGGCGAACAAAACCGGCAATCTGCAAAATATTCCCACAGATCGAGCTCTCAAATTAAATGTAAATGGTGCTGGAAATTATCGCGTCGAATACGACGAGCCCTCATGGAATTTATTGCTCCAGGCTCTGTCGAAATTGGACGTTGAAGATCGCGTCAACCTCCTGAGCGATGCGTGGGCCCTGGTTCAGGCCAATCGCACGCCGGTCTCACTCTATTTCGAATTGGTGGAAAAATTGCCTGCATCGACCGAGCTCGCCGAGCGTGAACAGCTCATCAATGTACTGGATTTTATTAACCGGCTTTTAGTTGGCAGTTCGGAACGGGAAAAATTTCAACGCTTCGCAAGATCGCTTTTGCGGCCGACATTTGAGACGCTGGGCTGGGATCCCAAGGCGGTCGAACCGCCTGCCGCAGGAAACTTGCGTGCGAGCTTAATCACCGCACTGGGAGATTTGAACGATCAAAAAATTATCGCGGGCTGTCGCGAACGTTTTGCAAAATACCTCACTAATCGGGAGTCGCTTGCACCCGATCTTCGTCCGCCAGTTTTTGCAATAGTCGGGCGTTACGCTGACGAAAAGACTTGGAATCAGCTTCACGAGCTTGGTTTGAAGACGACGAGCGTGGAGGAAAAGCAAAATTATTACAACGCGCTGGCTGGCGCGACCGATCCCAAGCTGGTGAATAAAGCGCTACCAATTGCGCTCACTGATGAGCTGCCAACGAGCCGTGCAATATTTCTTGTCTCGAAAATCGCGCGTGCAAGCGATCACCCAGACATTGCGTGGGATTTTGCGAAGGCGAATATGAAAGCGCTGCTTGCGAAGACCGATGCCCTCGGCGCGAACAGCTACGCGCCCAGTCTGTTCATCTTCTTCTCCGAAGATTCGCGCGCCAACGAGCTAAAAACTTATGCAAAGACTAATTTGCCGGCGACAAGTGCGCCGGAAGTCGCAAAGGCGGTCGATGAAATTCAGTTCCGGTCGGAATTTAAGGCACGTCTCGCGGGTCAATTGGGTGCCTGGATCGATAATCAAAAATTGCGGCGATAAACGCGGGTATCGCCTCGCTAAGAAAAATTGCAGAGGCAGGCACGGCCACCTTGCTACGGGTTCTCTTCCGCCTGGTTGTTCTGGAGCGTGATCCACAATCGCATCGGAATCATGGATGACTCAACGAAACCATGTCGCCGGAAAAATTCCTGCGCGACGTTTTCCGGCCGATCGGTTAACAACGTGATGCGGAGAAAATTCTTCTGCTTCGCGAAATCGATCGCCTGTTGCAGGAGTTTTGAACCATAGCCATGGCCTTGGTGCTCTTTATGGATGACCAGATCCTCAAGCAAAATGACGAAACCACCTTCGGCCGTGCTGATGGTAAAAAGCAAATTGATCATGCCGACAATGGCGCCGTCGCGTCGTAGCACAAAAACGCGGCCGCGGCTGGGTTGTTCGAAAATTAAACGTAAACCGCGAAGCTGTTTCTCTTTGTCCGGGCGAAAGTCGCTTTCCTGGGCAAACAACTCGCCGAGCATTTCGGACAATTCGTCCAGGTCGGCCTCGGTTGCTGGCTCGATTACGACATTTCCCTTTTCGCTCATTGTTTGTATTGCTTATTTCAAAAAATGGAGGCCCTGGCAATCTCCGAATGAAAGATCGACAATCGCGTCGTAGCGCTCGATTGACAATGTTTTACTCGATCCTACTGTAACCGTTTTCCGATCGCGCCACGGTTATTTCTCGGTTTTATGAAACGGACTTACCAGCCATCGAAGCGAACACGCAAACGCCAGCACGGTTTTCGTGCGCGCATGAAGACGAAAGGTGGCCGTGCCATACTGGCGCGCCGGCGGCGGCGTGGCCGCAAACGCTTGCTCCCGAAAGGCGTGGAAAGGCATTACGCGCGCCATACACAGGCGTAATTCTTTCGCGTTGCTAACCACTCGCTTCAGAGGAAAATTCCCGCAAGTTCGTTGATGGCGAGTTTCAGTTCAAATCGCAAATCGACAATCGGCAATCTCAAATTCTCCTTGCACCGTTAGCTCAATTGGCAGAGCAAGTGACTCTTAACCAAAGTCGGTGCGAAGCATAGTCATGCCATGTTACTGAATACGCTACCGAAGAACATGTTCGAACTGTACGGCGGGTCGGGCCAACTACCGCTCCCAAAATTACGTAGGCACGTCCCAAATCGTTTGACGAACAGACTGCGTTTTGGCGCTTCTTCGGTGCGCATTTGTGCAAGATCCTAACATTTTGACGTCCTTGATCGTAAGGAGAGAAACTTTTGCAACAGCGATGCAGCGCGATCGCCTTGCGTTGTTGATCTAAGCAACACGATCGTCCCAAAAGCGGAACATTCGGTTCCCAATCACGGAACACTCGACATTAGATCGCTAAAACACGCCCACTCGCATTTCTTTCGCGATGAATTACTTACATAACCAATGCATTTCGTGGCACGGCGGTTGCATAAGGGGTTGCATCAACCAAACAAACTCCTATGAATAACCAATTCGAATCTACTTATACTCTGTTAGTACGCTCGGAAGAGAAAGGCCGTGGAGTTCTCGAAACGGTCCTCTACGTCGCTTTCATTTTGAGCGCCGTATTGTCGATCTGGCAGTTCACGCAGCAACCCGTGAAAATTCCTGCGGCTGGCTTGGAGCATTGTATGGCGTGCGACGCACCACGCCCCCAAGCCATCTCACAGAGTTAAGGGCTCTGAAGATTTTGTTCAGCTCGCCCGACCGAAGATTTCCATACATGATCTGCGCTATGCTTTTCGGGTGCAGCGGAAGCAGCCGGGCTTCAGCGCGATTGCGATTTTGACGCTGACGCTCGGCATTCCGTCGGATTTCGCTGCCCGCGTTCCGCGCCCCGTGTCGATCCAATCGTGGCATTGCGCACGGAATAGCAATCGATTTTACGCTCGTGCGAATTGACACCTTGCCGGAAACGCGGTTGAGAGTTAGACCGTGACGAAAATCTTAATCGCTGACGATCAGCGCGACGTGCTCGAAGCGTTGCGCATTCTGCTCAAAGGCGAAGGCCATCAGACCGACGCTGTAACCTCGCTCGCGGGGATTTTCAACGCGCTCGAAAAGAGAGATTATGCGCTCCTGATGATGGATCTCAATTACACGCGCGATACCACTTCAGGACAGGAAGGGTTAGAGGTCATTCCCAGAATTCAGGCGATTGATAATACCTTGCCAATCGTTGTCATGACCGCATGGGCGACGATCGATCTCGCGGTCGAGGCGATGAAGCGGGGGGCCCGCGATTTTGTGCCGAAGCCTTGGGACAATGACCGATTGCTCACAATTGTGCGCACGCAAATCGAGCTGGCGGGCGCCCTCCGTCGGGAACGCAAATTGGAAGCGGAAAATCAGCTTCTGCGCGGTAGCGCGCCAAACATTATCGCGGAATCGCCCGCAATGCGGCCGGTCATAGAAATGATTTCGCGTGTTGCACCATCGGACGCGAACGTGCTGATCACAGGCGAAAATGGCACGGGCAAAGGACTGGTCGCGCAGGCGCTCCACTCTCTCTCGCCGCGCGCCGGCAAGTCGATGATTACGGTGAACATGGGCGGTCTTTCCGAAACCCTGTTTGAAAGCGAACTGTTTGGACACGTGAAGGGAGCATTCACCGATGCCAAGAGCGACCGCGACGGCCGATTCGAGCTTGCTGATGAAAGCACGCTGTTCATGGATGAGATCGCAAATATTCCGCTTAACCAACAAGCCAAGTTGTTGCGCGTGATTGAAACCGGAGAATTCGAGCGGGTCGGTTCCTCAAAAACTCTGCACGCGAATGTCCGCATCGTTTCTGCGAGTAATGCGACCTTGCATGAAGAAGTTTCGTCCGGGCGCTTCCGCCAGGATTTGCTCTTTCGCTTAAACACGATCGAAATTGCTTTGCCTCCGCTGCGGGACCGGCGGGAAGACATTATGCCATTGGCGAATCATTTTCTGCGTCAGCATGCTCAACGTTATCGCAAGCAAATCGGCGTTTTCGACGAAACGGCCAGGGAACGACTGCTGCAACATTCGTTTCCGGGCAATGTTCGCGAGCTGGATCACGTCATCGAGCGCGCCGTCCTAATGACACGAAGTCCACAAGTCAAGGCCGCAGACCTTGGCCTAACGACTGGTCGGGACGATTCACGCAGCCTGGAAGACATGAGCCTCGAGGAAGTGGAAGCTTTCCTGATCAAAAAAGCGCTGGCGCGAAACGAAGGAAACGCCCGCAAAGCCGCCGAAGCGCTGGGCTTGAGTCGGAGTGCATTCTATCGTCGGCTCCAACATTATGGCCTGTGATAATTTCGAGGTTCGAGGTTCGAATTTCGAATTTCAGTTCCAATGAATCGGCGGCCGAAAGATCGACGTAGGTTCTCGCACGAAAACAAACTGAGCTGGTTGACCATCGGTGCGGCAGCCCCGGCTGTCATCATTGCCCTGTCGATGTTGTGGTTTGGTGGTTACACCGCCAAAGTTCAATGGACGCTCGCCATCATCATCTTCGGTTGTCTGGCGGGTTTCATCGCCGCCGCGCGTGAACACGTGGTTCATCCGCTGCAGACCACGACCAATCTTCTCGCGGCATTGCGCGAGGGCGATTATTCGATTCGGGCGCGCGGCGCTCGCGAAAATGATGCCCTCGGCGAAACGCTGCTCGAAGTAAATTTGCTTGGCGAAACCCTGCGTGTACAACGCCTCGGCGCGTTCGAAGCCACGGCGCTGCTTCGCACGATCATGGCTGAAATCGATGTCGCTGTGTTCACTTTCGATCCTGGCCGCCGCTTGCGTCTGGTGAATCGCGCTGGCGAACATTTGCTCGGACGGCCAATGGACAAATTGCTCGGTCGAAGCGCAGAGGAGCTCGAGCTCGCGGTTTGTTTGGATTCAAATGAAGACGCGCCGCTCAGGTTGAGTTTTCCTGGAGGATCTGGGCGGTGGGGTGTTCGACGAAGCACTTTTCGCGAGCGCGGTTTACCCCATGAGCTGCTCGTACTCACCGATCTGAGTCGCACCCTGCGCGAAGAGGAACGCCGGGCGTGGCAACGTCTCGTGCGTGTGCTCGGACACGAAATGAACAACTC
>WNFC01013789.1_pt1 | contig 10030 bp, 8 predicted proteins | sample 5400541 | NCBI WGS metagenome assembly WNFC01 (sample SAMN13153342, study PRJNA577476) | soil metagenome | isolation source: 120 cm saprolite under Douglas fir tree site 2 hole 2 replicate 1 | place: USA:California | collected 2015-04-18 | reverse complement strand
GATCGGCGAGGACGCCGCCGAAGAGCTGGAAGAGGACCAGCGGCACGCCCTGCGCCAGGCCGAGATAGCCGAGCGTCAGCGGATCCCGGCTCAGCTCCCACGTGATCCAGGCGAAGGTCATGTACTCCGCGCGGTGCCCAAGGACGTAGAAGACGAGCCCGAACCAGTAGAGGCAGTAGTTCCGCCCCTTCAGGGCGGCAAACGTCGACAGCCGGGTGGCGGAAGCGGAAGCGGTGGCAGACAAGTCGGGTCGGGTTCTCACCTACTCCAGCGTCAGGACGGCCTTGCCGGGGAAGCGGCGGGCCATCAGGTCCTGCGAGACCTGACCGATCTCTGCCCACGGCCGCTCCAGGCTGATGTGGGGAGCGAGCTGCCCCGCGTCCACGAGTTCGGCGAGCCGGCGCAAGCCTACCGAGGCCGGCTCGGCGCCGAGCTCGGTGAAGAGGTAGAAGCCGTACAGCGTGGTGCGCCCGGTGGCGAAGAACGCGCGCGCGTCGAAAGTCACCTCGGCGGAGGCCGAGACTCCGAGGGTGACGCACACCCCGCCGCGCTCGAGGGCGGCGAGGGCGGTGCCGAGAGTGCGGCCGCCCACGGACTCGATAATGACGTCGTACTTTGGCGCGGCCGGAATCTCTTCGCCCACCACCACGTCGTGGGCGCCCAGCTGGCGCAGCGCCGCCACCTGGTCGGCGCGCCGGGCGCTCGCCGTCACGTGGGCTCCCGCGAGCCGCGCGAGCTGCACCGCGAAATCGCCGACACCGCCGGTGGCGCCGGTGACGAGCACGCGACGCCCGAGCAGCAAGCCGCCCTTGCCAAGAGCGCGCAGTGCGGTGAGGCCGGCCACCGGGAAGGTCGCGGCCTGCGAGAAGGTGACCTTGGCGGGCAGCTCGGCGAGAGCATGGGTCGGCACGGCGACCCGGTCAGCCCACGCCCCTTCGGGCAAAAACCCGACGACGCGAGCGCCGGCACGCGGGCCCGAGCCGTCGGCGGCGGGGCGCTCGACCACCCCGGCCAGGTCCCAGCCCGGACGCCAGCCGGCGGGCGCCATGCCCGCGCGTCTGACCTCGCCCCGGTTGAGCGAGATCGCGCGAACGCGCACCAGCGCTTCGCCACGGTCGGTGACGGGGTCGGCGACCGAGCGGATGACGAGTCGGCCCGGCGCTTCGGGATCGACGACGATGGCGCGATTGCTCATGGGGCTGCCTCCGGGAGAGGGGTCAGGTGCGGAGGCCAGAGTACCGACCCGAGGCCCGAAAGGCAATCCGCACGCCGCGGCCGAGCTGAGGTATTCTTTGCCCCCATGGTTCTCGACGGCCGCGTCGCGATAGTCACGGGAGCGGGCAGCGGCATCGGCAGGGCGACCGCTCTGGCCCTGGCCCGTGCGGGCGCTCACGTCGCCGCCGTCGACGTCGACGCCGGACTCGCCAAGTCAACGGCGGACGCCGTCGCGGCGCTCGGACGCCAGGGCCTGGCGCTCGACACCGATGTCTCGGATATCGCCAGCATCGATCAGATGGTGCAGCGCGTGATGGCGACCTTCGGCTGGATCGACCTCCTCGTGAACAATGCCGGGGTCACGCGGCGCGCCTACATCATGGATCTCACCGAAGCGGACTGGGACCGCATCATGAGCGTCAACGCCAAGGGCGCGTTTTTCTGCCTGCAGCGCGTGGCGCGGGAGATGATCGCGCGGCGCAGCGGCGTCATCGTCAACATCGCGTCGATCGCCGGCAAGGGGTACGCGGGCACCTCGAACGCGATCTATGCCGCGAGCAAGGGCAGCCTGATCTCGCTCACGCGCACCGCCGCGCAGCAGCTCGCGCGCCACAACATCAACGTGAACGCGATCTGCCCCGGCACCACCGTCACCGCGCTCTCGGAGGACAACGTCGCCACCCGCGCCCGCGATGAAGGCCTCTCCGTGGAGGACATGAAGCGCCGGCGCAATGCCGCCATCCCGCTCGGCCGTCCCAACGATCCCGAGGACGTCGCCGCGCTCGCCGTCTTCCTGGCGTCGCCGGGCGCGCGCAACATCACCGGCCAGTCACTCAACGTCGACGGCGGCGTCATCTTCGACTGACCACACGAAGGAGGCCTCAGTGAACGTCGGCATCTCCGTGCCCCTGCCCGCCTACCTGGTCGACGTCGGCTTCATGGCCCGCAAGGCTGAGGAGCTCGGCTTCGAGTCGTTCTTCTGCGCCGAGCACCCGTTCATCCCGGTGCACACGAAGAGCCGCTTCCCGGGCTCCGAAGACGGCGTGATTCCCGAGAGCTACTCGCACTTCGTCGATCCCTTCGTTGCGCTGGCGCGCGCCTCCGGCACGACGAGCCGCATCAAGCTCGGGACCGGCATCGTGCTGGTGCCCGAGCGCAATCCGCTGGTGCTGGCCAAGGAGGTCTCGACGCTCGATCACTTCAGCGGCGGGCGGTTCCTCTTCGGCATCGGCGCGGGCTGGTTGCGGGAGGAGACGGAGATCATGGGCGGCGATTTCGACCACCGCTGGACGCAGACGCGAGAGTCGATCCTCGCCATGAAGGAGCTGTGGACCAAAACCGAAGCCGAATTCCACGGCAAGTACTACAACTTCCCGCCGGTCCGCTCCTACCCGAAGCCGGCGCAGAAGCCACACCCGCCGGTGCTCCTGGGGGGCGGCGCGAAGCGCGTCCTCCAGCGCATCGTGGCCTGGGGCGACGGGTGGTTGCCGAATCGCGTCACGCCGGATCAGCTCCGGGAGAGCCGCGCCACGCTCGACCGGCTCGCCAAGGACGCCGGCCGCGACCCGTCCGCCATCAGCATCACGGTCCATGGCCAGCCGGCCGACCGCGACCTGATCCGGCGCCTCCTCGACGCGGGCGCGAACCGTGTCCTCGTGCGGCCGGCGACGGTGAAGACGGAGGCCGAGATGGGACGGGAGCTCACGCGCATCGCCGAGGCGGTGCTGTGATAGTCTCCCTTACGCCATGGATCTGAAAGATCGCGTCGCGCTCGTAGCCGGCGGGTCCGGTCTCCTCGGAACGGCCATTGTCCGCGCGCTGGCGGGCGCGGGGGCGGACATCGTCATCACCTATCTCGAGCGCAAGGACGCGGCGCGCGAGTCCTGCGCCGCCGCCGAGGCCCTCGGGCGACGGGCGTGGAACGTCGCGCTCGATCAGACGGACGCCGCCGCCGTTTCTCCGGCGGTCGCGGCGGCCGCGGAGAAATTCGGCCGTCTCGACATGCTCGTCAACAACGCCGGGTGGAACATCAGCATTCCGTTCCCTGACCTCGAGTCCCTCGACGCCGCAGTGTGGGACCGCCTCTTCGCCACCAACCTGCGCGGGCCGTACCTCCTGGCGCGCGCGGCCGCGCCGCACCTCAAGAAGAGCGGCTCCGGTCGCATCGTGAACATCGCCTCGGTCGCGGGGCTTCAACCGGGTGGAAGCAGTATTGGTTACGCGACCAGCAAGGCCGGGCTCATCCACCTGACGCGCTGCCTCGCGGTGGCGCTGGCCCCGCACGTGAGCGTGAACTGCGTCGCCCCCGGTCTCATGGAGGGGACGCGGATGACGTCGCGGCTCCGGCCCGAGCAGGTGGAAGGCGCGCTCCAGCGCGCTGTCCTCAAGCGTGCCGCGAGCGTCGAGGACGTGGCCGACCAAGTGCTCGCGTTCTGCAGGTCGGACAGCGTCACCGGGCAGACGCTGAACATCGACGCCGGCGTCTTCTTCCACTGATCGCCGGCTTCCCCACCTTCACGCCTTCAATTCGATGACCGGACAGCTCCCCCAGTCAGAACACCACGCGACTTCACTGACGACCACGCGGCCCGTGGTGTCCGGTACGCACGGGGTGGTGTCGGCGGGTCATCCCCTCGTGTCGATGGCCGGCATGCGCATGCTGCTCTCCGGCGGCAACGCCTTCGACGCGGCCGTGGCCTCGGGCTTCGCCGCCGCGGTTGTGGAGCCGACCGCGTCCTACACGCTGTGCGGCGAGTGCGTGGCGGTCATCCACGACTCGCGCAGCGGAAAGATGCTCACCGTCAGCGGCCAGGGCACGGCGCCCGCTCTCGCGACGGTCGCTTTTTTCCGTGGGCGCGGGCTCGATCGCATCCCGACAGGGCCAGGGCCGGACGCCCACCTGTCGTTCACGGTGCCGGGCGCGGTGGACGCCTACCTGACACTCCTCGAGACCTTCGGCACGAAGAGCGTGAGCGAAGTCCTGGCGCCGTCGGTGGAGTACGCCCGGCACGGCTTCCCGATGTATGAGTACATGCACCGGCTCCTCGCGATTCCGGAAAGCCGGCTCCAGTTCGATCTCTATCCGCCCGGAGGTACCGCCGTCTTCTACCCGGGTGGTCGCGCCCCGGAGGTGGGCGAGCTCTTCGCGCAGCCCGCGCTCGCCGGCACGCTCCAGCGGCTCGTCGAGGCCGATGCACAGGGTCGCGGACACCGGATAGCCGGCATCGCCGCCGCGCGCGAGCGCTTCTATCGCGGCGACATCGCGGCCGCGATCGGCGCCTTCTCCGAGCGGGTGGGGGGACTCTTGCGGGCTGCCGACCTGATCGGCTACCGCGCACGGCTCGAGACACCGGTGCGGGTGTCGTTCGCCGGACGCGAGATCCTCGGCCAGGCGGCATGGACCCAGGGGCCCGTCCTCCTCCAGGCTCTCGGCATGCTCGAGACCTTCGACCTGCGCGTCATGGGGCACAACTCCGCGCGCTACATCCACGTGGTGACGGAGGCCCTGAAGCTCTGCTTTGCCGACCGCGAACGTTACTACGGCGACGCTGAAGACGTGCCGATCACGGAGCTGCTGGCGCCTGCATACATGCGGGAGCGCGCCGCGCTCATCCGCATGGATCGCGCCGCGCCCGAAGCGCCTGCGCCCGGCGATCCGCGTCGCCGGGGCGGCGTGGCGACGGGGGCGGGCCTTCGAACGAGCGGGGCTGGCGCCGCGGTGCCGGCGGCCGACGGCACCACGCACATCGGGGCGATCGACCGCGACGGCAACATGATCTGTCTGACGCCGAGCGGTGGGGTGTTCAGGAAATCGGCTTTCATGCCCGAGGTGGGCTGCACCCTCAGCACGCGGAGCGAGATGTTCGTCCTCGAGGAGGGGCACCCCAACGTCCTCGCCCCCGGCAAGCGGCCGCGCACCACGCTGGTGAGCTACGCGATCTGCGAGGGCGGCGTGCCCACCATGACCGTCGGGTGTCCGGGGGGCGACGACCAGGCCCAGGCGGATCTGCAGCTCGTCCTGAACGTGCTGGTCTTCGGAATGAATCCCCAGCAGGCAGTCGAGGCCCCGCGCTTCTCGACCCAGACCCTCGTTAATTCCTTCTATCCGCGCGCCTACCGGCCCGGCCAGCTCAACGTCGAGCGCGGTATCCCTGAAAATGCGCGCGCCGAGCTCAGAACCCTGGGTCACGCGGTGACCGAGATCGGCGCCTGCGGCGTCGGCGCGGTGGTGACCCGGCGCGACCCCGAGACCGGCGTGCTCTCGGCCGGCGCCGACCCGCGCCGTCCGACCTACGCGCTCGCCTGGTAAGGAGACATTCCATGACGGTCAGTCAGAACGACAAGGCCACCCGCTTCCGCGCCCTGCACGAGACGGCCTTCGTGATTCCAAATCCGTGGGACGCCGGCTCGGCGCGCATCCTGGCCGGGCTGGGCTTCCAGGCGCTGGCGACGTCGAGCGGCGCGTCCGCCGGCATCCTCGGCAAGCGCGACGGCAAGGTGACGCGCGACGAGGCGCTGGCGCACGCCCGCGCCATCGTGGAGGCGGTGGACCTTCCCGTCTCTGCCGATCTCGAGAAGGGATTCGGCGACGCGCCGTCGGTGGCCGCCGAGACCATCCGCCTGGCGGCGGGAGTCGGGCTCGTCGGCGGCTCGATCGAGGACGCGACAGGCGACAAGGACAGGCCGCTGTACGACATCGGGCAGGCGACCGAGCGTGTGGCGGCGGCCGTGAAAGCGGCGCGCGCGCTGCCGTTTCCGTTCACGCTGACGGCGCGCACGGAGAGCTTTCTCCGGGGCAACCCTGACCTCGACGACGTGATCAAGCGGCTGCAGGCCTTCGAGAAGGCCGGCGCCGACGTGCTGATGGCGCCCGGCTTGCCTGACCTGGCGTCGGTGCGCGCGGTCTGCGCCGCCGTGTCGAAGCCGGTCAACTTCATGGCGGGCATCAAGGGCAAATCCTTCACGGTGGCCGAGCTCAAGGCAGCCGGGGTCAAGCGGATCAGCCTGGCCACCTCGCTCTACCGCGCGGCGATGACCGGCCTGGTCGACGCCGCGCGCGAGGCGAAGGACACGGGCACGTTCGGCTATCTCGACCGCTCCCTGGCGACGCCGGATCTCAACGCGTTCATGCAGGCCTGACCGCGGTCACGCGAGAAGACAAGACGCATGGCGCGCCGCAGGATCGTGGTCGCGATGATGATGCACGAGACGAATACGTTCTCGCCGGTGCCGACTCCGCTCGCGTCGTTCCGGCCGCTCTCCGGGCGGGCGGCCATCGAGGAGTTCAGGGACACCAATACCCAGATCGGCGGATTCCTTGACGTCGCGAAAGAGGCCAATGCAGAGGTCGTCGTGCCACTGGCAGCCGGCGCTCACCCGTCAGGCTACGTCGAGAAGGCCGCCTACGAGGAGATGTGCGGCGCGATCGTGGGGGCGATCAGGAGCGGCTGCGATGCGGCCTTCCTCGCGCTGCACGGCGCCATGGTGGCCGAGCACTTCGACGACGGAGAGGGCGAGCTGCTCCGGCGCATCCGCGCGGTGGCGCCGCGGCTGCCCATCGCGCTCGGCCTGGATTTCCACTCGCACATGACGGCGCAGATGGTCGAGCACGCCACGGTCGTCACGGGCTATCGCACCTATCCGCACGTCGACATGGCGGAGACCGGCCGGCGCGCCGGGCGCACGCTCCTGCGAGCCCTCGACGGCCTGGTCCACCCAGCGATGGTATGGGGCTGGCGCCCCATGATGACGAGCACACTGGTGCACGCGCCGTCCCGACAGCCCATGAAGGACATCATGGACATGGCCATCGCGGCCGAGGCGAGCGGCGCGGTGCTCAACGCGTCCGTGTTCGGCGGCTTTCCGCACGCCGACATCCCGCACACGTCGCTGTCGGCGGTGATCGTCTGCGACCGGAGCGCCGAGAAAGGCCGGGCCCTGCTCGACCGCCTGCTCGGTATGGCGTGGGACCGTCGCGACGCGTTCCTGTACTCGGGCGCGCCGCTCGCCTCCCAGATCGCGCACGCGCGGACGCTCGGAGACGGGCCCATTATCCTCGTGGACCACGGCGACAACACCGCGTCCGGAGGAACCCAGGACGTGATGAGCGTCATCGAGGAGACCATGCGCCAGGGCCTGGAGGACGTCGCGGCGGGGCCGATCTGCGATCCCGCGGCCGTCAAGCGGATCGTCGAGGCGGGCACGGCGGCCGGCGTGACGCTGGACCTGGGCGGCCGTATCGACATGCCGCACATCAATCTCATGGGCAAGCCGCTGACCGTGACCGGCAGGGTGACGCGCATCACGGACGGGGAGTTCGTGGTCACCGGGCCCATGGCCACCGGCACCCCCGTGCGAATGGGCCGCACGGCGGTACTCGACACGGGCTCCATGCAGATCGTCGTCGCGGAGCGGCGCTGCGAGCCGTACGATCTGGGCGTGCTCACCCACTGCGGCATCGATCCGCGCCGCAAGCGCTACGTTCTCATCAAGTCGCGCCAGCACTTCCGCGCCGGCTTCGAGCCGATCGCGCGGCACATCGTGATGTGCGACGGCGACGGCTGCACCAGTTCCGACCTCCGGCTCTTCACCTACAGGAACCGGCGCAAGCCTCTCTATCCGTTCGAGGGCTGAAGCGGGCTAGCTCCCAGCGCGGCGGCGATCGTCCCCCCGTCCGTAACCGTCTCTGGTCAAGTCTTTGTCAGCCAGAAAAAGTCAATTCTTCCGTCGAATTCCGGTGGTTGGTAAAAGCGCCCCGGAAATATTTACTGACCGAAAAAATATTTCCCGATGACACCACCTCGAGCGATCAGGGGAAGGACTTGTAACTCACCGATAAATAATGACTCGTTGATGGCCTCGACAGCTTAGCGGTTCTGGCACCGATGATGCCATGGTTTGCGGTTTTGCCCGATGACTCAAGGCCGGCGCGCAGCACGGACGAACTCCTCCCATCAAGGAGCCTAAGACATGGTTATCCCTCCGCCGTCTTCCATTGACGAGGTCGACTCCGCAAGCCTTCTCAAGGCACTGAAGGCGTTCCAGCGGGGCGATTTTTCGGTTCGACTGCCGATGAACTGGCTGGGGATGGCAGGAAAGATTGCCGACACCTTCAACGACGTCGCCGAAATGAACGAGCGCCTCGCCTCGGAGCTCGACCGCCTGAACCGCGTGGTGGGTCAGCAAGGCAAGATCACACAGAGAGCATCGGCGGCGGAGATGACAGGCGGCTGGGTCGACTGTATCGGATCGGTGAACTCGCTCATCGACGATCTGGTCTCCCCCACGCACGAGACGGCGCGTGTCATCGGCGCGGTGGCCAAGGGCGATCTCTCGCAGTCGATGGTCCTCCAGGCGGACGGCCGGCGCCTGGAAGGTGAGTTCCTCCGGACCGCCATGATCGTCAACAGTATGGTGGACCAGCTCGGCTCGTTCACCTCCGAGGTCACGCGCGTGGTTCGCGAGGTCGGTACGGAAGGCAAGCTCGGCGGCCAGGCCAAGGTGAAGCGCGTGGCGGGCACCTGGAAGGACCTGACCGACAGCGTCAACTCGATGGCGGGCAACCTGACCGGCCAGGTACGGAACATCGCGGAGGTGACGACCGCGGTCGCGAACGGCGACCTGTCGAAGAAGATCACGGTGGACGTGAAGGGCGAGTATCAACACCATGGTCGATCAGCTCCGCTCCTTCGGCTCCGAAGTCACGCGGGTGGCCCGCGAGGTGGGCACGGAAGGCAAGCTCGGCGGCCAGGCGAGGGTGGAAGGCGTATCCGGCACGTGGAAGGACCTGACGGATAGCGTCAACTTCATGGCGAGCAACCTGACCAGCCAGGTCCGCAATATCGCCGATGTCACGAAAGCGGTGGCGGCGGGCGACCTTTCAAAGAAGATCACCGTGGACGTGAAGGGCGAGATCCTCGAGCTCAAGAACACGGTCAATACCATGGTGGACCAGCTGCGGTCCTTCGCGGCTGAGGTGACGCGCGTCGCGCGCGAGGTGGGCACGGACGGCAAGCTGGGCGGCCAGGCCGATGTGCGCGACGTGGCCGGCACGTGGAAGGACCTCACCGACAGCGTCAACTTCATGGCGAGCAACCTGACCAGCCAGGTGCGCAACATCGCCGACGTCACGAAAGCGGTGGCGGCGGGTGACCTGTCGAAGAAGATCACCGTGGACGTGAAGGGCGAGATCCTCGAGCTCAAAAACACGGTCAACACCATGGTGGACCAGCTCAGCTCGTTCGCGGCTGAGGTGACCCGGATGGCCCGCGAGGTGGGCACGGACGGCAACCTCGGCGGCCAGGCCGAGGTGCGCGACGTGGCCGGCACGTGGAAGGACCTCACGGACAGCGTGAACTTCATGGCGAGCAACCTGACGAGCCAGGTGCGCAACATCGCCGATGTGACGAAGGCGGTGGCAGCGGGCGACCTGTCCAAGAAGATCACCGTCGAGGTGAAGGGGGAGATCCTCGAGCTCAAGAACACGGTCAACACGATGGTGGACCAGCTGAGCTCGTTCGCGGCGGAGGTGACGCGCGTGGCGCGCGAGGTGGGCACCGAGGGCAAGCTGGGCGGACAGGCCCACGTGCGGGGCGTCGCGGGCACCTGGAAAGACCTGACGGACAGCGTCAACTTGATGGCGAGCAACCTGACGGTCCAGCTCCGGGACGTGTCCAAGGTCTCGACCGCCATCGCGTCTGGCGACTTGACCCAGAGCATCACCGTCGACGTGAGCGGCGAGATCCTCCAGATCAAGGACGTGATCAATACCATGGTCCGCCAGCTCAGCTCCTTCGCCTCCGAGGTCACGCGCGTG
>WNFC01011069.1_pt1 | contig 10030 bp, 10 predicted proteins | sample 5400541 | NCBI WGS metagenome assembly WNFC01 (sample SAMN13153342, study PRJNA577476) | soil metagenome | isolation source: 120 cm saprolite under Douglas fir tree site 2 hole 2 replicate 1 | place: USA:California | collected 2015-04-18 | reverse complement strand
CAGCGGGAGCATCAACGCCGCGCCCGCGCCCTGGACGGCCCGGGCCGCGACCAGTGCCCCAGCGTCCGGCGCCAGGGCGCACGCGGCCGAGGCCGCGGTGAACAGGCCGACCCCGGCCGCCAGCATCCGCCGCCGGCCCAGCCGCTCGCCCAGCGCCGCGCCAGTCAGCAGCAGTACCGCGAAACTCAGCGTGTAGGCGTTCACCGTCCACTCCAGGGCAGCCAGCGACGCGTGCAGATGCAGTCTGATCACCGGCAGCGCCGTCGCGACCACCTGCGTGTCCAGCGACACCATCAGCGACGCCGCCGAGGTCAGCGCCAGCACCCAGCCTTGGCCCCGGGTCAGGCGCGTACCGTTTGTACTCACGTTCTCCTCCTCGTGGTCCGTCACTAGTTCAGACACCGGGCCCGGCGCCAGCTAAGCGGTGCGGTTGAGCGATGACTTTCCGGCGTGCCGGGTGTCCGTACGGGTAAAGGAGGTTGTGGTGGTCTCGGAGGCGACACTGGAGCGGGCGCGGGGCGGGGACGACCAGGCGTTCGGCGAACTGACCGACCCGTACCGCAGCGAGATTCAGCTGCACTGCTACCGGATCCTCGGATCGGTGCAGGACGCCGAGGACGTGCTGCAGGAGACCCTGCTGGCCGCCTGGCGGGGGCTCAGTCAGTACGAGGGGCGAGCGTCGCTGCGCACCTGGCTGTACCGCGACCAACCGGTGCCTGAACACGCTGCGGGCCAGCGGCCGGCGGCCGCGGGCCGAGCCGGCCGGGCCGACGTTCCTGACCGTCGAACCGACTCGCCGGGGTGAGCCGCTGTGGCTGGAGCCCTACCCCGACGTGCTGCTCGAAGGGCTGCCAGATGCCGACCCGGATCCGGAGGCGCGCTATGAGGCCAAGGAGGGCGTAGCGCTCGCCTTCGTGACCGCCGTCCAGCACCTGCCGCCACGGCAGCGGGCCGTGCTCGTGCTCAGGGACGTGCTCGGCTTCCGCTCGTCCGAGGTGGCGGACATGCTGGACAGCAGCGAGGCCTCGGTGAACAGCGCGCTGCAGCGGGCCAGGGCCACGATGGACGGCAGGCTGCCCGGACCGGACCGGGAGCGCGCGCCGCTGCCTCGTTCGGCCCGGGAGCGGCAGACCGCGACGCGGTTCGCGACCGCGTTCGCGGGCAACGACATCGACGGCGTGGTCGCGCTGCTGACCGACGACGCCTGGTTCACGATGCCGCCGGTCACGCTGGAGTACCAGGGCCACGAGGCCATCGCCGGCTTCCTGCGCGACATCACCATCTGGCGGGGCCCGAGGAACTACCGGCTGATCCCGACCCGGGCCAACGGCCAGCCCGCCTTCGGGTGCTACCTGCAGGAATCCCAGGCGCCCTTGTTCCGCGCGCACGGCATGATCGTGCTGACGCTGGAGGGCGACCGGATCTCGGCCATCACGCGCTTCGTCGACAACAGCAACATGGCGCGGTTCGGGCTGCCGCGGATGCTCGCTGATTAGCCTGGGCTGGTGCCCAGCCCGTTCGGCATCATTCTTGCGGGTCAGAACCGGTAGCGGGCCGCGCGGCCCATCGTCGCCGTTCTGACGCGGTGCGACCTCGGCGGCGCGCGGAGAGGGCGCGGCTCTGGTAGCATCTCGGCGAGGCACTGAGGGCCGTTAGCTCAGCGGGAGAGCGCTTCCCTGACACGGAAGAGGTCACTGGTTCAAATCCAGTACGGCCCACGACATTTTTCGAAATCGTGTACAGCGCTGAGAGCCGCAAGGAGAGCCAGCCACCTGCAATTTTGTCCCTTCGTTGCTGGTCAGAGTGCCTTAGGTTGCGACCTCACAGGAGACTCTCTCCGGTTTGGCGTCCTTAGCGGAGGATCAGTCGACCTGCCGTGGCGGTCACTCGGACGCGGTCGCCCGTCTGTGGTCATGCGGGCCACCGGCGATGCTGTTCACCACTAGGGCGCCGATGGCCTCTGGCTTTATGGTTGCCTGGTGGGAGGTGTGCGGGGCGGGGCCTCTGGGCCGATGGTGGGCCGTGACCGCGAGCTGGCTCGGGTCATGCTGCTGCTGGACGATGCCCTAGCGGGTGGCGGCCGCCTGGTGCTGTGCACGGGTGAGGCGGGGATCGGGAAGACCCGGCTGGCGGAGGAGGCCGCCGCGTCGGCCGCGGCGAGGGGCGTGCCAGTGGCGTGGGCCCGGGCGGCCGACCGGGACAGCCTGCCGCCGTACGGCCTGTGGCAGCTGGTGCTGGATGAGCCCGCCGTCCGGGCCGCCGATGATGACCCATCCGGTGTGGGCCTGTGGTCGCGCGTCTTCGGTGACGCCGAACGCCCGGCGCTGGCTGATGGCGCCGATTCCGGCAGCGCCCAGCGGTTCGCGATGTTCGCGGAGGTTCGCAGGCGGCTGGCGCAGGCGGCCAGACCGGGCGGGTTGCTGCTGGTGCTCGATGATTTGCAGTGGGCGGACGAGGCGTCGGCGGTCTTGCTCGCAGATGTCGTGCGCCAGCTGCGGGGGACGCTCATCTTGGTGTTGGCGACCTACCGGGAGTCGGCGACCTCCGGTGATACGAGCGCCGGGCTGCTGCCGCGTCTGTCGGCGGATGCCAACACCGAACGGGTGGACCTTGGTGGCCTGCCCGCCGGCGCGGTCGGGGATATGCTGCTCGCCGCCGGGCTTCCGGCATTGGCAGACCGGGCCGGTGAAGTGCATTCCGAAACGGGGGGCAACCCGTTCCTGGTCCGCGAGCTGGCCCGTATGCTCGCCGAACAGCGAGCCGACGGCCCGGTGCCGGTGCCGGGACGGGTGGCGGAGGCGACGGCCTACCGGCTCGCGCAGCTGTCGGATCCCGCCAGGGCGCTGGTGCGGACAGCCGCCGTGGCAGGCAACAGCTTCTCGGGCGGCGTAGTGGCCAGGATCCTGGGCGTACCTGTGCTTGCCCTGCTCGGCCCGCTGGATGAGTGCAGAGCTACCGGGTTCCTGGTAGCCGGGGATCGTCCCGGTGATCACCGGTTCTCGCACGCGCTGGTCCGCTCGGCGGTGGCCGCCCGGCTGAAAGCCGCGGAGCAACGGCGGTTGCACGCCGCCGCGGCGGACGCGATCGAGGCTCTATACGAGGGGCAGCTGGATCTGCACCTGACTGAGGTCGCCCGGCACCGGGTCGAGGCATCGCTGCCCGGTGACCGGACGGAGGCGGTAGCGGCGTGCGAGGCGGCCGCCGGCGTGGCGGCGCAGTCGCTGGCGTTCGAGGAGGCCGTGCGCCTGTACCGGCAGGCGCTCTCGGTCGGCGAAGGGGAGATCGGCGACCCTGACCGCTCCCGGCTTGAGCTCGCCCTGGCGGTGGCCCTGCACCGCAGCGGCGACCTGCCCGGATCGCAGGAGACGGCGGCCGGAGTCGGCCGCCGGGCCGAGCGTCGGCGTGACCGGGGCTTGCTGGCCCGCACGGCGCTGGTCATGGAGGCCACCGGCGTACCGGAATGGGACGGGGAGATCTGCCGCATCTGCGAGCAGGCCCTGGCAGGGGAAGACCTTCCCGGTGGTCTGCGGGCCCGGGTCTCCTCGCGGTACGCGCAGGCACTGGTGTACCGCGGCGAGTACGACCGGGCCGGACAGGTCAGCCGGGACGCGCTGGCCGTTGCCGAATCGGCGGGGGACCCGATGGCGCTCGTAGACGCGCTCCGGGCCCGGCAGCTGGCTTACTGCGCCCCCGACGGAGTAGCCGAACGGGCCGTGCTGGCGAGCCGGATGCTGGAGGCCGCTGACGCCGCGGGCAGCGCCTGGCTCGAGATGTGGGGCCGGCTGTGGCGCATCGACACCCTGTTTGAGACGGGCCAGCTGAGGAGCGTCCGGCGTGAGCTCGCCGACCTCGAAAGCTGCGTGGAACGGCTCCCCGGCCCGCTCGCGCAATGGCACTCCTTGGAGACCTCTGCGACGCTCGCGCTGGCGACCGGGCGCTTCACCGAGGCGACGCGGCTGGCCGCCGACGCGTTCAAGGCGTTCAGCGACATGGGACACCCGTTCGCGTTCGGCGGCTGCTCAGTGATCCTCGGCCAGGCGGGCCTGCACATCGGGTTCGGCAGATCCGGCATGATCGAGCTATGGGACCAGATCCCCGCGCACCTGCGGCCGGATGCCGTGGACACCACCCGCGGCGTCGCCACCGTCTTCCCCGCGCTTACCCTCGCGCTGATCCGCCTCCAACAGGGCGACCGCGCCGCCGCTGAGGCCGCCTATGCCCAGGCCGGCCCGGTCCGGTCCTGGACGCCGGTACCGGCGATGCGCATGGCGGCCTGGGCGCACGGGCTTGCGGTCGCCATCGGCCTCGGCCGGGCGGAGGACATCGAGTTCCTGGCGGCGCGGTTCGAGCCGTTCCGCGGCCAGCACGTCGCGAACGGCGCCGGACCCGGGGTATACATGGGCCCGGTCGAGCTGCCGCTCGGACAGGCGGCCGCCGCGCTGGGCCATCTCGACCCGGCGGTTGAAGACCTGCAGACGGCGTCCTCGATCTGCGACACCAACGGCGCCCGTGGCTGCGCCGTGCAAGCCCGCGTCGAACTCGCCGCCGCGCTCACCCGCCGGCAGGCGCCCGGCGACCGGGACGAGGCGCTGGCCGCGCTGGCCGCCGCCGCGCGCGAGGCCGAACAGCTCGGGATGGTCCCGTTCACCGAATGGATCGAACAGCTGCAAGCCCAGCTGACGGCCGCGGCGGCCGGCGACTCACCCCTCAGCCCTCGCGAGCTCGAGGTGGCCCGGCTGGTCGCGCGGGGTCTGACCAACAAGCAGATCGGCCAGAACCTGTATGTCTCCGAGCGGACGGCCGAGAACCACGTCCAGCACATCCTGACCAAGCTCGGGCTCCGCAACCGCAGCCAGATCGCCGCGTGGGCCAGCGGAGAGCATGACGCGAGCCGTCTATGAGTACCCAGGCCGACGGTGAATGAGTACTCCAGTGAGTGATTCCCCGGATGGCCGGATCCGGGCTTTCCCGTAGCGTCCTTCCTGCCAGCACAAACCCAGGAAAGGCAGGACAAACATGGCACACATCCACATCGCGGCGACGCCCGGGGTAACGATCGACGGCTTCCGCGCGGTCTCCGCCAAGCACAACCCGCCCCAGGACATCGACGGCCTGCTGGCCTGGGCGGCCGGCACGGACGAGAACGGGCTCCACGTGGTGACCGTGTGGCAGTCCAAGGCCCATATGGACCGGTGGGCCGCCGAGCAGCTCTTCCCCGCGTTCCAGTCGCTCGGCATGACCGATGTGGCGTCGAACATGGAGTTCACCGAGTACGACGCGGACGAACTGTACATCCGCTGAGCAGCGGACCCAGACGGCGCGTCGCACCCCGGCATCGAGCAGCGAAGATTCCCCGGCCGCCGGCGCATCCCGGCGGCCGGGAATCCATCCCGGACACCACCCCGCCCGAAGCGGACACGCCCTGCACCAGGAGCAGGCTAACCGCGCGTCTGAACCGCCCCGGAGTTTCGGCGGCGGCGTGCGGGCGACCGCCACTGGGGCGGGCCGGAGTTGTGACAGGGGACGGCAAGAGGCCCGGCTGGGCCCGAGGCCAGCACAGAGGCATATTCTGCGTCTCATGCCTGAACGGCCGCCTGATGCTGCGTGGCTGACGCTGGATGCCGAGCCAGGGCTCTGCGGAGCCTGCAGGCATGCGAAGCTCAACGAGACACGGCGGGGCACCGCCTACCTCCGCTGCACGCGCGCCGCATGGGACATCACCCTTTCCCGTTACCCGCGTCTCCCAGTCACGCAGTGCGGAGGATATGAACGGCGCGAGGCGAAGCCCTAGTGCCGCGCGCCACGCGCGCCACCCGGGGCCGGCCGGATGCGGTAGCGGATGTGCTCGCAGACGATGCTGGTGCGCAGGCCGGCGACCTCAGACCGCTGCGTGAGATTCATCTCCGCTCCCCTTCGGGCGCAGCGCCGACGGCAACACAGGCGAACAGCCCTTCCCTCGCCGGCTCCATGATCGGCTACATCCGCGAGACCAACGAGACGCCCCGCATGACGGATGTCTGCGGTGTGGTCAATGCCTAGAAAACTAGCTATACTTATGGCCATGTCAGTGACAGAGCAGATGTCCCTCGCCGACGTGAAGAACCGACTCTCGGAGGTCGTGGACCGCCTGCAGAAAGAGCACGGCCGCGTCGTGATCACCAAGCACGGCCACCCCGCCGCCGTGGTCATCAGCCTGGATGACCTGGAGTCCTTGGAGGAGACACTCGACGTCATGGACAGCGCGGCTCTCCTGGACGACATCCGCGAGGCCCTGGCCGACAGCGACGCACAGGTGCTGAACAAGGAAGATGCGCTGCGCCTGATCACTGACCGGTGAGCGAGGGCGACTTCGCGATCGCCTGGACTGCCCCGGCCCGCCGTGCGCTGGGTCGGCTGCCCGAGAAGGTCGCGACCGCAGCGGTGGAATTCCTGTACGGCTCCCTGGCCGCCGACCCTCACCGGGTTGGCAAGCCGCTGAAGCTCGGCCTCGCCGGGCTGCACAGCGCCCGGCGCGGCGACTACCGCGTGATCTACCGGATCGACGACCAACGCCACTTGGTCACCGTCCTGGCCATCGAACACCGCTCCGACGTCTACAGACCGCGACAATTCTGAGAACCGCTCTCTCCACATGCATGAGCGAGCGCTTGATCCCGTGGTCCCGCCGGTGCGCGCTTGCGATCCCGCTGCGGAACCACAGTGCAGACCTAGGCCGACTTGAGGCCGTGAGAGCCGCAAATGGGAGCCAACGCCATCAGCCGCCCCCAGACTCAACCCGACCCAGTCAGAAACCTCTCGCAGATCAAGGCTCCCCGTTCGACTCAGCCCGACGGTGACAGACTCCCCATAACCGCCAAAACTTCCCTGACACGGAAGAGGTCACTGGTTCAAATCCAGTACGGCCCACGTTTTTCGAATGCATGTCTACCCGGTGAGAGCCGAAAAGGGAGCCAGGAGCGGGGGCAGACTGTCCTCTCCTGTCGACTGGGTCGCGTTCAATAGGTTGAAGAGCACGGTCGCCGCAGGTTCAGCCGAGTTCAGGTAAGTCCACTCGCGTTGCCGTAATGGTTCCGCATTTTCGCAGGTCAGCTGCGGCGTCGATGGCTGGTTCTCAGGGCGCGATCCGAGCTGATCACATCGAACAGCATTTCTAGATCGCATGATCGGACGCTTATCCTGGAAACGAGTGCTTCCGCTGCTGGGAAGCAGTCACGTGGTCGCGCCACGGGTATCGATCGCGGCGCGACGCACAGTCGCCTGATACGGCGAGGATGAACTGGCTTCCTACGATGGCGGCAGACGAGCCCCGCGGAGGTCCAGTGAGCGCATCCGGCGCGCAGTTACCGTCCCTCGGCATCGCCCATTTGGACTTTACATCCGCCGCTGCTGCAAGCCTACCATAATCATTACATTGGGATAAATTGACGGATAACGTTTACGACTATCCCCAACACTGCCACCTCGCTGGGCTCATAGTCCAGTGGACTCATGGCGCTATTCGCGGGCTGCAGTCGAATGCCTTTATTGTGCTTGTAAAATCTTTTAATGGTGACTCGGCCAGATCTCTCGCCGATTACCTGATCGATGCCCACTTCGGCCAACACGATTTCGCCATTCCGCGGGCGGGTCCCGGGTCTCACTCGCCGGATCTGCACTAGGTCGCCCTCTTCGATTCCAGCTTCTATCATCGAGGAACCCCGAACCCGAAAAAAGACGTCTGTCGATCTGACTTTGAACTCGTCGAGCAACGATTCCGGCTGAGTCTCCTCTACGAAGGCATCGGCTTCCGGTTCCCCCGCTTGGACAACGCCGATAATAGATCCTGGACGGAGTATTTGATCAGGAGAGCTTGCGCCGTTCACCGTATCCGCCAGGCCGTCGGCGTCATCTAGCCAGACGTTCTGGGGGACAACTTGCCTATGGCGAAGTCCTAGGTAACGCTTGCTCCTCATACCTGATCCTGAAGCGCTCGAACCTTCCCCGGTCTAGTCAGATTACGCGAACATTCGTTCGATAGTCAAACGGGGCGCGGGCTGGGATCTGAGGCGTACCGCGGCGCAGCTGCCCGATGTCGTCATCAGGCGCGGTTCAGGGACCATCCTCTCGAGATCGCCATGCAGTTACGCTTGTGCATGGCCACGGTTAGTCATTGGGGAAGTACCTAGGTTACTATTAGTTATCGCAGCATAACAGAACGTAAACATTGCTCATGTTCGGATCCAGCGAGCAACATCGGTCGCAAACGCCAGACGTGATGGCAGAACTCGGTCCATGCGCTGATTGTGGAACCCGGGAGGTCGCCGTGGCGCCGTGGCAGCCCTACACGAGAGCGGGGCTGCGACGGCGCGGATCACGCCCACGGGAGCCTTGACCCGGATCCTGGACTGTCCGCGTGTCGCAATATGAGTTAAGCCAATACCGACGCTCGTTGCCGAACAGGATGTAATTACTCTTATGGTAGTTCACTAAGTTCGGAATCCCACCGCCGAACGATGGAGTTGCCCTCGTCTACCAGCTTTATCGCCTCTTGAAGTATAGCGCTACATTTTTGGAATATACGACCAATATGCGTCATCGACGCGAATCTTTCCGGAAGGGAAATGCACTCCTCAGCGTGGGCGCCAGCTTCATCATCCTCATGGATGGCCTCCATCGCCTCGTCGATTGCTTCTCTAATTTGATTTACCAATGGGTAACTATCTGGATGCTCGGCAACCAGTCTTGCTAGTCCAGAGACTAGCGGATCTAGCTGAATGCTAAGTGAGGAATATGTTGTCGCCTCCTCATGAAATCTCTGCAAAAGAGGAAGGATTTCCTTGCCCATCCGGAGGTGCACTGCCGTCACGGCAGATGGTTGAGCGGTTGATCTCTCCAGCCGAAAAACATCCGTATCAAACTTCTCCAGTGTTGCCTCAATCTGAACAGTATTGACCTTGTCGCCCTTGACGGCATCCAACCAGCCTGGCAAGAGCCTAGTTATTTCTTCTACTATATCGATTATACCGCCGTGCACGTCATCATCGGAATCCGCCCTCGGCTCGTGGACAATCTGTCTTTCCGCAACTTCTCTAGAAATTTGCAACAGGCGACGAGCTAGATTGTTCACCGCCTGTCTGTATTCCCGCGAGCTAGGTTCCAGAAGCCGGATACTGCGCCAGTCTACATACTGAGTTCGGGCAACCAGGGCGAATGTCTCTTCTGGGTTATCGGCAACCAGGCCTTCCGTTTCCACATATAGAATAGGCAAAATCAGCTCTTCTACGCCGAGGCTTCGCGCCTTCCCGTAGAACTCTAGCAATTCTTTGAGGCACTCCTGGCGGGTAAAGTATCTTGGCGTAATTATCGGAATGAAAAAAGTAGTCTCTGACAGGGCGCAGTCAATGCGTTGTCGCCATTCCTGCCCCCAGGCGACACTGCGACGATCGACGAATAGCTCCAGTGGCTCATTTGACAACAGATTAAACTCTTTACCAATGAGACTGGCCAGTTTAACAATCGCGCCTTCATCCATTTCGTCGTCGCCATGCGCGTAGCTCCAGAAGCCCGCGGCTGCTCTGCCCGACATGGCATGACATTCTAACGCTGTTTCATCTGCATGGCAGCAGACTGTGCAGGGCGGGATCCCCCGAGCTCGCCCCCAAGAAGTTGGCCTTGGCCGGGCTGGACTAGGAAAGAGAAACCTCCGGCCTTCGTCGTTTAGTTCGGTCAATCGCTCTGATCAAGCAAAACGATCCAAGCGGAAGTCGACCGGCACTGTTGCGGATGCCCGCAGATACTGTCGTGGTGCGGTTCTCATCGTGCGATTCATGGTCGAGCGACGTGGGCTCGCCATTGCCAGCACAGGAGGCGCCGCCGAAGCCTGGCGTAGGGCCGCTTAGGTGGTCATGATTGTCAGAGAAGAAACCGGTTCAGCGTCGCTTGGCGGTATATGGTGTGCCTTCGGGGTTCTTCCAAGTCCCCAACAGTTGGTCTTCGGCGGTAACCGGGCCAGTGATTTTTTACGTGCCGCTCTAATATGCAAATCTGGCAA
>WNFC01034667.1_pt1 | contig 10031 bp, 8 predicted proteins | sample 5400541 | NCBI WGS metagenome assembly WNFC01 (sample SAMN13153342, study PRJNA577476) | soil metagenome | isolation source: 120 cm saprolite under Douglas fir tree site 2 hole 2 replicate 1 | place: USA:California | collected 2015-04-18 | reverse complement strand
CCTCGGCGGTCAGCGCGTCCATCAGGCGCAACGCGTCGATATAAACCGCCATCGCCCGCGCGGCTTCGCCGACGCCGAGATAGTCGAAGGCGTGGAACGCGTTCGGACCGAGCTGGATGCCGGCGCCGATCTCGCCCAAGGCCGCAGCCTTTTCGAGGACGAGGACGGAACAGCCCTTTCGCGCGAGCCCCAGCGCGGCGGCCAGTCCCCCGATGCCGCCGCCGGCGATGAGAACCCGGTTCCTACCCTCCCTGCTCGCAGGCATCTTCCTCTTTCAGGCGCGGCCTCCCCTCCGGTTTGATATCGAGCTTTTCGCGCTCATCCTCAAGGAAAACGCCGTGAAGCTGCTCGGCTTGCGCACCGGGCCGAACCCGCAGCATGACGGGCGACCCGTTTCGGGCGAAGCCCGGGCCAAAAGCGAAGGGCCAGCCGCGCCGCAATCCTATCTATCCGTGGGCGTGCTTGCGATGATGGTAATGCGGAGCCGCTCTTCGCCCGAGGTGCCGCACGGGGCCGGCAGGGCGCAACTCGAGGCTGGCAACGCCCACCGCGACATTGAGTCCGGTCTGTCCCTCGAAGCTCAGCGGCTGTAACGCGAAGGAATTCTCCGAACCGCCCACCAGCGCATTGGCGTTGCCGCCTACGACGACCGCGGCGCCGGCGGTAAGCCCGCCGTAGTTCCCGGCAAGATCGCCGGGGCCGATCCGGCGCGTGGGCGCGAACACCGCCCAACCCAGTGTCGATTGCTGCGTGAAGCCGATATCGAGGCCGACCCGCCGCACCAGCCCATAGTAAGGGTAGCGTGCACCGCGGTCCGATCGGAACCAGCATTGCAGCTGGTGCACCGAGCCCACGACGAAGCTCGCGCTCCCGGCTCCGCGGCATTCGAGAATTCCGGCTTGAATCCGGGATTGGCTCGCGGCCGGCGAGCAGATTGCGGCAACGGCGGTAACTGCGAGCGTAAACATCATGGTTACGCGTTTCATGGCTTTTACTCACCCTCGGTTCGGACTCTGGATCCACCACATGCCTGGTGAAGCGAACGAGACATTCAAACAGCAATCAGTGAGAAATGCGGCGCCCACGAGGCAATCGGTGGATCATGTTTCGTCCAGTCGCCACATTCTACGTGACCGATCGACCGAGAGCGCGAGCCGACCGGTTACGCGCACGCGTCATCTGGCCCTGCTTGCGCTTGCGCGTCCCCGCATGATTGTGGCCACATCGCCCGATGAATATTCTCCTCACCTCGGCGCGGATCGGCGAAGTAGAGATCCGCAATCGCATCGTGCTGCCGCCGATGACGACGCGCACGGCGGATGCGGAGGGCTTCGTCACCGATGACACGATTGCCTATTACCGGGCGCGGGTCGAGGGCGGCGTCGGCCTGATCACGGTGGAAATGGCCTCGCCGGAAAAGGCGGGGCGGCACCGGCATTGCGAGCTCGGCATTTATGACGACCGCTTCCTGCCCGGGCTCGCCCGCCTGGCCGATGCGATTCACCGCGGCGGCGCCAAGGCCTCGATCCAGCTCGGCCACGGCGGCGGCCATACCCGCAAGGATATTTGCGGCGAAGATCCGATCGCGCCCTCGGCCATTCCGCATCCGGTGTTCGAGGTCACGTTCGAGACCATCGTGCCGGCGGCGATGACCAAGGCGCGGATCGAGCAGACAAAGGCGGCGTTCGTCGGGGCGGCGCGGCGCGCGCAACGTGCCGCCTTCGACTGCGTCGAGATTCACGCGGCGCACGGCTATCTCATCTCGCAATTTCACAATGTCTTCGAGAACCGCCGCAGCGACGAATACGGCGGCACGCTCGAGAACCGGGCGCGCTTCGGGCTCGAGATTCTGCGCGCCGTCAAGGCAGCGGTGCCCGGCATGCCGGTCGTCTACCGCATCTCGGTCGAGGATTTTTTCCCCGACGGGATGCACTTTGCGGAAGGAAGGCGGATGGCGATTTGGGCGGCCGAAGCGGGCGCCGATGCGCTGCATGTCACGGCTGGCCATTACCGGTCGCTGCCGTCCGCCGCCATGATGATTCCGCCGATGCGGCTGCCGGAGGCGACGTTTCTCGGCTACGCCGCCGAGATCAAAGCCCACGTCGGAATTCCGGTCATCGCCGTCGGCCGGCTCGGCGATCCGGGAAAGGCGGCCGAGGCGGTCGCGCGCGGCAAGGCGGATTTCATCGCGCTCGGGCGCACGCTCATTGCCGATCCCGAATGGGTGAACAAGCTCTCCCGCGGCGCGCCGGCGCGGCGCTGTCTCGCGTGCAACACCTGCGTCGACGAGATGCGCGGCGGCGCCCGCCTCGGCTGCGTCGTCAATGCCATGGCGGGGCGCGAACGCGCGTTCCGCGACGCCGCGCCGCCCCAAGGCGAGCGGATCGCGGTCATCGGCGCCGGACCGGCCGGGCTCACCTATGCGTCGCTCGTCGCGGAAGGCAATGCCGTCACGGTGTTCGAGCGCGAGCGCGAGCCGGGCGGCGCGTTGCGCTACGCCGGTAAGGCGCCGCTGTTCCAGGAAGTCGAGGCGGATGAACGCTCGCTGCAAACCTATATCGGCGAGCTGGTGCGCGCCTGCGCGCAAGAGCGCGTGATGTTCCGGTTCGGAACGGATGTTTGCCGCAAGCCCGATCTACTCGCGCCGTTCGATCGCATCGTCATCGCCACCGGCGCCCGCTATCGCTTCGGCCTCGGCCCGCTTGCGGCCGTGCTGCTCGATTGGGGACTCGCCCGCTGGCCCGGCTTGCGAAAGCTGGTTTCGTCGCCGCGTTTCCGCGATTGGTTCTATGTTCGCGCGCGGCGCGGGACCGCGGAAGAATTCCGCCCCCTGGCAGGTGCCGGCCAGAAGGTCATCGCGATCGGCGATGCCGCCGAAGCCGGCAAGAGCAAGCAGGCGATCGCCAGTGCGTTTGAAGCGGCCCTGTTGGCCGGATAGCAAACGCGGCGTGCTGCAACGACGGTCCGCGCCGGCGAACTCTGCTACACGCTTGCGCGCTCGCGCGCGGGGGCCACGCCCTCGCGCTCGTCCTGCGCCGAGATCGGCAGCGGCACCGGGCGCTTGAGCCGCGCCGAGAGGTCGAGCGCCTTGGTCAGCATGAGCCGGTTGTGCGCCTCAGCCGCGGTCGCGGCGTGGGTCGGCAGGCCGAGGGAGACGTGGTTGAGCCAGCTCTCGGTCTCCTCGCGCATCGGCCCGCGCAGTTCCCCGAGCGCGATATCGCCCGGCGGATAGCTGCCCATGAAGTCGACGAGCCGCGATGGATCCGGCCGGTAGCCTTCCTGCTGCGGCTTGCTCACCGCCAGCACGATGTCGCGATGGGTGTCGTCGATCGTCAGCACGCCGTCGGTGCCGGCGATCCCGACTTCGAGGCTGTAGACCGCGGCCGGCCAGGTGACCGGCATCGCCCAGGAAACGCTGAGGTGATAGAGGCTGCCGTCGCTGAACGTGATCAGCCCGGCGGTCGCGTCGATGCCGCCATATTGCGGTCCCAGCACCTTGTCGATCGAGCGCGCATAGGCCTCGATCGGCGTCTTTTGCTCCATCATCCACATGACGATGTCGAGCGCATGGGTGCCCGAGATCACCATCGGCGAGATCTGCTCCGGCGCGTCGGTGCGCTGATAATTGTCGATGGCGACGAGGCGGTTCATGAACGCGCGCGAGGTCACCAGCGTCACGTCGCCGAGCGCGCCGCTGCGAATTTTTTCTTTTGCCGCGAGCCAGCGGCGCCGGAAGCGCTGGGTGTAGCCGACTAATGCGTCGACCCCGGCCGCCTCGATCGCGCGCAACACCCGCTCGGAGGCCGCGAGCTCCGTCGCCAGCGGTTTCTCGATCAGCATCGGCAGGTGGCGCTCCGCCGCCGAAAGAATCGGATCGACGTGCAGATGCTCGTCGGTCGCGACGATGACGGCGGTGACTTCCGGGCGCGCGATGAGCGCGCGGAAATCGCCGGTGATGAAATCGGCGCCGATTTTCTGCGCCACCTCGCTGGCGCGCGCGGGTCTGGTCTCGGCGAGCCCGATCCAATCGACCTGCGGGTGGCGCGCGGCGACCTCGCCGCGGAACAGCCCGACCCGGCCGGCGCCGATGATGGCAAGCCCGATGCGTTTCGGTGTTTTTTTGATGGCTGCCTCCCGTACTCGTCGTGCCCGGCCTTGTGCCGGGCATCCACGATTATTTTCGAAAGACGTGGATGGCCGGGACAAGCCCGGCCATGACGTCAAACATATCTTGCCACACCGCTCGTGCGCGTTCTACCGAATGAAATATCAGCGTCCATCGACGCGGAATTTCGCGACCGCGCGCTCGTCCACTTCGATGCCGAGCCCGGGCCCTTCCGGCAGCGCGACTGCGCCGGCGCCGAGCGGCAGCGGCACCTTGACGATGTCCTCGGCGAGATAGAAATGCGTGAGCGAGATAGAAATGCGTGAGGCTTACGCCCCAGTCGGCCGAGGGAACCGCGCAGGCGAGATGCACGGCGGCCGCGCTGGCGATGCTGGTTTCCGCGATCTTGGCGGCGACGTTGATCGACAGGCCGAGCCGCCCGCACAAGTTCGCGGCCTCGAGCGCCGCGCTCATGCCGCCGAGCTTGATCAGTTTGAGCGACACGCCGGCAAGCCCGCGGCGGGCCTGCCGCTCGATGTCCGCGAGCGAGTGAATGCCCTCGTCGGCGCCGATCGGCACCGCGCAAGAGCGCGCCAGCGTCGCGAGGCCCCGCAAGTCGGCCGGATCGAGCGGCTGTTCCAGGAACTGCAGGTCCGCCTCGCGCGTGCGATCGAGGTAGCGTCGCGCCGCCGCCAGCGTGAAGCCGGCATTGGCGTCGGCCGAGAGCGGCACCACGGGTCCGAGCGATTCGCGCAGCGCCAGCGTCGCGGCGATCTCCGCCTTGAGCGGCTTGATGCCGACCTTCAGCTTGAAGCCGTGAAATCCTTGTTTGGTTTTTGCCAGCGCCTCGGCGATGTCATCTTCCGGCGCCGCATTGCCGAGGAGCCACATCGGTTTAACCTCGGTGCGCATCGCGCCGCCGACGAGATCGACGAGCCGCAGTCCCGCCGCGCGTCCGCAAAGATCGAGCAGCGCCATTTCGATCGCCGAATGCGCCCCGGGATTGCCGACGAGCCGCGCTCTCAGGGCGCGGCAGAGCGCCGGCCGCATCCAGGCGTTCTGGCCGATCAGCGCCGGCGCCAGATGTTCGCGCACCGCCGCCAACAGTCCGCCTAGCGTTTCGCCGGTCATGGTCGGCGCGGAGGCGGCCTCGCCCCAGCCGAGTGTCCCGTCGGCGGCCTCGATCCGGACCAGGAGATTGCGCGCGTCCGCGACCGTGACGCCGGACATCGCCAGGGGTTTTGCGAGCGGCACCGCCAGGGCGATGGCATCGACCCGGCGGATGCGGAGTTCCGGACGCTCCGCCGCGGCGTCCTGCGCAAAAGCTCGAAGTTGCGTCGGCCGATCCATCACGACGGCCTTTTTACACGGGATTGGCCATTGGCGGCTATCACGCGCGCTTCATCGTTCCCTGAGGCTAGCGCATTTGGCTCAACACGAGCCGCAGTCGCCTCCCTCGCCCCGGAGGGGAGAGGGATGGGGTGAGGGGGGCAGGGCACAGTTATGGGTCATAGATCGTAACCCCCTCACTCGATCCTCGCCTGCCGAACTCGGGTGTTCCCGAGTTCGGCCAATTATGATTGCCCAAGTCGGAAACATCCGACTTGGGGCGGCGAGGATCGACCTCTCCCCTGCGGGTAGAGGTAAGAGGGACATGACCTCGCGCCTGCGCTATGCTCTATGTCGAGCCTTGCGGCCGGCCGCGCCGGCATCTGCAACAGCGTGCATCCCGGAGGAGCGTTCATGGCTGTGCAAATTCCCTCGGCGGCGGCGCGGCTGCGTCAGCTGCTCGCGCAGAACGGCCTGCTGATCGCGCCCGGCGCCTACGACTGCATCAGCGCGCGCACCATCGAGCAGGCGGGCTTTTCCGCCGTGTACATGACCGGCGCCGGCACCGCCGCGACGCTCGGCTATCCCGATTACGGCCTGCTCACCATGAGCGAGATGGCGGACAACGCCGGCCGCCTCGCCGCCGCGGTGAAAGTCCCGGTGATCGCCGACGCCGATACCGGCTACGGCAACGAGCTCAACGTGACGCGGACCGTGCGCGAGTACGAGAAGCGCGGCGTCGCCGGGCTCCACATCGAGGACCAGGGCTTCCCCAAGAAATGCGGCCACCTCGACGACAAGACGGTGATCGCGCTCGACGAATATCTGGCAAAGATTCGCGCCGCCGCCGCGGCCAGGACAGATCCGGATTTCCTGCTGATCGCGCGCACGGATTCCCGCGCCGTCATCGGCTTCGAGGAGGCGGTCACCCGCATGAACGCCGCGCTCGCGGCCGGCGCCGACATGGCCTTCCTCGAAGCGCCGCAGACGATCGCCGAGATCGAGGCGGTGCCCAAGCTCGTCAAGGGCCCGTGTCTCCTCAACGTGGTCTCCGGCGGCAAGACCCCGATCTTCGATCTCGATCACGCGCAGCGGCTCGGCTTCAAGCTCGCGATCCTGCCCGGGCTGCTGTTCCAGACCGCGGTCTCCGCTTTCGACGCGGTGCTCGCGGAAGTCAAGACCAAGCGCCGCCATCCGGACCTGAAGGTTAGCATAAGGGAAAAATTCCGGCGCATGGGATCCGACGAATGGGACGCGCTGCGCGAAAAATTCAAGTCGCCGGCCGAGAAACCCGAGCGCGGCAAGAGCGCGGCCGAGTAGGAAAAACATGCAGCCCGCGCCGCGCACGCTGTTCGAGAAAATCTGGGAGCGCCACAAGGTCGTCGAGCGCGACGGGCAAACCTTGCTCTACATCGACCGGCATTACATTCACGACGGCTCGCGCCGCGCCTTCGAGATGCTGGCCGAGAAGGGGCTGAAACTGCGCCGGCCGGACCGCACCTTCGGCACGCCCGACCATTACGTGCCGACTTCGACGCGGGACCTTGCGGCCATCGCCGACCCCGAGGCGCGCGCCATGGTCGACTCGATCGAGCGCAACGCGGTCGAGCACGGCGTAAAAGTCTTCGGCATCCGCGATCCGCGTCAGGGCATCATTCACGTGGTGGGTCCCGAGCAGGGCCTGACCCAGCCCGGGCTCACCATCGTGTGCGGCGACAGCCACACTTCGACCCACGGCGCGCTCGGGGCGCTCGCGTTCGGCATCGGCGCCTCCGAAGTCGGCCACGTCATGGCGACGCAGGCGTTGTGGCAGCGCCGGCCGCGCACCATGCGCATTGCGGTCGACGGCAAGCTCGCGCCCGGCGTGTTCGCCAAGGACATCATCCTGGCGATCATCGCAAAAATCGGGGCGGCGGGCGCGACCGGCCACGTCATCGAGTATGCGGGCTCGGCCATTCGTTCGCTCTCGATGGAAGGCCGGCTCACCGTGTGCAACATGTCGATCGAAGCCGGCGCGCGCGCCGGCATGATCGCGCCGGACGAGACGACGTTCGCCTATCTCGACGGGCGGCCGTTCGCGCCCGAGGGCGCCGCCTGGGACGAGGCGGTCGCATTCTGGCGCTCGCTGCCGTCGGATCGAAGCGCTGCATTCGACCGCGAGGTTCAAATCGATGCCTCCGGGATCGCGCCGATGGCGACGTGGGGCACGTCGCCCGAGCATGCGGCGCCGATCACCGGAAGGATTCCCGATCCGGGGCGCGCGGGAGATGCCGAGCGCCGCGCCGGCTGGGAATCGGCGCTCGCCTATATGGACCTGAAGCCCGGCACGCCGCTCGAAGAGATCGCGATCGACCGGGTCTTTATCGGATCCTGCACCAACAGCCGCATCGAGGATTTGCGCACTGCCGCCAAGGTGGTGAAGGGACGCAAGGCCGTGATCCCGTCCTGGGTCGTGCCCGGATCGGGCCTGGTCAAGGCGCAGGCGGAGGCCGAGGGCCTCGATGCGATCTTCAAGGCGGCGGGATTCGAATGGCGCGAAGCCGGCTGCTCGATGTGCGTCGGCATGAACGGCGATCTCGTCGCGCCGGGCCAGCGCTGCGCCTCGAGCTCGAACCGCAATTTCGCCGGCCGGCAGGGCAGGGGCGCGCGCACCCACCTCGTCAGCCCGGCCATGGCGGCGGCGGCCGCGGTCACCGGGCGGCTCACCGACGTGCGGCCGCTGCTCGCAGGAACTTGAGCGAATGGAAAAATTCCAGAAGCTCGATGCCGTTGCGGTGCCGATCGCGACCCCCAATGTCGACACCGACCAGATCGTCCCCGCCCGGTTTCTGCGCAAGCCCCGCAGCGGCGGTTACGGCGGCTTCCTGTTCCACGATCTGCGGTTCGACGATGCCGGCGCGGAGAAGCCTGGGTTCGTCCTGAATGAGCCGGCGTATCGCGGCGCGCGCATCCTGGTCGCCGATAAGAATCTCGGCTGCGGCTCCTCGCGCGAGCACGCGGTCTATGCGTTGTGGGATTATGGATTTCGCGCCGTGATCGCGCCGAGTTTCGGCGACATTTTCTTCAACAATTGCTTCAAGAACGGGCTGCTCCCGATCGTGCTGCCGGTCGAGCAGGTAGCCGCCCTGCAGGCCGAGCTTGCGCAACGCCCGGGCGCGCACGTGAGGGTCGATCTGGAGCGCCAGCAAGTGATCGCGCCGTCCGGCAACGTGCACGGCTTCGAAGTCGATTCGTTCCGCAAGCAATGCCTGCTCCAGGGGCTCGACGAGATCGCGTTCACGCTCGGCCACGATTCCGACATCGCCGCCTTCGAGCGCCGGCAATCGCAAGAATTGCGCTGGCTGTAGGACGCGGACCTGTCATGCTCCGCGAATGCGGAGCACCCAGTAGCCGCATGCCACGATTGGCGCACGGGCCGCGCGACGACGCAAACAATGTGGTTACTGGGTGGCCCGCATGCGCGGGCCATGACGATTCACAAGCCCGCCTGCCGGGCGCCGCGATGCAGCCGGCGGTCCGCCGCGAGCAGCAGCGTGCCGGCCGTCACCGCGAACGCCACGATCAGCAGGATCACGGCCATCATGGTCGGCACGTCGTGGGTGTTGATGCCGTTGATGATCATGAAGCCGAGCCCGCGCTGCGAGGCGAACATCTCGCCGATGATGACCCCGAGCAGCGTGAGCGAGAAGCCGACGCGCAAGCCGGTGAAAATCTCCGGCGTCACCGCGGGCGCCAGCACCGTTGCGGCGGTCTGCAACGCCGTGAGGTTGAGCGCGCGCGCGGTCTTCAGGTGCACCGGATCGATGTTGCGCACGGCGCTCATGGTGATGAGGATCACCGGGATGATCCCGTGCATCACCCCGAACGCGATCTTCGCCGAGATGCCGAGCCCGAACACCAGCAGCACCAGCGGGTAGAGCGTGACCTTGGGCAGCGTGTAGACGGCGGTCAGGATCGGCTCCGACACCTGTCCGGAAAAGCGGTGGAAGCCGAGCGCGAGGCCGCCGGTGACCCCGCCGATCGCGGTGATGACGAGCGACACCGCGAACGCGTCGGCGGTGGCCTCGAGATGCCGCCAGAACACCGGCGAGCGCAGCAGCGCGCCGGCATTGATCAACGTGGCGAGCGGCGGGGTGAGCGCAACCTCGCCGACCGCCGCATAGAGCGACTGCCAGGCGGCGATCAGGACTAGCAGCAGCAGAAGCAAATCAAAATACCGCCCCGTCGTCCCGGAGCCCGAGCGAAGCGAGGGAATCCGGGACCCATGAACACCGCCCTTCGAGGGGCGGCCGTCATCCTGAGGTGCGAGCGCAACGAGCCTCGAAGGACGGCCGCCCTCCTCAGGGTGACGGTGTTCATGGGTTCCGGGTTCGCGCGCCGGCGCGCCCGCCCCGGAATGACCAGCCTCATTCGTCATCACGCCCGCCTCCGCCGCGCCATCAGGCGCTGCTCCCAGACGTGAAGCGCGGAATTGAGCGCGATCGCGAGCACGACCACGAACAGCATCAGCGCGTACATGGTCTGATTGTCGAAGCTGTCGTACGCATAGGCGATGGCGTGGCCGAGCCCGCTGCCCGAGAGGATGAACTCGCCGGCG
>WNFC01019338.1_pt1 | contig 10031 bp, 8 predicted proteins | sample 5400541 | NCBI WGS metagenome assembly WNFC01 (sample SAMN13153342, study PRJNA577476) | soil metagenome | isolation source: 120 cm saprolite under Douglas fir tree site 2 hole 2 replicate 1 | place: USA:California | collected 2015-04-18 | reverse complement strand
CCGAGCGCGATGTCCAGGCCGTCGCGCTGTTTTCGGGCAAGCCCGACAGCTTCATCGCGGGCGCGGACATTGAGGACTTCCTCAAGCTCTCCTCGGCGGCCGAAGCCGAGCGGCTGTCGGCCGAAGGCCAGGAGATGCTAAGCCGGGTCGCGGCCTTCCCTAAACCCGTTGTCGTAGGAATCCACGGCGCGTGCCTCGGCGGGGGGCTCGAGCTCGCGCTCGCCTGCACCTACCGCGTCGCGACCGATCACCGCAAGACTCAGCTCGGCTTGCCGGAGGTGCAACTCGGCATCCTGCCGGGCGCCGGCGGCTGCCAGCGGCTGCCGCGCTTGATTGGCGCCCGGGCCGCGCTCGACATCATCCTCGCAGGCAAGGTCGAGCGCGCTCAGAAAGCGTTCAAGCTCGGGATCGTGGACGAGCTCGTGCCGCTCGCGATCCTGCGCGACATCTCCCTGGCGGCGGCGAAGCGGCTGGCGGGCGGCTGGCGTCCCCGCCGTAAGCGTCCGGGCGGCTTGGTCGGGTGGCTGCTCGACGGCAACCCGCTCGGCCGGAGGCTGGTGTTCCGGATGGCACGCCGTCAGGTCCTGCGAGTGACCGGGGGTAATTACCCGGCCCCGCCCTCGGCGCTCGAGGCGGTCGAATACGGCCTGCGGCACGGCGTCGCCGAGGGACTTCAGCGGGAGGCGCAGCTGTTCGGCCGGTTGGCGGTCACGGACGTCTCGCGCAAGCTGGTCCAGATCTTCTTCGCCACCAACGAGCTGAAGAAAGACGTCGGCGTCGCGGACGAGGTGAAGCGCCTGTGCATCGTCGGGGCGGGCTTCATGGGGGCTGGGATCGCCGGCACGGCGGTGGCGCAAGCGAATGTGGACGTGCGGATGAAAGACGCGGACCTGCCGCGCGTGGCCAAGGGACTGCTCGCCGCCCGCCAGATCCTCGACGACCGGCTGCGGCGGCGCAGTATCACGAAGTACGAGCACACCCGCCTCATCGCCCTCGTGTCGGGGGGCGATGCCTACGCCGGATTCGGTCGCGCCGACCTCGTGATTGAGGCGGTATTCGAGGACCTCCAGGTCAAGCAGCAGGTGCTGCGCGAGGTGGAGGCGGCGACCCCCGAGCACGCAGTCTTCGCGTCGAACACGTCGACCATTCCCATCACGCGCATCGCCGAGGCCGCGCAGCGGCCCGAGCGGGTGATCGGGATGCACTTCTTCTCGCCGGTCGCGCGGATGCCGCTGCTGGAGGTCATTCCGGGGGCGCGCACCGCCCCCGAGACGGTGCGCACGGCCGCGGCGTTCGGCAGGCGGATGGGCAAGACCGTGATCGTGGCGAAGGATACCCCGGGCTTCTGGATCAACCGGATTCTCGCGCCCTATATGAATGAGGCGGGGAGCCTGCTGCTCGCCGGGGTCGCGATCGAGGAGATCGACCGCCTGATGGTGCAGTGGGGGTTCCCGGTCGGGCCCATCACGCTGCTCGATGAGGTGGGACTCGACGTGGCGCAAAAGGCCTCGGGCGTGTTGCACGACGCCTTCGGCGAGCGGCTCGTGCCGGCACCCGCGTTCGCTCTGCTCGTCAAGGACGGACGTCTGGGACGCAAAGCTGGCAAAGGCTTTTACAAGTATGCCAAGGGCAAAAAGCGCGGCGTCGACCCGGCGGCCTACGCCCTGACCGGCGTGCATCCCAACGGCGGTATCCGCCCGGCCGAGATCCTGCAACGGTTGGTGTTGACGATGCTGAACGAGGCCGCCCGTGCGGTAGGCGAGGGGGTGGTGCGCTCCCCGCGCGACGGGGACATCGGCGCCATCTTCGGCTTCGGGTTCCCGCCATTTCGGGGTGGGCCGCTGCGCCACATCGACGACCTGGGCGCTGCGCGCGTCACCGCGGACCTGGAGCGGCTCGCCGACCGCTACGGCGAGCGGTTCGTACCGTGCGAAGTGCTGCAGGACCAGACGCGCCGCCACGGCAAGTTTTATCCCTGAGACACCCGACACCTGATGTTGCGCCGGTGAGCGACGACGACACCCTCGGCGGCTACCGACGGGTGCATCAGCGCGCTCCTGCGTTCGGCGGCCCAGACGGCCTGGCTTACACGGTGGCCACCTTCGTCGACGACACGCCCGACGCGCTTGGCCGCTTCGGCGCCGCCCTGCTCTTCCTGCGGTGGTCGACCGGCGCGGACCACCCTGCAGGTCATCTCGAGACCGATTACCTGGCGTTCGGTCCTACACCAGAGGAGGCCGAGGCGTCGCTGCTCACCCTGACCTTGGCCGAGGTGAAGGCCCATCTGGATCGCTGCGTGGCGGCGGCCGGATGACCACGGGCGTCGTGCTGGGCCGCAGAGGCGGTACGTTCCGGGTGTACACAGAGGGCGGCGAGGTCACGGAGGGGGGGGGGGGGGGGGGGGGGGGGGGGGGGGGGGAGACAAGGACGATCGCGGGTATCCGACCGCGGCGCTCGGTGCTCGCCCGCCGGGCGGCGGGTGGCGCGCGACGCGCCCAACCAGTCGCGGCTAACATCGACCAGGTGGTGGTGGTGGCCTCGGCGTTGGATCCCGAGCCAAGCCCGCGAATGCTCGACCGGTTCCTCGTCGTCGCCGAAGCGAACGGACTGCCCTCCGTCCTGGTCGTGAACAAGATCGAGCTCGCCCGCACCGGAGCGGAAACCCTGGCACGCCGCTACGCGCCCGCAGGCTATCAAGTCCTCGCCACATCCGCCAAACTGCCCGAAGGACTGCCGGCGCTCCGCGATCTGCTGCGGGGAAGGACATCGGTGTTCACGGGGGCATCCGGGGTGGGGAAGTCGAGCCTGCTGAACGCGCTCGAACCCGCTCTGGGGTTGCGCACTGGCGAAATCAGCGCGTATTGGCGCACGGGCAAGCACACCACGACCGCTGCGGAGCTGGTGCCGCTCGCGGGCGCGGGGTTCGTCGTGGACACACCGGGGATGCGGGAAGTGGGGACCTGGGGGATTGACGCGGATCGCCTGGGAGCCTGCTTCCCCGAGTTCCGGCGCTACCTCGATCGGTGCCGCTTCGACAACTGCCGCCACCTGGCTGAGCCCGACTGCGCGGTTCGCCGGGCGGCGGACGAGGGGGCGATCGATCCCGACCGACTGGGCAGCTACGAGCGGCTGTACGAAGAGGTCAGCGTGCCTTCGTGGTCCGGCGGCCGGCGCCGCGGGCGCTGACCTTGACGGGCCGCCGGGCAGTGCGGAAGCTCACAGGGAATCCCTGCGGGAAAGAGCATTGATGTGGCGAGCACCCCTGCGCAGCTGGTAGTACCGTTCCGTGGCGAGCGGTTCGCCGCCGCGCAGCCGCTGCCCAAGCTGATCGCGCCGCCCTACGACGTGATCCCGCCGCCCGAGCGCGCCCGGCTGGCCGCGGCGGAGGCGCACAATATCGTCCACCTCATTCTCCCGGAGGCTCCCGTCGGGGCGGACCGCTACGCCCGAGCTGCGGAGCTGCTCGCCGACTGGCGCCGTGACGGGGTGCTCACCGCCGACCCCGCTCCCGCGGTGTACGTGGTCGCGCAGGAGTACCAGGCCCCGGGAAGCGGCGGCGAGTGGCGGACCCGCACGGGAATGTTCGGCGCCGTCAGCGCTGAGCCTTACGAGACGCGGCGCATCCGGCCGCACGAGAAGACCCACGCGGGCCCGAAGGCGGATCGCCTTGCCCTGTTGCGCGCCACGCGTACCAGCCTCGAGTCCATCTTCCTGCTCGCCCCCGATCCGGACAGCGCCCTCCTGGCCGGTCTGCGCCAGGTGACGAGGGCGCCGCCGGCGGCGCGGGCGGAGCTCGATGGCGTGCGCCTGAAGCTCTGGGTAGTGGGCGAGCCGGAGGCTTCCCGCCTTGCCCTGCTCGCTTCCCGCTTCCCGCTGTACATCGCCGACGGGCACCACCGCTACGAGACGGCGGCCGCCTATGCCCTAGAAGACCCTCGGGCCGACCGCGTGCTGGCGTTCATTGTGTCGGCGGCCGACCCGGGTCTTGCGATTCTGCCCACGCACCGAGTGATCTTCGCGCCGGGCCGGGACATCGCGCAGCTCGTCATCCGATGGCGCCGGTGGTTCGACGTGGGCCGGGTCGCCCCGTGCGCGGACCGGATCGAGCGACTCGCCGAGCTCGGCGCGCGCGGACCGGCCTGTATCGTGGCACTGCCAGGGGGCGACGATCTCTCGCTCGTCGTGAAGCCCGACGCCCCGCTAGCTAGCGTCCCGCAGCTCGGGAGGAGCCCCGCGGCGCGCACCCTGGACGTGGCGATCATCGAGACGCTGGTCGTCCACGAAATCCTGAGCGCAGGGACCTCCACCCCGTCGCTCACCTACACGCCGGACGCGCGACAGGCGTTGGAGGCGGTACGGCGCGGCAACGCGACGAGCGCTGTGCTGCTCAATCCCGCCAAGGTGGAGCAGGTGTTCGCGGTGGCGGATGCGGGAGACGTGATGCCGCCGAAATCGACCTATTTCGTGCCCAAGGTGCCTAGCGGCCTGGTGCTACGCCCACTTTAACGGGCGCCTGACAGTCCAATACTCGGACAGTCGGACAGAACCCTACCCGAGGTATGTGGCATGACGATTATAGGGAAGAAAGTGCTTCTCTTCGCGGGACCGCTGTATGAGGACCTGGAGCTGTGGTACCCCAAGATCCGGTTGGAAGAGGAAGGTGTGGTCACGACCGTTGCGGGCCTGGGGGAGCGCACGTATCAAGGGAAGCGAGGCTACCCGGTCACGGTTGACGTGAACGTTGAGCAGGTGGAGGCCGCTGGGTTCGACGGTCTTGTAATCCCGGGGGGTTTCGCACCGGATCTAATGCGGCGGTCCGCCAAGGTCCTCGACGTCACGCGGGAGATCTACCAGGCCGGGAAGCCTGTGGCGTTCATCTGTCATGCGGGATGGGTACCGATCTCGGCGCGGATTCTGAAGGGCAAGCGCGCCACGAGCGTTCGCGCCATCAAGGACGACATGGAGAACGCCGGCGCGATCTGGGAAGACCGCGCGGTAGTCGTGGACGGCAATCTGATCTCCTCGCGAACACCCGCGGACCTTCCACAGTTTTGCCGGGCGTTGTTGGCTGCGCTGGAGCGCGGCCCGCACGACTGAGTCGGGGCGCATTCGGTTACACCGCACGGGCGTCCGACTGTCCGGGCGTCCGACGCCCGGATATCTTTCGCCGTCATGCCCCCCCCCCGCCCCCGCCAGAAGATCCTCGACAATCTCGAGTCGATCTACCGCGAGGCCTATGACCGCGCCAGCGCCGCCGGCGACCAGGTCCGAATGGCCGATCTCGACGCGGCCTACCAGCGCGAGCAGCTGCTGCTGGAAGTGCTGCTCGACGTTCGCGACGCGCTGACCGTCCCGGCGGCGACGTCGGGAGGGGCCGGCGCCGATCCGATGAGCGCCCTGGAAACGATCCACCGCATCGCCAAACTCCGCTGACCGAGGCCCCCGTCATGTCCTCCCGCGCGTCCATGGCCATGCTCGTGCTGTCGCTCGCGGCCTGCAGTCCCAAGGCCGACCTCGTGATCACGAACGGCCTCGTCTGGACCGGGCTTTCCTCCGGCAGTCCGCAGCCCGGCGTCGTCGCGATCCGGGGTGACAAGATTCTCATGGTCGGTGACAGCGCCGAGGTCGCTCGCGTCGTTGGTCCCCCTCCGGGCACGCAGGTCATCGATGCCCGCGGCGGGCTGGTCATCCCCGGGTTCGTTGATGGGCACACCCATTTCATCAGCGGCGGGTTCCAGCTCGCGTCCGTCGATCTGCGCAACGCCGCGACGCCGCGGGAGTTCATCCGCCGGTTGAAGGCGTACGCCGCCACGTTGAAGGGCGGCGAGTGGATTCTGGGCGGCGACTGGGACCACACCCTGTGGCCCGGCCAGACACTGCCGCGCCGCGAGTGGATCGACTCGGTCACGCCCCACAACCCCGTCTTCGTCAACCGGCTGGACGGCCACGAGGCGCTGGCGAACACCGCGGCGCTCACGGCGGCCGGCGTCACCAAACAGACTCCGACTCCTCCGGGCGGCGAGATCCTGCGCGACCGGAGCGGGGAACCCACGGGGATCTTCAAGGATCAGGCCCTCGCCCTGATCGATCGCGCCGTGCCCGCCCCCTCCCCCGGGCGGCGCGATTCAGCGCTCGCCCGCGCCCTCACCCATGCGGCCTCCCTGGGCGTCACCGCCACCGCTTTCATGTCAGCTTCCTGGGCCGACCTCGCCAGCTTCCGTCGCCTCGAGCAGGCGGGACGGCTGACGATGCGGGCCGCGCTCTACCTGCCCCTCGAGGACTGGCGCGCGGTCGCAGAGACCGTGCACCGCAGCGGCGCCGGCGACGACTGGGTGAAGATCGGCGGCCTGAAGGGCTACATGGACGGCTCGGCCGGCTCGCGGACGGCCTTCTTCTTCGAGCCCTACGCGGACTCAGCCGGCTACCACGGGCTGTTGCAGCACCCCGAGCAGGACATGCGCACATGGATCGGGAACAGCGACTCAGCGGGCCTGCAAGTCACCGTCCACGCCATCGGCGACCGTGCCAATGCCACCCTTCTCGATATCTACGACAGCGTGGCTAGGGCGCACGGGCCGCGCGACCGCCGCTTCCGGGTCGAACACAGCCAGCACCTGCGGCCGGCGGATATTCCGCGCTTCGGTAGCCTTGGGGTTGTGCCGTCGATGCAACCCTATCACGCGATCGACGACGGCCGGTGGGTGGAACAGCGGATCGGCCCGGTGCGGATCAAGACGACCTACGCCTTTCGCACGCTGCTCGACACGCACGCGCGGCTCGCATTCGGCTCCGACTGGACCGTAGCGCCGCTCGACCCCATCCTGGGCGTGTACGCGGCCGTCACGCGGCGCACGCTCGACGGCAAGAACCCCAACGGCTGGGTGCCCGAGCAGAAGATCTCGGTGAGCGAAGCGCTGCGGGCCTACACCGCGGGGAACGCGTATGCAACGTTCGATGAGGGCAAGCGAGGCACGCTCGCGCCCGGGCGCTACGCGGACGTCGTCGTCGTGGACCGCAACTTGTTCACTCTGCCCCCTGATTCGCTCGATCAGGCGAAGGTGCGCGTGACGATTGTGGGCGGGAGAGTCGTTTACACGAGACCTTGAGCGAATCAACGCGTAAGTTCACCGCGAGTTCGCGTCGTCCGTTGTCGTGAAGAAAACCCGAAGAATCTGACCTTGTCGGACCTTACTGAGACAGAAACGGTATCGGTGTCACCGGGAACAGGACTCCGGTCGCCACGGAAGTATTCCCGCGGGAATGTCTGCGGAGCACCGGTGGTCTAGGCTTCGGGAGATGCTGCTCCCGAACCCTTTCAGGAGAACCACTCCATGGTGGCCTCGATGGCGGTATCGCAGCTCCTCGCGCGGTGGGTGCACTTCTACGGTCGCGCGCCCGTGAACGCCACGGTGACCTATCTCCATCTAGTCGGCATCCTGGTGGGGGGCGGCGTGGCCGTCGCGGCCGATCGCTCGTCGCTCCGGCTCTCGCCGGCGACGCCTGACTGGTCCAATGAGCTGGCCCGCCTTGCCGGCGTGCACCGCTGGGTGGTAGGAGGCCTCGCCCTTATTTTCGCGAGCGGCCTGCTGATGATGTTCGCGAAGCTTGGCAGCCTTGCGACCTCTGTCGTGTTCTGGACGAAGATGGGGCTCATCGCCCTGTTGCTCGGCAATGGCTACATACGGATGCGAGCGGAGAACGCGCTCCGACAGGGCAGCGCCGCGGGATGGGGTCGGTTCCGGCGGACATCGGTCGCAAGCCTCGTGCTCTGGGCGGTCATCCTCTTGGCGGGCACGCTGCTCCACTCCACCACCTAATGATCTCACACGATGCTCCCCGTCCTGGCCAGGGCTTGCGACGGTGCGGGCCGTGGAATTGCCCATCTAGGATTCGAACCTGGTTACCATGATCCAGAGCTCGCCCGTGGGGGCTTGTTTGGAGGACACCATGTCCGCAAGTGGTGATCTGCCAAGCATCGGCGCCCCGACGGTCGGCAGGAAAAGCCCCCATCGGTCCTGAGAAACGCTTGTAAAACGCTTGCAAGAGCTCAGTACTCAGCCATCCCGCAGGGCGTGCTCATCGAAGAGCTTGGGTTACCCGTTCGGAAGGGTGAGCGCCCTCCACCGCGCGGAACGGCAGAGGACGCCTGATTGGTACACGTACGACGACAGCGGATTGGTCATCCGCTGCGCCGAGCTAACCCACTCTGCGTCCTATGCTTGGAAGGTGATTTGCCAGAATGTTTGCCGCAGGCAGTAGACCCCCTGTACGTGCATCAGGGGGTCGCGTGACGAAACCTCTTTGCCGAAGATTCTGTCATGCGTCTTCGCTCCCGATTTTCACGATGCGCACTCTCGATCGCCTCGTGCGTGGCTTTCGCTTGCGTCCGCCCGGAGTGGTCCAACGCGCAAGTCGCCCGCATCGAGGTGCACCCGATCCAGACCCTGACTCTGCCCGATGAGCAGGTCTTAACCGGCGCACACGACGGTAAGCCGGCGACGATCGCCGGCGAGTTGCGAATTCCTCGCGTCAGCGCCGATCGCTTGCCGGCAGTCGTGCTCGTGCACGGCTCTGGGGGTATCGGGGCCAACTACGACCGTTGGTCCGCGGAGTTGAATGGTCTTGGTATCGCGACTTTCATCGTCGACGGCTTTACGGGGCGCGCCATCGCGTCAACCGTTGAGGATCAAGAACAGCTCGGCCGCTTGACCATGATCTACGACGTGTATCGTGCCCTCGCCGTACTGGCAGCGCACCCGCGAATCGACCCGACGCGGATCGCGATCCTGGGCGGCTCACGCGGGGGGCAAATCGCGCTCTATGCCAGCCTGAAGCGGTTTCAGCGCGCGTACGGGCGGCCCGGCGTCGAGTTTGCTGCTTACCTTGTTCTGTACGCTCCTTGCAACACCACCTATATCGAGGATACGGACGTGAGCGATAGGCCCATTCGCCTGTTTCACGGGGATGCGGACGACTACAATCCCGTGGCACCCTGTCGGGCGTATGTCGAGCGTCTGCGGGCCGCCGGCAAGGATGTGCAGCTCACTGAGTATCCAGATACCCACCACGTGTTCGATAATGCCCTGTTCAGCACCACACCAGTCTTGTGGCCCCGAGCGCAGACCACGCGCCGATGTGTCCTGAAGGAAGAGCCCATGGGTCGCATTATCAACGCCGAGACAGGGGCGCCGTTCACCTATGCGGATCCCTGTGTCGAGCGCGGGGTCCACATTGCCTACAATCCGGCCGCTCATGCGGCGACTCTTCGAGCTGTCAAAGAGTTCCTGCGGGCGACATTCAAGCTCAACTGAGAAGCGAGGTCGCGGGTCGATCAATCCGCCGGTGCCGAGCGGCGAACGCTCCGGGAAAGCACCCCCGTAATGATAGCTGCGAAGGACGGTTAGATGCGTACCGCGGACTCGCAGTCCGCCGCGCGCCCTCACCTGATTCCGTAACGCGAGCGCGTTCGCCGCTCTCCTGATCTCTCATCAGGAGAGGCATCGCAAAACCAGGTTGCCCCTCGAGGATTCGAACCTCGATTACCTAATCCAGAGTCATCGGCGGTCAGCTTTCTCTGCTGATGGCTGAAAGTGGATAGGTTACCCCGAGTATTTGAACCCCGCCTCCTGAAGTGTGAGCGGCTGCGCGCCCTCGTGCTCCAGGCCAGCATCGACGACTTCGCCGAGCACAATCGTGTGGTCGCCGGACGGTAGCGTGGCGACGAGACGGCATTCGACCCACCCAAGCGCATCCGCCAGTACGGGCGTTCCCGCGACTGCGGCGGGTTTGGTCTTCACCCCTTTCAACTTCTGGGGCGCCTGCTCCGAGGAGCGGCCCAACTTGCCGGCGAGCTCGCGCTGGCCAGACTGCAGCACATTCACGCCGAAGTGATGCGCGTCGCGGATCATGCCGATTGTCTTCGACGTGTTCTCCACTGCGACCGCCACCATCGGCGGCTCGAACGCCGTCTGGGTCACCCAGTTGGCGGTCATGCCGTGCTCGTCGCCGCCGTGCGCGACGGTGATGGCATA
>WNFC01015930.1_pt1 | contig 10031 bp, 5 predicted proteins | sample 5400541 | NCBI WGS metagenome assembly WNFC01 (sample SAMN13153342, study PRJNA577476) | soil metagenome | isolation source: 120 cm saprolite under Douglas fir tree site 2 hole 2 replicate 1 | place: USA:California | collected 2015-04-18 | reverse complement strand
GATCGTCGCCGCGGGCGAGGGCGCGTTTGGCGAAAGCCCAGTCGTGTTCGGACTGGCTCAGGTTGGTGCGCGGCGAGGACTCTCGTTTGGCACGGTTGTCGTAGTTGTGGCGTGGAGAGTCCTGGGAGTCGATGTGCAGTTTGAAATCCCGAAGGCGATACGTTTCCGTGGATTCTCTGCGAGCTTCGACATAGAAGTTTGTGTCGTACTTCTTGTTGGCGAAACCGGGAACTCGCAAGACTCGCGTCGCATCGGTCGCAGCGGGATCGCCACCGAATTCGCGTGCCATGGCATGCAAGAGACCTTCTGCCTCTTCGAGGCTCATCCCTTCGACTCTCCAGACAACCTGATGCTTTTCGGGCGAACTGTTCAGCACGTAATTCGGCTTTGGGACGGCGCCGGAATTCTCGACAGCTTCGAGTACTTCCGGTCCGCCATGATCCAAGTCCAGATAGACGTGCCTGATGGACTCGATGTCTTCCTTGGTCCGGGTTGCGGCATCTTTCCTGAGCGGGTTCATTCCAATATAGATGTCCGAGCCGTTCGCGTTCTTGTAGCGAAGCCATGCCTGAAATTCGGGGCTCGCGGCTTTCTCCGCGCTGGTGATGCGCTGAATGGTTTCGCCGAAATCCCGATTGAGTACAAGCATGGCGATACGATTGCTATGCTCGAAGTTGTCGAGAATGTATTCCGAGGCGGACGGAACAAACGGTGCCGGTTTATCAGCAAGATTCATACAAGCTCCTTATGGCAGTCGAAAATAAAGCCGTAGTTGTATTCATCGCGATCAGGATCGTAGCCATGGATTTCCACGACTTCGGAGACGAAGCGCCGGCCCGGACGGCGTTCAAGGTGTACGACGACGTTCACGGAATCACCGACATTGGTTTTGATGGCGCGATAGGGCAGGTCCACGCCGCTCTGTAAAACATAGCTTGTGAAGCGGGCAAGGCCCTGCCTTGCGGAAGTGGCATGGACGGTCGAAAGGCTCCCGGAGTGTCCGGTGTTGAGAAGTTGCAGGAGATCGAAGGCCTCACCGCCGCGTATTTCTCCGAGGATGATCCTATCGGGCCGGTGGCGAAGAGATGCCTTGAGGAGATCCCGGATGGTGACTGCGGGCAGACCGTTTTGCGGCTGCCGAGCTTCGAAACGGACAAGGTTGTCCTGGACCATGTGAATCTCGGAGGTGTCCTCGATAAGGAGCACACGTTCATCGGAGGGAATGAATTTCCCGAGTACATTGAGCAACGAAGTCTTCCCAGATGTCGAAGATGGAACGCTGGCGTGGGGAGCGCTCAAAGAATGCAAACGGGGCTGCTTGAAATCCTCATGGAGTGGACTCGGCGATGTTCACTGCGTCCCTGTGGGAACAGACCTACGTTGGAAAAGACTGCAGGAGCGAGAGACCGACGAAGCAAAGCCCCTGACCAAGCGAGGACGTATCTAGAGTCGTGTCATGTAGGTGTCATGCGAGTGGTGATCAAATGTGGCTAAACGCGAACAAGAACTGAAAAGAGAAGGTAAATTGAACTGCTCCCGTTTCATCAGAACTTGCTGAATCCCCTCGATTTGTCTCGGCTCCGGCAATTTGTGATTAAATCAGGTTCACGGCTGTTTAAGAACATATGATGATCTCCACCAAGACGCCGAAGGGCACTTGTCAAAACCTGTCCATCTTCGAGCGGGCCAAAAACCAATAAGTGACGCCAGGACAGCGACTTATGTGATTTTATCCATTGGTTCGGGACCAGGAGGCCGTTGGTTCAAATCCAATCGCCCCGACCATTTCTTTTAGAACCAATAATTTACAGGCACACAGACATTCGCGGACCGCTTGGTCTCGGGCCAGGAGGTCGATGGTTCAAGAATCCGCTCGCCCGACGAATTTCTCCTCTCGAATCATTATCTTACGGGGCAAATTCCCCTGAAACTGAGTGCAGAGATAGGATGAAGAAATGCTGCGAATCAAACAACACTTTGCTTTTGTCGAGCGTGTTGTCCCCCTTTTTACGTGCAAATGCTGTAACAGCACCACGTGGGCCGAGTGTATTGACGCGCTGTCCGAGGCTAGGCAGCGCTTAGGGTCCAGGCAGTATCAGCGCCGACCGACAGCGCGGAAAGATTTTCCCGGAAGGATTCGCATACTGTGCACGGATTTTGACTGAGAGCTAGCAATCGCCGGTTGGGCGTACAGGTAGCCAACACCTCGGACAGTACGGATACGCTCGGTTCCATCGGGCAATAGACCGAGTTTCCTACGCAGATTACCGATGTGGACGTCAACACTGCGGTCAAAAGGAGAAAATTCGCGGTCGAGCGCCGTACGGAAAAGGTCATTTCTTGGAAGCACGCGCCCGCTCGCTTTCATAAGCACTTCGAGCAGATCGAATTCAGTGGTTGTCAGCTCGATTATCTCACCGCTCCGGCGGCAAGTGCGCGTTCCCTCGTCTAACTGAACGTCTCCGAGTTCGATCTGTTCCGGAGTCCAGGAGCCGTATTCCTGTGTCCCAGGTTTGAGCCGGCGAAGAACCGCCCGTATGCGTGCCACCAGTTCGCGCGGATTAAATGGTTTCGGAAGGTAATCGTCAGCGCCGTATTCCAAACCAAGGATGCGATCCACTTCATCACAGCGCGCACTGAGCATCAGCACGCCGACGCGTGAGGTCGCGCGCAGCTTCTGCAATAGATGCATGCCACCCAGACCCGGAAGCACCACGTCCATGACGACAATATCGTACCTTCCCGATAGCGAACGCTCCAGACCATGCTTCCCATCGTGGACGGATTCCACGACAAGATCTTCCTCTGCGAGGCATTCGCCGACCAGGCTGCATAGCTCGCGGTCGTCGTCGATGACCAGTACGCGATTCATCTTTGAGATCACCCCGGACGTGCTGCACCGTCAGGAGACTACGATGCATGTTCTGGTGCAAAGGCAGCCTAGGTCACCCGGAGCCTTTTTTGTAAACGATTGTAAATACGGTTGCCAGGATACTTACACTTCTTCACCGCCGCTTGACCAATCTTGAATGAACCTGGCCTTGGGGTTTCGTATCGTCGAGGTTCGATTAGCCGAGCCCCCGACGAATGCCAAGACGGACACTCTTCTCTAAATGGCGCATCGGAACAAACAAACGGGCTCCGTCCTGCGTTTCGTCGGTCCGGAATTGCCTGATCGAGCTTCGTTCCGGCCACGGCCGCACCGCGACGATCTTTTTTTTGGGGGCTTATGTGCTCTGTCTTCCCTGTCTTGCCAAGTTGAATGCTGCGACCTCGACGACGCAAGGGCCAATCAACCAGAAGCAGGAGGTTATCGCGCGCATCGAATTCCTGGGAAACCGCAGGCTGCGCAGCGACACATTGAAGGCTCGCATCTTCAGCCGCGAGGGGGATCCATACAACGAGGAGACCCTGCACCGTGACTTCCAGGCCCTGTGGAACACGCGGTTTTTCGAGGATATCAAGCTGCGTGTCGAGGACGCGTCCGAGCGCCCAGACGCCAAGGTCGTCATCTTCGAGGTAAAAGAGCGGCCAGTAATCCGCCGAATCCGATACGAGGGTATTCACTCCGTCTCGGAGTCCGACATTCTCGATAGGTTCAAGGATCGCAAAGTTGGTCTCACGGTCGAGAGCCAGTTCGACCCCACCAAGATCAAGAAAGCTCAGGTTGTCCTAAGGGAATTGCTCGGTGAACACGGACGCCAATTTGCACATGTGATGCCGCAATACGAACGAATTGTCACAAGCAACGCAGTCGTTCTGATTTTCAAGGTTGACGAAGGGCCTAAGGTGAAGATCGGACAGATCAAATTCACAGGGAACCACATGTTCAGTGACCGCAAGCTGATTCGCGCGATGCGGCACGATCGGCCGTACGCCATTCCGATGTATTTCACCAGCATCACGGTGCTGACCAAGACCTACGATCGCGAAAAACTGAACGAAGACCTCGAAGTCGGCATCCGCAGTCTTTATCAAGATAACGGCTACTTCAAAGCCGCAATCAAAGATCCAATTCTGGACAACGTGGATGTGAAGCACCGCGGCGTCGGAGTGCCCGTACCGGGGTTGGGACCACACACGGGTAAGGCAGTCAATATCACGATTCCGATAGAAGAGGGCGAGCGCTACAAAATGGGGGCGCTGAAGATTGTCAGCGCAGACCCAGACAAGTCCCTCTCCCTCAAAGTCGAAGCGCTCAAGAGCATCTTCCCATTGCACGAGGGCGACATTTTTTCTGTCGGTAAAGTTCGCAAAACACTCGAGAACTACGGCAAAGTCTATGGTGAATACGGTTTCATCGACTTCACGGCCGAGCCGGACACCCAAGTCGACGACGACGGAAAGAAAATAAATCTCACGCTGAGGTTTAACGAAGACAAGCAGTACTTCGTGCGAAGAATCGAGTTCACCGGTAACACGACCACGCGCGACAAGGTGATCCGGCGCGAGCTCCTACTCGACGAGGGGCAACTCTTCAATAAGCGTGCCTGGGAAATCAGCATCCTGCGTCTCAATCAGCTGGATTATTTCGACCGCATTGAAGCAGACAAGGCCGTCGAGATTAAGAGGGACACTAAAGAAGGGACCGTCGACCTTAACCTGAAGCTGAAGGAGAAAGGGAAACAGTCGATCGGTTTGCAAGGGGGATTGAGTGGACTGGCCGGGGGCTTCGTCGGACTTACATATCAAACCAACAACTTTCTCGGTCTAGGTGAGACGCTAAATGTGTCCGCTCAATTGGGCGATCGGCAAACCAATTTCCTTTTCGGTTTCACTGAGCCATATCTTTTCGACCGGCCGATTTCGACCGGCTTCACCATCTTCGATAGTCGTTATAAATACAATCAGCAACAGGAACTATCGATTCTCCAAAACCAGCAAGTCAGCATTAACCCGGCTTCAGCGCAGAACTACACGCAGAACAGTAAGGGATTGACGGTTTTCGCGAGTTACCCGATCAAGCGTTTCTCCTTTACCCGGCTCGGGGTCACCTACGGCTATACACTCACCAACATCGATGCGACCACGAACGCGGCTCAGGTGCTCTTTCAGACGCTCCAGTACCGAAGCCTTGCTGGACCAGCGGCGCTACGCGGCATTCGTTCCAGCAAAATCACTCCCACTCTCACTTACAACACCGTGGACAATCCGGTCAATCCGACGCACGGCAAGAGTTTTTTCTACTCGCTTGGATTCGAGGGTCTCGGAGGTAACGCAAAGTCCATCTCACAAGTCTTCGATACTAAGTATTTCCGGCCCGTCAATCACAAACGGAATGTGCTGGGCTTCCACCTCCTGACCGCCTTCACCACCGGCTACGGCGGAGTCGAGCCTTCTCCGTATGAAAGGTTTTTCACCGGCGGCGATGACAGCGTGCGAGGTTTCGACATTCGTACAATTTCACCGATCACGTTCGTTCCCGTCGCATCGAATACAGCCGTAGCTTTCAATGTTCCCAATAACCTCAACGACTCAGGATTGCCGATTTCACGGACGATCGGGGTGCCCCTGCTGACCAACACCATCGTCTATCCCGGTGGGGATACACAAGCCGTGGGAAACGCGGAATATCGCATTCCCTTGGTTGGGCCAGTTTCCATGTCGTTGTTTTTTGACGCTGGCATTAACGGCATCCTTCGCAAAAGCCAGTTAAGACTCGATTCCGCGGGCTTGGCACAGTTACGTTCGCAATTTCCCAACACCTCCATCAGCAGTACGCTGCAGCTGGCTCCGGGATCCAATTTCGCACCGCGCACTTCCACGGGCGTTGAATTCATCGTGCAGCTGCCGATCCTGCAGGCGCCCTTCCGCATCTATTGGGCTTTTAATCCTAATCTCTACTCGCACACGGTGACAGCTCCGAACGGAACCTTCTATCTCTCGGATGCGTTCAAGAATTCACTTCCCCCGAATGTCTATAATCAATACATTGCCCCCGCTCTCGACAATCTGCTGAGCACCCCGCAAACAATTCAGTTTCGCGAAAGGCGCTCGACGTTTCGATTCACCGTAAGCCGCACATTTTAGAAATTCCATTTGCTGAATCACCTGCCTTGTGAGGGAGAGCGATGTACAGAGAAGACAAAAAATTGGCTAAAGGAAACAGAATGAGGCTCTTGTGGGCGAGCGCGCTGCTGCTCGGAACAATATGGCAGGGCGGCTGCGGAACTAGCAAGCAGACAGTGGCAATCACGATTAGTCCCACAGCCGCAACAGTCAAACTGGGGCAAACCCAGCAATTCACGGCAACCGTGACCGGCAATAGCAACACGAACGTGACTTGGACCGTGAACGGCGTTAATGGGGGCAATACTTCGGTCGGGACAGTGTCGACACTCGGGCTATACACAGCGCCGGTGAACGCGCTCAATCCAAGCTCCGTGAGCGTGACGGCCACGAGCGTGGCAGACACCTCAAAGACGGCGTCCGCAACGGTGACGATCAATTCCGGAGCTACCGTCACGGTCTCGCCCTCCAACGTAACGATAAACGCCGGGGATCAGTATCAATTCACGGACACCGTGACCAACGTAGCCAGCAATTCAACGACGTCCACAGCGGTCAACTGGTACGTGAGTGACGTCAAGGGCGGGAATTCGACGACGGGAACCATAAGCCAGACGGGGCTCTACTTTGCGCCGCAAACGATCGGGAGTCAGCAAACCTTCGTGGTGAAAGCCGTCTTGCAAACCGACAGCAACAGTTTTGGTACGGCAAATGTGATCGTCGTTCCCGCGAATGCGCCGAATCTATCCACGATCAGCCCAACGAAGGTGCCTCAAGGATCGCCGTTTGAGGACATCTACCTCACCGGAAGCAATTTCGTGAGCACTGACAAAGTGAGGGCAAATGGCACTCCGGTCGCGACGAGTTTCATCTCCACCGGAGTGCTGCGTGCACGGATCCCAGGGACGAATCTGACTTCACCCGGACCGGTCTTCATCGATATTCAATCGCAACAAAACCTGGCGCTCTCAAGCATTGTCCGCTTGACTGTGACCCAGGCGCCGCCAGCGCTGATCAGCTCATCGCCGGACAGCACGATATTGAACGGCAGCGGCGTGAACTTCACTTTCGATGGAGGCTACTACAACCCAGCGACGACCGCGGAGTTTAACGATGTTTCGCACAGTCTCACGGTGGAAAACAGCCGGCAACTCCTCGTGCTGCTAACGCAGACAGACCTCACGGCGGCGGGGCTCTTCTCCGTCAAGGTGAGAAATCCGCTGCTGCCGCAAGAGATTGCAGCGGCCAACATAGCTGTCGAGCCGACGAACGCGCCGCCCGCAATTCCAGCAGTGCTTTCCGTGGGCCAGAATCCCATGTCGGTCGCTGTCGACACGGCGACGGGCGTTGCCCTGGTCGCAAATCACGACTCAAACTCGCTGACAGTCATCCATTTGACCGGGATTCCAACTGCGCCAGCACGACTGGGCGCAACCGTAGCTGTCGGTACCGCGCCGACCTCCGTGGCGATCGACAACGCGAGACATCTGGCCGTAGTGACCAACAACGGGAGCAACAACGTCTCGATCGTCGATTTGTCTGTTTCGCCTCCCGTTGTGAAAACCACGCTGACCACTGCCGTTAGCGGAAGTGGGACGTTCCTCGGCCTGCTGCCGTATGCCGTGGGAGTGAATCCTCTGACCGGAAAAGCTCTTGTGGTTTACCAGAACTCTACGCAAGCAACGATCATCGACCTCGACAAGCTGGCGGTTTCCGCGACGAGTCAGATCACCCTGACAGGAGCGAACCCCCAAGTGGCCGTCGACCCGCGGTTGAACTGGGGCATCGTCACGCCCGGCGGAAACGGAGGCGTATCCTTTGTCGACTTGAATGGCGGCGGACAAAAGGTCGTGAGCTTGATCGCCGTGCCGTCCTCGAACGGAGCGGTACGCAGCAGCAACACTGTGACCATCACCACTACGGCAGCACATGGGTTGACCGTCAACGAACAGATTACGATCGCGGGAGTGGATGATTCTTCCTTCGACGGGACATTTACCATCGCAACGGTGCCTTCCAGCGCCAGTTTCACTTTTTCGCAAACTGGACCAAACACCAGCACGGGCAGTGGCAATGGAACGGTAAGCGCGGCCGGGCCACTGGTTACCGTGTCTGTGAACCAAAACATGCGGGGAGTAAGCATCAATCCGGAGACGGAAATGGCCATACTGGCCGATCCGACGTCCACCTCCGTGTCGCTGATGAGTTTGTTGAACCAGACGGTCAACAATACCATTACGCTCGAGTCGGGCACGACGGCAAGCGCAGTGAACCCGCTGACCAACATCGCCGTAACCGTCAATTCCGTTGGCAACCAGGCGTCGATTTTGGACCTCCAGCAGCCGCAACGGCTTCAGCAGATCACCGTGGGCGCGAAGCCCACAGCCGTGGCGATTGATCCGGTAAACAACGTCGCGCTGGTGGTGAACCAGGGAAGTAACACGGTATCCGTGCTGCAAATGGCGGCGCTTCGCCCGCTGCAAGTCACACAGATGAGCCCCTTCAACACGCTCACGAGCACTTCGAGCGAACAGCTCACAATCGTGGGGAACGGTTTTGTTTCGGGGTCCGTTGCCCGGCTCAGCGAAACCTTGCTGCAAACGACATATGTTAGTTCGCGCGTGCTTACAGCGACGATTCCGTCGTCCATGTTGTCGGCGCCCCAGCGCTACATTGTTGACATCCGCAATCCCGACGGAACTGTTTCGAACGTGAAGGACTTCACGGTGATGCAGGCGATCCCGGTGGGCCAATCACCGCGAGCCGTGGCCATTGACCCGGAGCGCGATATAGCGCTCGTAACCAACTCCGGGGACAAGACGGTTTCTTTAATCGATCTGAACAGCCTGAGCCTCCTGGCGACGCTGACCGTGGGGACGACTCCAACGGGCGTGGCGGTTTCTTCACGCGCTGGCGTGGCTGCGGTCACGAATACAGATAGCGATACCGTCTCGATAATCAACTTGGACCAGCGAGCGGTGGGCGCCACGGTCAACGTGGCGCCCAGTTCGGGCACCTCGAAGCCTATCGGAGTCGCCATCCATCCGGGCACAGGCCTGGCTGTGGTTGCGGACAGCAATGCGAAACAAGTTAGCTTCTTTAGCGCGACGAACCCTGGAACTCCCACGACCTTGGCTTTGGATGTCGGGCCGTCTGCCGTAGCGATCGACCCGACCCGTAATATTGCGGCGGTGGCAGAAGCTGGCTCGAACGAGGTAGCAATCGTCAATTTAGATACAAAACAGGTGCTGGACCGGGTGACGGGATTTCAACTTCCCACAGGGGGAATCTACGATCCCGATTCGGACGCATTCCTGATTACTTCCAGTTTGAATAACAATTTTGGAATTATCACAGCGAGTTCTACGAATCCGGTGGCGGCAACCTTTTCGGTGACCTTTACCGCCGTGGGCATCAATCCCACGTCACTGGACTACAACTACAGAAGCAGCACGCTAGTAACGGCGAACACAACAAGTTCGACGATCTCGGTGATGGATTTCTTGACGAAGACGGTCAAGGCCGTCTTGCCGATTGCCGCTTCACAGCAGTTTGCCATCGCGGTGCATCCGTGGACGAATCAGGCGGTCATCGTGGACCAGAACAACAACCGTGTCCTGATAGTGCCGCTACCACGCTGAAATGAGAATCGTGAGACCACACTTGGGAAACCACGAAGGTCAATACAAATCCTTACCTTTCTTGACGGCGATGACCATGAACTGCAGCTACGCTAGCGTTGTTCGTTTCCTAAAAATAGAGCTTCCATTCATCTTGAAAGGAGGAAGAAAAAAGTTGGCGGCCCAGACCGACCTCCCGCCCAAGGAAACCCCAAATCCCTTCGGGCCCGTGCCGTTCCGGGCCGCCAGCTTTTTTTTTAGATGCGCATTCGTCGCCTGCCACCACCCAAAATGGACCCAATTGGTCGATCCAGCCAGGTTTCGGAGACTTAATGCAAATTCTGGTTTCGGTGGCTCGGAAGAGATCCACCTGCGTGGCACGCTCTTCGCACTTTGCTGCCT
>WNFC01011068.1_pt1 | contig 10031 bp, 11 predicted proteins | sample 5400541 | NCBI WGS metagenome assembly WNFC01 (sample SAMN13153342, study PRJNA577476) | soil metagenome | isolation source: 120 cm saprolite under Douglas fir tree site 2 hole 2 replicate 1 | place: USA:California | collected 2015-04-18 | reverse complement strand
TATTCCCGCCATCCGCCTGGCCGAGGCCCACACGCGGAACAACGGGCGCACCTATATGTACGAGTTCGCCTGGCGGTCGCACGCGTTTGATGGGCAACTTGGCTCGTGCCATGCCCTGGAGATCCCGTTCGTCTTCGACACACTCGCTATCGGAGGCATGGAGGTGCTCCTGGGAGACGCCCCTCCACAGCAGACGGCTGACATGATGCATGCCGCCTGGGTGAGCTTTGCCACATGCGGCGACCCTGGCTGGGCGCAGTACGACCTGAACCAGAGACTGACGATGCAGTTCGACAGCCGTTCTGATCTGCTGAAAGATCCTCGCCGCGCCGAGCGAGCGCTGTGGGAAGGTCTGCGTTAGATTGTACTGAAACGACGCTCGTGTCCGTCGTCAAAAACTGGTGGTGGGGGAACTGTGGGCAGCTCCTCCATCTTCAGGTCAATGACCTTTGTTTATGCTACCTCATTAGTGTACGAGAAAATTCACACGTATTCCTCCGGGGAAATTTAGCATCTAGCGGTGAGCATGAGAGAGGCTAGGGGAGCAAGTCCAAAGTTATGCCGGACGGCACAGCTCCTGTTCAAAAGGACAGGACCGCCCTGGCTATAGGGACAATATATTTCTGTCAGAAAGATGAGATACTCTCCCAGGAAAAGCAAACGTTTTTGCTTCTCCAGACAAAAAGAAGTGTGAAAATGTCTCATATTGGGAAGTATAAGGTACAGCATGAGTAAATTTACTGAAGCCGAGTTGGAGTATTTAAAGACGCAGCGGCTTGGACGACTGGCAACCGTGAACGCGCGTGGTGAGCCACAGGTCGCGGCGGTCGGCTTTCGCTACAACCCTGAGTTCGATACCATTGATATCGGTGGACGTGACATCGCCAATACACAGAAGTTTCGCAATATTGCCCGCAATGGCCTGGCGTCTTTGTTGGTAGACGATGTTCAGCCCCCGTGGAAGACGCGCAGCATCGAGATACGTGGGCATGCCCAGGCTCTTCTCGAAGGTGGGCAGTCCATCGCACCCTACGGAAGTCCCGCATTGATACGCATCACCCCCAGGCGCATCATCTTCTGGGATGCCACCACCGATCCGCCTAAGGGTTCAAAGCGCAACGTGTAATGAAGCAACAGAGAGAAAAGAGCATATACACCGATGTCAAAACGCATGATCCATGCCATACGTGTTCACCAGTATGGAGGTCCCGAACAGCTCAAACTGGAGCAGATCCCCTGCCCAGAACCGCAGCCGGGTGAAGTGCTGGTACGTGTGCATGCAGCAGCAGTCCTGCCGGTAGAATGGAAAATCCGCCAGGGCGCGTTCCACGCCTTTCAACCGGCAGCATTTCCCTACATCCCAGGCAGTGCTTTCGCTGGTATAGTCGATGAGGTTGGTCCCGGGGTCACAACCTTCCGATCAGGGCAAGCCGTCTTCGGTCGGAGCAGCCAGGGAACGTACGCCGAGTATACCACGGCTTCTGCAGAGGCTATCGCTCTCAAGCCAGCCTCGCTCGCTTTCGCTGAAGCGGCGGCAATCTCAGGAGGCGCAACGACCGCCTGGGAGGCGCTCTTTGACCGTGGCGAGCTGCAAGCCGGTCAGCGCGTCCTGATCCTGGGAGCTGCTGGTGGCGTTGGCTCGTTTGCCGTCCAGCTTGCCAGGTGGAAGGGGGCGCAGGTGATCGGGACCACCGGGACGGCCAATGTGGACTTTGTGCGCTCCCTGGGCGCGGAAGTGGTAGTTGATTACACCTCCACACCGATTGAGCAGGTCATCCGTGACGTGGATCTCGTAGTGGACGTGGTGGGTGGACAGGCCCTCGAAAGTGCGTGGCCAGTGGTGAAACGGGGAGGAACGCTTATTTCCACAGCGGGGCAGCCATCGCAGGAGAAAGCGCGCGCGCTTGGCATCCGCGCGCTGTTTTTCTCTGGTTCCCGCCCCTCGAGCGAACGCTTGCAGGCCATCGCTCAATTGATTGACGCGGGACAGCTCAAAGTCACGCTGGGTAGAATCTTCCCCTTGCGCGAGGCCAGCCTCGCCCACGCATTGAGCCAGAGCGGCCATGGGCGGGGGCGCATCGTACTGCATATCGCTGACTAGCGATAGTTTGTGGACTCGGGAAATCTCGCTTGATTTGTGGGTCTGCGTCAAGTAGATACTCATCAATTTGAGCTCAGATTATCACTATTTGATGGGTTTAAGACGAGACACCATCCCGAGTCACAAAGTACCGCTAGTCCAGGCGATGTGGCCGACGCGGGCGACCATAAAGGCCCTCCCCGCCCGCTCCACCACCCTCGCCCCTACGGGGGAACCACGTGAGAAAAGGACTTTTTTAAATCGCCACGATGCATACATACGAGGTTTGATATGCAGGAGCCAGGTGTGCTAAGATTCGCGCAGGAATCACACCGTAGTAACAAAGAAATGATCGCGGATTCGAGGAGTGATCCATGACCCAGGAAAAACAGGAAACACGTACAGAAGAGGTTGCCCGCGTTCGTAGTTATCTGGCAAGTCAGGCCATGCGTCGTACCCCGCAGCAGCTCATCGAAACGCTGCGCGATGCCCATCACCAGTTACTGGCAGCGACCGCGACGATCCCCGGCGCCGCCTTTCACACAACTCCACAAGAGGGGGAATGGTCTGCGGCTGATGTCCTGGCGCATGTTCGTACCATCGCAGCCATCGACGAACGGTCGATCTGCGGCGTTATTGAGCATGGTGAGCAGCCAGCCAATGTGGATGATGCGCTTGAACAGGCCCCAACCAATGCCACACGCGAGCAATTGCTGGCAGATATCGAAGTACTGCGTGAACGCTTGATGGCTGTCGTGTCTCAGGCAGACCCCCAGGCTCACCTCGACATCGTCTGGGGACACAATGAGTTCGGCAACATGAACTGGCGCGAGTGGCTGCTTTTCGCGCGTGTCCATACGCTCGATCACGCTCGCCAGCTCCAAGCCATCTCAGCGGCATTGGCGCCATCGCAAACATCATAGAGGAGACAGGGCCGATGAAGCTGGCAATACACTTTGGGGTCTCTACCTATACCTCCTCTAACGAAGACTGGCAGTCGGCGCTCGCCTATGTCATCGAAGCTGAGCGTTTAGGGGTAGACTCTGCCTGGACCGCGGAAACGTGGGGCTATGATGGGGCCACGCCTTTAGCCTATCTTGCAGCGCAGACCACCAGGATACGGCTTGGGGCGGGCATTTTGCAGGTTGGCACTCGTACTCCTGCCCTGACGGCGATGACGGCCATGGCCCTGGCATCCCTCTCCGGAGATCGCTTTATCCTTGGGTTGGGTGTCAGTGGACCACAGGTGATCGAAGGGTGGCATGGTGTGCCCTTTGCCCGGCCGCTCCAGCGCCTGCGGGAGACGGTTGAGATTGTACGCAGGGTAACACGTGGTGAGCGCCTGGTGTATCACGGGGAAATATACACCGTGCCCCTGCCTGGAGGTGAGGGCAAAGCCCTGATCTCCAGTGTCCCGCCGCGACCACACCTGCCTGTTTACCTGGCAACCCTCGGCCCCAAAAGCCTGGAACTCACCGGCGCGCTGGCCGACGGTTGGCTCGGCACCTCCTTCATCCCTGAGCATGCCTCCCTATTTTTCGATCCCATCGCTGCCGGGGCGACACAAGCAGGTCGCACCCTCGCCGACCTCAATCTGCAGGTCGCTGCCGGAGTGGTAGCGTTCTCTGACGATGTCGAGCGCCTGATCGCCCCGCGTAAGCCAGGTCTCGCCTTCACGCTCGGGGCCATGGGATCGCGGCAGCATAATTTTTACAACGAGGTGTTTCAACGCAGCGGCTATGCTGATGTGGCCCTTGAGGTGCAAGACCTCTGGTTCAAGAAGCAGCGCGAGGCGGCTGTGGCGCGTATCCCCGATGAACTGGTCCTCAAGACCAACCTCATCGGCACCGAAGAGATGGTACGTGAGCGCCTGCGCAAGTACCGGCATGCAGGAGTGAACACCTTGCAGATACTTCCCGACGGGGAAACGCTCGATGAGCGGCTGGCAACACTGGCGCGCTTGGTCGAGCTGGTGAAAGAGATCAACGCTGAGTCTTGAGGTGGTTCAGTAATTCGGCTCACATTTGCTCATTGAGAGCGGCATGTGATTGCTCGAACTGCTTCAGCCGTGAGCCTAGCTTCAGCAGCAGCTCGCCAAGCGAGCCCGCGACGCGCCTGCTCAGAGGATGCCGGGGGAGATTTGCCAGCAATCGGCTCTCTGCGATCTCGCGCTGAAGGTCCTGGTAATGTGATTCACGCGCTTTCTCATAGAGATACATGTTGGGACCCATTTGATTGCCTCCTCTATACAAGCTGTGATAGCTCAAAGTTTCTGAACACCGCTGGAGGATGATAAAGACCACACAGGCAAGGATGCCGGGGGCTTAGGGCACGTAACTACCCAGAGAAGAACTCCATCAACACCGGCGCCAGAACGTCCAGGTCTACATCGTGCGTCTGACCTTCCAGGGTGCGGACCTGCGCATTCGGGATCGCTTTGCCGAGTGCCTGGGCTGTGTCATACATGAACGCGTAACTTGCTCCGCCATTCATGACGAGTGTAGGTGCGGTTACAAGGGCAGCCCGTCCGGTGGGTACTGAGGCATCTTCGCCCAGGATGGCGGCATGGTCATAAGCAAGCGTCGGCGCTATAGCCTCAAGCATTGGCCATGCTGGTGAATGACGCATGGCTTCGATCTGGTCGGCTGGCGTCCCAACCAGCCCCATAAACAGCGCCACGGCATCGCCTCGGCGATCTGCTGCCAAAGCTTCAGTCAGTTGTTTGATGTATTGCTTCCATGCCCGTTGGGCCACAGCATCATCATTGTAAGGAACCTCGTACATGGCAAGCTTCTTGACTTTATTGCCGAGCCTTAAGGCCGCTTCCAGGGCAAGGGCAGCTCCGGAGGAATGGCCATACAGGTATGCCGGCGAGCCGGCATCGTCGATGAGCGCCTCGATATCCTCAATCTCACGCGCGACGGCATAGGGCCTGGTATCGCCACTATCGCCGCGGCCACGCCGGTCATAGTTATAGACCGTAAAGCTACGCGCAAGGAGTTTGGCAAGCTCCGGTCCGGACCAGAAGGACCGTGAACACATGGCCCCCGCTACCAGGATGACTGCCGGCCCGTGGCCTATTTTGTCATAGGCGATCCTGGTTCCGTCTTTTGAAGTCACTGTAGATGTTATGGTTTCCATATAATCTCCTGTTTATTTACCCGCTGTCAGGCCTCGTCTACCCCTTTCACTATTCCTCTAGCTTAACACGCTCACACCGGAAAAACTTCTTCTAACTTGCTCTTTTTGACTGGCAGCCAGAAAAACCCGCCTCGATGGAAGTATAGGACAGGCACCGCTGCCAAACCGTTGCTTCGAGCCGTTCCTCCACCCCAAAGGATGCAGAGCCATGTGGCCTCCCCATTTGCACAGAGGATCATATCTACTTTAAGATAAAGACATGACTTCACATCTGTTTGCGCATGAACACAGAGAGGTGTACACATGCAAGAGATCGAACTGTCAGCAGGAATGATCGAGTACGAGGATACAGGCGGCAGCGGCCCCATCGTCGTCCTGCTGCACGGCTTAGCCATGGACGGCTCGGTGTGGCGTCACGTCGTGCGCGAGTTGCGCACCGATCACCGCTGTGTGATCTCGACGATGCCCCTGGGCAGCCACCGGCAGCCGATGCGAGCGGACGCAGATCTCTCGCCACATGGCATCGCCAGGCTTCAGGCCGAGTTTCTGGAAGCCCTGGACCTGCACGACGTGACCCTGGTGGGCAACGACACGGGCCATTTTCAGTTCACCGCTGGCTTGTATCCTGAGCGCATCGCGCGACTGGTGCTCACGCCCTGCGAAGCCTTTGAGAACTTCCCACCCGGTCTGCCCGGACGGACCGCAGAGATCGGCATCAAAATGCCAGGTGGCGCCTTCCTGCTGGCACAAGCCCTGCGCGTGCACGCCCTGCGCCGCCTGCCGTTCACCTTTGGGTGGATGGCGAAGCGACCGGTTCCCAACGAGATTGTCGACGCCTGGTTGCGTCCAGCGCAGACCCAGCGGGGGGTGCGCCGCGATCTCAGCAAGTATGTGCACACCCTCGCCAGGGGGGACATGCTCGCTGCGGCTGAGTGTCTCCGCCGCTTTGACCGACCGGCACTCGTGATCTGGGCGAAGGAGGACCGCGTGATGCCCCCCGAGCACGGTCGGCGGTTTGCCGAGCTGCTCCCACACGGGCGCTTGATCGAGATCGCCGACAGCTACACGCTCATCCCTGAAGACCAACCCGGCGCACTGGCTCGTGCCATCCGCCAGTTCATCCGAGACACACCATGAGCATTTCCTGCGCCACAAGTACTACAGAGAAATAAATGCTCGGCTTCGTGTCGGAGCCTGTGTTACGCTTCAGAAAAGTCCATCAAAATCAGATTGCATGAAGGCACATGAAAGTATGGAAAAAGCCACACGCATTACAATCCGAACGGTTCAAATACAAGATATTTCTTTCCTTTGGGATATGCTGTATGAAGCAGCAGCAGTTGCTGAAGGCATGCGTGCTTTAGGCAGGGAGAAAGCCCTCTCGCTTCCTGTGAATAGGAAATACGTTGAAGGATGGGGACGCCCTGGAGATGCTGGAGTCATTGCTGTAGACCAAACGGAACGACCTCTCGGCGCTGCCTGGTATCGTCTCCATCCCAATGAAGCCCCCGGTTACGGATTTCTCTCACCAACGATCCCAGAGCTTACCATTGGAGTATGCGTTGATGCCCGTGGTCAAGGAATCGGGAGCGCACTGCTTCAAGCACTCGTAGCGTTGGCTCAAAGCCAGGGATACGCCGCACTCAGCCTCTCTGTAGACCGCAACAACCCTGCACTGCATTTGTATGAACGTTTAGGCTTTCGTGATGCAGGGGTCTCGGACTCGGAAGACTCATCAGTAACCATGAGCAAGCATCTGAATGAACAGGAAAGAAGTTGACTAAGAGTCCCGCTTTCCTGCCACAATAGCGTAACCGGGAGCGCTCACGATATACACCCAGTGCTTATGTGCCATGGGGCATGCTGGTTGGGACAGGACCGTCGTTGCTAGCGGGGTCCAGTCGGCATGACTTCCATCCCCATACTGGTCACAGGTGATCGATTCCCTGTAGAGCAAATGTGTACGCGCGGCTGGTGGCGCCTGGATCATGACCTGCGTACCCTGAGCATGAAGCGAGAGCATCCGATTTGACGGCGCCTGTGCATCAACGTGGATACGCAAGGACGGCCAGTGGCCATCGAGCGGGCTTGCCAGGTGGGGATCTCTCATTGGTCCCATCGTTATCGTTACTTCTCCGCTCTTTGTCACCGGCAGGTAGTAATGAATGGTGAGCGTCTGACCAGGCGCCAACCATGTTATGTAGAGTGGCTGGAGGCATGCAACAGCGAGCCTGGGGAGGGTGTAAGTAGGAGCACCTCCTCCAGTGATCTGAGCATTCAGGGCAGAGGAAAAACAGACGCTGTCCGCTTTGTTTCTCCCCAATAGCTCAACGGTCATACGTGTATGATTGGTCAGTGAGACATCGACGGACAACAATTCACTGAGAAAGTAGGGGCCTGTGGTCACAAGATGGAGCGATGCCTCCATGCCGTTGGCTTGCGTGCGGGCAGTCGGCCCTGTCGCATCAGTCGGAAGCCTGGCGGCATTCTGGTGCAGGGAGGACCTGAAAAGGAGGAGCGATGCGCCAACCAGCATGCCGACCACCAGGACAGCCGCCAGACCATTCACAAACCGCAGCATACGTCCTCTTTGAGAGAATGTTCTCGCTCCGGGCCTGGACCTGGTCTGGCCTGGCTGCTGGACAGGCATTGCTTCAGGGCGAGAGGCGAGGTCATCTGCCTGCGTCAAGCGTTCTCGTACCCGGGCAATGATCTGGGATTGCTCAGGGGATGAAATGGCAGCAGGTTCGCGCAGGCCGTGCCGCAGAAGGGGAATCAGTTGCTTGTATCGTTCTTCTCTCTCCTCAGGGATCATATCATCAAACATGGCTATTCTCCTCTTTCTCTCTGCTCGTACAGCTGGCGTAACCGCTGCAGTGTGCGAGAGAGCAGTTTGCGCACCGTTCCCTCTGGTTTCTCGAACATCTCAGCAATCTGGGTCAGGCGAAGGTCACGACCGTAGCGCAGCCGGATCAACTCCTGTTGGATAGGAGAGAGTTGTCCAAAGGCTTGAGAGAGGCGCTCGTAGGTCTCCCGCCGTTCGGCATGCTGTTCCAGTGTCAATCCCTCATCCTCTGTTTCTCTGGCCTGTTCTAATGGCAACATAGTCAAACGCGCTGTATGCCGGTAGCGATCAACCGCCTTGTTCCGGGCGACACGTCGCAGCCAGGCCAGTTGTCGCCCGGCGGGCAGCTCTGAGAGCATCTCGTTTTTGCAAGCGGCCATGAACACCTCCAACAGCAGGTCTTCGGCATCCTGCCGGTTTGAGACCAGCTGGCACAGATACGCCAGGATGGTCGCAGCAAAACGGTCATAGAGTGTGCTCTCCACACCGTTTTGTACTTCATCTCTATTGAGATGGTGCATGCATGCTCCTTTGAGTGAGGTTGCAGAGCCAACCTCGTGAGATCTCATCATAGAATAGGTCGTATGAACATGGAAAACGTGGCATGAGGAAAACCAGAGGTATGTTTCTCACACGCACAAAAGAAGGCAAGAGCTTTCCTTCGCCTTCTTTCTCACAGAATGCCATCGTTGAGGGAGGGGATGAATGCTCTTGTTTCGTTCTCTCTGCTCATATCAATGAGGTTAAAAAGTGCGACCGGAGTGTGTCAGCACCCCACGAGTGCTCAATCCATTTTTTACGCCGGGACGCGTCGTTTCCTCTCCACCAGCGTCTGCATATATTCCTGCCCCCAATCGCGCATCTGGAGCAGGATAGGTTGCAAGCTTTCGCCGAAGTCAGTGAACGAATATTCGACTTTGGGGGGCACTTCGCGGTAGACGTGGCGATAAATGATGCCGTCTTCCTCCAATTCGCGCAATTGCAGCGTGAGCATGCGTTGGGTAACGCCGGGCAGCAGGCGCTGCAGTTCGCCGAAGCGTTTTTTGCCCGCGAGGAGATGGAATAAGATCACACTTTTCCATTTGCCGCCGATAATGTCCACGGTGGCTTCGATGGGGCAGCTGTAGCCGATTTCTAAACGTTCCTGGCCGAGTTTTTTCATAGGAGCCATCCTTTAGTATCTTTTTTGATACTATATCACAAAAATGTGTGTACTTGTAAAGATGTAAGCCAGCAGGTACACTTATCACCGTAAGATCGTTCGTGATCTCGAACAGTGTTCCCTTCTAGAACAAGGAGATAGATACAAGTATGGCTCCAATGAAAGCTGTGCAGATGCATGCGTTTGGTGATATTGATGTGCTGAAATACGAAGACGTCGAGCGACCGGAGCCGCGAGCTGGCGAAGTGCTGGTGCGTGTGCATGCTGCCGGCATTAACCCGGTGGACCGGGTATCGCGCGCCTTCCCGCTGCCCATCACCACAGGAGCGAAGGACCTCCCCTATATCCTGGGCTGGGATATCTCCGGCGAGGTCGTTGCTCTGGGTGAAAGTGTCACACAATTCGCCGTTGGGGATAAAGTCTATGGCATGCCGCGCTTTCCCGGGGAGGCCAAAGCCTACAGTGAGTATGTCACCGCGCCCGTCTCAGATCTAGCGCTCAAGCCAGAGCGCCTGACCCATCAGGAAGCTGCCGGCGTCCCACTGGCCGCGCTTACTGCCTGGCAGGCGCTGTTCGAGGTCGCCCACCTGCAAGCAGGGCAGACCATTTTCATTCCCGGTGGAGCTGGCGGCGTCGGCCATTTCGCCATCCAGCTCGCCAAATGGAAGGGTGCGCAGGTCCTGACCACCACCTCGACACGCAATGTGGAGTTTGTGCGCCACCTGGGAGCTGATGTCGTCATCGATTACACGAAGCAGGCTTTTGAAGACGTGGTGAAGGATGTCGATGTCGTGCTGGATACA
>WNFC01011067.1_pt1 | contig 10031 bp, 5 predicted proteins | sample 5400541 | NCBI WGS metagenome assembly WNFC01 (sample SAMN13153342, study PRJNA577476) | soil metagenome | isolation source: 120 cm saprolite under Douglas fir tree site 2 hole 2 replicate 1 | place: USA:California | collected 2015-04-18 | reverse complement strand
ACCAGGTGAAAGGTCGTCTTACCAAGATCGATACCAACGGAACGAATCTGCATGTCGATGATCCTCCTTGAACCTGCCTACAAGATCCTCCACACTACGGTGAAGTTCAAGCGGCGGACCATCTCAGTAACCCCGTTTTCCCGGCGCGCAGTTTAGACTTTGATCGTGGATCGCAGCGGCACAGGACCGACCTTTAACGAAATCGCCGATTTCGTTCGCGAGTGGGCCTTTATTCCGGCAAAGCAGCAGATAACTCCTGACACCCAGTTTGAACGCGACTTGGGCATAACCGGTGATGATGGGTCAGACCTACTGGAGGCAGTCCAAAAGCGATTCAAGGTGAATCTCGCACCTGATGAAGGCGGCTATCGTACGATCTTCAATCTTCGTCCGAACGAGTACTTGTTCAACTCGGAGGGATTCTCCATCGGGTCAGGAGGCACGGACATGATTACCCTGTTCACTAACACGAATCCTTCGGTTCGAGCTTTCACCGTCGGCGAACTCTGCGAAGCAGTACGGAAAGCTCCGTCAACCGGCTAGCTCCTGCAAAGTCGCCTTTTCGGCAAGTTCGGAGTTCCGGCTAAGCGATATGACTCGTGAGTGATGTCCTACCCTATAGAACGTCACTCAAGGGCGGCTCACAACGACCGTGGCTCCCAGGGGAACATCGACGATTATCCAACTGACCGGCGTACCTACAACGTTGGAAGTAGTCTTGGCACGGACTGGTCGACCGTTCACCTTCAAGGAAGAAACCTTACCCGAGAATGTCGCCTGCCAAAACAGAGGTGGTCCAGAGCGGTTTGTCAGTGAACTCTCTTGATCACCTGTATGCTCCACATCCACCAGATTTTGGCGTATACGGATCCCCTTCATAATCGCAATATCGGATCTCTCCGCAAGCCGAGAAATCGAATGAATCAGGGGGCGTCCCGAAGGGGGATCGTAAATCGTGTCTACGCCCATCATTCCCGACACCAGCGCGCTGATCACTGCAAAGGAGACCTCAGGGTATTCACGCCTGTCTTTGTCCGGGCTGCTAAGATTCATGATGCGTTCGTACGCAGCGGCCTTCTCGCCATAGTGATAGAAGGTCTGCGGTAGATAGCTCTCCTCTTCAATACCAATATTCTTCAAGTACTCAGGTGATTCGATGTGGGTGAGCGCGCCACGAATGTGGATTGGGTTCCTGGTTGCGCCGAAGTATAAGACCATCGCATCGCCCGAACCTTGCGTTCTGCCACCCTGAGAGAAGAATCCCATAAAGTGATGCTCTTCCTCAGACCAAGCTTCGTGTTCGATCAGATGCGCGATCTCATCCGCCGTGTGCCCATAATATACGGCCAGGTTTACCTTATGTCGGGTCAAAGCGACTAGCCGAAGAGATTCAAAGGCGCGGTATTCCGCCGCAAGCAAATCTGTGCCGACGTTGAAGTCTTCCCTGCCCTCGGTGTAGCTCGGAATGCCACGCGCTCGAACGAACTTTCCTTCCCGCAAGCGCTGATGCATAATGCGGGATCTCTTCAGGACGCGATCTGGCTGAAGATCCCACGCCTTCAGGTATGCAGCAGCAGTATTCTCATAAAAGCTCCGGAATCGAGGGTCATTGAGATATATGTCGTTACCAGTCCACCTCCACATGCGGACCACAGCATCCAAAACATCGAAGTTCGCCGGAAGGTTGTACCAGAAGTCATCGTCGCTAACGTAGTCCGCGGCTGAGGGATGGCCGAGTCGATCGATCTCCCAGTATCCTGCCCAATCGCGGGTAGGTGAAACAGCGGCAGCAAATCGCTCCAGCATGTTGAGATTAGCCGGATACAGGCCTAGCGCCGCTGCACCTGTGGTCTGGTGTGAGACGTCGCGCATGCAAAACGAATTACGTCCTGGAAGTGCAGCTTCATACCATGGCCCTACAGGATCGGAACCGTCATGAACATAAGCCAGCGCCTGCGACTTTGCCCACTGGAATACCTGAACCAGCTTCGCGTCTGAAGACTCAAATTGCAACTCGGATACCGGAGCAGCCGGAGAGTTCTGTGCGGTCCCCCCCACAGGAGCCAAAAGCACTCCAATCAGACACAACTTACAACTTCCCGTCACGTTTCCTCCTTGAATATGTGACCCACGGTTCCGGACAAGGGACCGGTTGAGCATTAGGGGCGAATTTGACGTGAGTTCCGGTTCAGGCGGTCATCTTGCCGAAGTTGCCAATGCCGTACGTGTGTCATCTTCAGTGATACACCCATCTAACGTATGCTTCAGCCAATAGCAACCACCAACCCAGGTGCGGAGAGATCTCCCGGTGTCGCGGTATGAAGGCCTATCCGGCGGATCACTTTGCCGGGTATGTACAGACTCCTACCCCGAACCTGCACCATACTCGATATATCGATAGGCTCATCACCTGCCAGATCCTGCGCAAGAACTCGTCTATCGTGTAAGGGGTTATCGAAAACCAGAGTAAGGCTTTCGAAATCGCCAAATAGGCCATAAGGTCCAGGCGCGTCGGCCACAGATAGAGTCACATCACACGCGGGCATGTACCAGCCGTTGCCGACCTTAGTCCGCTCCTGTGCTCCGATTGCGACGGCGCCATTTGGAAACCTTGTTGCGAAGACAAACGGTTTATCGCCCTTCGCCTTGACCTCGGGCAAGCTGATGTTGCGAGCGAGACAAGCTGGGGCTCCTTGCTGCACTCTCGCCCCTACGATTTCGTTCTGCCAGGTTTGACCTCTCTCAAAGATCCAACTGTCCGTCAAAATTTCGTCGCTGAGCTTTACTGATCCCAATCCTGGAGAGAACGGTGGTGCAATCCGTTGCCAACGAAGCGCCCGCACAACTTCATCCATTCTTTTTTTGGCTTGTCTGGGCCCATTGAAAAATAGATCTGTATCTTTTCCAGGCCTCATTCCTTTCAGTGGGTGGCGCAGAATTCCCATAGTGCACCCCATAGCCGCAGCCACGTAAACTTCATCTTCCACATTCAACAGGCCGTGCACTTCAGAATGCCCTTCAGCCCCCTTCAGCATTTCAGAAACCCGATCGAGCGTTGTCGGCAAAGACAGGATCGAGGTCACATCATAGGTTCTATAGACATCTGTATGCTGCAGGATTTCCATTCGGTTGGAACCCCACCGTTGCGCACCGAATCGCCCATCTTTTCTCCAATCTCCATTCACGGGCCATTCGCCGTGGACATGCTCTAACGTAAGGGGGATATGCGTTTGATCGCGGAGCCGCACCAGGTTGAATTTCGGATCACCGATATCGACCTTCCAATACTTGATCCCGGCAGATTGACTCAGACTCTCGAGGCGATGATCCGCATCTCCCCCTGGGGTATTTCGGCACCAGAGCGCCGTTCCACGCCATCCTGCGCCCCGGATCGCATGATTCAGCTTCGTGAGCCGGTCAGCAGAAGATCCAGTAAAGGAGGGAAACTTTTTTGGGTCTAGCTCGAAAGTTGCGGTACCTCCAATTTGCCATCCGTCATCGAGGAGGAAGAGCACATCCTCACGAATCTTGGGAAAGAAGTCTTGTGCCCATCCTCTTCTTCCGAAGAGTATCTTCTCTGTCATGGCATCGTGAGCCAGCTTGCTTCCCGAATCACCCTCCAACACTTTAGGGTCGAGCTCCGAAAGATCATGGCCATACATATAGTTCTGTGCGGCCCAGGTGCACCAGTAGTTCGGCGTGTCGGATGGACTTTCAGGGATCAGGTCGTTCGCCGTCTTTTTGGAAAGGCGGCTGCCTTTAGCGAACCGCTCTGCGTGTGACGTGACAGCGGTGGCCATAAGTGCTCCAACAAACCGTCTCCGGTCGACCATTGTTCGCTTCCTTTCCAGATCTTTTGCCGGGCTTCGTAATCTGCACATCTCGACGTAACCGCCGAAATTCGTTGTAGCAAACTTCCGGCGCCACCCAAGAGTTGAGTGGCACCGGTGGCCTAATACATCGTGACGTTAGAAGGTTACGTGGACACCAAGCTGAATCTGCCTCGGAACTCCATTCGTTCCGCCAATTTGGCCGAAGTTTGAGTCGGCAAGATTCGTATCCGGCTTGGAATAGTGGGGAGTGTTAGAGAGATTGAAGGCATCAACCTGGAGGATGAGTCTCATTTTCTCTCGAATGTTTTGAGACTTGGACAAGGATAGATCCGCGTTGAAATAACCCGGCCCGCGCGCTTTGCCCGATCCGGAATTGCCTAGTTGAAGGGGACCGGGAGTGGTGAAGCAACTAGTGTCAAACCATTTAGATACAGATCCTATCGTTTTCACCGTAGGGCAAGTTACATTTGCTCTATTAGTGACACCGCTGCCCAGATTGTCGAAGGCGGCCTTGATCGTGAGGGGCATTCCGGACTGTAGGATTGTGATCGTGCTGAGCTGCCAGCCGCCGACCAACAGTTCAGTGGGACGGGAGGCGTCGGAAAGCCACCGCTGCCCTTTACCGAACGGTAGCTGGTAGACAAGGCTCGCGATAAAGCTCTGCGGGACGTCCGGCGCCTGGCTCGTGCCTACTCCACGATTCACTCTGTCATCTCCAAGCGGCCACCAGAGATTCATGTCATCAATCTCTTTCGACCATATATAAGCGATCCTGCCTTGTAAACCATGCGACATTCTGGTCTTGAGTTGCACCTGAAGGGCGTTGTAGATGGAGGAACCGTCGGCTCCTGCATATCCAATATTCGTCGCATATTGCTGTCCCGATGCATTGAAGTATTGGTATGGGAGGCGCGAATTGAAAGAAGTCGTTCCTGGTGGAGGTGTATTGATATTCCGTCTCCGAAACAGGTGTGTGCCTTTCGTTCCGACGTAAGTAATACTCAGCGCGGTCGATGGAGTAAGCTCCTGCTGAACTCCAACATTCCAGGCGTCTGCCATGTCGGGCTGCATTCGCTGCGACATGAGTTCTACGCCGACTCCTACTGGCGACTGCACCGGTGCCGTGATAGGCGTCGGTATATATACCGGAAGGCCGCTGACGCTAAGTGGAGTGAGGGAAATGTTGCTTAACTGTGCCTGGGCGTTGAAGACTTCGAAGAATGGAAAGTTCCTTTCCAGGAATCCACCTATCGCGCCAAAATTACCCGGGAAGTAGGTAATTCCAAAGGCGCCTGTGACGGCAGTCTTTCCGCTATTAGGGGAATAGGCGAATCCAACCCGCGGAGAATAGCCCGCGTAGTAGGTATTCACGTTCGGTCCGCGATTGCCCGAACTGGCAAAGTCCAGAACACCCTTCGTAAGGTCGAAATTGGATTGATGGTTGTCTTTATCGATCGCCGGCGTGATCAGGTCCCAACGCAGCGCCAGGTTCAACGTCAGATTTCTAGTCAGTTTGTATTGGTCTTGACCGTAAACGCTCAAGAGCGTTGCACGAGTGGCCGGGTCGGTAGCGACGAAGCCTCGATCTTCCACGGATGGGAGACCGAGCAGAAAACTCGCGAACTGATTCCCGCCTGTCGAGCCCGTGCAGGTCGGCTGCATCGTGCAACTGCTTGTATAGTCCGAGACATAGGTGAAGTCGCCATTCTTGTTGGCATCCGAATTCGTCAAGGAGGCTTGCAAACGCCTGTAGTCTTCGCCAATGGTGAAAGTATGGTGGCCATAGACTTTGATGAAATTGTCCGTAATCTGATAGGAATTGCTGATTCGATGCGAGTTCGTCCACCCCTGCGAGCCAGTGTGGGCTATGTTGCCTATGCTGAAGTTTCCGATCCCTGTTGCACCAAATGCAGCATCGTTGCCATTGGGAATTCCAAGTACGGTATTTTCATTGGTCCCTAAGTCATTTCCAAAATCCTGCGTGTAAAACCGATTGAACCCGATCCGCAGTTCGTTCGTCGCTGTGGGGGAAAACGTATGGTTGTACCCGATTGCCGCGTTGTGGTTTCTGGATTGTGCATTGACGTCATTAATCTGGATGAATCGGGTACCTGGTGAAGGAGCGGAGAGGTCACGTCGCTGAAAGGACTCCCGCGCGAACAACCGGTCACCATTCCCGAACTGGTAATCGACCTTCACGTCGAATTGATGATTATCGTCGGGCTCGGTTGTATTCGCGTTGAAGTTGTTACTGGTGCTCGTCTGATTGCTTGCTGTCGGCCATATCGTTGCGCCTGAGACAATCTTTGCCGAAACCGGATCAAAGCGCGAAGCAGGAATCTGCCAGGCTGCACCTTGAGGGGTAGTGACCGTTGGGAATGGATTCCGCGTCAAAGGATCATAGATCGGATTTGGAAATTGGCTTTTTAGAAAGGTTCCTTGCTTCATCAGGTCGGTTGGAACGGTGAGAATATAGCTTATGCCGTTCTGCAGGAGCAGCGCCTGATAGTCCACAAAGAAGAAGGCTTTGTTCCTGAAAATCGGACCGCCCAAAGACCCGCCAAATTGATTTCCCTGGTAAGGGGCTTTTTTGGTGGCTCTCCATTGAAAAGCGTTTAGAGCGTCACTGCGGTAGAACTCGTAGGCAGAGCCGTGAAATCGGTTGGTTCCAGACTTGACGAAGGCATTAACCTGGGCACCACCATAAGTGCCCACCGTAGCTTCAGCGTTGTTCGTTGATACTCTCACTTCTTGAAGAGCGTCCAGGGCAGGAGTCACTGTCTGGAAAGCGTTCAACAGTTCCATGTTGTTTACGCCGTCTAACGTATAGGTAGTACCTCCCCAGGGCATGCCGTTCACACTAGCAGTGATTGGTCCGGCTGCTCCTGCACCCGCTGCAGCCTCCGGAGCGCTTCCAAATCCAGTCGCGACAGAGCCTGGGACAGTTTGGACCAGTTGCGAATAAATTCGTCCATTGAGTGGCAGATTAGAGATATCTCCCTGAGTGATCACCTCGCCAAGTGAAGAGCTAGTGCTGTCAACAAGAGAATTTGCAGCTTCGACTTCAATTGATTCGGTAGCAGAACCCACGGCGAGTGTGAAGTCGACTCGCGTGCCAACATCAACTGTGACCACATTTCCGTTAGAGACAGCAGCACGAAATCCAGGAGCTTCGAGTCTGACTTGATAGTTTCCGGGGGGCAAATTGTCGACTCGATAGTCGCCACTACTTCCGGTCGTGATTTTTGTGGTGAACCCGGTATCCTGATTCGTGACCGTGACGACTGCATTGGAGACGACCGCTTCGCTGCTGTCCTTAACCGTCCCGAGTATATGTCCGCTTACGCCTTGGCAAAAGGCCACCGGTACGACCATTAGCAAGCAAATTAAGATCAGCCGTTTGCTTGAGGAAGTTCTTGGCCACATATATTTGGTGGTCCATTTATAGTTAGAAAGTTCAGATTGCATATAGCCTCCTTCGGGTTTCTTCTTCCCTTTGACTTCAACTCTGCACACGTCGTCGAACATTTCCAGCCGGACCTTTCAGGGCCCGTGTTGCCCCGGGGAGAGAGCGAAGCACCTTGCGTAGCGGCCCCACGATTTGTGGATTCCGAGACGAGAGTTGCATCCTGGAGAGACGGGTCCTGACTAACGCTGGAAACGGTAGCGAGACAAGGCAACGGCTGTCTAGTTACGGAGGGGATACGGAGATCTGAAACGTCGCTGTTGCACGGGTTTTCGAGGATGTTTCAACAACGTTACACAGCGTGTTACGCAAGGTTCTGGTGCAACTGAAAGCGTTCAGTGTCGGGACGCCTTGCACGGCTGCAAAGCCTCTCGGAGAAAGGGTCCTCTTGGGAGGCCAGCACAAGACATACAATGGGAGTTGAGCACAACTTTCCACTGTCACCTTGACAGAGAGGCGAACTAGCCAGTCCTGGAACTTTCCACTAAGGAGTTGACGTTTTAGGGGTGGTGCCGCCAGCCCCGCTCGAGTTCTGGGAGTGGAACCTGTGCACCGCAATTAGATCAGCTTCCAATACCTGGTAGCCTTTCTCAAGACGAACGCGTACCAGGGCTTGAAATACAGGTGTCCCACCCTTTGCGCCCGATTCGCCGAAGGCAGCTAAAGCCCTGGAGAGTTCCTCAACTCCCGGCCTTGAAGTTGCGAACATGGTGGCGCCTTCAGTTCCTTTCGTGTCCAGGCCACCCAGTACCGCGATGTATCGGCCCGGAACAACGCTCGGCTGTATGGATATGAGACTGTAATCCGTGTTCAAGACCTGGCTTGTTGGGTCGCGCTCCGTGCGGTAGGTCGAATTCTCATCTGCTCGGGGATGAGCATTCAAGATTTGAGCTCTCCATTGTTCACGTCGAGAATCGGGGTTCTCGAATGTGAAATCTCCCGTAGAAAGGAGTTGAGCGACTGCAACATTCTGGAATGGCGAACCGAGCAAAATCACGTTATGTTGCTTGAGATCATCAGGAGTGATGTCGCGGCTGGGTTTGATAGTAGCCTTCACACCCATCTGTCCAAAAAGGCCCGTCAACATTGCGATACCTTGGAGCTCGCCAGTACCTGTGTATCCATTCTCGTAGTAGAGTTGGCCTGCTTGGGCAACAAGTGAAGGGTTTGAGGCGAATTGCCGCGCCAGGTGTGGATCGACGCGAGCACCTCGGCTATCGCTAGCCCCCTGGCGGAACCGGAATAGATCGTTGGCATCGTCCAGAAGGAAAACCGCATCCGGATACGCGATAACGGGAGCGGGATCATTGCCGAGGAATCTAGCCCAAAATACTTTCACCGGATCCGCTGACTTGCCGAAAGTTAATTCCGGATTAGAGGAAGCGGTCTCTCCTGCAGTGCCATTTCGCGTCTGCTTGTTTCCTGTCCAGAAGCCTATGGTAAAGACGGCAACGGCAGCTGCGGCAACGGCGGCTGCAGTTGCCGCACGACTGGAGGAAAGCCAACCGAAACTGCGCCTTTCCTTAGGCGTCTCCTTATCTCCACTCTCAACCTTTTGTCCAAGCAATTGAGTCGCGACGAAGAAAGTTGTGCCCAGTTGGGGCGTAGTGCTGTTGAGACCTGCAACCGGAACTGTGGCGCTTTCAAAACTCGGGAGATAGTGCCCCTTGGGAATCTCAATCAATATGGGGTCGTGGCTACCCTCAGTATCGTAATACTCTTTCAGTTTCTGCCTTAGTCTATGGGTCTGAACCCGAACGATAGGATCAGTCTTTGGATCAAAATCCTGCTTCCGGCCAAAGGCCTCTACGCCGATTGTGTATTCTTTGAGGCCCTCTGTAGTCCCCGCAATAGCCTTATCGGCCACGAATTGAAACAGTTGCTGTAACGTCAAGGTATTTCGAAAGGTAGAGGAGTGAATAATCCGGTGGACCTGCTGTTGACATTGCTCGGCAGAAGGTGAGTCATGATGCGTGACCGCTGAAGCATCCGCGTATGCCAATTCAGCTCCCCTTGATCTCAGAACGTGAGCACGAGTTTAGCAGTTCGAAGATGCAGAACACAATCAACCCGGTTCCCCCGATTCCATCCGTGACTTTTTACAGCTCTTGCCGACTAACATTATTAATTACAACAACTTACAAGGAATTAGCTTGGCGGCGCACAATTTCTCGCGCTTACCGTCGGCGCGTTCTACAGTGACCGCCTTCAGGCGTCTGTCACCATGGCCGTCCACTACCCAAGTCCCGAGTCGCACGTCGATGTTGGAAACCGCGCCGATCTGGCGAATCAGGTAGTCGGACTTGCCTCGCAGCCAGGGACTGGCCGCGCACGACCATCGTGACACGTGAAGCGAACCCCGCCAGACAGTACGGATCCGCGCAGCGGACTGCGGAGGAGAAGCGCCGGATCATCGAGGCGACGCTGGTACTGAAAAGTCGGGTTACCGGCAGGTGCGGCCCCCGGACGAGCGAAGTTGCCGAAATGTATGGTCCGCCGTCTGACTGCAAGGGAAAAGTTGGTGGATGAAGAAAGTCTGCGTCAATGTATCCGGCCTGTTGTGTGGAGATGTCTCTCCTGGCCATGATGAGAAACGCCGCGTACCTGTCCTTCGAAACCCCTCGGCCGTGTAAGGGCCATTTGAGCAAACAGGCTTCAGGTGCGCCGTTTTGACTGTTCTTTCATCCTTACTTGTCCGGTGCAGACCTCGGTGGGAGAACTTGATGTTGATC
>WNFC01030485.1_pt1 | contig 10032 bp, 7 predicted proteins | sample 5400541 | NCBI WGS metagenome assembly WNFC01 (sample SAMN13153342, study PRJNA577476) | soil metagenome | isolation source: 120 cm saprolite under Douglas fir tree site 2 hole 2 replicate 1 | place: USA:California | collected 2015-04-18 | reverse complement strand
ACTCGTGAGCCGCTGAGCGCCAGTTGGGCATTCGCCGGGTGCGGGCAGGTACGGCTCGACGCCATGCCCTGGCACCGCGTGCAGTAGAAGGTGTGCTCGAACCGGAGGATCTCGATGCCAAGTTCCTCCGGCCGGTAGTCGTCGAAGATGCGATGGGCGGCGTAGGTGTCGTAGTAGTGGCCGACGCCCGCGTGGTCGCGGCCCACGATGAAGTGGGTGCAGCCGTAGTTGCGCCGGATGATGGCGTGAAAGACCGCTTCCCTCGGGCCGGCGTAGCGCATCCACGCGGGGTTGGTGGCCAGCAGGACGCGGTCGGCCGGGAAGTATTCCTCGATGAGCGCCTCATAGCAGCGGAGGCGGACCTCGGCCGGGATGTCATCCGCCTTCGTCTCCCCCACCAGGGGGTGCAGCAGCAGGCCGTCCACGATCTCCAGGGCGACCTTCTGCAAGTATTCGTGCGCCCGGTGCACCGGGTTGCGGGTCTGGAACCCCACCATGGTCCGCCAACCGAGCTCGGCCTTGCGGCGGCGGACCTCGCGCGGCGTCAGGTCATACGCGGGGAAGGATGGGGCGGGCCGGCCCAGCCCGGTGACGGGGCCGGCAACGGCCAGCTCACCCGAGTCGTGCAGGGCCCGCACCCCTGGGTGCGCGAGCTCCTCGGTGCCGTAGACGGCGACCGCTTCCGGGCGATGGGGGGCGCGGAAGATCCCCTCGACGTCGAGCAGCCCAATCGGGACGCCCTCCGCCCACAGGGCCACGCGATCGGCCCCGCCGATACGCCTGGCCTGGTCGCGGTCGATCCGGAGCGTGACCGGAATGGGGAAGGGCTGGCCGGAGCGGAGCCGCCCCTGCTCCAGGACGGCAGCGTAGTCCTGCTCGCCGACGAACCCGTAAAGCGGACTGAGCGCAGCCGTTGACAACATATAGATGTCGGCGGCCTCCCGCTTCCCGACGTCGAGGCGCGGCCGGCGGCCGGCCTCGGCGAGGCCCGCCTCCCGTTCCTCGCTGCTGATCAGCTGCTCCCGCGGGACTGCCGGAAGATAGCCGAGGCGCTCCAGGGTCGAAACGATTTTGTCGACGGACTGCTGGACGCCCTCGTGATCGGTGTCGACCACCACCTCGGCGCGCACGGGCGGCTCGTACGGATCGCTGATACCGGTGAAGTGGTCGAGCTCCCCCGCCAGCGCTCGTTGGTACAGCCCCTTGACGTCTCGGCGGATCAGCTCGTCCAGCGAACAGCGAACGTAGACCTCTACGAAGGCCCCGGCCTGGGCGCGGACTGCGTCACGCGCCGCGCGGTACGGAGAGATGGCGGCGGTGATGGGGATGCCCCCGTTGCGCGCCAGCACGCGGGCGACGTACCCGATGCGACCGATGTTGGTGTCGCGGTCCTCGCGGGAGAAGCCCAGCCCCTTCGATAGGTGGGTGCGGATATCGTCGCCATCCAGGACCTCGGCCGTGCGGCCCCGCTGTCCGAGCTCGGCTCGCAGCCGTTCGGCGATGGTCGACTTCCCGGCGCCGGAGAGCCCGGTAAGCCAGACGATGAACCCGCGCCCCAGCTCAGGCATCAGCCAGCCCCCAGCGCCGGCTGATGGCCCGGTCGGCCTGGCTGAAGAGGGCGTCGATCGCCATGCCGATGAGGAGGATGACAATCATGGCGGCGAGTAGGCCATCGGCGTCACGAGCCGTGCGGGCGAAATGCAGGCGCCAGCCCAGCGAGGGCTGATTGCCGAGTAGGACCAGGAGCTCCCCGGCCATCAGGCTGCGCCAGGCAAACGCCCATCCCTGCTTGAGCCCGCCAAGAAAGGCCGGCAGCGCGGCCGGAAGGATGACATACCGATACAGCCGCGGACCGCGCGCCCCGATCACGCGGCCGGAGCGCAGGAGGAGCGGCGGAATGTGGTCAATGCCACTGATCAGACCGTTGGCGATGGCCGGCGCCGCCCCCAGCACGACCACCAGGAGAATGGCTTGCTCGGTCAGCTGGAAGAGCAGGATGGCCAGCGGGAACCAGACGATCGACGGCATGGTCTGGAGCCCCGTAATCACGGAGCCGATGGCGGCCCGCACGATACGCGTACGAGCGACGGCGAGCCCGATGAGCGAACCCAGCGCGAGCGCCAGCGCATATCCGATGAAGGCCCGCCGCAGGGTAATCGCGACCGCCACGAAAAAGCCCGGATCACCCGTGTTCTGGTAGAGGCGCGCCAGCACCCGGCCCGGACCCGGCAGCAAGGATTCCGGCTTCCAGTGGCTCCACACCACCAGCTGCCAGCAGGCGACCACCAGCGCCGCCGCGGCCAGTTTCGGCCAGGTGCTGGACCAGAGACGGGCAACGCGGGATCGCGCGCGCCCCCGGTGGAGCTCGAGAGCGTCGAGCGCCTCCAGCTCCCAGTCGAGGACGGCGAGGCTAGTGGCCAGGTTGAAACACCTCCAGGCGCAAGCGATCGATAATCTCGGCCGCCACGGTGGCCAGCTCCGGCGACTCGATCCGGCGCGGCCGGGGCAGCTGGATGGTGAACTCGTCCACGACCCGGCCCGGACGGCTGCTCAACAGCAGGACCCGGTCGCCGAGCCGGACGGCCTCCCGGACGTTGTGGGTGACGAAGAGCACCGCGAGATGCCGATCCCGCCAGACCCGCTCCAGCTCGTCATGCAGGAGGTCCCGCGTCATGGCATCCAGCGCTCCGAATGGCTCGTCCATCAGGAGGACATCGGCGTCCTGCGCCAGGGCGCGGGCCAGCGCGGCCCGCTGCCGCATCCCGCCCGACAGCTCGTGTGGACGGCGGTCGGCGAATCCGCCCAGGCGGACCAGGGTGAGCAGCTCGGCGACCCGGTCGCGACGCGCTGCCTTCGGAATCCCGCGCAGGCGCAGCGCCAGGTCGACGTTGCCGGCTACGGTGAGCCAGGGAAAGAGCGCGGCCTCCTGAAACAGCAGCGTGGTTCGGGCGTCGGCGGCGGCCTCGACCCGTCCCACCGTCGGCTGGTCGAGCCCGGCCACCAGGGTGAGGAGCGTGCTCTTGCCGCACCCCGAGGCACCGACCAGGCAGACGAACTCGCCCGGCGCCACGTCCAACGACACCTGGTGCAGAGCCACCAGCGGAGCGCCGCCGCTGCTGAAGACTTTCGAGACGTTCCGGATCGACACGGCCACCGGAACCTCGGCCCCAACCCGCTCGTCGGCAAGTTCAGCCCGGATCCACCGATCGGACGACGCAGATTGGGATGCGCGGCGAGATGAGCGGTAGGAGGCGACGAGCACGCGAAGGAGCGCACTGGGCTGATGCGCGACTGAGCGCGCGGAGGAGACGACGCCCCGATCGCTCGCTGCGCGCCCAAGATGCAAGTTCGATTCGGTGGATTCGGGCTTAAGGGCGCTCATCGTTGACCTCGCCGGCGTGGCTGGGATCCCGAACCGACCAGGGCCTCACTCTCTTCGCCGGTCGCCCTGGTTGCCGCCGTTCCTTCGGAACTGCCGGCGGGAACCAGCGCTCCCTCGGGCGTCGCCACCTGGGCGAGGACCTGGAGCCCCTCGTCATCGAATGAGTTCAGAAAAGCGGTGAAGTCCTGGCCGGGCTGCCGCCTGGCCAGGTAGGCGCGCAGCAGGGACTCCAGGAAATCGGGAAGCCGGTCGGCCCGGATGCGAGCGCCCTTCACTTTGCGCCCGAACCGGCTCTCGATCCCCAGATGGCCGCCGAGATGGACCTGGAAGACGTCGGTCTCGACGCCGTCGATGACGACCATGGAGCCCATGAACCCGATGTCCGCCACCTGGAAGCGGGCGCAGGAGTTGGGACACCCGTTCAGGTTGATCCGGGCGTAGTCGTCGAAATCGGGGAGGCGGCGCTCGAGCTCATCGACCACGGTGGCGGCCAGGCCCTTGGTCTCGGCCAGCGCCAGCTTGCAGAACTCCAGCCCGGTGCACGCCATAGTGGAGCGGCGGAAGCTGCTCGGCTTCACCTGGAGGCCGATGCGGGCCAACCCGGCGACCAGATGCGGCACCCGATTCTCAGGGATGTCGAGGATGACCATCTTCTGCTGGGTGGTGGTCCGGATGCGACCCTGGCCATACTGCCGCGCCAGCGCCGCGATCCCGGTCAGCTGGTCGGCGTCGGTGCGACCCGCGACCAGCGGGAAGCCCACGTACAGGTTGCCGTCGTGCTGCCGGTGGACTCCGATGTGGTCCCGATGCACGGCTGCCGAGACCGGAGCGGCCGGGCCATCGAGGAGCCGGCGGTGCAGGTACTTCTCCTCCATCACCTCGCGTACCTTCTGGGCGCCCCACTCGGCCACCAGGAATTTCAGACGCGCCTTGGTGCGGCTGCGCCGGTAGCCATAGTCACGGAAGAGCGAGGTGATGGCCCAGCCGACCTCGACCACGTCCTCCGAGAGAACGAACACGCCGAGCCGCTGCGCGAGATAGGGATTGGTGGACAGGCCGCCGCCGACGAACATGTCGAAGCCCACCCGGCCGTCGACACGATGCCCCACCAGTCCCACGTCGTTGATCTCGTGGGCGGCGCACTGGTGCGTGCACCCGGTGATGGACATCTTGTACTTGCGCGGCAGGTTGGAAAACTCTTTGGTCCCTGTCAGGCGGCGGTCGACGGCCTGGAGGTAGGGGGTGGCATCCAGGATTTCATCGGCGTCGATCCCGGCGGTGGGGCAGCCAAGGATGTTGCGGGTCACATCGCCGCAGGTTTCCAGGCTGCTCAGCCCGACCTCGGCCAGCCGCGCCCACACGGCGGGGATGTCTTCGATGCGGAAATTGTGGAACTGGAAATTCTGCCGGTCGGTGACGTCGACGACCCCCTGGCCGTAGCGACGCGCCACCGCGGCGCAGGCGTCGACCTGGTCCGCCGTGAGCTGGCCGCCGGGGAGGCGCAGCCGCATCATGAACCGGCCCTCCTCTTCCGGCAGCTGGGTGTAGAGGCCCCACCAGCGAAAGCGGTTCTGCAGATCGGCCGGGTCGATGGAGTCGAACCCCGACTTCGCATAGACGCTGACGATCCGGTCGTACACGTCCAGGCCGTCCTGGTCGCGCTTGACCCGCTCCTGGCGGGTCAGCGGTTCGCGGTAGCCGAGGGCCCACTGGCCTTCGGGCCGGGGCGGCCGCTTCGGGCGGATGGCCACGTCCGCCACTAGGCTTCCACCTCCAGCTCCCGGTCGTCGCCGCGCACCAGGGTCACGGGGTGCGTCTGCGAACTCCCCGCTACCTGGACCGCGAGCGTCCAGGCTCCGGGCGCAGCGTAGAACTGAAAGCGACCGGTCTCATCGGTTCGGATCCCGCCTACGAACTCCCCGGAGGCGCCCTGCAGGGACAGATATGCGCCTTCCAGCGGACGGCCCTGGCGGGTCACCCGGCCGCGGATCGTGCTCTCCCGGCTCACTGCAGCACCTCGGCCAGCTCGGACCGGTACTCGAGCTCGATGGGCACGTCGATCAGCGATCCATACTCGACCCAGGAGCCGTCGTAGTTGCGGACGTCGCGGAAGCCGAGCAGCTCCTTCAGTACGAACCAGGTGTGCGAGGACCGTTCCCCGATGCGGCAGTACACGAAGGTCGGCGCCGCCGGGTCGAGTCCGAGCTGGTTCTGGTAGAGCTCGCGCAGCTCGGCAACCGGCTTAAACGTGCCATCTTCGCGAACGGCCTTCGACCAGGGAAGATTCTTCGCCCCCGGGATGTGGCCGCGCTTCTGAGCCTGCTCTTGCGGCAGGTGCGCCGGCGCTGCCAGCTTCCCGATGAACTCTTCGGGGGAGCGGACATCGACCGTCTGGATACGTCCGGCGCCGGCCACCACCTCGTCGCGCTTGACCCGGATGGTCCCGTCGGCAGGCCTGGCCCGGTAGAGCTCGCGCCCTTCCAGCTCCCATTTCTTGCGACCGCCATCCATCAGGCGCACGTCGCGATGCCCGTAGACCTGGAAGTACCAGTAGGCGTAGGCGGCGAACCAGTTGTTGTTCCCGCCGTAGACCACGACCGTGTCGTGCTCCGTGATCCCGCGCCGGCCCAGCAGGACCTCGAACGTTTCCTGGTCCACGAAATTCCGCCGCACCCGGTCCTGCAGCTCGTGTTTCCAGTGGAGGGCCACCGCGCCGGGAATATGGCCCCGCGCGTACGCGTCGGTGTCCTCATCAACCTCGACCAGGTGCACGACCGGGTCACCGAGGCGCTCCGCGACCCAGGCCGTGCTGACCAGGACCTCGCGGCTTCCGTTGTTGTCGCTCATCTCATCCCTCCGGTGTCACGTGGATTCCACATTCCTTGTCGCCTCGCTCCCACCACCAGCGCCCGGCCCGGACGTCTTCGCCCGGCACGATGGCGCGCGTGCACGGGGCGCAGCCGATGCTCGTATAACCCCGGGCGTACAGCGCATTCCGGGGCAGGTCATGCGTCAGGGTGTAAGCCTCGACCTGCTCCAGACTCCAGGCCGCCAGGGGGTTGATCTTGAGGATGCCGCCGTGCGCCTGGTCGGTCGTGATCGCCGGGGTGGCTCCCCGGGACGCGCTCTGCGCGCGGCGGAGGCCGGTGATCCAGGCGTCCAGCGTGGACAAGCGCGCGGCCAGTGGCCGCACCTTGCGCACGTCGCAGCAGGCGAGCCGCAGCTCCACGGATCGGTAGAAGGGATTGACCCCGTGCTCGCTGGTGAACGCCGACAGCTCGCGCGCATCCGGATGGAGGACCTCGATGCGGATGCGGTAGCGGTCGCGCACCTGGTCGATCAATGCCAGCGTCTCGGCCGGCAGGCGGCCGGTATCGATGGTGAAGACCCGGACCAGCGGATCGATCCGCCAGGCCATGTCGAGGATGACCATGCCTTCCAGCTGGAAGCTGGTGCACAGCGCGATGCGATCGCGGGGGAATTCCCTCAGCGCCCAGCCAAGGATTTCCTCGGCCGGGGCGTCGGGGGCGATCGCGGGAGTCGTTAGCGAGAGCACTGATCCTCCTGGGTGTGCGTGCTGGGAAGTCGAAGACACGCGGTTGCGGACCGCGACGAAGGGATCGGCCCGCCGGCCAGTGCCGGTCGAGCCTAGCTACAGGAGCAACAGATCCAGGGACGCCCCTGCGAGGGCATGACCGGGATTATGCCGGATAACCCCAGCGATAGTCAACTTCATGGATCAACAAAGTCAACAATGCCGATTTGGACGCTTCAACCGATGCTATCGGTGGTTGTAGAACTCCACCTGCCAGCGCCATTCGCTGTGGTCGTCGGCATGCCACCAGCTCTTCAAGATGCCGGCCTCCCCGCCCGGCAGCAGGACCACCCGCCCGAGATCGGCCTGGGTCGGCCAGCCGTCTTCCGACCGGATCCGGTCCCCTTCTCGGACGAGGTAGCTCATCGGACCGGGCTGCCCGCGCTCCAGCCCATCGCCCCGGGCGGCCACCGTGCCGGCCAGGTCACGCACGATCACATCCAGCCGGGTTGGCGCCGCATGTACCAGCACCCGATCCCCGGTGTCGCGCGGGTTGACCTTCGACCGGGCGAACAACATCCCGGTCGCCCCCGGACCTGGAAACCACAACTCCCAGATTTCGAGCCGATCGCTCACCCGCCTCATTCTGCACCGGCCGGAGGGAGACGGACGACGGGGGCATGGGACTCCCCCGTCGTCTTAGCAAGGGAGGCGTGCCGCCATTGTCGGTCACGCCCTGGCCACCTGACGATGTACCGGATGCCTGAAACTCAGCCATCACGTTTGGTGCGGATGACCTCAGGCAATCCGACCATACCGGGACGCCGATTTTTGGAAGTCTTGCCGTATCCCGCGGAGAGGCTGGCCGATACCGTAGCCAGAAACGACTCGCGCTCAAGTAGCGAAAAGGAAATGTGAAGTGGTCGGAAGTCCAGCAGTGAGCGTTCGCGCCGCCATGAGCGCGCGGGTCGAGACCATCCGCCCCTGGATGTCGATCCAGGAGGCCGCGCGCCGGATGGTGGCCACCGACTCACGATCCTCTGCGTGATCGACCCACCCGCCAGGCTGGTGGGGATCCTCGCTCTCAACGACATCCTTCGAGCACCGTTCCGGCGCAGCCTGGTCGCCAGCGACCGGTTAGCCGACAACATGCAGACCTGGCCCGACCTTCGAGTGGACCAGGTGATGCGACGTCGGGTCGTTACCATTGAGCCGTCGACTCCTCTCATCCTGGCTGCTGCCAAGATGGTCAATCGGGAGATGGCGCGGCTGCCGGTGGTCGAGGACGGTCAGCTGGTGGGGATCATTTCTCCGGGGGACATCGTGAGCCACTTGCTACGTCGAGGGCCGGTCGCCGCCTAGAGCGTCGTAAGGCAGCTCGCCGGAACCGATAGCCTATGGGCGTGAACGTCGCGGTGGTCCAGTCCGCCCTCCCCGAGGCGGGGCTCAGAGCCGAAATCCGGCTGCTCGGCCAGCTCCTCGGGGAGACGCTCAGGGAGCACGAGGGTCAAGCGCTGTACGAGCTCGAGGAATCGATCCGGGCTCAAACCAAAGCCCTGCGACAGGCCTATGACCCGGATCGCGAAGCGGAGCTCGTGGCTCAACTCGAACGGGTCGAGCTCATAGATGCGGCCCGCCTGGTGCGCGCCTTCGCCACCTATTTTCAGCTGGTAAACCTGGCGGAGCTCGAGCGCCAGGCCAGGGCGGCCGCCGAGGGCGCGAGAGAAGACCTCGAGGCACTCGTGGCCCGCTGCGTCCGGGCGGAGGTGCCCGCCGAACGGGTGGCTTCCGTGCTCGACCGGCTGGAGGTCAGGCCGGTGCTCACCGCCCATCCCACCGAGGCGGTCCGCCGCAGCATCCTCGACCGGCAGGACCGGATCGGCGAAGAGCTCGCCCATCTGCGCACGCCGCTTTCGGACCGGGAGGCCGAGCTGGTTCGACGCCGGCTGGCCATCGACGTGCAGATCCTCTGGCATACCGACGAGGTGCGCGCCGTCCGGCCGCGGGTCCTGGATGAGGTGGGCAATGTGCTCTTTTACCTGGAACGCGTGTTTTCGGATGCGGTCCCCGACGTCCTGATGGAGCTGAGCGAGGCCTTGCGTGACGCCTATCCCTCTGTGCCGCTCCCGCCTCGCCCCCTGATCCGTCTCGGGTCCTGGGTTGGCGGCGACCAGGACGGCAATCCGAACGTGGACGCGACCGTGCTGGCCGAAACGCTGCGCCTGCAGCGACGCCATTTTCTTTCCCTCTATCGCGAGCGCGTGCGCGCCCTGGCGCGCGACCTGAGCCAGTCGGAGCGGCTGACCGCGGTCAGCGCCACGTTGCGGGCATCGATCCGCACGGACGAGCGTCGGTTCCCCGACTACGCCGCCACCCTGGCACCCGGAACCGCGGAGGAGCCCTACCGGCGCAAGCTCTCCTTCGTCTGGCGCCGGCTGGGCGCCACGCTCGATGGCGGCAGCGAGAGTCATCTCGGATACGGCAGCGCCGATGAGCTGCTGGCCGACTTGGACCTGCTGGACGCCAGCCTGCGCGCCCATCAGGGCGAAGCCGTGGCGGATGGCGACCTGTTGCGTCTGCGCCGCCAGGTGCAGGCATTCGGATTGATGGGTGCCCGCCTCGACGTCCGCCAGCACCGGCAAGTCATCCGTGGCGCCGTGGACGAGATCGTCGCCCGCCTGGGCGCCGCCACTGACTGGCGCCGCACCGGGATCGTGACTCCGCCTCCCATTGCCCTGGATCCGCAGCGATGGTCAGCGGGAACAGGAAACCTGCTGGCCACCCTGCAGGCGATGGCTGAGGCGCAGCGCACCGCGGCCGGGTCGGCCGACGCGCTGATCATCAGCATGACCGAGAGTCCGGACGACCTGCGGGCGGGGTTGTTTCTGGCCGGGCTGGCCGGCCTGCACACGCTGGAGGCCGATCCACCGCGCAGCCAGGTCGACGTGGTACCGCTCTTCGAACGGCTGGCGGATCTGGAAGCTGCCCCGGCGCACATGGACGCGCTGTTCACCGACCCGGTCTACGCGCGACAGCTGGATGCGCGCGGGGGCATCCAGGAAGTCATGCTCGGCTACTCGGACAGCAACAAGGAGGTGGGCTACCTCTGCGCGGC
>WNFC01040592.1_pt1 | contig 10033 bp, 8 predicted proteins | sample 5400541 | NCBI WGS metagenome assembly WNFC01 (sample SAMN13153342, study PRJNA577476) | soil metagenome | isolation source: 120 cm saprolite under Douglas fir tree site 2 hole 2 replicate 1 | place: USA:California | collected 2015-04-18 | reverse complement strand
CCTAGGTTCTTGGCCAGGCGCGGCACCCAGTCGTTAATGCTCCCGCCGGTCAGCCTGCGGATGCGCTTTTCCAGCTCCGGGGCGTCCCACAACGGTCCCCAGCGGTCGGCCTCGCCCTGGTCGTATTGGATGCGGCGAAGGACGCCGATCAGCAACGTCTCGCTGGCGGCGACTGCGGTGATCAGAAGCGCGCGCCGCATGGTGGGCAGCAGGGGCCGTCTGTCCGCGGCCTGGCTGTACTGCATCAGGTAGCTGAGCAGCGCTGGGTTGTCCGTGGGCAAGTCTCCGAGCGCGGCCCTGGCGTCGCTGAGGCTTGCGCTCATCGGCCCGGCAAGCTGGGCGGCCATCCACTGAAATGGGTCGGTGGCCTCAGCGGGGATGGAGTCGGGGTTGATCTGGTCAAGGTGTGCCACGATGCGCTGTCTGTAGGCGTCGGCAAAGCCGCCCAGCCGCGCGACCAGCGCCTCGCGAACGGCCGCCGGGACCGCTGCCGCCGACCGTGAGCTATCAGCGACAGCGGCAGCCGGCAAGCCATCATGCTCGGCGACGTAACGCTCGGCCATCACGGCGAGGTGGCGCAGGCCCGTACCCAACTCCATGACCGAGCTCGCCCGGAGCAGCAACTCGCCATCAGTTCCAGTCACGCCTCCCGGCCACCACCACGGCGGTCTGGAATCCGCTTCCCGAGTGTCAGTCATGGCCTGGAAGGCTAGTCCGCCTGACGCCCGGCCCCAAGCGGATTAAGAGCGCACTGACCTGCTGCAGGTGAGGTATCGGCCACATCGTATGACACGGATTCGTATTCGGATGAATTCGGCCCAACCAACCCGTGGCTCAAGTAGCTCAGTCAGGTGCGTCAACTGCTCGGATGAACCCTTCGTGGAATGCACGGTCGATTGCTTCGCCGCTCGTGCGCGTGTACCCGCATGCGATGCACTGCCCTACTGTGCCGGTCCCGCCGAACATGTCCCAGCCAGATGGGAGAAATGTCGGTCGCAAGCACTCGTCGCAGTCCTCAGGTTCGGGCACGTCGAGGCGGTCCTTTGGGTCGAAGGGCAACTCCCGCCTGGGCACGCTCCTCGAACGCATGCCATATGAGCTGGTTGATGTCCCGGCCCGACGACGCGGCGTCAAGCGTCGAGTGCTCGTCGAGAGCGACGACCGTGGCCACGTGGTGGGATTGGAGGATCGCGAACTCGTCGTCCGAGCGACCATGACGTGTCGGCTGGGTAGGGTCAAGCCCGTCCCGTAGTACAACTATGTCGACGTAGGGGAACGGATTGCCGTGCCTGTCGATCACCTCCAGCAGGTCGCGCGCAGCCTTCATCTTTCCTCTCGCCGTCATCTCTTCGCCGGGCACTCGTCGGCCACGCGATCGCGAGCAAGCCATTGGTGAGCGCGGCATCATGCGGAGCCTCGGGCGGCAGCCTGTTATCTCGCAGCGCGGCCGCGTTCGTCGCGTATCGAACGCGGCGGAGAACCTGCCTACGCACTTGCTGAAACAAGTCTGGCACTGCCGTCCGCCCCCTCTTTTCGGCCCGGCCTTATCTACCGGGCGGAATAGAGAATAGTCCCCGCGGTGCCTGCTACTCGCACTCCAAGGCGACGGACCGGGACATATGCACAGATCAACGATTCGGGTGCGCCTCCGACCGCCAGCCACCGGGCACCTGCCGGGTTCAGAGCGGCGGGAATGCGCGCAGGACCGATTGCCGGTTGCGCAGCGTGAGAGGACCGCTGCCGGCGGTTCGCCCGGCTCTGACTAGCGCAAATGCGGGACCAGATCGCACCCAGACCCCGGCAAGCCCGGAGGTTGCGCGCTCCTCGCCGGGACCGGGGATCTGCCGGGTGCCAATCGCAGGTGCGAATCGCCAGCATTCAGGCCCACAGCGAGCAGTCGCCCGTCCGGGCTGAACGCCACCGCCCACACCCAGCCGGCGTGGCCGGACAGCGTGCGCACCGGCTCGCCGGAGGCCACCTGCCACAGCCGCGCCGTCTTGTCCGCCCCGGCGGTGGCGAGCAGCCGCCCGTCCGGGCTGAACATCACCGCTGTCACCGCATAACGGTGACCGGACAGCGCCCGTACCGCGACGACCCGCGACGGACCTGGCAGTTCCCGATCGCCACCGGGCCCGGGCCTGACCGAAGTCATGGGCTTCCCGGACCGCTCGCGGTCCAGCCGCCAGTTGCCCATCAGCCGGCTCGCCGCAGCTGTGGCCGGTGCCCGGGCTGCGCGCACGATCGCGATGTACTTTCCCGCGGCCGGATACCCGCTCGGGAACGGCACCCTGTAAAGGCTGATCTTTGATGTCCGCCCAGGCGATGAACTCATCGGCCAGCGACAGCGAGGGGAACGGGAAAAACATCTCGGCTGAGCGTGATGCCCGCGCGGTCGGCCCGAAAAGCGATCCTGCGGCGGGCAAGCACGGTCACCTGCGGACCACGTCACCGCGATCCGGACCGCCACGAACACCGCGCTCAAGGCGCATGCATGCCATCGATAGGGAAGGAGAGCCGGCTGTGCGGTCGCCGTTCGAGGCTGAGTTTGACCGCGTCTGGGGCAGTCGGGGTCACGCGCATTACCAGCGCCGGACGTCGACGTTAACCGGGCGCATCTTGACGATATCGGCACCAGCAGTTTTCGAGCGCTATTCATCGTTCTTGAATGGCAGATGAACCGGCGAAGGCTGACAGTTATATAAGTGCAGCTAGGCCTTTATTCCTCCAGGTATCCGGATCGTGCGTTGCCGAATGGCCGGTAACCATCCCGCCAATAAACTTCTCGCTGAAGGGCGGCCTAATAGACTTAGGGCTTAGCGGGTTCTTCAAGAACCGGGTGAGCTTGTTAGCACCCAGAACAATGTCGCCTTTGGTGCGAAACGACCTGATGCGACATCGCCCCTGAATCGCCAGCAGGCTTGGCTTGTCGTCGGCGAAGAACGGCGTGCTCAGGAAGAATAGCGTTCGGACACCGAGACCGGCAGCGACCGCTCGCATGGCCACCTGCCCGCCATAGCTGTGAGCGAAGATGGTATCCACACCACGGAGACAGTGCTGACCGGCCCACGACAAGAGGTCGTGGACCGCCCAATCGCGGTCGGGGACCTGATAACGCCCGGACCAGTAGTAGACGGAGGGCCTGGCCCAGAGATTCGGCCGGACCCCGCTCTTTATATATCGATGGAAGTCGCCGATACCGGGTCGCCACCAGCGCTCGTCGTACGCCCACGTGCCGTGCACCATCAAGCTAACAGGTTTGAGCTGGTCTGGTGCGCTGGGTGGCTGGACGCTAGGCGGCGGCTCCACCTGAGCCGCGCTGTATCCGCCTGATTCCAGCACTGTCCGCGCGATTCCCCGTGCAGATTCCGAGGCGCTGTCGAGTGCCTGGAACAACACGGTACCGGCCGGGACGTCACCTGGATTCGCGAGAGACCAGATCGCCGCGCTAGCCACTCGGACAGGCTGATACTCATGCGTGACGCACGCCCGAATGAGGGCGGCACTCGAAGCTGCATCTCCGCCCTGGCCCTCGGTCCAGAGGCGGAGCAGGGCATTGGCATTATCCGCCGACACCACTCTTGGCGACTCCGCTGGTGACGCATTAGCTAGTGCTGTGGCCACATTGGTCAGGCCCGATCTGTTCAATGCGCCGAGTGCTACGTTATCTTGCAGGGCACCCGGCGCGGGTGTGACAGCTCCATAATTGTATGGGAACTCGTCGCCGTCATACATGGTCAGCGAGTCCGGCGCGCCGAAGAGATGAGCGCCTAAACCAAGAATCAAGGCCGCCAATGACCATTGCGCGGCAGGGTCACGCCGCGAGAAGGCAGATTCTGGGTCAACAACGGCCGCAAGCTCTGGATCTTCCACGCGTGGCCTTCCTCATCTGAGCACGATTCGACGTAGAATCAGAGCCTACACATATCTAGAACTGCCAGGGCGTAAAGATCGCGCCCGCGCCCGCCCGCTCATCGACTGCTGGTTAGATTTGTGCTGAAATCGTGTTGCCTGGCCAGGCCAGCCGAGGCTCCAGCGTGTCGCTCTCACGTCGGCGCCACCGCGCTGGTCGTTTACTCCGTTCTGACCTGGCCGGGCCGGGAGTCGCTGCTCTCGGCGAGTGGCATGAAGCGGCCGACATGTTGCGTACGCCGCTGGGTGCCAGCAGTCTGACCTGCGCACCGAATGAGCCCAGACACGGAATCTTGGCTACTGGCGGTCCCAAGGATCCTCTAGCGTGGTCTTCCACGCATGAGCGAAGGGTCAGGAATGGATCGTCGGCTCGCGGACGCGATCATGGCACAGCGACATAACGTTCCTTTTGGCGCGACATTGGTGGCCGCGTATCGGCGCGGGTGCGACACATATCGAGCCGTAAGCGTGCGCCCGACCGGCGCGATCAGTTCGCGTCCGGTCACCCACAGCGGCCGATCCGGTCGAGCTTGGTCACCACAAGGGCATCGCCCCGCGCAGGAAAGGCGGCCAGCATCCCACTGCGGCTGGCCGGCCGCAATCCCGGTCACGCCGTGATCGGCGAACACCTGGATGCAGCCGTGCTCGCCGAGCCGGGCCATCTGGGCCTCGGGGTGGTCGCTGGTGGACACGCGCGCGTATCCGATCACCGCCACGTCGGCAGTGTCTCGTATGACCTCGACTGCCCGGCCTGGCCGCGTGAGACATGCGCGGCGTGACATCCGCGCAGGCGCAGCGGCCCTGTGTCCGCGTCGCAAGAGATGCTCCGCAGATGAGGCACGAAGCGGCGGCCAGTGACAGGGCCCTCACTCACGAACGGGCGCGCTGTTGGTCATCCTTAGCCGCGCGCCAATAGGGCGGTCAGCGTCGGGCTTGCTGGTATTCGCGGGCATGGTCGCGGCAGAGTAGACAGCGCGATAGTCGGAGTCGAGCTCGATGTCGCGGCGGGGTGAGGCGTCTAGCAAGCTGGTGACTGTGCTCTCGCCAGGCATGCCGCCGGGAAGCTGGTCAACGATGGCTTGCATTAGGTCGGTCTCCTGCTGAACGCGCGCGGCGAGATCGCTGGCGGCAATACCTGGCACAGGGCTGGCCAACGGGACGGCGTGCTTGAGAACGGTGAGAAGCATCGCGAGGTATGGGCCGATCTTGACGAGCCACTCCGGCGGTCTGTCGAATGCGTAGGGCGACCCGTCGAGAGGGTGGACTGCTCCGGGTTGTTCGCAGTACAGGCGTAGTTCGAATCTCTTGCGGCCTGGCAGGTCGGCGGCCTTGCGCCTTGCTGGGGTGATGGTGAACAAGCTCGGGCACTGCGCTTCAAGCAGTACCTGGTTACCGCGCAGAGCTTTGAGGAATTCGCGTTGTGCCCAGGCCGTCTCAACGTGGTAGTTGGCGAGTGTCCGGTCGATGCCCTCCAGCCGGGCGAGGATCTGGTCGCCGGCCGATGGCGGAAGGCCGAACAAGAGTTCCTGGACGCTGACCTGGCGCAGGCTTCTTGGGCACTCGACGTCTAGCCGGGGCGGAGTGACCTCTAGCCGGCGTGTCAGATCACCGTAACGATACTGGTGCAGGCACGGCAGGTGCGGGTCACCGCAGGTACACGGGACAAGGCGCTGGATGTCGAGGCCCTGGTAGCGGCTCAGGGTCGATTCGAAGCCGTCCTGCAAGATGCCGAAGAACAGCTGCGGTGCCGGGCCCCGGACCGTCAGGTCGACCGTCCGGTTGTGGTGGTCCGTCCGGACCAGGCCGAGGACCCGCAGGTCACCGGAATAGCGCAGCAGGGCGCCGCTGCGCCAGTGCAGGCCAGTGGTGAAGCGGTGTTCGCGCGCGATGAACCACGTTGGTATCCCCGGAGGGATCGTGTTCAAGACATAGCGCATCGAGATCTCGCGGGCACCGGGCTCGGCTGCAGCTTGCTGCCAGATCGTCTGGTAGTCGGGGGCTTCCCATGGCAGGCGCTCGACGACCAGGCACAAGGCGGAGCTGTCGCGGATGCGGTAGGAGAGGTCGAACTTCTCCATGAGCCGCAGGAAGCGGTCCCGGAGCCCAACGTCGAGATCAGGCCACACCGCCTGAACCTCGCGCCGTGTCAGCAGCCCGGCCCGCCCGGCCACGTCGGCGTCGTCGAGGATCATGCTGATGTAGGCAGTGACCCACTGCGGATGCAAGATGACGGTGTCTGCAAGTTCGTCGTCCTCGTCGTAGAACAAGATGTCGCCAAGGGCGTGCAAGGCGCGGAGCAGGTGCGTCTGCTGTACCTGGTCGGTGACCCCCTCCCGTGCCAGCAAGTCTCGGACGGCTTTAGGGATGGCGTGCTGGATGGGCGCCCTCCGGATGGCTTCAGCGCCGGCCAGCCAGCTCGCCGGCCAGCGCGATCCCATCAATGGCAGGCCGGCAGCAGCTTCTGCCATCACCTGCCGGAGCCGATCGATACCGGATCCGGTGGCGTTGTCGACAGCCGTCCTGTCGATGATCTGCGGGTAGTCGCGGCGCAGGTCCGCCAATGGCAGGTCCACAGGCCGGTCTTGGGCGTGGGTGGCCACCAAAATGACCCTCGCCGCTGGTGCCCGCGCCCTGATGATGTCGAGCCAGTAGGGCAACTTGGCCTGCTCCCAGCCGAGCCTGGCGTTCCAGAGCAGCAGGAACAGCGCCCTGTCGCTTAGGAAGAACTGATGGGTCGCGTGGTAGATGTCCTGGCCGCCGAAATCCCAGGAGGCCAGTATCATCGTCTGCCCGGGGCGCGCGGGGTGTTTAAGGTTGACCGAGCTGATCTGGATGCCGTGGGTGGTGGGCTCGTCCGGATCGTACAGCCGACCGGTCAGTCTCTTGACCAGCGAGGTCTTCCCAGTCGCGCCCTCGCCCAGCACTATCAGCTTTGATCCCCACTGCTCCAGGCCGGCTAGTGACAGCTGGCTCAGGAAGGACCGGATAGCGGCAGTGCCGTCCCAGGAAAGCTCAGCCAGCGGGCTGCGGAGTGGGTTGCCGGCCAGGGTAAGCAGTTCTAGGGAGGGAAGCTTGCCGACTGAGTCCGGCAGGCCCGGCAACTGGTTGCCGGCCAGGTTCAGATGCGTCAAGGCGTCGAGATCGCCGGTGCACTCCGGCACGTTTGTCAGCTGGTTGCCGTACAGGTACAGGTGAGTCAAAGACCGGAATTCACCCAGCCATTCCGGCAGCCTGGCAATCTCGTTGTTGTTCAGGGACAGCTTTCGCAATCGCCGAAGTCCGCGGAGAGGCTCGGGGATTTCTTTGAGCCGGTTGCCCGCGACGTAAGGAACTCCAGTGCCCTGAGCGCCGCGACCGAGGCAGGCAGTCCGGCTAGCATGTTCCCGCGCAGCCACAGTTCCTTCAGCGCAGTGAGTTCGCCGATCCACTCCGGCAGCTGGGTGAGCTGGTTGTCCTCTAGGTCAAGGTACGTCAGCGCGGCGAGATCCCTCACTTGCTCAGGAACGACCCGCAGCCTGTTGCCGGCCAGGTCGAGATGGGTGAGCCCGGTCGGCAACGTGATTGCGCCCGGCTGGTCAGATAGCTGGTTCCCGGCTGCGCTCAGCGATGTTAGCGATCCAGCCTGGCGGAGCCAGCCCGGCAGGGCGGTGAGGTTGTTGCGGCTCAGGTCCAGCGATCGCAGCCGCTCAAGCCGGGCGAGCGAACCTGGCACCGACGTCAGCTCGTTGCCACCGAGCTTCAGGTAGGTCAGTGATTGCAGGTCACCGAGCCAGCCCGGCAGGTCCGTGAGGCGATTCCGGCTCAAATCGAGCCGCATCAAGTTCGTGAGACCGGCCAGCCGCTCCGGCACCGCCGTAATCCCCATACCTGCTAGGTCGGCGATGACGCCGTGGCGCGTAATCCTCGCGGTCGCGTCGTCGTTGTCCGGGTTTCCCGGCGCCATCGTCTCATCGGCCCCTTCCTCAGCCGATCCACGATCGCATGTGATTGCTGCGGAGCGCCACACCACGACCGCTGAGGACGTCGAGCGTTCCTCGTGGTCCCATATGCCGGTCGTCAGATGAGACAGCCGACGCGCGCTGAACCGCTAGTCTTCTGCAGTGAATCGGTACCTCCAACAACCACCCCCAGCCGATCCATCGTTCTGGCTGCCGGGCCGGGCACGTGTCGGCTGGTGAAGATCGCGGCGGCGATCCCGTCGCGATGTATTCGTCGCTCATGACGGACCCTCATCCCGTCGGTCGGCAGGTGACGGTAGAGCGTCGCTCTGTTCGTGCCGACGCGCCGCGAACGCTCGGCTGCACTCAACTCACGCGCGCAGCTCGGCCAAGCCGGACACGCCTTCACTGAGAGGAAGCCGCATCACTCATCGCCCGGCGACCGTACCCTCTGCGGCATGCCGCCTGGCTAGGCCAGCTGTGACGCAGTCCACGTCGCCGAACGGGCCGGTTAACCGTCAACATGGTCCCGCGGCTCTACGCCAAATGCCTCGCCGGGACGTCGAGACGATGCCAAACGCCGCATTTTCGACGCTACCCCCTTCCGGTGCCGACGACATTGCCGACTCGCGAGCGGCGCGAACTGTCCGCGCCCGTCGCTATCCTGCGGGCATGCCGCGCTCGTGGGTGACCAAGACAGACCTGACCCGATATGTGCGCTGCCCATATGCCTTCTGGCTGCTCGACAAGGGCTTGATCAGGTTCGATGAATCGATCAGCGAGGTCCAGGCGCAGCTGCTTCAAGGCGGGAACGAGTTCGAAGGGCTGGTCCAGGAGTCGGCCGCTACGGTCATCGTCCAGCCGGGTGAGATCAAGGCCGTGCTGCAAACCGACGCCCGGGTGTTGGGCACTCCTGTATTCAAGAACCGCAGGCTCCGGATCTGTGGCCAGCCTGACGGCATCGATGCTGCTTACGGCGCGCTCATTCCCGTGGAGATCAAGTCGCACAAGAACGTGCAGCGCCTTGATGAGCTGGAGCTTGCTTTCTACTGGCATCTGCTCGAACCCTTGCGCAGACGGCACGATGTCGAGCCCCGGGGTGTGCTGATACTGCGACGCGACGGTGCGCCCGCCGTTGTCGAGGTGTCGATCGCGAGCTATCGCCTGGACGAGGTACTGCGCCTGGTCGAAGAGGTCCGAGAAGCGCGGCGTCGGGGTGTCCGGCCGCGGGTCTGCGGCTGCCACGTGTGCTCAGTGACGAGACGCGATGAGGTTCTCGATGCGGTGCGGGCCAGCCGGGACCTGACGATGATCTTCGGTATCGGGCCTGTCTACTCCCGGATGCTGCAGGCCGCCGGCATTGCGACCTGGGAAAACCTTGTTGACCGCGAGCCAGAAGAGATCGTGGCGATCGTGCCGCATGCCGGGATCGCTGAGGCTGACCGGTGGCAGACGCACGCCGTTAGCTATAAGTCCGGCTACCCGATTGGACCACTTGGCGATGTTCCGGCAGGTGAGTCGTTCATCGTCCTGGACCTTGAGTACAACACCTTCGACAGCTCGCGCATCTGGCTGGCAGGGGCCTCCGTGGTGTCCGGAGGCACACAGGAGTATGTGACGTTGTGGGCCGATGACCCCCTCGGTGAGCTGCGCGTCCTGGAAGGGCTCGCGACCGTGATCGAGGCGAATCCGGCTCTGCCAGTGCTGACCTGGGGTGGGGTCAGCGCGGACATCCCGGCGCTACAGCTGGCGACCTCGCGATGGCCATCGGTCCGGAGTGGCATCGAGGCGCTGTTCAGCAGGCATTCCGACATGTACTTGTTCGCGCGCGACAACGTACGGCTGCCGATCCCCGGGCTTAGCCTGAAAGAAGTTGCTGACTACTTCGGAATCCCGAGGATCAGCGACATCAGTGGCGGTTTTCAGGCCCAGATGATGTACTCGACATTCCAGCGCACAGGCGGAGAGTCGCTACGCGACCGTCTGATCGACTACAACCGCGATGACCTGGATGCCCTTGTCGGGGTCACCCACGAGTTCCAGCGCATGGCTCGATCGCTGCACGAAGCGATAGCCAGCCTCGAAGTCGTACCTGCCGACGAGCGGATCGATCTACCCGAAGGGGTCGCATAAAAAAGATGACTCCGATACCTGTATGCATGAAACCTCCAGCCATGTACGGCGGC
>WNFC01024283.1_pt1 | contig 10033 bp, 8 predicted proteins | sample 5400541 | NCBI WGS metagenome assembly WNFC01 (sample SAMN13153342, study PRJNA577476) | soil metagenome | isolation source: 120 cm saprolite under Douglas fir tree site 2 hole 2 replicate 1 | place: USA:California | collected 2015-04-18 | reverse complement strand
AGGAAGATCGCCTCGACGAGATCGCCGCGTGCCTGCTTGATCGCCAGCGCCGCCAGCTCGCGGTCATAGATCGAGCCCTCGGCCATGACGCGATCGACGGCGAGGGCGAGCTGCTGCTCGATCGCCGCAAGGGTCACTTCCGGCACGGCCGGATCGCCACGCCGCGCCTCGGCGAGCAGCGCATGGGCCGCGGAGATCGCCCGCTCCCCCCCTTTGACGGCGACATACATGGTGGGGCCTCGCTAGCGGGTGACGCGCGTCGTGCGCGGCAAGGCGGCGAGACGCGGTCCACAGGTGAAGATGATGTCGAGACCACGCGGCGCGAGTTCGGCGAGCGCCTCCCGCTCCGACCAGAACCGCGCCGGCACGCCGTCGACGACGAGCGACGCGAACTCGGCGATGCCGGGGCCGGACAGGGTCAAGCCGTCGCCGGTCTGTAATCTCGTAACCGCGATCACCAGGCTGGCCGAGCGATCGGGATACTCGTCGCTGCCCAAGGCAAAGGCGTCGAGGGGCGGCATCGCCGTGCCGTCGCCGATGAAGGCGAATTGCGCCGCGCTGGGCTGTGCCGCCAGCGGCGAGCCGCAATGGAAGCGCAGATAGTCGGCGGCCGGGGCGAGGGCGGCATCGAGCCACAGCACCGTGTCGAGGTCGCAGAGCGCAAGCGCGATCGCGGCGGCCGCCTCGCCGAGCGGCGTCGGCGGCGGCGCCGCGAGCGGCTCGGTCAGCGTGCAGATGCGGCCCGGATGGGACATGGCGTCGAGAACGACGCGAAAAATCGCCTGCGCGTCGTGAACGGGATCGGCGAAGCCGGGGGCGAGCCGGGCGATATCGAGCACCACCGGCGCGTTATGTCCAGCGTCCGACGCCATGCTCATGCGCCGCGCACGAGGGTGAAGAAATCGACCTTGCTGGCGGCGACCTTGCCGGCGAGCGCCGCTTTCGCCGCGCGCTGCCTTGCGGCAAGCGGGGCGATGACCCTCTCGCCGATCTCGGCATGGCGCTCCGGCGTCTGCAGCAGGGCGTCGAAGAGCGCGACGAGCTCGGCTCGCCGCGCCTGCCGTCCGGCGACATGGCCGAAACCGGTGACCGAGGCGTAGCCCGGCATGCGGAGCTGGACGACGGCGCGGGTCATCGTCATCTCGCCGAGATTGAAGGGCTGGCCGGTGCCGCCGATGCGGCCGCGCACCATGGCGAGACCGGTCTCGGTCGGCCGCAGCAGGCGATAGGCGGGTTTCGCCGGCAGCCTCTCCCAGGCCGCCTCGAGCTCGGCGAGCGACGCCTTGGCGAGCACCGCGCTCCAGCGCTGCCGCGCCGCGACGGGGTCGCCCGGCCTCTCCTTTGCTTGGACCTCGACCAAGATGTTACAGCAGGCTCCGAACCGGGGATCTCAGGCCAGTAGAGCCGAATTCGATGACGGTTTTTCGACGGTTCGAAGACGGATCGTGACGGCCGGGCGATTTTGCGCTCGAACCTCGTCCTTACGGCGTCAGGCGCTCTACCACCCGCAGGACCGGGGCGGCGTCGAGCAGGGCCCTGGTATAGGGATGGCGCGGCCGGTCGAAGATGTCGTCGCGCGTGCCTTCCTCGACGATGCGGCCGGACTGCATGACGAGGACGCGGTCGGCGACCTGATCGACGGCGCTGAGATCGTGCGAGATGAAGAGGCAGGCGAAGCCGTATTGCGCCTGGAGGCGGGTGAACAGCGTCAGGATCTGCATCTGGATCGTCATGTCGAGCGCCGAGACCGGCTCGTCGGCGACGACGAAAAGCGGCCGCCGCACGATCGCCCGGGCGATCGCGATGCGCTGCCGCTGGCCGCCCGAGAGCTCGTGCGGGAAGCGGCCGGCGAAGCCGGCGAGGCCGACATCGTCGAGCACCGCGTCGCGCCGCCGCCGGCGCTCGTCGCCGTCGAGCTCGGGCAAATGACGCAGCGGCTCGGCGACGATGTCGCCGACCCGCATGCGCGGATCGAGCGAGGAATAAGGGTCCTGGAAGACGAGCTGGCAGGCGAGGCGGAAATCGCGCCGCGCGCCGGCATCGGCGACGGCGAGGTCGCGGCCGCGAAAGCGGATCTCGCCGGCGCTCGCCGGGATGAGGCGCAGCATGGCGCGGCCCAGCGTCGTCTTGCCCGAGCCGCTGCCGCCGACGACGGCGACGGTCTCGCCGGCGCGGATGTCGAGATCGACGTCCGCGACGACCGGCGTGGCGGCACGCCGGGCGAAGAGGCTGAGGCGGCGGCTGAAGGCGACCGAGAGATTGCGCACGGCGAGGACGATGTCGCCGGGCGCCCGCGCCGCGTCCGGCGGCGCCCGCCGCGGCAAGGCCTGGACGAGCTGCCGCGTGTAGGGATGGGTCGGCGCGGCGAGGATGTCGCGGGCGCCACCGGTCTCGACCAGCCTGCCGTGCTGCAGCACCAGCGCGCGGTCGGCATAGCGGGCGACGAGGCCGAGATTGTGGGTGATCAGCATCACGGCGGTGCCGTGGTCGCGCGCCAGCTCGGTCATGAGGTCGAGCACCTCGCGCTGCGCCAGCGTGTCGAGCGCGGTGGTCGGCTCGTCGGCGATCAGCAGCTTGGGCCGCAGCAGCATGACCGAGGACAGCATGATGCGCTGTCGCATGCCGCCGGAGAATTCATGCGGATAGGCGGCAAGACACTGCTCGGGATCGCGGATCCGCACGCGCTCGAGCATGGCGATCGAGCGCCGCCGGATCTCGGCCGCCGAGAGGCGCTGATGCAGGCGCAGCCCTTCGGCCATTTGCGCGCCGACGGTGAGCGCCGGGTTGAGCGAGACGGTGGGCTCCTGGAAGACCATGCCGATCGCCGCTCCGCGCAGGGCGCGCAGGCGCCGCGGCGACGCCGTCGCGAGCTCCTCGCCGTCGAGCCGGATGCGTCCCGCGACCTGGCGCACGCCTTGCGGCAGCAGGCGCAGTATGGCGCGCGCCGCCATCGTCTTGCCGCTGCCGGATTCGCCGACCACGGCGAGGAACTCGCCGCGCGCGATGCAAAAGGAGAGATCGTCGAGGAGAGTGAGGCCGCTGCGCCGCGCCGTCAGGCGCAGCCCCTCGACGACGAGCAGCGGGTCGGCCGCGGTCACGCCAAGGCCATGCGCGGATCGAGCCGGTCGCGCAGCGAATCGCCGAGCAAGTTGACGCCGAGCAAGGTCAGGCTGATGCAGAGGCCGGGCGCGATGCCGAGCCACGAGGCGGTCTCGATATAGGGTCGGCTCGGGCGCCAGGCAGTTCGGCAGCACGTGCCGCGCCATCGTATAGAGGGCGGAGTTGCCGATCGCCCGCGAGGCCTCGATATAGACGGTCTCGCGGATCGACAGCACGGTGCCGCGGACGACGCGGACGACGGCGGGGACATAGGCGAGGCCGAGCGCCAGCACGATGCCGTATTTGCCGGCGCCGACGACGATCATCATGGCGAGGGCGAGCAGGATGCCGGGGAAGGCGAGCAGCGCGTCGTTGACCGCCATCAGCAGGCGATCGGTCCAGCCGCGCAGGAAGCCGGCGAGCACGCCGAGCACGGCGCCGATGGCGACGGCGAGGAGAACGGTGAGCAGCGCGACCAGCGTGCTGGTTCCCGCCCCCGCCATGACCCGGCTCAGCACGTCGCGGCCGAACTCGTCGGTGCCGAGGAGATGCAGGGCAGAGGGCGGCTGCAGCCGGGCTCGCAGATTGACCCCGAGCGGATCATAGGGCGTCCACAGCGCGGCGGTCGCCGCGGTGAGCGCGAGGATTCCGATCAGCGCGCCGCCGATCGCCGCATTGGCGCGCAGCCTCATCGCCGCGCCCTCATTCGGCGGCGACGCGCGGGTCGAACAGCGGATAGCAGAGATCGACCACGAGATTGACGACGACATAGATCAGCGCGGTGAAGAGCAGGCAGCCCTGGACGACGGGATAGTCGCGCGCGAAGACGGCATCGACGAGGAGACGCCCGAGCCCGGGAATGGTGAACACCGTCTCGAGCACGGCGATGCCGCCGAGGAGATGGCCGAGCGTCAGGCCGATCAGCGTCCAGGTCGGCGCGAAGGCATTGGGCAGGACATGGCGCAGCAGCACGCGCCATTCCGGCACGCCCTTGGCGCGCGCATGGGTGATGTATTCGAGGCGCAGCACCTCGATCGAGCTGGCGCGCGACATCCGCGTCAGCACGCCGGTCTCGATCATCGCCAGCGTGGCGATCGGCAGGACGACGTAGAGCACCGCCTGGGCGAAATTCTCCTGGAACGGCACATAGCCGATGACCGGCAGCCAGGCGAGCTTGAGCCCGAAGACGAGAAGGAGGATGAGGCCGAGCCAGAAGCTCGGCACCGAGAGCAGCAGCGTCGCCGTCGCGACGATGGTGAGATCGACGATGCCGTCCTGCCGCCAGGCGGCGATAAGACCGGCGGGAACCGCGATCAGCGCGGCGAGCGCGACGGCGACGAGGACGATCACCGCGCTGACCTGGAAGCGCTCGACGATGAGCGGCAGCACGGGCTGGCGGTTGGCGATCGACTGGCCGAGATCGCCGCGCGCCACCTTGGCGAGCCAGAGGGCGAACTGGACCGGCACCGGCTCGTCGAGGCCGAGCTGGTGGCGGGCGCCGGCGATTTGCGACGGGTCCGCCGAATCGCCGAGCATGACCTGGACCGGATCGCCTGGGATGAGACGTACCAGGACGAACACCGCCACCGCGACGAGCAGCAGGGTCGGGACCGTCATGGCCAGGCGCTTGGCGACATAGGCCAGCATCGGGCGACGCCTAGTTGAGACTCACGTCCCAGAAGCGCGGCAGACCGTAGAGCCAGCCCTTGAACCCGGCGACGTTCTTGCGCAAGGCGACGATCTCGATGTCGTTGAACAGGATGATGATCGGCACGTCCTCGAGCATCTGCCGGTGCATGGTGTCGAACAGCGCCTGGCGCTTGCCGGCGTCGAGCGTCTGCATCGATTCGCGCAGCATGGTCTGGATCTGCGGATTGTCCCACACCTTGCGCGGTTGCGTCGCCTTCGGACCGGTCAGCATCTCATAGCTCAGCGACGGGTCGAGCCGCGCCGAGTAGAGGAACACCATCGCCTGATAATCGCCCTTCGAATAGCGGTCGAGCTGCGCCGCCCAGTCGAGCACCTCGATCTCCAGCTTGATGCCGGTCTGCTGCGCCATCGCCTGCACGAGCACGGCGGCATCGAAGGCATGGGCATAGCGCTTGTTGGCGATCAGCTTGATCGGCTGGCCCTTGTAGCCGGCCTCGGCGAGGAGCTTCTTGGCGGCCGCCGGATCGCTTTTGAACGGCGTCGCCTGCACCGCGTCGTAGAACGGGCTGCCGAGCGGGATGGCGGAGTTGTTCGGCTTGGCGATGCCGCCCATCACCGCTTCGGTGATCGCCGGCAGGTCGAGCGAGAGCACCAGAGCGCGGCGGATGCGGACATCGCTCAGCAACGGGTCCTTGGTCTGCAGCAGGACCGCGGTGAGGCCCATGACCGGGGTCATGTCGAGCCTGACCTCCGGCCGCGTCTTGACGTCCTCGACATCGACCGGCGAGACCGATGTCGCGATATCGATCGAGTTGCTGAGCACCGCCGCCTTCGCCGCCGAGCCGTCGGGGATGACGATGAAGCGCAGCCTGTCGATCTCGACATGCTTGCCGCCGGTATAGCCGTCGCGCGGCCCCGACCGCGCGCTGTAGCCGTCGAAGCGCGCCAGCTCGACATGCTGGCCGTGGCGCCATTCGACCAGTTTGAACGGGCCGGTGCCGATCGGCGCCAGCCATTTGCCGTCGGGTCCGACCGAGTCGCGATGGGTGATCGCCGTCTCGCCGCAATCCGCCCGCGCCAGGGTCGCCAGGAAGAGCGCCGAGGGCTGATCGAGCGTCACCACCACATTGCGCGCATCCTTCGCCTCGACCGCAAGGATCTTCACCAGCCCGTGCCCGTCGAACTCGGAGAGGCAGCGCCAGCCGGTCGCGGGATCGAGATAGCGCTTCAGCGACCACACGACGTCGTCGGCGGTGAGCGCGGCGCCGTTGTGGAATTTGACGCCCTCGCGCAGCACGAAGCTATAGGTCTTGCCGTCCTCGGAAACGCCGTAGCTCTCGGCGAGGAGCGGGCCGATCGAGGTATCCTCGCGAAAGGCGACGAGCCCCTCCACCATGTGGAGGACGACCGCGTCGGTGTTGAAATCGCGGTTGACGCCGGGATCGGTCGACAGGATGTCGGCATTGAGGCGCACCCTGAGCGTGCCGCCCGCAGCGTCGGCGGTCGCGGGTGCGAGAAGCGCGAGGGCGAGGCCGATCGCCGCAGCGGCGCGCTTCATGATGCCCTCGCTGTGGCCGGTTGTGCGTCGCTAGCCCCGGCCATGTCGAGGCGGTAGGTGGTGAAGCGCCGGTTGAGCGCCGGCAGCGGCGCCACCTCCATGACGCCGAGCGCCGGCTCCATCACCACCATCGCCACCGTGGCGCTGAGATTGTCGGTCAGCGACAGGCGCGGCGGCCGGCACACCGACCACGGCGTGGCGAAATCGTCGAACAGCGCGTTCTTCACCGCATCGCCGGTGATGGCGCCGATCTGCGGGGCCAGGATGCCGCGCACGCGGAGATCGCGATAGAGGCTGTCCGGCGTGCTGAAGACGCCGGTATCCTTCAGCTTGCCAAGCGCGACCGGGCTCTGCCAATGATTGGCGTGGACGAGCAGGCCGCGCTCGGCATGCACCAGGAACGTCTCGTCGGGGGCGCATTCGAAATCGATGACGACGCCGTCGCGATGGCTGATCATCATGTTGTTCGAGGCCGATTTCGCGGTGATGTAGACGGTCCGCATGGCGAGCGCGACATGCTCGCTCTCGAGGATCTTGCGGCGGATGAGGGCGAGCGGCACGCCGACCCGGCGGTAGTCGCGATCGGATTCGAGATAGTTGGCGGTGACGGCGATGCCGGCGGCGTTGAAGCCTGAGCGCGCCAGCCCGCCCGCCTCGGTGAAGGTCAGGATGTCGGGACCGTCGTCGCGCCGGACGCGCAGTACGATCGCAGTCTCGGCGCATTCGCGCTTCCAGTCCCAATTCTGGGCATGGATCAACCGCCCGGCTTTGGTCGCCTCGGGCAGGACGGCGACGGCGGTGCAGCCATCGGGATCCGTCGCGGCGGCGAGGCGGCGACGCAGATCCGGCCGCTGCGCGAGCTTGAGGATTTCGGTGCGCGCGTTGAGCAGCGCGATCTCCTCGAAGCTGACGCCGGCGCCCTCGGCGATGCCGCGCATCTCCTCGATGAAATTGGGCTCGAACTCTTCGATGATCGGCTGGTAGTCGCGCACCAGCTCGACGATGGCGGCGGCGTCGAGCGAGAGGTGATGGAGCTGCGCCGTGTAATGCGCCACGCCCTTGCGGATGCGATCCGTCGCCTGCTTGCCGTATTGGCGGCCGCGCTCGCGCGGTGGTCCGGAGATCTCGATCAGCGGGAAGGGTTCGATCATCGACTGTCGCCTCGCGTAGTGACGGTTCGTATTGCTGGCTGGGCGACGGTAATGTATTTTGTCAATGCATGAAACAAAAAAGACAGCGTTTGCCGAGCCCGCTTCAGCGCGAGTTGCTGCCGCGCATCGTCGAGCTCATCCAAGGCGACGGTCTGGCGCCCGGGGCGCGGCTCGGCGAGGTCGCGCTGGCGACGCGGCTGCGTGTCTCGCGCACGCCGGTGCGCGCCGCCTTGGCGCTGCTCGCCGCGCGCGGCATCGTCGAGCACGGCGGGGGCGAGCATGGCACCGGACGCGGCTTCTTCGTCGCCGCGTCGGCGCGCAAGACGCGCGCGCCGGCGCCGGTTCCGGCCGCGTCGGAGCGGCTGTTCCTCGCCATCGCGCGCGACCGCCTTGCCGGCCGCCTGCCGATCGAGATCTCCGAGGCCGATCTGATGCGCCGCTACAAGGTGACGCGGGCGCTGCTGCAACGCGTGCTCGGCAAGCTCGCCGAGGTGGCGCTGGTCGAGCGCAAGCGCGGCCATGGCTGGGCCTTCCTGCCGACGATCAGCGACCGCGAGGCGCGGGCGGAAAGCTATCGCTTCCGCCTTCTCGTCGAGCCCGCCGCCTTGCGCGAGCCCGGTTTTCACCTCGATCCCGGCTGGGCCGCCGAGATGCGCCGCCGTCACGAGGCGATGCTCGCCATGCCGTGGCGCGACACCGCCAGCGTCGCGCTCTTCGAGATGAACGCCGATTTCCACGAGGGGCTCGCCGCCGCCTCGGGAAACCGCTATCTGCTGACCGCGGTGCAGCAGCAGAACCGGCTGCGCCGCTTCGCCAATTACGACTGGGTCTTCGGCCATCAGCGGGTGGTGGTGTCGTGCCGCGAGCATCTCGCGATTCTCGACTGCCTGGCCGCCGGCCGGCGCGAGCGAGCGGCGAGGCTCCTCACGCGTCACCTCGAAGGCGCCGCCGGGCTGGTCCGCCCCGCCGCCCCGGCGCGTCGCAAGGCGGGCTAGCGCGGCGGCGGCGCCGTCGACGGCAAGGGCTTCGTGTCCCGCGCCCGGGTACGGAAGCTGCGACTCCCCTCTCACCCCTCCATGCGTGCCGAGGGCATCGACAGGCGGAGCGGGCCGGTCGCGTAGTCCGCCTTCCAGCCCGGCCGCGCCAGGACGCAGTTCGCCGTGGCGTCGGTCGCGCCGACGCCCTTCGCGTTGGGATAGAGGAAGCTGAGATTGCCGACCGTCTCGTTGTTGATCTCTAGAACCGAATCGTTGTTCGCCAGCATCCGGGCGAGAAGATCGGTCATCATGCCGCCGCCGCTCACTGTGTAGTAGCCGCACAGCGCCAGCCGGCCGTTCGAGGGAAACGCCTTGATGAAGACGGTGACCGGTATGTCGCCGGACGCGCCGCCGCTGCCATGGATGGAAAACTCGAGCTTGCGATAGTCGCGATCGGCCTTCCGCGTCCCGATCTGCTCGTAAGGCGACAGTGCGGCGCAGCCGGTCAGCAGCGCGGCGAGCGCGACGATCCATTTCATGCGATTCCCCCCTCGGCGTCCGTGTTTTTGACGACGGCGTTATCGTCTCGAGTCGAATCTCCATTTTCGTCGTCCCCGCGCAAGCGGGGACCCCGCGGTGAGCGACGTGCGGTTGGCCCTGGGCCCCTGCTTGCGCAGGGGCGACGACAGAGAGAAAAGTCAGCCCCGCATCTTATCCCGCAGCACCGCCGAGCTTATCCCGCTCGGCCGGGGCCGTCGCTGATCTTCTTCCTCTCTCCGAGGGGACGAAACCTCCTCAGCAGGAAGTCGGCCGCGTCGCGCGCTCGACGGTGAGGCCGAAGAGCGGGCGCAGCCGAGTGCCGAGGACGCTGCCGGCGAGCGCTGCGACGAGCCACAGCCAGCCATGCAGGCTCGACGAGGCGATGCCGCTGAAATAGGCGCCGATATTGCAGCCATAGGCGAGGCGCGCGCCATAGCCGAGGAGCAGCCCGCCGAGCACGGCGGCGAGGAGCGAGCGCGGCGCGATGCGCCATTCCGGCTTGAACTTGCCGGCCAAGGCGGCGGCCAGCAGGGCGCCGAGCACGATGCCGAAATCCATGACCGAGGTGATGTCGGCGAAGACGCTGTCGCGCAAGGCGGCGGCGCGCGCCGGCGAGGCGAAATAGCCCCAGGCGGCGACATCGGCGCCGGTCAAGGCATAGAGCTTGGCGCCCCACAGGGCGAAACCCGAGGTGATGCCCCAGGGCCGGCCGGCGAGGGCGAGCGTCGCGTAATTGCCGAGCGCCAGGGCGACGGCGCCCCAGAGCAGCGGCCACGGCCCGCGCAGGAAGCGCCGCCAGCCATGACGCGGCGCCGCCGCATCGCCGCTGGCGAGAGCGCCGTGGCGGTGCCGCTCGAGCGCCACGGTCAGCGCGGCGATCGCGGCGAAGGCGGCGAGGTTGAGCGCGAGCGCCGGCGTCCAGCCGAGCGCGTCGATCAGCAGCACCGGCTTCAAATGCGGCGTTGCGTCCCACCACGGCAGCTGCGCCGCGCCGATCGCCGAGCCGATTATGAAGGCGGCGAGGGTCACCAGCATGCGGGTATTGCCGCCGCCGGCGG
>WNFC01044955.1_pt1 | contig 10034 bp, 17 predicted proteins | sample 5400541 | NCBI WGS metagenome assembly WNFC01 (sample SAMN13153342, study PRJNA577476) | soil metagenome | isolation source: 120 cm saprolite under Douglas fir tree site 2 hole 2 replicate 1 | place: USA:California | collected 2015-04-18 | reverse complement strand
GTCTGGTCCAGCTCGAGCTTCCGACAGAGCCCAAAGTCGGATATTAGCATCCGGTGCCCGCTCGATTCGCCCTTCTTCGCACCCGAGATGAGGATGTTTTGTGGTTTGATATCGCGGTGCACGATCTTGAGCGCGTGCAGGTGCCTGAGGCCAGACGTGATCTGGCGCACGGCGCGTTTGGGATTGAAGGAGACAGCGACCTCGCGGAACTGGTCGGGCCGCTCAATGATGTCCGCAAGCGAGGCAGGGCACAACTCAAGAGCGATGTAGAGGAAGCTTGCGTGCGCCTCTTGGTAATAATACCGAATGACGTTTGGGTGGTCATCTGCATCCTTGAGAAGGCCGACTTCACGCAACGACTCAAAAAGGTACCAAGGACGGTGTCTGAAACGACAAGGGATAACGAAGATGACGGCGGCGGCGTTGGTGGAGGGACCAGTGATGGAGTACTTGGGGGCACTGCATTCCCGTCCTCTCCACCCTCGCCGTCGTCGTTCTCGGGCTCTTCACCCTCCGCAGAGGCATCCTTCGTATCGCCCTTCCGTCTTCGACGTCGTTTACGGTGCTTCTTCTTGACTTCGCCAACGTCCTCTGCACCTTCAGGAGATTCTGCTTTGACAGGGGAGGCCTTGGCGCTGCCATTTGTCGTTGAGGACGGCAATGAGGTATCTGGACCAGTCGCCAGCGCTGTAGTCGACGGTCTAGGCGTCGTGGGAGGCAGTTCCATGGGAGTAAGGGAATCCTCGGGCAATGTCGCTTTCGCGCTGGACCCATTTTCGACATCGTGCGACTCTGGATCTGGTGCATGCGTCGCACCATTGACAAGCTCTAAAGGGGTGATCGAAGCAGCCTTCCTAGCAATGGCCATCTTACGGACCAGTTCATCGGGCATCGTGGCACCGTGCGCGTTCGTTGGCACTTTTCTCTTGAACCACAGCAACGACGCCACGACGGACACGAGCGCCAAAAGTAGTGTGGAGGGTGAGGGAACCCACGAGTTCTGGCCCTGCGTCAGTGATTCCGGAAGGTTGGCGATCAACTCCCACGGAACGACTGGGGTTTCCCCCTCGCCAAAAGTAAGCGGCTCACTCCCCGGGTACGCCTGCGAGTTTGCGTTCTCGGAACGGGGTGGCCCACCAACGGGGGTGGGCGGGGGAGGTGTGGCTGGACCCGGAACGCCATCGAGCAGGCGAGCTAGACGCGAACGGCTGTCCGCTTTGAGGGCCCGCACACCGGTCAAACAGCGCCGGTCGGTGGTGCCCTCGAAACATTGCAGCATGCCATTCTCGGTCGAAACGACCACACCCTCATTGTCCTCGACCCTCTGCATGGGCGCGAGTTCGTTAAATGCGACAAGAGGGAAGTGGTCTGGGCTGAGTGCATAAAGGGAGCCGTTTCCGGGTACAAGCCCGACGAAGGCGGTCTCATCGGTTGGGTAGTCACTCTGACCTGAAGCGGAGGGGAAGATGTCCTGGAGACGAAGGTGGGGCTGGAGAAGCACAAAGGGTGACGATCTCCGGGCAGATTGAACCACGTCGAATACGGCCACGCTATCAACGCAAGCGAAATACTAAGCGCCCGATCGCAGGCAGGAAACAAAATGAGCTCACATTGGATTAAGAAACCTCTGGGCCCACACAGGCTGATACTCCGGGAGGGGCGTGGTGGGATCGATGTCTCCGCGTACTTTGAAGGATATGACTTCGCCATTGGAGAGAGGCTCGATGTAGAGGTCGTCTACGCTACGGTGATATGCAGCTTGCCACTCAAGGTCTTGATTATTTGGACCATATGTGGAGAATGAAAGATGCTGAATTGGTAAGGGGCGTGAAGAACGGGTGGTTGGATGAGAGAGTATTGAAACATGGTAATCTTGTTACTCGGACATCAATATGTATCGTGAGGAGAAAGAGAGGGCTACGCACCAGTACGACCGATGAAAATCTCGTGTGTATGCCGAGAAGGTTTTAAGCCCTCCAACTCGTCCAAGTCGACGTCCAACACATCTTGTTCGGTGGTCTCGTTCCTGACATCCCACGGGCATTCTGAATCGAGGACAGCCTTCACGCGACCGGTCTCGAGCTCGATGAGTAGGATGGAGGTCTTTTTGCGACCTACGAAGACACGGCTATCCGCTTCTCCAAAGGAGAACGGAGACATGTCGACGAGCTGTGACATGGAAAACGGGAGGCGTTGGAGGGGCGCATTGGGGGAATTCGAGGTTGTCACATAGATATCGCCGGACTGCGGCTCGACGATATACGTCTCGTGTGCAAACGGGTCGTCGTCAAAGTCGGGGTCGACGTCCAGGTGTTTGGTGGATACGAGCGGGCCGAGGATGGACGGGGTAGCCTGAGCGGGGTCCTGTTCTGCGGAGGACGATGGGGCAGGGGAGGAGGAAGGGTGCGGCGGAGGCGAAGAGGGCATGGACCAGAGTTTTCCTCCGGTTGTGCGGTCGAGGGCGTGGAACTTGCCGTCCACGGACGCGACGAGGACGACATCGAGGACCTCGAGGGGGTCGTCGTCGGTCGCAGAGTGTCCGCGCGGGGGGAGGAGGTGCAGGCCGCTGACGCGGTTTTCGCGAGCACCGAGGTCACGGCGGAGGGCGACGGACTCGGGGCTGGCGGCGGTGCGCAAAACGAAAAGGGCGAAGAGAAGAAGAGGGAGGTGAAGAAAGAGTGCGGGGGACATGGTTAGCATACAGTTCTCATCGTCGTGGGGAGTGTCTCTGAGACTTGGGCTGTGCACTCTCAGGGTCTGCTTTCTCACCCCGCACCCGACCTCGGTCGGCCATGCCAGTCATCCCTGTCGGTTCCCAGATCTTTGACCTCGCGTTCCACCCAACCTCAAACGTAGTATATACCGGTCTCCTCAACGGCAAGGTCAAAGCTTTTACGTATGACGACCAAGGCGCACACGACACCGCCTTGAGCTTGCGCATCTCTAAGCGCTCGTGTCGTGGCCTCGCATTGAGCCCAGACGGGTCCTCTCTCTATGCAGTTGGAAAGAACAGGTCCCTTCAGTGCGTCTACATGTCGTCCGCTCTCGTGCGAAAATATAAATATATGAATATCTTTGTCTGTGCGGTTAGTATCATTGACACTGGCACGGGAACCCTGTCCGAGACACGCCAGGGTGTGCACGAGTGAGTGCTATGGGTCGGCGGTGCGTCTATGAACCCTGTATACCCCCTCCTGCAGCGCACCCATCAACCGCGTCGTGCATCCTACCCCGCACCTGCTTGCAACAGGCGACGACGACGGTACGATCAAGGTGAGCAGTCTCGTGTTGTCCTCCTTCCGGCGACGAGGAAAATGCAGAACCGGGGTTGCGCAGCTGTGGGACCCACGGAAACAGGACGCCATTCGCACGTATACGCAACATTTTGACTTCATCTCGGACTTCATGTGGGTACAAGACAAGAAGCAACTCGTCGCGACGAGGTGCGTCGATGCCTCCCCCCACTCCGTCTCCGTCACGTACCTCGTGATTGAGATCATGCGTCCAGTGGGGATGGCACCCTATCTGTCATGGACGTGCGCTCAAAAAGGCCCGAACCGTCTGCGCACTCGGAAGATCAGGAAGATGAACTGCTGTCGATTGTACCATTCAAAGGGTTGAGCGCACTCCAAACCCCTCACCCCTTTTAACACGTATCTTATTTATTAGCGCAGGGGCACAAAAGTCGCGGTTGGCACCCAGCTAGGCATGATTTCCATCTTCAATCGCAACAAGGGTTGGGGAGACTGCGTCGACCGCGTGCCCGGGTGAGCCCCGCGCCGCCGTTTCAGCTCCTATCACACAGCTAAAAGGGCTGATTGCATTTCTCCTCCTACCGGCAAGACACCCACACTCCGTCGACGCGCTCTGCGCACTCCCTTCCACCTACCCCTCTTCGCAGAACACGATCCTTACGGGATCTTCGGACGGGCTCTTGCGCGTCATCGAGCTCCTCCCCACGCGTCTCGTTGGCGTCATCGCCGATCATGGGGACTTTCCCATCGAGCGCATCGCGATTGACCGTGCAGGCGAGGGCCGCTGGGTCGGGAGCGTCGGACACGACGAAGCGCTGCGGCTGACGGATTTGCGCGAAGTGTTGGAAGACGAGGAAGAGCGTGGCGCGAAGGAAGAGGGTGAAGATGGAGAGCGGGACACTTCGAGCGACGAGGGGGGCGAGGGAGCTCATTCAAGTCTCCATCGAGCAAAGAGCGGGCCTGCGGATGAGGATGGTGGCGGTGAGCAGGAGTCCGGAGATGAGCAGGAGTCCGGAGATGAGCCGGACGAGCCCAAGCCAAGGAAGAAGCTGAGGAAAGATAAAGGGGATCTCACGGGGCGGCCGCAGAGAAAGGGAAAAAACCAGGTGGACGTCGATCCGTTGTTTTTCTCGGGCTTGTGAAATGGTCAGTGGTATCACAACGCCACTTAGAACTCAGTAAGGGGGTCTTGCCGATGGTATGAGATGAGTAATGGACAAACTCTCAATCAAAGATCGACGGTGGGGTGCACTAGTAGCCTCAGTGCCTCGTGTACGATGCCGCTACAGCGTGAACACCTCCCCGCGGTGGTCTAGCATAGCCCCACCCACACCTAGTGACACCATTGACTCGGGCTGGGCAGTTAATATCGATTGCTCAACGTCGTTGAATGACTTGAGCATACCCGGTTGAAAGAGGATCGGTGACTCGGTGCTGCAAGTTGCTCCCAATTCCTCAAACATCCTGGCCATGTACAGAGGGAAACTCGGGCAGCAGGAGGTTGCCACAATCGATTTTGGTTGTGGGTGATGGGCGCAAGGGGGTCTTTGGAGCGACCCAGGGTACACGAGCACCCACAGGGATTCGTTGGAAACCCTAAGACCTAAGGAGGTAGGTGTGGTTCCCGATCGTGATCCCTTCAACTTACTCCTGCCCCGTAAGGGGTACATCCCACGCCGATAACCTCACACCGGTCGGGAAGGGCCCGAATGCAAAAAAGAGGGTGAAGTGTTTGTTTCCAAAGAACGACATGAAAACAACGTGGTGTTGCGTCGCAACGGAATTACAATCACGAATCCTACGGGTTCAACGGGACCTGTCTCACAGCGGCCGAAGAACCAGGTTTCAACAAGAGGGGGAGATAGGACGCGATGAGGGCAGAAATCGCCAAACTGCAAGGAGAGGGAGAAAGAAGGGATTTTAGCACCACGGACGAGACACGAGGGAAGGAGGGACGTGCATCAGGTTTCCGCTGGGCGGGGTGCCTCCCTCCCTAGTGCGGAGTGGGTGCTGGTTGATCCAGGCGCTCAGACCGAAGAGGAGAGAGGGCCAGGCGAGGATCCTGTGCAGCACACGCGGTGGTGAGTGACGGTTGGTGATAGGGCATTGAGATGAGATCGAGAGGGAATGACTGACCTATTCCGGGTGATCATGATGAGACCTGCGAGAAACATGCCCGAGGCCGCGAGCCCGTCTACACAAGAGAGCGAGGGTGAGCGAAAGAGAGGAGTAGCGCTGGGAGCGAGGAGCGAGCATTCGATGGTGATCGTCTAGAAAAGGCACGAACCAACGTTATCTTGCGCGGACCATGTTTCTGGGATTGTGAATGTGGTCTCGAGCGAACTGTCGCGTGGGCTGTTGTGAACGTTATGCGGCTGCATCGCAATCAAAAGAAAAAGAGTTCAAAGTTGAAAAAGGGCGGCGCTTGTCGACCAGTCGCAGTCGCACCTCCTTTCCCCCCTTCCGCGCTCATGAGAACGCACTCCGAGGCCTCGGTCACGCTGCCCTCGCTATTCTATCCCTCCCTCTCTCTCGCCAGCACTCCATATCCATCCGGCCTCCTCCTCCGAACCGACAACGGCAGCTCAGATGACTTTGACATCATCGACGGCTCCCTACTCTCCGTACAGCATGCACTCACCGTAACACGGCCTCCCTCTCCCTCCGCCTCTTTCGACTTCTCCATCGTCAGCCCGCCCAGCCCCGGTCCAGATCGCAGCTCTTATCCCTTTGCATCCCATCCTGCGGGGTCTCAACTCAACTTCTTCTCTTCCAGGGACAGGCGTTATAAAACCGCGCCCGGTTCCCCAGCCTCATATCGTGTTGCTCTGGCTTCGGGTGGTACCCGAACACCTCCGATCGGCAAATCCATGAAATGTCTGCTTCCTCGTCTCTGGGGTGCCCTCTCGACTCCAACCCGCAAGGGTAGACGGAAAGCAGGCCGCCGGAAACCATACGCATTGCCCTCCAACATCAGTTACGCGGACCTCCAACCCCTTGATGGGGAGGAGGGTGAGCTTATTGACGAAGCATGCTTCGTTGAGCCGTACGAACCTCCACAATCACCGCCTCGGAAATTTATCGGTCCGTTTCCCTCTTCACTCTCTCCTCGCATCTTTCTGAAACCGTAGGCTGCCTAGACTTCTTGTCCTGTCTCCCAATCGAGATCGCTCTCTATCTCCTATGCTTCCTCGATCTTTCGTCTGTCATTGCCTGCCAGAGCGTCTCACGTACGTGGAACGTCCTGGCCAGTGACAGTGCTGTCTGGCGCGAACTCTTTTACCGCCGGCAGGGCTGGGACATTAATATGGGCCGTGCCATTGCCCGAGGTTGGACTCCTCCGCCATTGGAAGAGCTCTCAGAGAGCCCTACTAGCCTCACACCCATATTAGACAGACCGCGGAGTCACACTCTCAGGGGCTGTACGTACAGCGAACCCACAACCTCCTCCGAAGGCCTCTCAATCAACACTCGTGATGGACGAGCGCGATCACTCGTACATCCGCGGTCGCTTCCACATGCGCCATCGCCCTGGAGCCCTGAATATCCCAGTGACACATATCTTCCACTCGGCGCGTCTTTGGATGCGCCACTATTCCTCCCTTGGCATGAACTGTATCAGACGCGTTATACTTTGGACGCGCGCTGGGCTAGTTCAGTCCCACAACCTACATACCTCAGGGGGCATGCCGATAGTGTCTACTGTCTCGAATTCGATAGCAAGCGAATTATCTCCGGCTCGCGTGATCAGACGATCAAGGTGTGGGACATCCAGACTGGCCGCTGTCTGGGCACATTCAGAGGCCATTACGGAAGTGTTCTCTGTTTAAAGTTTGAGAAAGATTGGGACATCAAAGGTGATGGAAAGAAGGGGTTTATGGTCAGCGGCAGCAGCGACCGGAGGGCCTGCGTTTGGGACATCTGGATCGGGGAGGGTGGTGAGGTGCGCGCAGAGGTCAGAGCGGTGTTGAGAGGGCACCTCGATGGTGTGTTGGACCTTCGCGTTGACGAGCAATGGATCGTAAGCTGGTGAGCGGCATCGTCATTTCGATATTCTAAATTGCTCAAACCGACCTCATAGCTCGAAAGACACAAAGATCCGTGTGTGGAACCGTGAAACACTCGAGCTCCACCGCACCCTTACTGGACACGAAGGCCCTGTCAATGCCATTGGTTTACAGAACGGGCTAATCGTAAGCGCCAGTGGGGATACCAAGATGATGTTGTGGGACATCGAACGCGGCACCTGCTTACGCACTTTTGACGGGCATGATCGCGGGCTAGCGTGTATCGAGTTCAAGGTACACCTTTCCTCTCTCTTTTAATGTCTGCGCGCGTGCTGATGTACTCTCGACTGGCTGTGACAGGACAACTACATCGTGTCCGGCTCGAGCGACTGCACAATCAAGGTGTGGAATGCGTCGACAGGCGAGTGTCTACGCACCCTTGTTGGGCACGACTCGCTTGTGCGTGCCCTCGCCCTTGACCCCGCTTCGGGGCGCCTCGTGAGCGCGAGCTACGACAAGGTGGTCAAGGTATGGGACCTCCGGACTGGGCGTACGGTACAGCAGTTCAAGCATCACCATCTTGGTCATATCTTTGACGTCAAGTTCGATGTCCATCGGATAGTTAGGTGCGTGTGTTGTCGTGACGTATGTGCCGGCAACGGTTCTGATTGCTGATTTACACGTGCATTAGCACGTCGCACGATCAAAGGATTGTTGTTCTAGACTTTACGCAGAACCTTGATACTGCGCTGTTTGCCTGAGAGCACATCACCTCATGTCTTCAGGGTCTATGTCAGGTAACGTCTACTGTTTTCTTGTTTCGGCATGGACCTACATTCGTCACGTATACCCTCCTCCTCTTTTCGACTCTGCACTTCATGTTGATCACGCAATCCAGAACACTCAAAACCTATCTGTTTGCCATCTCACCAGTCACCACATTGTTTTTTTCGTATTTCTACCTCAATATGTCAGCTATAATGAGTGCCGCGCGTAGACGTGTATTGTATATAATCGAGGCAACTTGGCAATGTATGTAGCTTGCAGCGCATGTGATGAGAAACTGAGATCTGAGAGCGCGTGATCACGTTGACCGCGGAAGTGAGACCGCCTTGCTCTGCTACCGACGCCATGTTGCTCGCCCGAAGGTCACTCGGAAAGTTCCCCACCGCGCCGTTGTCGCGTCGTCGTCTCTCGAGCAGAGCCTCCGCCGTGCTCGGCGCGTTGGACATCCCGACGACCCCGACCGAGCTGCCCGGCGTCTACGACGGGGAGTGGAAAGGGTCTGGAGAGGTATTTCAGAGCGTTTGTCCCGCGACGGGAGAGGTCCTGGCCAACGTCAAATCCGTACGCAGTCCATCATCTCCACAATCATATTTAATGTGCTTACCCGTCCCCGACACTGGCAGGCATCACCGGCCGAGCTCCACGGCGCGCTGGATAGGACGAGAGAAGCATACGTACATTTCAGGAGTATACCCGCTCCCCGGAGAGGAGAGATAATACGCCAGATCCGCGAGGCTCTGGCCGCCAAGGTGCGTTGTTGTGCCGTACACTATTCTGATCCGCACGCGCTCCTGTGTAAACGTTAACGTCTGTGTTCCCACTTTGTTTTTGTTTTTTGGGGGTAGCGCGATGAGCTCGGCGCGCTCGTGTCGCTCGAGATGGGTAAGATCCGTACCGAGGGTGTGGGTGAGGTTCAGGAGTTTGTCGACATCGTGAGTGAGATGATGAGCCCCAAGGTTGTCTCTATCGAACGAACGGACATTGGCTGAGGGTCTCGGGCCTCTCTTTCATTTTTGCCAGTGCGATTATGCTGTTGGGCTCTCGAGGATGATGAACGGAAGAGTGATCAACTCTGAGAGGCCAGGCCATACCATACTCGAAGGTGAGTCGAAAGCTTTTCCTTCTTCCGTCTCTATCCAAGCGTTGTTGGTGTCCTCGCCGGTTCGCCGGTTCTTTTCGTTTCATCGTCGCTCATCATCGTGTCCCATTCGCAGTTCCGAATCCCCTCGGCGTCATCGGCGTCCTGTCCGCGTTCAACTTTCCCGTTGCTGTATATGGCTGGTAAATTTGACACTCTTTTCCCCGCGTTGCGTAAAATAAATCGAAACTCGACGAACGCCGCCCCCCCCCCCCCCCCCCCGCGCGCGCTTGCTTTTGCAGGAATCTCGCGATCTCGATGGCGGCGGGCAACGCGACGATTTGGAAGCCCTCGCCCAGCACACCGCTGTGCTCCATCGCGGTCACCAAGATCATCGCGGGCGTCTTGGAGAAGAACGACGTGCCGGGCGCCGTCGCTGGTCTTGTCACGGGTGGCAAGGACGTCGGAGAGGCTTTGGTGGAGAGTCGAGAAGTAGACATGGGTGAGCACCTCTCTCTCTTTCCGCTCTCTCTCCGAAAGAGAGAAAGAAAGAAAAAAACTTAACTTGTGGGGCTTCCAGTTTCTTTCACGGGAAGCGAGAACGTCGGCAGGGTCGTCGGCAAGAACGTCCAATCCAGGTTTGGCAAAGTCCTGCTCGAGCTGGGCGGGAACAACGGTTCGTACCCGTCGTCTTCCTCATCGCATACGCGCAGGCACTGACACATTCATTCTGGTGTTACGGGGCTTGCACGCTTCGCCGTCAATCAATCAATCAATCAATCAATAAATAAAAATAAAACGCTATATCCAGCTGCGATAGTCATGCCCGACGCGGATCTCTCCCTCGCCGTGCCCGCCGTCTTCTTCGGCTCCGTAGGCACCGCAGGCCAACGCTGCACCTCCACACGC
>WNFC01026794.1_pt1 | contig 10034 bp, 10 predicted proteins | sample 5400541 | NCBI WGS metagenome assembly WNFC01 (sample SAMN13153342, study PRJNA577476) | soil metagenome | isolation source: 120 cm saprolite under Douglas fir tree site 2 hole 2 replicate 1 | place: USA:California | collected 2015-04-18 | reverse complement strand
GAATTCATCCACGTGCTCCTCATGCAAACCTCCCTTTGCCGAGTGTGGTGATTGTGACTCCATAACGCGCATCGGCTCGCAAAGTTCTCATGCGGGCCGGCAGACCTCGAAAAATATTTGATTGTTTGGAAGAGGCGCCTCTAGGAGTCCTGCATCGTGAACATCTGTTCAGGCTCTGCTACGTCCTGACAATGCTGTATAACAACAGATGATCTTCGTCAGCGGGATGTGAACAAATATTCACGACAGGTCGAACGCTCGCGACCGGGACGATCTCGCAGCTCCCGGCCTCCGAGCCGATCCGGCCTGGCACATCGCGCCGGCAAGGACTGCTCTGCACGCCGGCCGAGTCTGCCTCTCGGCGAAACCGCGCGCGTGGTATGCTTCATCTTGCGGAACAGGACCCGCGAGGGGGGTCATGGCGCAGTTCGTGACCGATTTCGGAACGGCCGGCACGCCGACCACCGACGGGCGGCTCGACGCGCCCGCGTTCCACCGCAATTGGCGGCCGATCTGGTCGGTGCTGGCCAGACACCTGCAAGACAAGACCGGCGACGTGCTCGAAGTCGGCAGCGGGACCGGCCAGCACATCGTCGAATTCGCCCGCAACGCGCCGAACATCACCTGGTGGCCGAGCGACCCGAACGAAAACCATTTGCGCAGCATCGCGGCGTGGCGGCTCGACGCCAAGCTTGCGAATTTGCGCCCGCCGGCGCGCATCGATGTGTCCGATCCGGATTGGAGCTTGCCGCCGGAGCTCGGGTCGTCGCGCCAGCTCTTGGGGATTTTCTGCGCCAACATCCTGCACATTGCGCCGTGGCGTGTCGCCGAGGGTTTGTTTGCCGGCGCCGCGCGGCATCTGCGGGCCGACGGCCGCATGTTCGTGTACGGGCCGTTCATGCGCGACGGAAAACACACGGCACCGAGCAATGCCGCGTTCGACGCGAGCTTGCGGAGCGCGAATGCCGAATGGGGCGTCCGCGACACCGGCGATGTTGCGGGTCTGGCCGCTCGCAACGGGCTGAAGATGATCGAGCTCGTGGCAATGCCGGCCAACAATCTGATTTTGATCTTCGCGCGCGAGCAATCGAGTGTGACGCATTCGTCAACGTGAATCGCGAAGCGCGCGCGTCGCAGCAAGCGCGCCGGCGTTGCGTTCTGTGGCCGCGGCTTGGCGCAACCGCGCGCGTGCGGCGGATTCTTGGCCGCATTTCTCGACATGGGCGGATCGATTGATGACCTGCAGGTTGGGCACGCCCCAATAGGTCAGCAGCGCCGGCCAGGTTCGTCCGGCGCCCTCCGCGTCGCGCCAGACCCGGAACAGCGGAACGCGGTGATCGACCTCCGCGTCCCTGGCGAGCCGCGCGCCGGTGGCGGCGCAGCGATGGTTCTGCAGCCGCCGCAAATGCCGCACGTGATCGCTCGGCGCGGTCCACAGCTTCCAGGCCGCGACGCAGCAGCCGTGCCACGTCGCATTGCGGTTGGGATGCGCGTCGCCCCACAGATCGCGATGCCAGCCGAGCCGGAACACCGGCTGGCCGCAGATGCAGCAATAGCCCGGGCCCCTGGCATGGGTCTTTTCGCGAAACGGGGCCGGCGGCGCGCGAAACCCGAGCGGCGCACCCGACGATTTCCGGCTGCCGCTCCGCCACACCCAACCTTCCGGTGCGCCGCTCAGCGCCGCGAGCGCGCGGGCGAGCTGGTCGGCGCGGACCGGATGCTGCCGCCAATAGGATTCGACGGCGCGCCGCGGGGTCGGCGGGATGAACGGGCGGGCGAGCGCGTGCAACCATACGGGGGCCGGAAAGATCGCCGGCAGATTGCGCTGCAAGCGGGCCAGCGCCGTGGCGTTTCGTTGCGCGCGCCAGGCGGATTCGGCCATCGGTCTCGGATCCCGGCTGGGCGGTCGTCGCCATCATCTTGCCAGCAAAGCGTTGCCGATTCGTAGCCGGCGACGCGGCCGGTGCTATCGCGATGCGGAGCCCTCCATTGTGGCGATCCAGACTCCCGCGAAGACCGCGATCAATCCGACGACGAGGTTGAGCGTCATCGGCTCGCCCAAGAGGCCCGCGGCCAAAAGCCCGGCCACGATCGGATTGACCGTCATGGCGTTGGCGACCCGGGTGGGGCTGGCGTGTTGCAGCGCCCACACCCAGAGAAAAAACGCGAGCGCTCCGCCGCCCGCCGCCAGGTAGAGCGCGGCAGCCCATTGCGACAGCGTGAAGGCGCTCACGCGTGCGAAGTCACCGGAGAGCCAGCTGATCAGCACCAGGGCGGCGGCTCCCGCCAGCATCCCGGCGGTCAGGAAGCCGAGCGCGCTCGAGCGGGCGATGAACGGCCGGGACCACACATTGTAGAGCGCCATGCAGAACGTCGCGCCGGTCATGATGAGATCGCCGCGCCATGCGCCGGGCAGCGTCGTGCCGAGCCCCGATGCCAGCGCGGCGGCAACGCCCAGCATCGCGACCACGACCCCGATGGTCTTGCGCGTGCTCAGCGCCTCGATGCCGAGCAGCGCACCCACCAGCATGGTCATCAACGGCAGCGTCGAGAGCGCCAGCGTGCCGCGCGCCACCGTGGTGAAGGCGAGCGCCAAATTGTAGAACACGAAGAACACTGCGAAGAACAGCAAGCCGAGCCCGGCGACCAGCAACCGATCCCTCGGGCCCGCCGGCCAGCGCACCCGCAGCAGCAGCGCAATCGGCAGCAGGCAAACCACGCCGCCCCCGAACCGCAACGCGGCGAGCGTGAATGGATCGGCGCTCGCGATCAGATAGCGCGTCGCCACCGCGGCGCCGCCGCCCACGGCGCTCGACAGGATCGCGACGCCGACGCCCAGGCGCTCGTGCAACGGCTCGCTCCTTTACCGCAGCGGACGGGAGCGCGATGATGCCGATGCGGCCCGGCCGATCAACTACGTGGCAGGTAATCATGGGCAGGGATTCGAGTTTCGCCTCGCGACTACGGTGGTGGCGCCAGCGCCGCGGCATGTCGCAGCTCGCGCTTGCCCATGTGGCCGAGATTTCCCAGCGGCATGTGAGCTTTCTGGAGAGCGGGCGCACGGCTCCGAGCCGCGAGATGGTGCTGCGGCTGGCCGCGGCACTGGACCTGCCCTTTCGCGAGCAGAATGCATTGTTGCTGGCGGCGGGATTTGCGCCGGCATGGCGCGAAACCCCGCTCGGCGCCCCCGAGTTGGCGCTGGTCGATCGTGCGCTCGACTGCATGCTCATCCAGCAGGAGCCCTACCCGGCGTTCGTGGTCGACCGCCGCTGGCAGCTGCTTCGCACCAACCCGGCGGGTCAAGCGCTGGTGAGATTTCTGACCGACGCCCCGGCATGGAAGCTCGACCCGGCCGACCCGGTCAATCTTGCGGATGCGCTGGTCGCGCCGAACGCACTCCGCCCCTGGATCGTCAATTGGCGCGAGGTCGCGCTGTATTTCCTTCGCAGCGTGCGCGCCGACGCGCTGGCCGACGGTTCCGGCGAGACCGCGGCGCTGCTCGAACGATTGCTCGCCTACCCCGACGTTCCCGGCCTATCGGAGATCCCGCCAATGGCGGACGCGGAAGAGCCCGTCGTCACCATGCGGAAGAGCCCGTCGTCACCATGCGGTTTCGCAAATCGGACACGTCGCTCAACCTGTTCACGACCATCGCCACGTTGGGCACGGCACGGGACGTAACGGTTCAGGAGATCCGCATCGAGTGCTTCTTTCCCGCCGACACGACCACCGCGGAGACCTTTAAGCAATGGGCAGTGCCATAGCCGCCGTGTTCGCAAGATCGCGCCTTGAGCCGCGGGCGGGGACCAGCTGCTGATGCCGGCAATCGATGTCGTCGTGGTCGGGCTCGGCGCGATGGGGAGCGCCGCGGTCCATCATCTCGCCCGCCGGGGCCGGCGCGTCGTCGGGATCGAGCGTTTCCGGCCGGGTCATGCATATGGCTCCTCCCATGGCGCAACTCGCATCATCCGGCTCGGCTACTACGAGCATCCCGCCTACGTGCCGCTGCTGCGCCGCGCCTATGCGCTGTGGCGCGAGCTCGAGGCTCAAGCGGGGCGGCCGCTTCTGCAGACCACCGGGATCGCCGAGATCGGTCCGGCCGACGGCAGGCTCGTGGCCGGCACGCTCGCGGCCGCCCGCACCCACGAGCTGCCGCACGCGGTGCTCGCCGCGCCGGAGTTCATGCGGCGGTTCCCGGCGTTCCGCATCCCGGCCGATTGCGTCGGCGTGGTGCAGCCGGACGGCGGCGTACTCGCCGCCGAAGCCGCGATCCTGGCGCAGCTCGGTCTCGCCCAAGCCGCGGGCGGCGAGCTGCGCACCGGCGAGACCGTCACGGCGGTCGAGCCGCGCGGCGGCGGCGTGCGGGTCGTGACCGATCGCGGCACGATCGAGGCGGGCGCCGCGATCGTCGCGGCCGGGCCGTGGGTGAAAAAACTGCTGCCCGATCTCGCCGCGCCGCTGCGGGTCCTCACCCGTCAAGTCATGGCGTGGTTCGCGCCGCGCGACGCGAGGCTGTTTGCGCCCGAAAAGTTCCCGGTGTTCATGATCGAAAGCGCGCGCGGCATCCATTACGGCTTCCCGCTCGACGCGACCGGGGTGAAGTTCGCCAAGCATCATCACGCCGACGCGACGGTCGATCCCGATGCTTGCGATCGCTCGGCGACGGCCGACGACGAGGCCCTGATCCGCCCGATGCTCGCCGAATGTCTGCCCGCCGCGAACGGCCGGCTGCTGCAAGCCAAGGTCTGCCTTTACACCATGACGCCCGACGGCGATTTTCTGCTCGACCGCCTGCCGGGCGCGCCGCAGATCGTCGTCGCTTCGCCGTGCTCCGGCCACGACTTCAAGTTCGCACCGGTGCTCGGCGAGATCCTCGCCGACCTCGCGACCGGCGGCGCGACCCCGCACGACATCTCGCGCTTCCGGCTGGCGCGGTTTGCATAAGACTACCAGCTCGCTCGGGTTACCTCCCCCGTTGTGGGGGGGGGGAGGGCACGTCCGGGAGCACTCTGGGAAAGGAAATGCCACATGACCCTGAACCGCGTTCTCATCACCGGGGCGGCGGGCCGGATCGGCCGGACGCTGCGCGCGGGCCTCGGCAAACGTCACCGCCTGCTGCGCTTGCTCGACCTTGCGCCGCTCGGCGCGGCCGCCGCGGGCGAAGAGGTGGTGCACGCCGACATCGGCGATCTCGCCGCGATGGAAGCCGCGCTCGAAGGCATCGATTGCGTGGTGCATCTCGCCGGCGTGCCGGAGGAAGATGTTTGGGAAAAAATCCTGCCGGCCAACATCGTCGGGACCTACAACGTGTTCGAGGCGGCGCGCCGGCGCGGCACGCGCCGCATCGTGTTCGCCAGCACCAACCACGTGGTCGGCTTTCATCCGCGCGACCGGAGGCTCGATGAAACCGTAATGCCGCGGCCGGACACCCGCTACGGCGCCAGCAAAGCGTTCGGCGAGGCGCTCGGCCGGCTCTATGCGGACAAGCACGGCATGAGCGTCGCGTGCCTGCGCATCGGCTCGTTCCAGGTGAAGCCGCAGGACGAGCGGCAGCTCGCGACCTGGATCAGCCCGCGCGACACGGTCGAGCTCGTCCGCTGCTGCATCGAGGCGCCGGACTATCATTTCCTCATCGCCTACGGGGTTTCCAACAATCGCGACCGGCGCTGGTTCGACCGGGCGTCGCGACTGCTCGGCTATTCGCCGCAGGACGATGCCGAAGCCTTTGCGGCCGAGATTCGCGCCCGCGGCGAGAAACCCGATGCGATCGCCGCGCGTTTCCACGGCGGCCCCTATTGCGCGATGGAATTCTCCGGGGACGTTGCCCAGATTGATTAGTGAGGTCGAGGCGCCCACAATGGTCGGCGGCACCTGATCGCAACGACGGATGGGCCACAGGGAGGTTGCAGTGACGACATTGCGCTGGAGAAGTTTGGTATTCGCCGCGGCGGCCGCCGCCGGTCTCGCGCTCGGCGGCCCGGCGGTCGCCCAGGAAAAGCTCACGGTGTGGTGGGCCAAGGGATTCTACAAGTCCGAGGACGACGCGCTGCTTCAGGCGGTGAAGAAATTCGAGCAGAAGACCGGGGTCACGGTCGATCTGTCGCAATATCCGGTGCAGGACATGATCCCCAAGACCGTGTCGGCGCTCGATGCCGGCACGCCGCCCGACATCGGCTATGCCGACGTCTACGACTTCCAGGTCACCGGCAAATGGGCCTTCGACGGCAAGCTCGAGGACATTTCCGACGTGCTCGAGCCGATCAAGGCGAGGTTCGCGCCAAACACCGTCGAGACCACCTACCTCTTGAACGACAAGACCAAGAAGCGCGCCTATTACGCGTTTCCGATGAAGCAGCAGACCATGCACATCCAATATTGGATCGACATGCTGGCGACGGCGGGTTTCCAGGAGAGCGACATCCCGGCGACCTGGAAGGAATATTGGTCGTTCTGGTGCGACAAGGCGCAGCCGGCATACCGCAAGAAGACCGGCACGCGGGTGTTCGGCATCGGCCAGCCGATGGGGGTGGATTCCAGCGACTCGTTCTACTCGTTCCTCACCTTCGTGGACGCCTACAACGTCAAGCTGGTCGACGACGAGGGCAAGCTCACGCTCGATGCCGCCAACGTCAAGCCGGGGCTCGTCGGGGCGCTCAAGGACTACACCGACGTCTACGCCAAGGGCTGCACGCCGCCCTCCTCGACCAGCTGGAAGGATCCCGACAACAACGTCGCGTTCCACAACAAGACCACGCTGATGACCCACAACGCCACGATCTCGATCGCGGCGAAATGGCTCGACGACGCCAACAACGAGTCGCTGCCGCCGGAGCAGCGCGCAACCGCCAAGAAGAATTATTCCGAGCTGATCCGCACCGCCGGATTCCCGAAAAAGCCCGACGGTTCGCCGATGGTCTATCGCGCCGCGGTCAAGACCGGCGTGATCTTCACCGAGGCCAGGAACAAGCCCCGCGCCAGGGAATTCGTCCGCTTCCTGCTCGAGGAGGAGAACCTGACGCCGTACGTCGAGGGTGCGCTCGGGCGCTGGTTCCCGGTGACGAAGCCCGCGCAGGAGCGTCCGTTCTGGCAGGAGGACCCGCACCGCAAGGCGGTCTACGACCAGTTCAAGGCCGGCACGGTGACCTTCGAGTTCACCAAGAACTACAAGTTCACCATCCTCAACAACGAGAACGTCTGGGCCAAGGCCATGAACCGCGTGGTGAACGAGAAGGTGCCGGTCGAGACCGCGGTCGACGAGTTGCTCGCGCGGATCAAGACGGTGGTGCAGTGAACGGCAACTTCCGAGTCGTCATGCCCGGCCCCGGATCAAGTCCGGGGCAGGCTCTTGTGCCGGGCATCCACGACCGTGGATGAATGAACGTGGATGGCCGGGACAAGCCCGGCCATGACGAGGAAGAGAGCGTATTCCGATGGCGACGCTCGCGCTCGAGGAAACCAATGGCGCGCGGCCGGCCGGGCCCGCGGCGCCGATGACGGCGTGGCAGGTCTGGGGCCTCATCCTGATCGCCCCGTATCTTCTCGTCTTCTTGGTGTTCGTGCTCTACCCGGTCGCCTACGGCTTCTGGCTCGCGCGCGATCCGCAGACCTATGTGCGGCTGTTCGACGACCCGATCTTTCCCCGCTCGGTCGTCAACACGCTGGCGTTCCTGATCGTCGGCATCAACCTCAAGATGATGGTCGCGCTGGCGCTCTCGGGCTTCTTCGTGCAGGCGCGGACCTGGATCCGCTGGCTCTCGCTGCTGTTCATCCTGCCCTGGGCGGTGCCGTCGATCCCCACCATCCTGTCGTTCCGGTTCATGCTCAATCCCGAGTGGGGCATCATCAACAGCGTGATCTTCAGGCTGACCGGCGACGACGGACCCAACTGGCTCAACGATCCGACGCTGGCGCTCTCGCTCGCCGTCATGGTCCACATCTGGAAATCGCTGCCGTTCTGGACCCTGATCCTCATCGCCGGGCGCCTGGCGATTCCCGGCGAAATCTACGAAGCGGCGGCGGTCGACGGCGCGGCCAAGTGGCAGTCGTTCCGCTACATCACCTGGCCGTCGATGCAGACGCTGTATCTGACCTGCACCATCATCTCGATGATCTGGACGCTGGGTGATTTCAACAGCGTCTATCTGCTCACCGGCGGCGGGCCGGCGGACCTCACCCACGTGCTGGCGACGCTCGGCATCCGCTACCTGCGGCTCGATGCCGTGGATCTGTCGATGGCGGCGATCGTCTGCGCGCTGCCGCTGGTGCTCCCGCTGGTGTTCTTCATGATGAAGCGGCTGTCGAAATGAAGCTCTCGCTCCGCGGCGTCGCCACCGAGGCCAGGCTGCTGCTGATCGGCATTCCGCTGCTGCTGTGGACCATGCTGCCGATCTATCATCTGTTCCTGTTCGCGATCTCGCCCAAGGATTCCGCCTTCGCCGGCAATCTGTGGCCCGACCATCCCACGCTACGCAATTTCGCGGTCGTGTTCGGCGAGCAGCATTATTATCTCAGCCATTTCTGGCGGCAGCTGTTCAACTCGCTCGTGATCGCGCTGGCGGTCGGCGCCATCACGCTCCTGGTCGCGGCCGCGGCCGCCTTCGCCATCAGCCGGCTCAAGGTCAAGGGCGGCCGCACCGTGATGAATCTCGCGCTGTTCACCTATTTCATTCCGGCGGCGTTCCTGGCGGTGCCGATGTACCGCACCATGGGGATCTATGGGCTGCTCAACAGCCAATGGGCGCTGATCTGGGCCATGGTGACGATCGCGGCGCCCTATGCGATCTGGGTGCTCAAGCAGGCTTCTGACAAGCTGCCCTACGAGCTCGACGAGGCGGCGGTGATCGACGGCGCTTCGCCGCTGCAGCTGTTTCGCCTGGTCTATGTGCCGCTGATCATGCCGTCATTGGTCGCGGTCGGGACCTACGCGATCCTGCTCGCCTGGAACGAATATCTCTACGCGTTCCTGTTGCTGTCCAAGGACACCGACGTGACGCTCGCGGTGGGGCTCGGCAATTTCCTCGCCGCGGACGATTCGCCCTGGGAGCTGCTGATGGCGACCGGGCTCATCTACGCCCTGCCGCCGGCCGCGATCTATTACGCCTTCAAGCGCTACATGGTGGCGGGCCTCACCGCCGGCGCGGTGAAGGGCTGAGCGGCCTCACGATGGTTCCGGTGCCGGCAGCTCGATGATCTTGTTCTCGCTTTTGACGGTATCGTACACCGACACCTGGACGATCGGGTGGCGCTTCTTGATCGCCAATCCCGTCGCCTCGGCTTCTTCGAACGTGGCAAAGGAATCCTTGGTTTGCCGATCCACCTGGAGGCGGAACGGGCCTTTTTCGGGTCGCCTCTTCTGCCCGAGCTGCTCCGGCAGCGTTTCTTCCGGATCGGCCTTCTTGGTGATGGTCTTGCTTTGTGGTCGAACCGCCATGGCGGCATCTCCTCGATGGTTTCCCCTGTCTTCTATGTAGCGACGGCAGAACCGAATTGCGAGCGCCGTAGGGTGGGCAAAGCGAAGCGTGCCCACCAGCAGGTGGTCAGAAGTCAGCGATCCGAAAGGTGGGCACGGCGCTACGCGCCCTTGCCCACCCTACTTCCTGTAGCCACCGAACCCAGATCGATGATCTCGGCCTGCAGCCCGCCGTCCGAGATCGTGAGTCTGCCGACGGTTATCGGCAAATCGAACCGCCGCGGTCCCGCGCTTCCGGGATTGAAATAGAGCACGCCGTCCTTCGTTTCGATCTTCGGCCGGTGCGAATGGCCGAAGATGATTGCGTGAAAACCGGCGGATGCCGGATCGAGATCCAGCTCGTAAAGATCGTGCAAGACGTAAATCAAATGCTCCTCGAGTTGCACGACTTGCCTGATCGGCAGGTCTCCGGCCCAGGCGCCTCGATCGATATTGCCGCGCACGGCCAACACCGGCGCGATCTCGCCGAGCGCCTTAAGGATCGCCGGGTCACCGACGTCGCCGGCGTGGATGATCGGGTCGGAGCCCTGAAGCGCCGAGAGCGCCTGCGGGCGCAGCAGCCCGT
>WNFC01011063.1_pt1 | contig 10034 bp, 8 predicted proteins | sample 5400541 | NCBI WGS metagenome assembly WNFC01 (sample SAMN13153342, study PRJNA577476) | soil metagenome | isolation source: 120 cm saprolite under Douglas fir tree site 2 hole 2 replicate 1 | place: USA:California | collected 2015-04-18 | reverse complement strand
ATGGACCGCACGGAACTCCCCCGCACGGAAGATCTAGCGTCCAAGGCAACGGGGCAGTATGAGTTTATGGCAACAACCCCGGATGGCAAAAAGCTCTATGGAATATTGCCGCTCAGCGTCAACGGGGGAACCATTGTCTTGAGCATCCTCTTTTTTGCCCCGGCTCTTTTTATTGCTGGATTTAGAGATACGTTTCCTTTCTATCAGGTCGATCCGGAAAATAATGTCATACGCTACAAAGTAAAAGAGGCCGATGAGTGGAAGCAATACCAGCCTCCCGTGGCCGAGGGGGCAAGATCAAAAGCGTCCTTCGACACCCTTAAGTAGTCCGCGCAGAAGGCCCGGCGTGATTTCGCGATCCCTCATCGAAGAGATCAGCTCCTTCGGAAACCGAACGAGGAGAAGCGTCATGAACCCGAGCCCCATTGGCGCCCTCCTCTTCGGCCTCGCGCTCGCGGCTTCCGCCCCCGCGCAGCAGGACTACCCTACCCGCCCGATCCGCTTTATCACCGCAGCGGCGCAGGGCGGCACGTCCGATATTCTCGCGCGCGTGTTTGCCGTGCATCTCACCGACACGCTCAAGCAGCCGGTGGTGGTGGACAACCGCGCGAGCGCGTCGGGGGTGATCGCCGGGGAGCTGACTGCGAATGCGCCGCCGGACGGTTACACGCTGCTCCTCGCTTATCACCAGCACACGGTGAACGCGGCGCTGAATCCGAAATTGCCGTATCACCCGGTGAACAGTTTCACGCCGATTACGCAGCTCACGACCGCCGGCCTGATGCTGGTGGTAAACCCGGCGACGCCGGTGGCGAATCTCAGGGAGTTCGTCGACTGGACCAAGAACTTCAAAGGGCCGCTCAACTACGGTTCGGCCGGCATCGGCACCGGCGGGCATCTCGCGGGCGAGCTCTACAAGATGATGACCGGCGTGAAGGCCGAGCACATCCCGTACAAGGGCTCGGGGCCGGCGCTGATGGACCTGCTCGCCGGGCAATTCCACTTCGACTTCGCCGGCATCCAGGCGGCGCAAACCCTGGTGCGGTCCGGGAAGCTGCGCGCTCTTGCGGTCACCGCGCCCAAGCGCATCGCGGCCCTGCCCGATCTGCCCGCCGTGGCGGAGGAGCTGCCGGGATTCGAAGTCGTCGGCTGGTACGGCGTGATCGCCCCAGCAGCGCTGCCCAAGCCCATCGTCGCGCGGCTGCACGACGAGTTCGTCAAAGTACTCAACCGGCCAGACGTGCGCGAGCGTATCGTGGCGGACGGCTCGGAGCCGGCCGGCACCGCGCCCGAGGACTTCCGTCAATTCATGCTCGCCGACCTCGCCAAATGGGCGAAGCTCGTGAAGGAGAGCGGGGCAAAGCTGGATTGAGCAGGAGTCGGAAGATGAAGACCCTCATCGCCTGCGTCGTGCTCGCGGCCGGCTTCACGCCCGCCGTGGTTCTCGCCCAATTCGGCGCGTCGTGGCAGCGCACGCCGGCGATCACGGTCATCGGACCGGAGGGCGACCCGCGCTTCGCCCTCGTCGACGAGGCCGTGGCCTTCTGGAACAAGACGCTGGAACAGTTGGGCTCGGGCTTCAGGCTGGGCGCCGTGACACGCCTCGTCCAGCCAGTGCCCGAAGAGGACTTGAGGTCCCTGGGAGAATCCGTGCTCGCGGGGCTGCGCGGAACGGTGAGGGTTCCGCGGGTCTTCCACGAGCTGCCGGGCGACCTCGTCATCCTGCTCGCCGATTCGGACTTCGTGTCCTTTGCCGGACCCTTCTTCGCGAATTCGAAGCGCGTCGTCGGGATCAAGGGAATGGTGTATCCGCCGCTGACCCTCCCGAACGTCGCGCGCAACGTGATCACGCACGAGCTGGGCCACGCGATCGGTCTGGGGCACAACAGCGACCCCGCGAAGCTGATGTGCGGCCGGCCTTGGCCGTGCAGGCCCGGACTGTTCCGTTCCGCGGAGCCGCGGATTTTTCCGCTGACCGACGAGGAAAAGCAGCAGCTCGTCTCGATGTATCCCGCCGGGTGGAAACCGCAGGGTCCGTAGGTATCGACATCGCGAGGCCATTCAATGAACACGCGTATCTTGCTCGCCGTCTCGATCGCGGCGGCTGCGGAACTAATCGGTGTAGCGCACGCACAAACGTTTCCTTCCAAATCGGTGCGCATCATCGTGCCGTTTCCCCCGGGCGGCACCGCCGACATCACCAGCCGCGTCCTCGCGGTGCACATCGCGAAAGGTCTGGGTCAAACGGTGGTCGTGGAGAATCGCCCGGGCGGCAGCACCATCATCGGGACGGAAGTCGTCGCGCGCTCTCCCGCCGACGGCCATACGCTGCTGGTGGTGTTTCCGAGCTTCGTCATCAACCCGGCGTTGCGGCGCGAGATGTCGTTCGATCCCTTGAAGGACTTCAAAGCCGTGGGCCAGACGATGTCCGTGCCCATGGCGATCGCGGTCCATCCCGCGGTGCCCGCAAGAACGCTTGAGGAACTGATTGCGCTGGCGCGCGCGAGGCCGGGCGAAATTTCCTATGGAACCCCCGGCACCGGCACCACCCACCACGTCATGGGCGAGATGCTCAGGCTTGCGGCGAAAATCGAACTCCTGCACGCGCCGTTCCAGGGCGGGGTGCCGGCGCTTGTTGCGGCCACCGGAGGCCATATACCGATGATCTACGGGAACGCCACCGAGATCGCACCCTCGGTAAAAAGCGGGAAGCTGCGTGCCATCGTGGTCACGTCGCCCGAGCGCGCGGAAGTGCTGCCCGATGTGCCGACGATGCGGGAATCCGGATATCCGGAGCTCGAAGCGACGAACTGGAGCGGCATGGTCGTCCCGAGCGCGACTCCGCCCTCTGCCGTCGCCCGCCTCAATGCCGAGCTGATGCAGGCTCTGCGCAACGCGGATACGCAGGACAAATTCAGGAGCAATGGAATGTCTCCTACGCCCGGCACGCCGGAGGAGTTCGGCGCCTTCTTGCAGTCCGAGGCGACGAGATACGCGAAAGTCGTGCGCGAAGCGGGAGTCAAGGTCGATTGAACGCGGTGGCGGGCCCCGCTCAAAACACCCCGCAACCGCAAATCTCTCCCCAGCCTCCATCGCCGATTAACTGCGGCTTGGAAAACGCCCGCGCCAGGTTTTGCGCGTCCTCGAGTCCGCGTTTGTAGTATTCGCCGTATTCCCGGACCGGCAGCCAGTCCTGCGCGCCGGGCGGCAGCGGCGGCGAGAGGCGAGAATAAGGACCCGCGCCGTACACGACCTTCCCCCCGACCAGGGTCAGCAGCGACTCGATGTCTTTGATCCGGTCCACCGGGACGTTGAAGTAATCTGCGGAAAGGATCGCGAGGTCGGCGAACCTCCCCGCCTCGAGCGTGCCCTTCTTGCTCTCCTCGCCCGAGACCCACGCGCCGCCCGTCGTATACAGGCGCAGCGCCTCGGTTCGGTTCAAGAGATTCCGGTCGCCCTGCAATTTCGCCCCACCCAGCGTCTTGCCGGTCACCAGCCAGTGCAGCCCGATCCAGGGGTTGTAGCTGGTCGCGCGGTTGCCGTCGGTGCCGCAGGCGAGCGGAATCCCCATCTCGCGGATGCGCGCGATGGGCGGCGCATCGGCGGCGGCCTGCGCGCCGTATTTCTTGAGGAACGCTTCCCCGTCGAGCGACATGCGGTTCTGGATGTCGATCGAGCCGCCCAGGGCCGCGAGCCGCTCGAGCGTCTTCGGCTGCAGGGTTTCGCAGTGATCCAGCCCCCAGCGCAGGTTCTTCAACGGAATCTCGCGGTTCACCTGCTCGAGCACGTCGAGCACGCGGCTCGCGCTGGCGTCGAAGCTGGTGTGCTGGCGGAACGGCCAGCCCTGCTCGACGATGTACTTCACTACGGCGGAGAGATTTTTTTCCATCACGCCCGCGGGCGGTACCGGATAGTCCTTGGCGAAGTTGGCGACGTCGCCCGCCGCGTAGAGAATGTATTCGCCCGTGCCTATCATGCGGTAGTAGTCGTTCCCCTGTCCGTACTTCACCAGCTTGGACCAGGCTGCGTAATTGTCGAGTTCCTTGCCGGGCGCCTGCGCGAAGAGCATGTAGCCGATCCGCAGCGTCATCTGTTCGTCGGCAGCGAGCTTCGCGATCGCAGCGTAGTTTTCCGGATAGTTCTGGCCGCCGCCGCCCGCGTCGATCACGCTGGTGACGCCCAGGCGATTGTGCTCGCGCATAAAGTGGCGTGTCGAGAGAATCTGGTCCTCGGGGGAAAGCCTCGGGATGCGCAGCCACACCGAGACCAGGCTCGCGAGGCTCGTCGTCGACATCACCAGCCCCGTGGGGTTGCCCGAGGCGTCGCGCTCGATCGCGCCGCCGAACATGTTGGGCGTGTCCTTCGTCCAGCCGAGCGCGCGCACGCCCGAGCGGTTGAGCCAAGCCCGGTCGTACAGGTGCATGATCATGCACGGCGTGTCGCCGGTCGCGGCATTGATCTCGTCGAGCGTCGGGTAGCGCTGTTCCTCGAACTGCGCCCAGGTCCAGCCGCCGATCACCTGCACCCAGTGCGGCGCGGGCGTGCGCTGCGCCTGCTCGCGCACGCGGCGCATGCCTTCGGCTAGCGAAGGCACGCCGTCCCAGCGTACTTCGTTCGTATAAGTCAAACCCCCGCGGATAAAGTGGGTGTGACCGTCGTTCAGGCCTGGGATGACAGTGCGCGCGCCCGCATCGATTACCTGCGTGCCGGGACCGCGCAGCCTCTCGATTTCTGCAGCGGAGCCGACGGCAACGATGTTGCCGCCGCGGATCGCGAGCGCGCTCGCCGCCGGCGCTCGCGGATTGAGCGTGGCGATCCGGCCGTTGGTGACGATGACCTCGGCCTTTTCCTGCACGCCGGGCGTTTCTGGCATGACGGGCACCGCGCAGCCGGTGAGTCCGGTGAGTCCCGCGGTCGCCGCGAGCGCGTCGATCAGGAAATCGCGCCGGCCGAAATCGACCGCATTGCGCGTCGCTCCCGGGCTGCACGACAGGTGACTGCACGCGATGAATCCGCATCCTCCGCTGGCCGCTGCCATGTTCCGCGCCTCCTCTTGTCGGACATCGTGAATTTCTCTACGCCAGGTATTTTCCGAACCACGCGAGCGTCTCGCTCCACGCGGCTTTCGCCGCCCCGGCGTTGTAGCGCGCGCCGGTGTCGTTGTGAAAAGCGTGGTCCACCTTCGGATACACGATCTTGCGGAAAGTCTTGCCGTGCTTCTGCATGGCCGCTTCGATCGCCGGAATGTTCTGGTTGATGCGATCGTCGAGCCCGCCGTAGATGGCGAGCACCGCCGCGCCTATGCCGCGCACGTCGCCTTCCTGGACGGGCACGCCGTAAAAAGGCACCGCGGCCCGCAGCTCGGGCACGCCCGCCGCGACGCGCCAAGTCACCGCTCCGCCGAAGCAGAACCCGACCATGCCCACGCGGTCAACTCGCGCGGCGGGCTGCGATGCTGCATACGTGAGTCCACTCTTGAAATCCTGCACGTGGCGAGCGGGAGCCGCCTTGCCCAGGATGCCCGGAATCGCGTCGAAGTCGTGCTTGGCGGTCCCGCCCTCGCGCGAGAGCAGATCCACGGCGAGCGCTACGTAACCCGCTTTCGCCGCGCGCCGCGTGACGTCCTCTATATGGCGGGTGAGCCCGCGGTTTTCGTGGCAAACGAGCACGATCGGGTAGCTCCCCGTCACCGCGGGCCGCGCCAGATATCCGGCGAGCCGGATGCCTTCGCCGGGAAATTCGGCGATTCCCGCGACGATCGAAGGATCGTCCGGCGCGACCAGGGGTGCCGAGCTCGCGGGGGCCTTGCCGGCCGGGGCGACTTGCGCGCGCACCTCCAGCATCTGCGCCGCGAGCGCCGCGCCCGTGATGCCGGCGATCGCCTTCAGCGCCTCTCGCCGCGACAGCCGCCCCTCCTCGTAGTCCTCGACGGCTTCCTCCACCAGGTAGCGTTGCAGTTCGTTCATGAACGGGAGTCTCCTTGATTGAGAGATGCAATTATATTTGCGTTCCGAGCCAGGCTTTCGCCTCGCGCAGCAGTTTTTCCAGCGCTTCGCCGCGCGCGGTCGGAAGGTTCGGATTCACCTGGGCGCCGTTCTTCGTCTGCAGATAGGCGAGGTGGCGGTAGCCTTCCGGAAAGCGCTCGAGCAGCGCCGGGTCGAGCGAAATCGCCGCACCCGGATCGACCGGATCGATGCGGTCCTTTTCGTAGATCACCGAGCGCTTGGCGATGCGCCACGCGCCTTCGCGCCTTTCCACCCGGTCGAAGAAGCGGCCGAGGCACACCGCGTCGACTTCGACGCCGTCCAGCCGCGAGCGCACGTTGATCGACATGCGCGTCTGCGCGATCGCGCGCGCGCCCCTGATTTCCGCGACGGTGCCGCCCAGGAAATGCTGCGAGCGCGATCCCTTGCCGAAGGAGGCCTGGCAGAATGCGACGAAATCCTCGAATTGCCCGTCGAACCAGGTCGTGGTCATCGCGGCTCCGGGATGCGCGGTCGCGCGCAGCTTGTCCCAGTCCCCGGTGTCACGCGCGAGCGCCCAGTTCTGCATGAGCGCGGAAATCGCAAGCTGGTCTTGTAGATCCGGCATGCTCTCACTCGGGCTCGATACCCGCCCGGCGCAGGAGCAAAATCCACCTGGCGACTTCGGCTTTGACGAATACGTCGGTCTCCGCGGTATTCATGCGCAGGCTCCTGCCGCTGCCCGTCTCCAGGCGCGAACGCACTTCGGCAGACAGCATCGCCTTGTCCAATTCGGCGCGCAGGCGATCGACGACGGCGCGCGGCGTACGTGCCGGCGCGAACAGGCCGAACCAGGTCTCCATTTCCAGGTTGACTACCCCGGTTTCGATAAGCGTAGGCACCTTCGGCATGGTCGGGGCGCGCGCACGGCTCGACACCGCGAGCGCCTTCACCTGCCCGGAGTCCACGTAGGGCTGCGTCGTAGTGGTGTTGTCGAAGAACAGATCGAGGCGCCCGGCGAGCAGGTCCTGGTATACGGGCTGCGCGCCCTTGTAAGGCACCTTGACGATGTCGACGCCCGTGAGCGCGGCGATGATGGCCGCGCCGATGTATTGCCCGGTGCCGAGTCCGCTGGTTCCGATATTGAGTTTGCCCGGGTTCGCTCGCGCGAACGCGATCACCTCGGCGAAGCCCGCGAGCGGCAGGTCCTTGCGCGCGACCAGGGTGTAGGAATGGCTGACCACGAGGCCGACGGGCACAAAGTCCGCGAGCGAATCGTAGCCGGGCGACTGGTACAGGCCCATGTTGAGCGCGATGTTGGAAAGGCCCCCTACGACGAGGTTGTAGCCGTCGGGAGCGGAGCGGGCGACGAGCTGCGTGCCGACCAATGTGCCCGCGCCGGGACGGTTCTCGACCACGAAGCCCTGCCCCGTCTGCTCGCCGAGCTTTTGCGCAAGGACGCGCCCCACCAGATCGAAGCCGCCGCCCGGAGCGGAGGGAACGACGATGCGCACCGGGCGCGACGGGTAATCCTGGGAAAGCGCCGCGGAGAGCGCCGAGAAAGCGGCCAGGGCGCAAAGTGCCCGGCGCAACCGCGAACTTCCGAAATTCGGCATGGCTTTCATATTAGAATACCGCGGCGTTTTTCGCACACTCCCGGTCCGGACCCATCATTCGCAACGTTATTCGCCTGCCGCGCGCCCTCGGCGCATGCGTTCTTGCGCTCAGTGCGGCGGCCGCACCGGCCGCGACCAGCGATGTCTTCGCCGACATCACCGAACGCGGAAGCGCGGGTTGGGGCATCGTTTCGCGCTTCGAGCAGTCGCCTTATCGCGGGGACGGCATACGCATCGATGTAATGCCTTTGTACCTCTACGAAGGCGAGCACGTTTACCTGCACTCCTACCGCGCGGGGCTCAAGTTCGATTTGGGGTCCGACAAGCGCGTGGCTGCGTTCCTCTCGCACCGCCTCGAAAGCTTTCCGGTCGAACGGATCCCGGCGAGCCTCGCGGGAATGTCCAGGCGCACCCCTGAAACGGATTTCGGATTGAGCTACGAGCAGCGCTTCGAATGGGGCAATGTGTTCGGCGAGGTCCTGCGCGATGTCTCGGGGCACTCGGACGGAACCGAATGGCGGCTCGGGGCCGGCACCGAGCGACGGCGCGGGGGGCTGAAGCTCGCCCCGTATCTCATGCTCGCTGCCCGCAACGCCCGGCTCAACGACTATTACTATGGCGTGAGCCCCTTGGAGGCCGCCGCGGACCGCCCCGCTTATCAGCCGGGCGCCGGCGTCAACGGAACCGTTGGCCTGAACGTGCGTTACGACCTCACCGGCAGCTGGCATCTTCTCGCGGGCGTGTCCGCCACGCTTTGGGCTAGCGGCGTGCGCAAGAGCCCGATCGTCGAGGACCGCGTGCAGCTCGCGGCCTTCGGCGGCCTCGCCTACGAATTTACGCCGACGCCGGCCAGGGACGAGCGCATCCCGCTCACCTTCAAGGTCTTGTACGGCCGGTCCACCCCTTGCAACCTGCTGCCGATCATGGAACTGCGCTGCAGGTCGATCAACACGGACGACCGCACGACAGTCGATTCCTTCGAAGTCGGTCGGCCCTTCATCGAGAGCCCGCACGGCTGGCCGGTCATGATCGCCTGGTACGCTGGACTGCTGCGCCACGAGGAGCGCGGGCTTCAGCCGGACTCCTGGCAGCTTAACGGCTACCTCAAGGCGTTCTACTGGGGTTTTCCCTGGAGCGGGAGCGTGCGCACGCGCATCGGTTTCGGCGGAGGCTTGTCTTACGCGCAGCGCGTGCCCTTCGTGGAAGCTAGGGACCAGGCGGCGCGCGGCCGCAACACCTCGAAGCTGCTGCAATATCTCGATCCGACTGTGGATTTCAGCGTCGGCGATCTCTTCGGGTCAAAGGAACTGCGCGAGACTTATTTTGGGCTGGGCGTCAGCCACCGCTCGGGTATTTTCGGCATGGCCCAAATCTTCGACAACGTGAACGGCGGATCGAATTACATCTACAGCTACGTCGAGTGGAGGATGTGAATCAGGTCTCTTCCCGCCAGAAGCCGAGCGCTTCCTGCGCGGCGCGGTCAGAGTAGCTGAAGATCGCGCAATCGGTTTTCGCAGCGAATCGGTAGCGTTCCCAGGAAGGCACGACGAAGACGTCTTTCGGGGCGAACTCGAAATGGGTCTCGCCGATCGCGATGCTGCCTTGCCCCTCGACGACGCAATAGACCGCGCCGTCGGTGCTGCGGCAGTTCCGGCCCGCAAACCCTTTCGGCAGCTGCTGCATGAATGCAGTCAGGGTCGGGAAGGGATCGCCGCCGGTGACGGGATTCAAATAGCGCAGCCTCCAGCCGTGCGACGAGTGGGGCTCGCCGCCTTTCGCCAATTCTTCGAGGAGCTCTCGGGCGCGCTCGTATGGATACGACAAGATCGGGGAAACGCCCGCAGGTTTCGACACGGGCTGCGACTCTTCGGGATAATCCTCGCGGAAGTGCGCGCCGAAGAGATTCGCGAACGCGGTGTCGAGGCCGTCCAGCCAAACGACGGGCGCCGGCCCGTCGTTGCCGTGGTCGTGCCAGGTCCAGCCCGGCGTTACGACAAAATCGCCGGGGCGCATGGCGATACGTTGACCATCGACCGCCGTGTAAGCACCCTCGCCTTGCATCACGAAGCGCAGCGCGTTGGGCGTGTGGCGGTGGGTGGGCGCGATCTCGCCGGGCAAGATCGCCTGCAGTCCCGCGTACAGCGTCGGGGTGGCGAAAGTCGTTCCGGGTAGCGACGGGTTCTCGAGCATGAGGACGCGGCGCTCGGCCTGCCTGGCGGTGATCAGCTCGCAGGCGCGCATCAGGAGCGGCCGCGTGTCCTTCCAGCGCCAGATCGCGGCCTGGGCCACGGTCCCCGGTTTCAGGCGCATCACCCGCTCCCACAGCGGCTTCATGTTGAGCGCGGCGATCTCTCTCGAGAATCGCGCCCGGTCGGCATTCGCGACAACGGCTGAGGCCATGGCGGAAGCTATGCGGCCGAAAGCGTTTTTCCCAGCCGCGCGTGCGGCCGCGTCC
>WNFC01030225.1_pt1 | contig 10035 bp, 5 predicted proteins | sample 5400541 | NCBI WGS metagenome assembly WNFC01 (sample SAMN13153342, study PRJNA577476) | soil metagenome | isolation source: 120 cm saprolite under Douglas fir tree site 2 hole 2 replicate 1 | place: USA:California | collected 2015-04-18 | reverse complement strand
AAAAATGCCGGTGATGTTTTTCAGTGCCTCATCGAAAGTTCGTGGATCATCGAGATCGATAAAGCGCGACGCTCCAAATTGATCCGCAAGCTCTCCCAGACTCGCTTTCCTTCGCGAACCTACCAAAAAGTTTGCTTCCCTGCTTTTTAAATTGTTTGCGACAAGTTTTCCTACTTGTCCTGTTGCACCCAATACGAGCAGGTTGCTTGAATTGTTCATCTGAATCTCCTTTCACTATTCGCCCTTGAGTAGTTTGTCCGAACCCGTTCGTTCCACCTACGCCGCGAGATCCGGCGCCAATCTGATTGTTGGGGCAATGTGAGACACGCGTTGATATGAGTCCATCCGGTCGCCGTGCTCATATGTGTCCGTCACAACAATCACCTCGTTGGCTCGCGTATCGGTTACCAGTTTGTTGAGTCCTCTTTGTACGGTTGCATCGGATCCCACAATCGCCGCGCGTAACCTGTACCGGTCCTCCCCGAATCAGTTGTAGAAACCGCTGCTGTGGAGTTGTGAACAACCACCGAGCTACAGCCTCGGTCTCCGCCGCAATCACTGGCACCGCAACAAGCAGATACGGCTTCTCTAAAACCTGGCTCGGCCGGAAGAGCTCTCGGTAGAGCTGCGCCGCCGCGTACAAAGCGTCAGGTGCAAAATGTGCTGCGAACGCAAAGGGCAAGCCTAATGTGGCTGCCAATTGAGCGCTGAAGGCGCTCGATCCGAGCAACATGATCGGCACATTGCTGTTTTGTCCGGGTATTGCTTTGACGACCTGACCCGATCTTTCCGGCCCCAAGTATGTGCGCAACTCTTCAAGGAGCGCCGGGAAATCATCGCCGTCTTGAGCTAAACCGCGTCGCAACGCTCGCATGGTTTGAAAATCGCCCCCCGGAGCTCGTCCCAGGCCTAGGTCGATTCGGCCCGGATACATCGCTTCGAGCGTTCCAAACTGCTCCGCGACCACTAGCGGTGAATGGTTTGGCAGCATGACTCCACCACTGCCGACTCGGATAGTTTCCGTCGCACCGGCTATATGTCCGATCAGCACTGGTGTGGCTGAGCAAGCCAATCCCTGAATAGAGTGATGTTCTGCTACCCAGTAGCGCTTGTATCCCAACTGCTCAACCCGTCGTGCCAATTCCACCGACCTCGCAATGGCACGGTCCACCGGCTCACCCGCTCTCGTGGGCACCAGATCCAACACCGAAACCGCTAAGGATTGTCTATTCGTTTGCACTGCAGTCGGTTTGCCTGTGACCCGGATGCTGCGCGGCACAATCGCCTCTGCAGCCGTATCAGCCTGGGCGCGCGTTGTCTCCAATCCATGCTTCACGCTGAATAGCTCCTTATTTAGTGTCCGGTGTAAGTGCGCTCTGGCTTCGTTCGAGATCGCTGAGCTTTTTTTGCTGGTCGGGGCTGAGGACCTTATAGATTTTGGATTGCATGCGAGCATTGGCGACGATCAGTTTCCCCAACGCGCTTGCTTCCGTGTCTGCCAGACTCTTCATCTCGCTTTCGCTCATGTGCTCGCTGGCGATTAGCCTCTCTTGTGTAGCTCGAAGCTGTTTCATCAAAGGCTCAGCACTCTGTTGTCCCCGCGCCATTAGTCGGTGGATTGTGTCGACCTGCGAGGGCGTCAAGGCAAGGTACTCAGCGACGGAAGGGTTGAGTTGCAGCGATGGAAAGGGCAAGGCTACGACGACGGCTTCGTTTTGTTGTCTGGGGTCGACGCTTGGAGTTTTTGCCGAGTCCTTTTCCTCCATTTGACGCCACAGACTGACCAGTTCAAATTGCATTTGGACGATCTGATATTGCTCAGCACTCAGCTCTCGCCCTTGATCCGTGGTTATTTCGCCACGTTTGATAGCGTCGGAAATGGCAGCAATTGTGCCAGTGAACTTCTCCGTAATTGCCATCAACGTAGAGTCATAGTCCTGCAACTTTTGCTTTGGGTCGGCTGGTGCAACGTCAGGGCCTGTCGGCGTTCTTGCCCATGCTAAGTTCTCGGCAGGAATAACGAGCGATTGATCCTTACTGACGTAAACATTCGTTGCGCCTTGGTCGCCAGATGCAAGCGCAATTGGCGCGATAGTAATCAACGCGAGTATCGAAAAGAACAACTTCGTTTTCATTATCAAACTGCCTTTCTTCCCCTATTCCTTCCCAAAGTTTTTCCTGCGACCACCAAGAGCCTGGTAAAGCTGAACCAGCGCCAATCGTTCGCTGAGCTGGGCCTGCACGAGGTTCAGTTCTGCAGAGAAGTAATTCGTTTCGTTGGTCAGAACCTGGAGATAACTCGCGCCGCCATGCTTGTAAAGCACCTGCGAGAACTGGTCGGATCGTTGGGCCGCTTGCGTCAGGAGATCCTGTTGTTCGCGAAACTCGCGATTTTTTTGAGAAGCAATGAGCGCATCGGAAACCTGTCCGAGCGCGCTCTGAACAGTTTGTTGGTAAGACAGCACCGCTTCCTGCCAGTTCGCGCGGGCGAGCCTGAGTCCCGAGCGAAGTGCCCCGCCTTGGAAGACGGGCTGACTCACGCTGAGGGCTCCGTACCAGGTCTCAGAGGGCTCGCTGATGAACTTGTGCAACGCGTTGCTCTCCAGCCCGCCCAAGCCGGTGAGGGATAAGCTGGGAAAGAATGAGGCTTTGGCAACTCCAACTTGCGCGTTGGCTGCGACGATGATCTCTTCTGCCTGACGGACGTCCGGCCGGCGCTCCAATAATTCTGAGGGGAGGCCGGCCGGAACGTTTTGGGGGAGGGGCTGTTCCGTCAGGGCGCGTCCACGCGCAATTGGTCCCGGATTTTCTCCGAGCAAAATGCTCAGCAAGTTTTCCTGCTGCTGAATTTGGCGCTCAAGATCCGGAATTGTTTCCGAAGCCGTGTAGACAAGTTGCTCCGATTGACTCACATCGAGACCTGAAGCAGAGCCATGAGTCTCAAGCAGCTGAGTCAGCACCAGGGACTGTTGCCTCGACGCAAGGGTTCGGTTCGAGATTTCGAGTTGGCTGTCGAGGGCGCGAAGTTGGAAGTACGCCGTCGCTACATTGGCGACCAGAGAAGAAAGAACGGCGCGTTGCCCCCACTCGGTGGCGAGTACTTCGGCGCGTGCCGCCTCCGTCTGTCGGCGATATTTTCCCCAGAAGTCGAGGTTCCAGATCACCCCTAGATTCAGTTCACCCGCATTGACCTGGTAAGCCGGAAACTGATTTGAAATCTTTGCGTTTTGCTGACTGAAAATATCGGACCCAACGCTGGCGGACGGAAACTGATTGGAACGGATGATACCGAGTTGTGCCTGCGCTTCAAGTATCCGCGCGGCGGCAAGGCGTACGTCGTAATTTTGCGCGAGTGCTTTATGGATCAGTTCCGCGAGCACTGGATCCTGATACACCCGCCACCATTGCTCATTGCCGAGCGATGAAGCCGTGGTCTGCTCGGGCGACGCTGCGCGATAGCTCGGTGGAACGTTTGCAGCGGGCCGCCTGTATTTCGGGCCCATCAGGCATCCGGAGAGCAGCCCCGTCGAAATCAAGACAAGTGGTAATAGTTTCTTCATTGTTATTAGTCACCTTCAACCGGTACTTCGGAGGCCGCGAGTTGCACGGCTCGTCGCCGCTCAGCACCGGAAATTCGTTCGACAACGTAGAAGATCGCGGGAATGAGGAAGACGCCGACAAGGGTCGCCGCTAGCATGCCGCCGATCACCGTGGTGCCCATCACCTGGCGCGCGACCGCCCCAGCACCGGACGCTGTCCACAGTGGAATGCATCCCAAGATGAACGCAAACGAGGTCATCATGATCGGCCTGAAGCGAAGCCGTGCTCCTTCAAGCGCCGCATCCACCAGCGGCTGGCCGTGTTCGTACTGCTCCTTGGCAAACTCGACGATCAGAATCGCGTTCTTGGCCGCAAGACCGATCAACATCACCAAACCGATTTGGGCATAGACATCGTTTTCGATTTGGACCATGTAAGGAGGGAGGAACAATCCCAGCAGCCAGCGGCGGAGCCATAGCACTCCGAAGGCGCCAAACACCGCGACTGGCGTGCTCAGGAGCACGCTGAACGGCAAGCTCCAACTTTCATAAAGCGCCGCCAGAATCAGAAAAACGAAGAGCAGGGAAAATCCGAAGATGACGCTAGGCGGCATTCCCTCCCGCGCCTTTTGCTCCTGGTATGACATGCCCATGTAGTCGAAGCCCATTTCGCTTGGCATCGTTTCTTTGAAAACCTGTTCCAGAGCGGCAGTCGCCTGCTCCGAGCTGTATCCGGGCGCCGCGCTGCCGTTGATTTGTGCCGAGCGATACTCGTTGTAGCGCATGGTGAACTCGGGACCGGAACGGTTTTCGAAACTTGCCAATGCAGAGAGTGGCACTACCTGACCCTGGTTGTTGCGGACGTAAAACTGGCCAAGGTTGCCGGTATTTGCGCGGTAAGGCGCCTCCGCCTCCACGTAGACCTGCCATGTGCGACCAAAATCGTTGAAGTAATTGAGGAACAGGCCTCCCATGAATGCCTGAATTGTCTGGTAAACGTCGCTAATTGCGACGCCCTGTTTCAGAACTTTTTCGCGGTCCACATTCACGAACTGCTGCGGCACGCTCGGTATAGCGGTCGTGCTTATCATGCCGATCTCGGGGCGCTTGCGGGCCGCGGCCAGAAACTTGTTGAGATTGTTGGCGAGAAACTGCACGTCCTTACCCGCGCGGTCCTCGAGAACAAACTGAAATCCGCCAGAAGTGCCGACGCCTGGGATCGCCGGTGGTGAGAAGCTGAAAACAGTTCCATCCGGCAGTCGGCTGAGTTCCCGGTTCAATCGGGTCTTGATTTCCTGGAACTGTTCCGTCCTGGCTTTGCGCTCATCCCACGGTTTCAGAGAGACCCAGAAGAACGCGTTATATGACGTCCGAACGAAGCTGAGCAAACTGAACCCGCCAACAGTCGTTGTGTATTGAACTCCCGGCGTGTTGGCGAGAACCGCTTCCACTTGTTTCGCAGCCGTGCTCGTGCGTTCGAGCGAAGCGGCGGTTGGAAGCTGCATATTAACGAACATGTAGCCTTGGTCTTCATCGGGCAGAAAGCTGGAAGGCAGGTGCGTTCCAAAGAAAACACCGCCCACTCCACAAGCCACAAGGATTGCCAGCATCACTACAACTTTTTGAACGAGTACGCCAGACCAGCGGACATATCCTTCGGTTGTGCGGTGGAACATGCGATTGAACCAGCCAAAGAATTTTGCGAGTGGCCCGTGAGTTTCTTTCCTGGGTCGCAGAAGAATCGAGGCGAGCGCCGGGCTCAGTGTCAGAGCGTTAAAGGCAGACAAAACGACCGATATGGCAATCGTGATTGCGAATTGCTGATAAAGCCTTCCCGTGATGCCTGGAATGAAAGCAGTCGGCACAAAGACCGACGAGAGGACCAGAGCGATGCCGATGACAGGACCAGATAGCTCCTCCATTGCTCTTCGGGCTGCGTCTTTGGGAGCCAAACCTTCTTCGATATGGCGTTGCACGCCTTCAACCACGACGATGGCATCGTCGACCACTAATCCAATGGCGAGTACCAACCCGAAAAGCGAAAGTGTGTTGATGGAAAACCCGAATAGCGGGAAGAGCACAAAGGTTCCAACTAGGGAAACAGGCACGGCCAGCATCGGGATCAAGGTGGCGCGCCAGTCTTGTAAGAACAGATAGACCACAAGAATGACCAGCACGATTGCAATCAAGAGAGTCACAATGATCTCTTTCATGCCTTCTGTTACTGGGAGCGTCTGGTCGAGTGAAATGGCGTAATCGATGTCCTGCGGAAAGCGTTGCTTCATTTGTGCCATGAGCTTCCGGACGCCTTTCACAGTTTGAACAGCATTCGATCCGGGCAATTGATAGACGGCGAGACCGGCAGCAGGCTGGCCATTTAGGCGACAGATCATGCTGTAGTCTTGCGTGCCCAGCTCGACTCGGGCCACGTCTTTAACGCGAACGGTGCCGCCATTCGGCGCTTCGCGCACGATAACGTCGCCAAATTGCTCTGGCGTAGTCAGCCGGCCTTGAGCGAGCACGGCATAAGTGAATTGCTGATTGTTCTGAGCTGGTTGTCCCCCGACCTGACCAGCGGGATTGACCGTGTTCTGGGCTTTAATTGCGTTGACAATGTCTGTGACGGTTATACCCAGCTTCGCCAACTGGTCCGGCTTCACCCACAACCTCATGGCATACTGACCCGATCCGAAGACTATGGCCTGGCCGACACCATACGAGCGTGCGATGGGATCGTTGAGGTTGATATAACCGTAGTTCGCGAGGTAATTCGCATCGCGAGTGCCGTGAGGCGAGTACAGAGCGATCAGCATGAGCGGAGCAGTCGCCGACTTCTTGAGCGTGATTCCGTAGTTGTTCACCTCAGGCGGCAATTGACCGTTTGCCAGTTGCTGACGCGACTGCGTGAGCAGCAGATCGGTGTTGGGATCCGTCTTGAGATCGAAATCGATAAGCAGCTGCGTTTGCTGGTTGGCGGTCGCGTTTAGGGAATACATGTAGTTCATGTTGTCCACGCCGCTGACTTGCTGCTCGATAGGTGTAGCAACAGCTTGTTCGAGAGTCCGCGCGTCCGCACCCGGATAGGTGGCTTGTAGCAAGATCTCGGGAGGAGCGATGTTGGGGAACTGAGCTACCGGCAAAGTCGCGATCGTAATCGCGCCGACAATGACCATAAGAATTGCGATCACAATCGCCACGATGGGTCGTCGAATAAAGAAATTGGCCATGATTAGCGATTCTCCGAATCCTTAAAGGGTGAGGGATTTACTAAATCGCCGTCTTTGACTTTCTCGGCGCCGACAGCGACCACACGTTCTCCGGGGTGCAGGCCGGTATTAATCACCCACAGGGAGCCTTCAGTGGGTCCGACCTTTACCGTGCGAAGTTGCGCCCGATTATCAGGACCAACTACGGTGACTTGATAGCTGCCTTGCGCCTGACTCACTGCCGCCTGCGGCACAAGCAGCGCTCCCCTGATGGTTCCGGTCATAGCCCGAACGCGTGCGTACTGGCCGGGCCGCAACAGATTTTTCGGATTGGGGAACTCACCCACGATCTGGATGGTTCCAGTCTGGGCATTGACTTGACGGTCAGCGAAGATGATTTTGCCCGGATACGAGTAGGTACTCCCGTCGGACAAAGTCAATTGCAACGCAAGCCGTGAGGCGTGCGTCAGCCAGGGTACACTGTCCGGAGTGCCACCATTGGCGATGCGCAAATACTCCTGTTCGCTGATTGGGAAATAAACCTTGATCGGGTTGACCTGCGAAACTGAGGTGAGCACTGCAGACGGGCCTACTAGGTTGCCAACCTGCACCGTGTTAATGCCGGCGATGCCGTCGATCAGGGAAGCGACTCGGGTGTATCCCAAGTTCAGCTCCGCCTGTTCGACTGCCGCCTCATCGGCTTCCACCGCCGCCTTTGCCCCTTGCAGAGACTGCGTATCAGTATCAAGCTGGCTCTCCGGAATCGCGTGTGCTTCGGCTTCAGGGACATCGCGCTTCACGTTGATCTCAGCGTTTGCCATCTGCGCCTCGGCTTGCGCTAGCTGGCCTTTGGCTTGATCCAGGGCTGCTTGAAACGGCCGCGGATCAATCTCAAACAGGAGTTGCCCCTTTCGTACGAACGACCCTTCGAGATAATCCTGTCGAATCAAATAACCGCTCACCTCCGGTTGAATCTGCGCGTTGACATATCCTTCAAGTGTTCCTACCCACTCGCCCACCACCGGCACGGTCCTTTGAACGACCGGTGCGACATCGACCACGGGAGGTGAAGACGGGGCCGAAGCTCGCACGTTACCCCTGCTGCATCCAAACGTACTCAGCAGCGATAGTGCACTGACCAACCCTGTAGTTATCCTCTTCATTTTCAAGTTTTCCTTTTTGATCGCATCACTGGCGCGCATGAACGGCGACGCCGCTCGGCTTGTGTGCAATGTGGATCGATGGTCGTCCTCTCGATTCCAAAAACCGTGCGGAGCTAAGTGACGCAAAATCAAAGGACGCTTGGGGTTGAGCAGTAGGAGGGGTGTTGAAGGGTCAAAAGTGTCGAGACACGCCTGACACTCATAGTTTTTGGAATCGCCAGCAATTTGACCTGCTCCTATGCCTGCAGTCTGCGGCGTAATGGCAAAGAGGCGTTACTTTCACGGCGGTAACACGGGTTCAACTCCCGTCGGGGACGCCAAATCTTTTCAAGAACTTACGCAACGGCAATCCTTTTCTGTAGGCACAAAAAAGGCACAATTCGTGTCATGAGTCCGCACGCACTTCGTTCGTTGAGCAATGTTTTCGCACGGGCCAAGCCTTCGCGTAGGCACAAACAAGGAACACTAGCTAGGCGACTACGTCTCAGGCAGAAACTGCACTGGACGTGTGCAGTATGCGAATGACATTGCTCTGGGCTTTTCTCTTTTGAAGCGTGATCGCTTGGGTATACGTATCCAATGTGACTCGGCAGGAAGCGTGACGAAGGAGTTCCTGCGTCGGTTCGGGGGCGGACTGCTTCTTGCCGCTGAGTGACGTCGGCGTCCGCCCGGGTGTATTTTGTTGACAGCCCGAATTCTGACGAGCGTTGTTCTGCGCTCCCCGACACTGAGACATTTGTGAAATGTTGTCAAATCGAAGCCGCGGTTACTGATGAGCGACACCCACCAAAGCGGGCCCGGTACGGCGGCAACTGAGCGATACGAAGCTCTCTTCCGCGTTTCGCAAACCCTTATCTCAGTCCGCTCGTCGGAGGAACTCTTCAGGCTTCTCGCACTCGAGTTGCGCGCGGTAGTGAACTTCTATGTCATGGGCGTCGGCATCTATGACGAGAATGCGCACCAGATACATCTCACGTCGTACGGCGAGCCCGGCGTTCCCCTTCAGGTTCCACAATTCACGCCGGAAGAAACCTTCACGTGGTGGGTGTACCACCATCAACAGCCGTTGATAATTCCGTCGTTGGACTCGGAGACTCGATTCCCCGCGGTAGGCGAGATGCTCAAGAACCGCGGGGTTCGGTCGGTATGCGTGCTTCCTCTGACGACGGTACATCGGCGCCTCGGAGGCCTCGCTTTCGGCAGCATAGAAGCTGATGCCTATAACGAGGAGGAAGTTAACTTTCTCTCGTTCGTCGCCAACCAAGTGGCGCTGGCGGTGGATGACGCGCTGAACTTCGATGCCTTACAACATGCCGAGGAGGCGCTGCGCGCGAGCGAACAGAGTTTTCGCCTGATCGTCGACAGCATCCCCGGGCTCGTTAATACTACGACGGCGGAGGGTGAGTTCGAATTTGTCAGTCAGCAATGCCTGGACTATTTTGGCACCACTCTTGAAGAATTGAAGGCTCAGGAATCAAAAGGTTGGACCACCTCAAACATTGTGCATCCCGATGACTTTCCTCGCATGCTGGCCACGTGGAGGCGCTCGGTCGAAACTGGGCATCCATACCAGTCTGAGTACCGTATCCGACGTGCCGATGGCGTTTACCGCTGGTTCCACGTACGCTCTCTCCCCTGGCGGGACTCGGAGGGACGTATCATCCGCTGGTATACCCTGCGGACGGATATTGACGATCGCAAACAGGCGGAAGACCGGTTGCAGTTGCTGCTCGATGTCACCAATCAGGTTGTCTCAAATTTGCAGCTCAGCGACCTCCTGGGCGCAATCTCGTCCAGCGTCCGGCGCGTCATGCAATGCGATCTGGTGAGCGTCTGTTTCCCCGACTCGGAGATGAAAAGATTGCAAACGTTCGTGATCGATTTTCCAGACAGCAAAGGATTAATTCGAGAGGAGCTTATTTCGATAGAGGGGTCGCTTGGCGGTTTTGTTTTCCGGACTGGCAAACCATGGGCGGGCGATGCTTCCGACCTGCTTCAGTCAGGACTAAAGAATGAGCCGGCCATTGCCGAGGGTCTCAAAACCGGCTGTGTCCTGCCACTTATTAGCCGGAATGGCGTTCTCGGTGTATTGGCGCTTGGCCGCCGCGAGAACCATCCTTTCAGTCG
>WNFC01011062.1_pt1 | contig 10035 bp, 7 predicted proteins | sample 5400541 | NCBI WGS metagenome assembly WNFC01 (sample SAMN13153342, study PRJNA577476) | soil metagenome | isolation source: 120 cm saprolite under Douglas fir tree site 2 hole 2 replicate 1 | place: USA:California | collected 2015-04-18 | reverse complement strand
AGATGACCTGGAACGTCAACCAACCCGGTCGCTGGCGCCGCCCCAAACTCGTCCCTCAATTGCGTGAAGCAGACACCGACTGGAAGCGCTTTCTCGTCAATCATCCATTCGAACCGTTCGACGCCCGCAAGTATCTCGAGTTCCGTCTCTTTTGGCCTTTCTCCTCGGGGATTCCCGACCAGTGGATGGTCCACCAAATCGACACCGTCCACTGGTTCACCGGCCTGCCGCACCCGCGCAGCGTCGTCGCCAACGGCGGCATTTACCGTTGGCGCGACGGCAGAAAAAACTGGGACACCATGACCGCGGTCTTCGACTACGGCCCGCTGGACGACCTAACCAAGGGCTTCCAAGTCATTTACTCGTCCCGGATGACCAACTCCGCCGGAGGCGTCAAGGAATTGTATTTTTCCAACGGCGGCGCCATGGATCTGGACAAGAACCGGATCACTTCCGACGGCGGCCTCACCCAAAATCTCGCCGCCGAAATGGACATGCAGGCAAATTTGCTCCCCACCGTTTCGCTCACGCAGTCTGCCTCCGCCGCTATCACGGCCGCGGAGATCGGCGACGATGAAATGACCGTCGCCAACGTTCGCAACTGGCTCGAATGCGTCCGCAGCCGCAAAACCACTAACGCCCACATCGACGCGGGCTACAGTCATTCCGTCGCGCTCTGCATGACCATCGCCGCGATCCAAACCGGCCAGCGCGTCACTTTCGACGACGCCACGCAGCAGGTTGTCGTGGGAGGCCGCTAGTGCCGTTCCAACTAAAGGAACCAAGCTTCGAAATCTCTCGTGTCCGCCAATTCGCTGAAAACGATTTGTGCGGAGTTTGGTTACAAAAAGTTGGAACGGCACTAGTACTTCGAATCGTGACTTGGCTACAATTCAATCCCACATGGCCGACTCGTCGAACACAAGCGCGCTTCTCTTGGCTCAAACCGTGGCATCTTTTTCGCGCTCGGAGCTGCGCTGGGACCTCGCGATTATTGCGGCCGCTGTCGCTATTCTGTCTATCGCTCTCGCTGCAATCGCTCTTTTCTTCTTTCGCCGCAGGACGCGCGACCTGACGCTGATTTACTTTGGCCTGTTCTGCGTTCTCTATGCCGTCAGGTTGTTGGCTTTTCGCTCCTCCTTCCGCTCTCTCTTCGATGAGTCGCGAGTGTTCTGGAGTTACGTCGATTGGGTCATCACGTGCACCATCATTCTTCCCCTCAGCCTCTTCCTTTACCAACTCGCCGACGAACACCTCAGAAACTTCTTCCGCTGGCTTCTGGCCGCACAAACGGTCTTCGCGATATTCGGAATCCTCGCCGCCGCGCTTGGAGTCAGCCTCGCTAAGCTCTTCTTCGCGAATAACTTTGTGGTGCTCGGCACGCTCGCGGCCACCGCGCTATTCCTAGTCGCCAATAAATGGCGCCCGGGCCCGCGCCAACGCTTAAGCCACGAATTCCGCGTCTTTATCGCCGGCTTTCTGGTTTGGATGCTGTTCGTCGTGCACGCAAATCTCTTGGGTCTCAAGATTCTGACTGGGCACAACGTGGAGTTTCTTGGTTTCCTGGTTTTTGTTGCGTCCCTCGGATACGTCTCCGCGTACCGCACCTTCGCGCTCGAAGAGCGATTCCTCACGATCAACAAAGAGTTGGAAATCGCCCGCCGGATTCAGTCCTCGATCCTTCCGCAAAGCGTCCCCACCCTAACAGGACTCGAAATTGCTGCGCGCTATGCGCCCATGAGCGCCGTCGCCGGCGATTTCTACGATTTCCTTGGCGTCGATGAAAAGCGCGTCGGTATCCTGGTCGCCGACGTCACCGGACACGGCGTGCCTGCCGCGCTGATTGCCTCCATGCTCAAGTTCGCTTTCGCGGGCCAAGTGGCTCACGCCCACGATCCCGCGCGCGTTCTCACCGGCTTGAACCGCTCTCTCTGCGGCAAGTTCGAAGAGCACTTCGTCACCGCCGCCTATCTCTTCGTGGATTTGGAGAAGAGCCTGCTGCGCTACTCCGCTGCTGGCCACCCGCCGCTCATGCTGGCCTCGCGCGCCGCGGGTAAGGTGCGGGAAATCGAAGAGAACGGCGTGATGCTTGGCATGTTTCCCCAAGCAGCCTACTCTTCTGTGGAAATCCGCGTTGGTCCTGGCGATCGCTGTTTGCTCTACACGGATGGCGTCTTCGAAGCCAAAAATGCCGCGCAGGAAGAATTTGGCAAGTCACGCTGCAAAGAATTCCTGGAAACGCAGCGCGGGATTCCTGCCGCACGTTTTGCCAACGCCCTCCTCGACAGCATCGCCAGTTTTTCCGGCCACAACTCAGGCCGCGCGCAGGAAGACGATATTACCCTCCTCGTCCTCGACCTCCAAGAGGAGAATTCGTGAGCAGTCCGCCCAAGGCATCGGCGCTGGCGAGTCCCACAAAGCTCTCACCGGAGTTGTCCAGGAGGGATAACCCATGCGACGTGGCCCTAGCGGATCACCACGAATTTAGGGTGCCATGTCCACGGTTTTGGAGGGCAGGCTTTTTCTTCGCCTTTTCTCGATTCGGTGCCCGTACAAATCCACCGCGTGAGGCACACCCTAAGTCTTTGGCACTCAACGGGATGGCCTACCGTCTACGGTCTTGTTTCTCGCCAAGGAGCTTGTGGTGAGCGCAGCCAAACCATGAGCGATTCTTCGCCCCTCTTTCTTAACTCCTTTAGAATCATCATCTAGTTATCTTAGCTTTCTCTCTGCAATTTCTTTTGACAACCACGGCACTACTCTGGTATATTATCCCCGTTCAGTAATACGCCTCGCCCTCTGCGAGTCACCCTTACAATATAAACGCTTCTTTTCTGGAGACTTCCGTGTCCACCAATTGCTCCATCGCACATCCGGCCGCTCTCCCAGAGGTGGCTCCCCAAGATCCTCCCGTTTTGCCTCGGCCCCCAAGTGGCAGAGAACTTATCCTGTTCTGGTTTTCCCGCTGTTCTAGGGCCCGTCCGCCGCGGGCGAGCGGGCCGCTCTTTTCCTGAACGTTTCATGTGACAACCAAACGGGCGAAACCGCAGATATCGCGCTAATCCCTTTAGAATCAACACTTGTAAAAATGCGTCAAAACAGCAACTCTAACTATCTTTAGAATCAACACTTGTAAAAGTGTATCAAAACAAAGGACTTTAACTCCCTTTAGAATGAACACTTATGAAAAACATGGGGGGTGGGGGGTATGGTTGAAGTAAAGAAAACCGAGGAGCTAAGCGCCCAAGACGGTTTCGAGCCCCGCCTTATTCTTGCTGATGAGTGTCGAACCCTTTACCTGCACGAGTTGTTTCTTCTTAAAATCGCTAAACAGGCGGGTCACGGTTTCTCGGGAAGCCCCAATCATCTGGGCGATTTCTTCGCGTGGAAGGGTGAGCGTGAGCTTCATTTCACCTTTGCCCGAGACATGATCTGAGGAAAGCTCCAGCAGGAAGCGGGCTAGCTTTTCACATGCGGAACGAGAAAGGCCAATGGTTCTCATTTCCGCGATCGCGGAATGATAGGTTTCGCCCAACTGCTGGGCCACGAGCAGCGCAGCCTCGCCGTGCTCGCGAAGGAAGACCAGGAAATCCGTCCGAGAGATGAAATTGGCCTGGGTAGGCTCGATCGCATCGGCTGTCAGCTCATAAGGTTGCACGGTGACAGTGGCCGGCAAACCTAAAACCTGCGCCAACAGATATAATGCGTTGTGGCGCCCGTAGCTCAGCTGGATAGAGCGTCTGCCTTCGAAGCAGAGGGTCGGGGGTTCGAGTCCCTCCGGGCGCGCCACATTTTCGACGACTTACAGGTAATGCTGGTATGTTCGAGTGCGCACTTTAGCAGAAACTCTCGCGGGTGACCGTCAGTTCCGTGCGTCTTCTTCCCTATCCTACCCCCTGTGATTGGCCACCTCGTTGAGTAGGCGTGTCCGAAGTTGGAACGGGGAATCCCATTTCCGGTCGATTTGGCGGGATTTCGGAGAAAGAATTCCGGCTAAGCCATAGAAGATAAGTATACTTAGCGAAGGGAACCCAGGGCCGGAGAGTTGCGTTCTAGAGGCTATCAATATATATGGACATCCAACGGCCATCCAACGCTCGCGCCAAAAAGATCCGACGAATCGTTTACGGCACCGTCGCCCTCCTGCTGGTCGGAGGGGTAAGTTACGGGCTCTCCAAGCTCCGGCCAGCCGCGCCAAGCGTGGACCGTGCCACGATCTGGCCGGATGAAGTGAAGCGCGGTCCTATGCTGCGGGAAGTGCACGGGTTGGGCACGCTTGTTCCCGAAGATATTCGCTGGATTCCCGCGCAAACCGATTCGCGGGTGGAACGCTGGGTATTGCGTCCAGGGGCTATGGTTAAGCCGGATTCCATCATTATGGAACTGAGTGACCCAACATTACAGCGAGAGGCGCTTGACGCGGAATTCCAGCTCAAGGGCGCAGAAGCAGACTACGCAAGTCTTAAAGTGCAGGTTGACAGCGATCTGATGAACCAAAAGGCGAACGAAGCCGCCGTGCGCAGTGATTTCGAGCAGGCCCACCTGCAACATGACGTAGACGAAAAGCTATTCAAAGAGGGCATCGGGTCTGACCACATCAGGAATCTCTCCAGAGTGAGGGAAGAACAGCTGGCCATTCGCCTAAAGCTGGAGACTGAAAGGACTGCGGTGGCTGCCGATTCCGCGAAAGCGCGACTTGCCGCGCGGCAGGCAAAAATCGATGAACAGAAAGCCCTCTATCAACTGAAGAAGAGCCAAGTGGATGCGCTGCATGTTCGCGCGGGCATCAATGGCGTATTGCAGCTTGTGCCAGTGGACGTCGGCCAGCGCGTGACTCCCGGCACAAACCTGGCGCGTGTCGCGGACCCCAAGAAGCTGAAAGCGGAAATCAAGATTGCGGAGACGCAGGCGAAAGACGTAACCATTGGGCAAAAAGCAACGATTGACACGCGCAATGGTGTGGTGAACGGCCATGTTTCGCGGATCGATCCGTCCGTCCAGAACGGCACCGTGACCGTGGACGTAGCCATCACGGATCCCCTGCCGAATGGCGCGAGGCCGGACTTGAGCGTGGATGGAACCGTGGAGCTCGAGAATTTGAAAGACGTGCTTTATGTGGGCCGGCCAGTGCACGGGCAAGCGGACAGCACGATCGGAATTTTCAAGATCATTGATGACGGATCGGAAGCCGTGCGCGTCACTGTCAAGTTGGGACGGAGCTCGGTCAACACGATCGAAATCGTGCAGGGATTGAAGGTTGGAGACAAAGTGATCCTCTCGGATATGTCCGCTTGGGACAACTTCGACCGGGTGCGGCTGAAGTGAAACGTGGACATGCCACCAGGTCGCGGGAGAGGCTTGGATCAGGTAGGGAAAGAACTGGAACTCACGGACGAGTCTTGGCGTAGATCCTTTTTGAAGGAGAGGAAATGGCGGACGCAAACGCAACGCTCATCAAGATGGAAGGCGTGAAGAAAGTGTTTTACACGGATGAGGTCGAGACGCACGCTTTGTCCGAGATTCACCTGGAGATCAAGAAGGGGCAATACATCTCGATCGCCGGACCTTCGGGCTGCGGCAAATCGACATTGCTATCCATTCTCGGGCTTCTCGATTCCCCGACGAGCGGCGAATATGCCCTCAACGGACAGCCGGTGGCGAATCTCTCGATCAGCGAGCGCACGCGTATCCGCAACCGCGAGATTGGATTTATTTTCCAGGCGTTCAACCTGATCGGCGACCTCACGGTGTATGAAAACGTCGAACTGCCATTGACGTATCGCGGCACGAGCGCCGCGGAGAGGAAGCAGAAGGTGCAGCACGCGCTGGAGCGCGTCGGCATGGCCCACCGGCTCCGCCACTATCCCTCGCAACTCTCCGGCGGCCAGCAGCAGCGCGTCGCCGTGGCCCGCGCCCTGGTCGGTGATCCGCTGATTCTGATGGCTGACGAGCCCACCGGCAACCTGGACTCGAAGAACGGCGAAGCAGTTATGGAGCTGCTGCGCGATTTGCACCGCAACGGCGCGACGGTTTGCATGGTTACACACGACCAGCGCTACGCGAATTTCGCCGAGCGCACAATCCATTTGTTCGACGGCCGCATCGTAGAAGAAACGCAGGAAGCGCGCGTGTGGGCCTGATCGAAGAGGATAGAGGTTCGAAGAACACCAGGAATAGAGTGAGAGAACCGTGGAACCTTTGATTCAACTGCGAAACCTGGAAAAAGTGATCGATGCGGGCCCGAATAAATTTTATTTGTTGCGCAGAATCAATCTAGATATTCAACCTGGCGAATTTGTGACCATCATGGGGCCTTCCGGCGCGGGAAAGTCCACGCTGCTGAGCATCCTCGGGATGCTGGATGGCGCGTGGAGCGGCGACTATTACTTCCTCGGCGAGGCCGTCCACAAGCTCAACGTCAAGAAGAGGAACGAACTGCATAAAGCGAACATCGGTTTCGTTTTTCAAAGCTACCACTTGATCGACAATCTCACGGTTTTCGAAAATCTGGAAGTTCCGCTCTCCTACAAGAACGTGCCGCACAAAGAGCGCGTCAGTCTGGTTTGCGACGCGATCGATCGCTTCCACATCGTCGGCAAGAAAGACCTCTTCCCGAACCAGCTCTCCGGCGGCCAGCAGCAACTTGTCGGCGTGGCCCGCGCGGTGATTCTCAGTCCGAAGCTGATCCTTGCCGATGAGCCGACTGGGAATCTGCATTCCGCGCAAGGCGAAGAGATCATGCAGCTCTTCAAAAAACTGAATGACGCCGGGACAACGATCATCCAAGTCACACACTCGGAGAGAAATGCCGCCTATGGGAATCGCATTATCCAACTGAAGGACGGGTGGGTTGTGGGAGACAACGCCACGGCCGGCGCACAGGTCGGCGCGGCGCAACCCGCCTGAGCCGGCGCTGGCTGGCTGCAAGGCAGCGCTTCGATAGTTTCTCCCTGTCCCTGAAAAACAGCATTAAGATAAACTTCGCAAAACCATTCGAATGAAGACCACTAGCCCGCACCCTTATCGAGTTCTTTTGGCTGACGACCAAGCGGACATCCGCGATGCCTTGCGCTTGCTCTTAAAGCGTGAGGGCTATGAAACACAGGGGGTTGCGTCTCCGGCCGAGGCTCTGAGCGCCATCGAATCGCGGGAATTTGACGCGGTTCTCATGGACCTCAATTACGCGCGAGACACGACTTCGGGTCAGGAGGGGCTCGACCTGCTCACGCGCATCCAAATGCTCGACAGTACGTTGCCGGTGATCGTCATGACCGCATGGAGCAGCATCGAAGTGGCCGTGGAGGCGATGCGCCGCGGTGCGCGCGACTTTGTCCAGAAGCCCTGGGAAAATACCCGCCTGCTCGCCATTCTGCGCACGCAAATCGATTTGCGCCAGGCGCTAAGGCAGGCCTCGCGTCTCGAAGCCGAAAACCGCATCCTGCGCGCCGAATCGCGCCCAACATTTCTGGCAAAATCTGCCGCGATGGCCCCGGTCCTTGAGCTGATTGGGCAAATCGGACCCTCGGACGCCAACGTCTTGATCACCGGCGAACACGGCACTGGAAAAGAAGTTGTCGCGCGAACGCTTCATGCGTTGTCGGCGCGCGCGCCAAAGCCCATGGTGACCGTGAATGCGGGCGGGCTATCCGAAGGCGTCTTCGAAAGCGAGCTCTTCGGCCACGTAAAAGGCGCCTTTACCGATGCGCGCGCCGATCGCGTTGGGCGCTTCGAGCTCGCCGATGGCAGCACGCTGTTCCTGGACGAAATCGCCAACGTTCCGCTCAACCTGCAGGCAAAACTATTGCGCGTGCTGGAAACGGGGGATCTTGAGCGTGTCGGCTCGTCCACCACTCGGCGTGTCAACGTGAGAGTTCTCGCGGCTACCAACGCCGACGTGAATGCCGAGGCCGCTGCCGGCCGGTTCCGCCAAGACCTCCTCTTTCGCCTGAATACCATCGAGATCCACATCCCTCCGCTGCGGGACCGCCGCGAGGACGTCGATCTGCTGGCGCACCATTTTCTCCGCGGTTACGCGCAGCGCTACCGCAAAAATATTTCCGGTTTCGACCCGTCCGCCATCAAGGCCCTGCATGAGCATGCCTGGCCGGGAAACGTTCGCGAACTCGATCACGCGGTGGAACGCGGCGTGCTCCTCTCGCCAGTCCCTTCCGTTCGCGCGGCAGACCTCGGTTTGCGCGCGCAGGTCGCCGGCGGCGCGGCCAAGCTGGAGGAGATGAGCCTCGACGAAGTTGAACGGTATCTCATCCAGCGCACTCTCTCCCGCCACGAGGGAAATGTCAGCCAAGCAGCCAAGGCTCTGGGATTGAGCCGCAGCGCCATGTATCGCCGGCTGCAAAAACATGGTCTGGAATGAAGCAGCTGAGCTATGAGCGCCGCATCCAGCTCCTCGCGCTAGCGGCGGGTTTCCCAGGTTCGCTGATCGCCATGATTCTCTTGTGGCATGGTAATTATTCTTCCGGCGCTGTCTGGACGCTTGGCTTTCTCATTATTTCTCTCTGGCTCGGCTTCGCCCTCTCGCTGCGGGAGCGCGTTGTTTTTTCCCTGCAAACTCTCTCGAATCTCCTGGCCGCCCTGCGTGAAGAAGACTTTTCGCTGCGCGCCCGCGGCGCGCGAAGCGACGATGCCATGGGTGAGGTGATGATTGAAGTCAACGCCCTCAGCGAAGTCCTTCGGCAACAGCGCTTGGGCGCGCTGGAAGCCACTGCCCTCCTGCGGACCGTGATGGAGGAGATTGACCTGGCCATCTTCACCTTCGACAACGGCACGAAGCTGCGGCTGGTCAATCGCGCCGGCGAACGCTTGTTGGGCCGTCCGGAAGCGCGCCTGCTGGGATTTACCGCCGAAGAACTGGGACTCGGCGCATGCCTGGAGGGCGAAGCCGCGCACACCATGGAACTGGCTTTTCCCGGAGGCTCCGGCCGCTGGGGTCTGCGGCGCGGTACGTTTCGGCAAGGAGGCTTGCCTCATCATCTCGTAGTCCTGAGCGATCTGAGCCGCACGCTCCGTGACGAAGAGCGCAAAGCATGGCAACGGCTCATTCGCGTGCTTGGGCATGAACTCAACAACTCTCTCGCTCCCATTCAGTCTGTGGCTCAAGGTTTGGAGAGCGGGCTTCTGAATGCCTCCAAGTCTTCCGAATTGCAGAGCGAAGCGTCCGCTTCGATCTTGGATGATCTCCGGCAGGGCCTTGGCATCATTCGCTCCCGCACCGAGGCGCTCGGTCGCTTCATGGCCGCGTACGCACAACTTGCGCGGCTGCCACAGCCGAAGCTATTGCCAGTGAACGTCTCGGAATGGATCAGCCGGACCATAAAACTCGAAACCCGGGTGAGGGTCAGCCTCTTGAACGGTCCTGAGGTGGTCATTTCGGCCGACGCCGACCAGTTGGAACAGTTGCTGATCAACCTGGTTCGCAATGCCGCGGATGCGACGCTCGAAACCGGTGGCTGCGTTCAGGTGGGCTGGTCTCGAAAAGGCGCACAACTCGATGTCTGGGTTGTCGACGAGGGTCCTGGCCTTCCCAATACGTCGAACCTATTCGTTCCCTTCTTTACAACCAAGCCGGGCGGCTCCGGGATCGGGCTGGTTCTTAGCCGCCAGATCGCCGAAGCTCACGGCGGTGAGCTCACCTTGAAAAACCGCTCCGACGCCCGCGGCTGCAGGGCCCTGCTTCGCCTCCCCGTTTAGGCGGCGCGCCGCGATTCGCGATTGGCGCAAGTATTTGCACTTGTCGGCGGTGCACCAGTTGCTGCGCGCATCGCCCGCTGTGGACGCTCCTATTGTTAGGCAGGAATCTGAAGAGCAGCTCCGAACTACGGCGCGGCGGCGTTTTGCAAACTGCCTTTCAAATCAAGTTCGATCCCTACCGCGTGGTCGACCCTGAGGAAGAAGTTGCCCGGATTCTTGAGTCCCCAATCGATGAAGGGCACATTGAATTTTGCGCTGGCCGTCCAACGATCTCCGGCAAGCTCCGCTTGTACCGGGACGGTCAATTCGTGTTCGCTGCCATGCAAG
>WNFC01011061.1_pt1 | contig 10035 bp, 4 predicted proteins | sample 5400541 | NCBI WGS metagenome assembly WNFC01 (sample SAMN13153342, study PRJNA577476) | soil metagenome | isolation source: 120 cm saprolite under Douglas fir tree site 2 hole 2 replicate 1 | place: USA:California | collected 2015-04-18 | reverse complement strand
ATCGAGAGGCTGTTCCGTCGCCTCAAGGGCTTCCGCAGAATCTTCTCTCGCTTCGAGAAGCTCGACGTGCTCTTCCTTGGCTTCCTCAACTTCGCCCTGATCGTCGAAGCGCTTCGTTAGCGTGAACACGCCCTAATCAGCGAGTCCACCAGACAGGTTACTTTGATTGTTTTCTCATCTGCTGTCTCGGAGGGTTCATGATTCACAACCGATCCGCCGCAGTATGTGCAGTGTTGAAGTTCTTTTGCGGCATTAGCGATATACGAGTTGAATAATCTATCTGCGCCTCGAAATACCTTTCCGCAGTGTGGACAACGGTCACGAAGAAAACACATGTGCCGTAAGCAGCAGGTATGGATAGCAAAAGTCCACCGAAGCTGATAGTGCCCGAACTCCGTGAGACAGGTGGGGCAATACTGGTTACCAAATTTCGGTGACGAAGTACCCCCCAATATCCGCCCAAAGGAAATCCATTGCAATGGCACATATGAAGTGGATTTTCCATACAATCCGCAAAAGCTGGAAGGAAGGCTTTCAATAACGACCTTCTTCGCAACCCCAACTGCTTCAGCAATAGAACGTACAAGCGGGTTGTTATACCCCATCAGATCCAGCGCTAAAACTGCATCGCTGCCAAGCCACTTGCAGAGTTCCCTAACGGAATTGACGTTGGCAGACGCAACTCTGAGCATCCAGGACGACAGAATCTCGTCATCTTGGCGTTGTGGATGGCATGGTAATAAACTAAACATGCCTACACCTAAATCTCTAAAATCGGCCCGCAGTACAAATTATTGATGTTCAGTACAATTTAGCGATGTTTTTGACACCACCAACCCAGTCGACTCAGCCTGCTCCTGCGCATGATAGCTACTCCGCACCAGCGGCCCACTCTCCACATGCCTGAAGCCCATCCCCAGAGCCTCATGCTTCAGAAAAGCGAACTCCTCCGGCGTGTAGAACCGCGCCATCGGCAGATGATCCCGGCTCGGCCGCAGATACTGCCCAATCGTCAGAATATCTACCTTGCGATCCGCCAGATCGCGAAACACCGCCAGCAACTCGTGCATCTCCTCGCCCATCCCCACGATGATGCCCGTCTTCGTCACAATCGACTCACCCGACTCCGCCGCAATCGCCTTAGCCTTCTCCAGAAAACCCAGCGACCGCTCATACCGCCCACCGCTCTTCGCCACCCGATAAAGCCGAGGAACCGTCTCGATATTGTGATTCAGAATCTCCGGCCTTGCCGCCACCACCAGCCGCAGAGCCTCCTCCACCCCCTGAAAATCAGGAGTCAGCACCTCCACCCTGCACCCCGGAGCCTGCATCCGGATCTCTCCGATCACGCTCACAAACGCCCGCGCCGCGCCCACATTGTCGTCATCGCGATTCACGCTCGTAATCACGGCATGGGCCAGCCCAAGCTGCGCGACGGCATAGGCCACCCGCCTCGGCTCATCAAAATCGATCGGCTCCGGCCTGCCCTTCGGCACCGCGCAGAACCCACACCGCCGCGTGCAAAGATTCCCCAGCATCATGAACGTAGCCGACTTCTGGTTCCAGCACTCCCCGATGTTCGGGCACTGCGCGCTCTCGCACACCGTATGCAGGTTCAGCTCGCGAGCCATCTTCTTCAAATTGTGGAAGGTCTCGCCCATCGGAGCCTTCGCCTTCAGCCACTCCGGCTTCCGCACGGGCTTCCGCGGCGACAGGTCGATCTGCACAAGCTCAGCCGTAGGAGTCATCCCTTCGATTGTATCCGCCCCACCCCAAAACACCCACCCAACGGACTCGCACAATCGAAATCCAGGCTGCAACCGAAAAGAAAAAGGGGACAGGCAAAAGGCCTGTCCCCGCGTGATGCCGTTGGCCTCCAGTTAGAACTGGAAGCGAGCGGCGAGTTGAACGTTGCGGCGCTCATCGGCCGAGGATGGGCTTCCGTTGGGCGCACCCTTAACCGCGGTGACGACCGACTCTTGCGAGATGTCGGCAGAGCTGACAACGGGATAGAAGTTGTGATGGTTCAGGACGTCATAGAACTCGCCACGAAGCTGGACGCTATAACGATCCGCCTTGCCAATGTGGAAGTTCTTGTAGACGCCCAGGTCGAAGCGATAGTTGTTGGGGGCATACCACTGGTTGCGCCCAAGGCCGGCGTTCTGATATCCGCCGAGAGCATCGGGGAAGTCAGAGTATCCCTGTGAGTTGACGAAGGGATTCGCCGACGCAGCTGGAATTGTAATGTAGTCATACGAATTGACGCCTCCATTGGCGGTTGGTGTGCCGTGGAACTTGAGACCCGCTGCGGGGGTGATGCGTGGGCACGCATTCATCCCGTTGGTGCAGTCATAGATTGTGAAGGGCGTTCCGCTCCTGAGCGTAGCGATCGGGGCGAACTCCAGACCACCGAAGATGGTATGAAGAGCCGCATTCGAGCGGAACTCAAGGAACTTGGGCTCGTAAATACCACCGATCGTCAGCCGATGACGAATGTCGTAGTCGGCGTTGCCATAGTCGAGACGAGGATTGAAGGGGTTGAGATACCCCAGATTGAAGTTGTTGCCGCTCGCGGAGAACGTGGAGCTGAGGTTATCGAGGGCGTGAGCGTACGTGTAGTTGACCGTCATCTGCAGGCCCAGGCGCTGTAGATTGTTCGCGTTCAGGCGGACGTTCACTGCGTCATAGTGCGAGTCGCCGTTAGCCTCGCGCATGTTGATCGCGCCGTACTGGTGATTGAGCCGGTTCAGGCCATAGCTGGTTGCGGGGTCGAGCCCCGGGTTGCCGTTGAAAGTGCCGTACCCGATTCCATTGACGTTGGCGATGGAGTACAGGTGGACGCCACGGGCGCCCGAGTACTCAATGGCAAGCAGGTCGTTGGGGGTGATCTCGTGCTCGATGCTGGCCAGGTACTGGTGGCTGTACGCCGTGGGCATGTTCTGCTGCAGCGCACGGAGCGAGGGTGCGCGCAGCCCAACCGTTCCGCTGGATCCGGCAAAGGGTCCGAAGTTGGTTGTGCTGATCTTGTACTGGTTATTGGCGCTCGATGTAAGCGTGACTCCCGCGTAGTTTGGCGGATTCTGAATCACGTTGTAGGTGACGTTGCCAAAGTTACGCTCGTACGAGATACCGTACCCGCCGCGGATCGACCACTTGCCGTCGCCGAAGGGATCGAAGGCGAATCCAATGCGGGGCGCATAGTTATTCAGATCCTTCTTGACCAGCCCCCCCACAGGCGAGTTCGGCGTCGTGAGTATCTGGCCGCTGGCCACCTGCTGCGCGATGTTGCCGGTGGTGCCGAGGAAGAAGTTCGACTCCAGGTTGGGGTCATGGTTGTGCTGCACTCCGTAGTACTCCCAGCGGATTCCGAGGTTTACGGTAAGGCGAGGAGCCACCTTCCAGGAATCCTCCACATACCACGAGCCGTCATTGAACGTGTTGTTCCGCTCGAAGTTCGGCGAAGTCGCAGGCAGAGTGATGGAGCAGGCAGCCGTGGTGTTGAGGCTGCCGTCGGGGTTGAAGTAGCAGGGGAGTTTACCCTGTGGATTGACTGCCACTGCAAAGGAGTAGACATTACCTGCCTGCAATGCAGTGAGTGCAGTACCCAGCGCCGTGCCGCTCTTGGCTATGAGCTGCGTCGCATTCTCACTCGCACCGAAGACACGGTTGTCGCGTAGCTGGAAGAATGCGCCGCCAACGTGAAAGGTGTGTGTGTGGATGGTGTATCCGAAGTCCTGGAGGAACTGGTACGTATTCGACGGCCCGCCGAAGGGGAGAGCGTTACCCGGCGAAGTTGGGAGATAGCCAGGCAGAGCGATGGGAAGGCCACTAACGCTATCTGTGCTCTTGACGTTTGCCTGGTTGAGGTAGAGCCCCGGAACCAGAGTGGTTCCATTGATGGGCTGGCTTGTGTTGAGGCGGGCGAAGCTGACCTTGCTGGTGCTGATCAGGTTCGGCGTGATGGCGTAGTTCAGGTTGAAGAGATACGACTGGTTGAAGTCCGTCTGACCCGTGTTGTACCCGGCATAGGGGCTGACGGATTGATATCCGGGCGTGAAGGTGTCGCTGTAATTGCCAGCGCGGAAGTACATGGTGATCTTGTTATTCAGGGTATAGTCAAGGCGATTAAGACTGGACCACTGATTGACCGGGGAGCCGGCGCCGGCATCCAATGGGGCACTGATCGTGGCGGTCTGGAGCGGGTCAGCGCCAGTGTAACCTTTGACCGCAACCGTGGACCCGAGACGCGTGCTGCCCGCGACCGTACCGAAGTTCTGGAAGTAGGTCTGCGTCGTCGCGGAGCTGGCAGCCAGGAAGGCGGCCGACGGAATCTCATAGACCAGAGAGCCAGTGCTGCGGATCCGGTTCCACTCGGTGTTGGAGAAGAAGAAGAGCTTGTCGTGGAGGACAGGTCCGCCGATGGAGTAGCCGAACTGATTGCGAGTGAAGTGGTCTGCGGGATTGTTCGGCAGACCCGCGGCGCGGTTCGCGTAGTTCCGCGCATCCTCGTCATAGGTATTGGCAGCAAGCGCAGAGACACGGTTGTACCCGTAGAGCGAGCCGTGGAAACGGTTGCTTCCGCTCTTGGTCGCGAGGTTGACGACTCCGCCCGAAGCACGGCCGTACTGGGCATCGAAGCCATTGGTGATGATGCGGTACTCCTGCACCGCGTCAAGGGGAATATTCTGGCCGACGCCCGCAGCATAGCTGTCGGCGTTCTCGACACCGTCGAGGAGGATCTCCGTGCCGGCGGCTCGCTGACCGTTGAGCGAGGCGCCCACGCCATTGCCCGTCGAACCGTTGGGATCAACGGTTACGTTGCCGGAGAGTGCGACGAAGTCGTAAGGATTGCGGGTCAGTGAGGGAAGATCGAGAATCTGGCGGGGGCTGATGATCTGGGAGATCTCCGGGGTGGTGAGGTTGACCTGGCTGGCCTCGTCGATCGCACCCACTTCCACCAAAGTATTGTTCGCGGCACCAAGCTTTGCGTCGGTCGTCGCCTTGCTGCCGACGTATACCGTGACCTGCGTGGTGAAGGTGCCGAAGCCCTGGTAGGTAACCGTCTCTTTATAGGTGCCGATCGGCAGGCTTCCGAAGGTATAGATGCCCGAGTCATTCGTCGTCTGGGTGCGGTCGAAGCCGTTCGCATCATTGTGAAGGTGAACCTGCGCGTTCGGAAGTACGGCGCCCGTCGCATCGGTCACTGTGCCGGAGAGCTGACCCGAGTCGACTTGGGATAGGGCGAATATGGAAGTAAAGGGAAGGAGGGCTGCTAAGGTCAGCGATCGAAGGTGTTTCAAACGGGGTCTCCAGGGAGGGTTGGAATGGAACAAACGTTGGAGAATCCCTAGCAACTCAACTGCCAAACGCAACTCAACGCGGACCGCCATTTGGTATGAGTAAGTTGAGTTTTTACCCGCCTCCAAATTCTCCAAATTTTCATAAGACAGAAACCGTATTTCAATAGGCAACTTTTCTTTAAAAACGGTGTTGCAGCCATGCCTCAGCAATCCAACCTGACCGGCTTCCGCACGAGATTCAGCGGCGACAGATCAATCTGCACAAGCCCAGCCGTAGGAGTCATCTCTCGATAAACCGGTAATCGACCAGGCCCGCGCTCAACTCATGCAGCTCTGAGCGCGGGATTCCCGGAAACTACCGTCCTTAGCCCCTAGAACTGCAAGCGGCCCGAGAGCTGGACGCGCCGGTACTGCGTCAGCAGAGAGCTGTACACGCCGAGCTGGTTTCCATCCGTCGATCCGCTGTCCGCCGAGTGCGCGTCGAATCGGGCACTGTTCGTCACATTGAAGACCTCGCCCGCAAAGCTGAGCAAAATCCGATCCGTGAAGTGGACCGTCTTGTGCAGGCCCGCGTCGATGTTGAAGTAACCATCGCCGATGAACTTGTTCCTCTGCCCTGCCTCGCCGGGGTACGGATCGCGCATGTTCGCGCGCGCAGCAGCCGGATCGTCAAAGGGCTGCGGGCTGCCATTCTTATCGATATGCTTCCGCATCTTGATCGGCCCCGTCTGCACCATCGCGCTCTGATACTCCCAGTTCGTCGACCATCCATCGCCATCGTAGATCGTGAACGGCAGGCCGCTCGAGACGCGTGCGATTCCCGAGAGACTCCATCCACCGATCGCCGCATCCACGAACCGGTTCACGCCTCCGGCAAAGTGCTGACCACGCCCGACCGGAAGCTGCAGCACCCAATCGCCCGTCAGAATGTGCGTGGTGTTGAAGTCTGAGATGGCATAGTTCTTGCCCGGATTGAAGCCATCCAGGATGAATCCATAGTTATACAAAGAATTGGCGGTTGTATTGTTCTCACTATCAGATCCAAGGTCCATCGATTTGGAGTAGGTATAACTCAGATCGACCTGCACGTTATGCTTCATCGGATGCCGCAGGATGAACTGCCCCGCATGATACGAGCTCGACCCAAGCGAAGAAGTCACATAGAGAGACGAGTACTGAAGCGGCCAGTAGCGTCCCAGCTTTCCACCGCATCCCGGGTAGCACGCAATGTCCAGAGCGTAGAGCGCATTCGTTTCATTACCCCGATTCAGTTGAACGGGATTACCTCCCTCGTCCTGGTAGAACCAGAGGTCAGAGTAGATGTTCTGTGTGGCAGAGTTACCAGCTACGCCGTTGCCGTTTGCGGCGCCCTTCGCATCGGGAAATAGATTCTCCCAGTACGCGATGGTTGGAACGTTCACCCGTTCCTGATCAGCGTACTGCGAGAGCATGGTGGCAGCGGTGTAGTAGTCCATGCCGGTCTTGGGATCGACCAGATTAAGAGGCTGCGCGAGATCCTCCTGCTGCAGAAGGTGTCTTCCCAAACGCCCGATGTAGTCGGCCTCAAAGGTGAAGCCGCCCGGAAGCTCGCGCTGCAGTGAGAGATTGAACACCTCGGAGTAAGGAGTCTTCAGGTGATCGTCGAGCCCGTTGGTAATCGCAAAACCCGTGCCGTTCGGATCGTTCGACGGAGTCTGTGGATAGCTGATGCTGGCTGCTGCCGAGGGAATCAGACTGGGAAGGTTATGCAGTCCGGTAAATCGAGGCGTTGTGTCTGCTGTTTGAGCGTTTGCAGGATTGGTGATCGAGCTCGAGAGCGAGAATGATCCTGCCCGGCTGTAGTTCGTCACCAGCCCCTGGCCGTAGTGGTCGTAGTACATGCCGAAGCCCGCGCGGATGGAACTCTTCCCGGCGCCGCCCAGCAGCTTGTTCATCCACGTGCCCTCTTCCGGCGCGGGCGAGAAGACGATAGCGAGGCGCGGTGCCACGTTGCCCCAGTTCATGGGGTAGAACGGCTTCGCCCCGCGTGACTGTCCCGCGGGAGCAAAGGATATATCCGGCTGCACGCTATTGCCGAGTGCCGCCTGCTGGCCGCGTGTCGCAAACCACTGGTGCATATCGATCGTCGGCTGCACCTGCTGGCCGTTCGTCTCGTAAGGCGTCTGCAGAATCGTGTGCCGCAGGCCTGCCGTGATGGTGAGGTTCGGAAGCGGACGGAAGGCGTCCTGAACGTAGTACTCGAACTCATTGGAGCGGAAGTTCCGCTTCACCGGTGCTCCGATACCCAGAAGGCTCCCCGTCTTGCCATCGGCGGATAGCTGATAGTTGAAGTGTCCCGTCTGCTCGTTGGTCAGTCCGGCGAGCATGCTGATCGCGAAATCGTAGTTGGAGGAGAAGCTCGGCTGTGCGTCGTTGGACCCGTCTGCCACCGGTGCATACCCGAAAGCCGCAGGGTCGAACGAACTTCCTGTGCCGGCTAAGCCAGCGTTCTGCATCCAGTAAACATTGGCCGTCGCTGTGGAGTAGGAGTTCGCATCCGTGCTGTTCTGGTAAGTAAAGCGTCGATAGTTCACGCCGATCTGAACCGTGTGCTTGCCCTTCGTCCACGTGTAGTCGTCGATGATGTTGTGCGTCGGAACCAGGGTAGAGCTGTTGCGAGTCTGGGCCTCTGGCGTGTCCAGCGTGCGGAAGGTGACATACTGCCCGTTGCCGACGCCCGTCGACGCAATACTCTGACGAATGAAACCGTAACGAAGGTTATTGACGATGTTCGCGGTCGGCGTCCAGGTGTAGTTCGCCGAGATGCCCTTCGAATCATCCGTGCTCTTTTTGCTTGCCGGCTGGCCAGGGAAGAACGGTGCGCTCGAAACAGTGTCATTCTGCATACTTCCACGAATGTAGAAGCGATGCTTCTCGGAGATGTTGTAGTCCAGGCGGCTGATATAGACGTTTTGAACAACCGGCACGGAGGCGGCGAAGCTGTACGATCCCGTGTTGTAGCCGTCACCGCTGATGAAGCCATTGGGCAGCGGATACTGCTTGAACAGCGCGAGGGACGCGGCATTCACTCCCGGCCCATTCGGGCAGGTTCCGTTCTCGGAGCAGTTCGGATCCATCGTTGCGATCTGCGATGGGGTCAGCGTAACCAGGTTCCCATCGACATCGGGATACTGTATGTTCCCCGCGCGAAGAGACGCAGTCGGCACCGTGCGGCTTACCTGCAGCGATTCATTCTGCCGATTACCCTCGTAGTTCCCAAAGAGAAAGATCTTGTCGTGCTTCAAGGGACCACCCAGCGACGCGCCGTACGTATTCCGGATCAGATGGCCCGGCCGGTTCGGCTGACCCGAACCCAGCTGCGCAGACTTGTTGAACCAGTCGTTCGCCTGACCAAGGTTAGAGCGGTTGTACTCGTAAAAAGATCCGTGAATCGCGTTCGTACCCGACTTAGTCACCAGGTTGATCTGTCCACCGGAAGACCGCCCCGTATCCGCGTTCGCATTCGAAGTTGTTACGCGAAACTGTTCCGTTGCATCGAGGCTTGTGCGGAGGACCCCGGTAAACGCAGCCGGGGCAATCTGATCGTTGTTGTCGAGACCGTCGAGAGTGATGTTCGTCTGGTCCGCGCGGGCTCCGCTGACTGCTCCGTTACGGCTCTCCGTTGAGGCGGTGTTTCCAATGTAGAGCACACCTGGCTGCAGCGAGAGCAGCGTCTGCGGATTACGCCCTTCGCTCGGAAGCTGCATGATCGTCTCGTTGTTGATCGCGTTGCCGATCGACGCATCGGTCGTGTTGATCGTCTCTGTCGTACCCGAGACATCGACAGACACGACGTCTGCATTCACCTGAAGCTTCACATTCACCGTCGCTGGCTGCGCGACCAGCAGTTGCGCAGTCACGGTGTACTTGCCGAATCCCGGAGCTTCAACCGTGATCGTGTATTTGCCCGGTGCGAGTTGCTGCAGAGAGTATTCCCCCTGCGCATTCGTTGCGGCCCCGACCTTAGCCCCGTTCGCTGCATTCACAACGACGACCGTGGCATTTGGAATCGCAGCTCCAGTCGCGTCTGTCACAAGGCCGCGCAGCGATGTGCTGGCATTCTGGGCAAGAAGAAAAGAAGGGAAGGATAAGACAAGAAGAACCAGCGAATACCGAAGGAAGCGCACATGAGCCTCGCAAAAAATAGAGTTGACCATGGGCTGCTCACACGAGCAGGGAAAGTGGGTCGGACGAATCTTTGAACTTATGAGGCGGAGTGCGGATGCATCCCGAAAAGGCTGTGACGTGAAGTTACTATGCCAGACGACTCATGTTGCAGCAACAGAAAAATTTACACACTACAAACCCGCAACTTTTGGCAGCTGAATGAATTTGCAAGAGGCGATCGTCTCAGAACCTTCTTCCCAGGTCCTCTTCTTCGCCTTGCAGCTGCGATTGCACAGCCCGGCCAAAAAAATAAACCCGAAAATGTGCGCAATTTTCACCCACCCAAAAACGCACATCCACCAACCAGCTTAGCCACGCATTTCACCACAAGTTGTTCACAAAAACACCACGTCCAGCCACCCGCTTCGCCCAAAACCCCTGCAAAATCAGCGCAAACGGTCCCGAACCTCAGTCCGTACCAGGTACAGAAAAAAAAGCAGAGAAAACATCCCCCGAACCAGAAAAAATCCGGCATGGATCTTCTCAAACAGGAAGAAATCCCCCATGCTCAGCAGCAGACACCCCGCCG
>WNFC01079548.1_pt1 | contig 10036 bp, 14 predicted proteins | sample 5400541 | NCBI WGS metagenome assembly WNFC01 (sample SAMN13153342, study PRJNA577476) | soil metagenome | isolation source: 120 cm saprolite under Douglas fir tree site 2 hole 2 replicate 1 | place: USA:California | collected 2015-04-18 | reverse complement strand
TGCCCCGCGACCTATCGCCGCGGATGTTCGACCACGTGCCGAACTGCTCGAAGGCGACGACGTACGCACTGCTCGTGCAGGGCGCCGACGAAGGTCCGCAGCGTGGCGACATGGACCAGGTCAAGGCGTTCTTCGGGCACGGCGGCATCCCGCCGGCCTCCGTGTACCAGTGGAAGCCGACCGCCGGGAAATCACCGCGCGACGAGATCAACATGATGTGGGCGAAGATCAAGGCCGCCGCGACGATCTGCGACTACGTGTTCGTGTTCGTGACCTCGCACGGAAACCGGAACGGCCAAGAGCAGCTCGATACCGACGCGACGAACAAGGACGGCTCGCCGGTCGGCTACGAGGGATGGAGCCCGAAGAACCTCGATTGGAGCAACTGCAAGGCCTGCCACATCACGATCATCATCGACGCGTGCTACTCGGGGAAGACGCTCCAAACGCTCATCCCCGTCTTCCAGCCGATGACCGGCAAGAAGGTGATCATCATGACGTCGTCCGACGCGAACCATGAATCGGGCTCGTACGGCTGGTACGACGTGAAGGGCCGCACCGGCGGCGCGTTCACGAACGCGCTCATGGACTCGTTCAACAGCGCATCGGCCGGCGGCGCCACCGTGAACATGGGCTCGGTGTTCGACAACGCGAACACCGACGTGTCTTCGACCATCTTCTCCAAGGCCATCCGCGAGCAGAACCCGCAGTACTGGGAGCGGAAGCTCCAGCCGGGGGAGACCTGCCAGCTCGAGCCGAGCGGCACGAAGAACCCGCCGCCGACCACGCCGGCGCAGACGCAGAACCGGCCGCCGAAGATCACGCGCTTCTACGCGTCGTTCTCACGGCCGGTCACGACCTACACGGTGGAGGCGAGCGATCCCGACGGGGATACGCTCACCTACAGCTGGTCGTCGAACGTGACCTGCGGCGTCTTCACCGGCGGCAACTCGACCACGGCGACGTGGTCGCATCCCGACAAGGACCTCGGCGGGAACTGTCCCGACGAGCCCGTCCATCCCGGCGCGATCACCGTCACGGTGAGCGACGGCAAGGGCGGCACGGACACGTTCACCTGGACGCGTGGCTCGGACGTCGGCGAGACGCGTCCCTAGCGGAGCGCTTCGCGAGCTCGACGCGCGACTGAAAGCGGCCGGCTCGCCCGAGCGCGCGCGCTGGGACAAGGCGTACCTGAAGAGCGACCTCACGTTCTACGGCGTCACGTTGCCGAAGCTTCATCGCGTCGCGCGCGAGTACGCGCGCAAGCACCCTGACCTCGACCGGCGGCAGCTCCGCGTGATCGCGCTCGGCGCGTACGCGACGCGCAAACACGACCTGCGCTCCGCGGCGATCGCGCTGCTCGATCGGCGGCGGGCGTCACTCGAGGAGCGGGATCTCCCGTGGCTCCTCGACATCGTGGACGCGTCAAACACCTGGGCGCATGTCGACTGGCTCGCCGTCGGCGTGATCGGCGACGTCGTTGGTCGCTACCCGGCGTCGCTGCGCTGGCTGCCGAAGTGGGCGAAGCAGAAGAACTTCTGGGTCCGGCGCACCGCGCTTCTCGCGCAGCACGACCAGCTGAAGGGCGGGGAGGGGGACTGGATGCTGTTCACGCGCCTCGCGGACACGATGCTCGATGAGAGGGAGTTCTTCATCCGCAAGGCCATCGGCTGGGTGCTCCGCGAGACGAGCAAGAAGCGCCCGAAGATCGTGTACGACTACCTGCGCCCGCGGCGCGAGCGGGTGAGCGGCCTCACACTGCGCGAGGGCGCGAAGTATCTGTCGGACACCCAGCGGCGGTCAATGGGTCTCGAGCCGTGGCGCGACCGCGCGGGGAAGCCGTACCGCTAGGAGCGGCCTCCGCGCTTGCTCTTCGCGGGCACTGGATCCATGTGCGATAAACCGTCGAACATCACGCCGCGCTCGACGCTGAGCGCTGGGCTGGTGATGTCGCCCTTCACGCGGGCGTGACCCTCGAGCGCGACCGAATCTCGCGCGGTGATGTTCCCGCTGACGTCGCCCTTCACGACCGCGGACCCGCAGAAGATGTCGGCGGCGATCGTGGCGCGTTCCCCGACGATGAGGACGTCGTCGGTCGTGACCGATCCGGTGAAGGTCCCGTCGATCGTGACGGCGCCCTTGAACTGGAGCTTGCCGTTGACGGTGGATTCCTCGCTGAAGAGGACGCTCAGCATCTGGCCGGTGACGGCGCCGGAGACCGCGACGGTGCCCTCAAAGTGCAGCTTCTCGCTGGTTTCGGGCTCGGCAGCCTGCTGGGTGATCTCGACCTGGGCCATCTCTGCGCCTCCTCGCCGGTTACGCGTCAAAACGAAGAACGCGCGCAGGATGGTCAGTGGTACGGGCACCGCGGTGCCACGCGAACATGAGCGGTCGGGTGGCTGCTCGCACCGACCTAGACTCGCGACGTGGCGCGCATCAGCTACGTGGGGCAGGGGAACAACCTCCGGCGCCTCATCGCGCACACCCCCGAAATCTCAGAGGCGTACTGGGCGCTGCGCAAGGCGATCAACGAGCACAGCCTGCTGTCGCCACGGCTCCGGATCCTCTCGTTCCTCTCGTCGGACAAGGCGAACCGCTGCCCCTACTGACTGCACTCGCACAGCGTGTCCGGCCGTGCGCTGGGCGTCACGCAGGAGATGGTCGACGCGATCCCGAACGTGGATGCGAGCCCGCTCTTCACCGACGAGGAGAAGGCGGTGGTCGCCGCCTCGACCGAGCTCACGAAGACCGCGAAGCTATCCGACGCGACATTCGCGCGCCTGCGTCCGTTCTTCGACGAGCGCGCGATGGTCGAGCTCGTCATCAACACATCGATCGCGAACCTCAACAACCGCGTCACCGACTCGTTCGCGGCCGACATCGAGCCCGACGAGTAGGGAGGCCATCCCACTCGCGCGGTCTTCGGCGTCGCCGCCCCCGGCCCGGGGTTGATGTGATCCGAGGCGCGCCCTTCCCTCGTATTGAGCGTTTGACCTCGGTACTGAATGGGGGAGGAAGCCATGTCCGACCATCTCGACTCGCCCGGACCCATAACCATCACGAAGGGCGACGATTCTGTGTCGATCGGGCCGCCACTGGGCGATGCGAAGACCGATATCACCGATCTGTACGCCTTCCTGAAGCCAGACCCGGACGGTCTAAGCGCCCAGGCCGAGGACGACGACGGCGTCGCGGGGAAGTCGATCCTCATGCTGAACGTGAACCCGCTCGCACCGGCACTCGCGAACGAGTTCGAGTCCGGAGCCGAGTACCTGATCAGGGTCGATACCGACAGGGACGCTGTCGCCGACATCACCTTTCGGGTGACGGTGGAGCGGATCGACGCTCAGGGCCACACGGTCGTGATCCCTGAAGGCCCGGTGTCCTTTGGCGCCGAAGCAGTCGTGACTCACCATGGGCCCTATAAGTTCTTCGCCGGCCTCCGGAGCGACCCGTTCTTCTTCGACCTCCTCGGGTTCATCGACGACTTCAACTTCGTGAACGGCGACTTTTTCGCCGACAAGAACGTTTTCGCTATCGTGCTCGAGGTTCCCAATCACGCGCTCGGCCGGACGCCGGCCACCACCTCGCTGTGGGGTCGGACGCGCGTCGTGCAAGACGGCGCGCTGATCAACGACGACCGCGTCGGTCGCGCCGCGATCAACACCGTGTTCAATCACGGCGTCGACAAGAACATCTTCAACAACCTCGAACCTGGGCAGGACTCAAGCGCGCTGAATAGCGAAGGCATGACCTTTGTGCAGAGCTTCGCCGATACGCTGACGGCGCTGGGCGGATCGCCGTCCCTGGCCACCGTTCTCTTGCCGGACGTGCTGAACTACGACTACACCAAGCCGACCGACTACGCGAAACTCAATGGCCGCCGGCTGCAAGATGACGTGATCAGCATCTCGTTGAGCCTCGTGACCAACGGCGGGCTGACGACAGACAACGTCGGACCGCACAGCGACTACCTCGACCGCTTCCCGTACGCCGGGAAGCCGCACTAGGAGGGTTGGAAAGTGAAACAGCTCGATCGACGCGACCTCCTCAAGATGGCCGCCGCCGGCACGGCCGTGGCGGCCGCGGCCGCGCCGCTGAGCGGGATCCTCAGCTGGATCGGCGAAGACAGACTGACGTTTCGGGCGGTCGCGGGGCTGCCAAAGGATCCGCTGCCGGTGTATGCCTCCCTGGTCGTCGAGGGAACGGTGAACCTCGATCGTGGCACGGGCACGATAACCAAGAGCCTCTACGCAGGGGCACCGCACGCAGTCAGCGACATTTTGTTTCCCGGAACCGCGCGCCCGATACGAGTGACGGCTGTGACGCGGGATGGCGACACGCTACGCATCGCCGGCACGATCGAGGACGGTGTGAAGCTCGGGCCGCGCGAAAAGCGCGACGTCTCGATCGTGATCGATCGCCGGCAGAAGGTGGCGCACGCTGACTTCCTCGGCTCGGCCGTGGTGCTTCAGCTCCAGTAGAAACGGGGTCGGCCCGGTCGGCGCGGAACCGCGCCGGCCGAGCCAGCTCTACGACCTCGGGCCCGATCGTCGAGCTCGTCATCAACACGTCGATCGGGAGTCTGAACAACCGTGGCACCGACTCGTTCGCGGCCGACGTCGAGCCTGACGAGTAGGGGCACACTGCCCACGCACGCGATGATCGTCGGCCTTCGCCGCTCCGCGTGACCCGTCCGTACACTTTCGCCGTGCCCCGGGCCGCGCGCGCTGTCATCTCCTTTGCCATCTTCGTGATCGGCATCGCGGTCGTCTGGGAGTCCGTCAAGGCGCTCGGCGGCGAGTCGAGCGAGGTCTGGCAACCCCCGTTCCAGTGGAGGATCGCGAGCGACCTGAATATGCCGCACGTGTGGGATATCTGGAGCTCGTTCACCGAGCCCGCCCAACGGAATGGCCCGGCGCTGGGCGTCGTCCTCGCCGACGCCGCCCTCTTCACCTTCCGCGAAGCGTTCGGCGGTTTCGTCATCGGCGCGCTGCTCGGACTCGCGCTCGCGATCCTGTTCGTCCATTCGCCCTTCCTCGAGCGCGCCCTGGTGCCGTACGTCGTCGCCTCGCAGACGGTGCCGATCATCGCGATCGCCCCCGTCGTCGTCATCTGGCTCCAGGCCGGCTGGCTCTCGGTCGCGGTGATCTCCGCATACCTAACGTTCTTCCCGGTCACGATCGCCGGGATTCGCGGACTTCGTTCGCCCGATCCGAGAGCGCTCGAGCTCATGCGCTCGTACGCGGCATCCAAACGCGACGTGCTCGTGAAGGTCCGCCTCCCCGCGGCGGCGCCCTACCTCTTCGCGGCCCTGAAGATCGCGGCCACCGCGAGCGTAGTCGGCGCGATCATCGGCGAGCTCCCCTCGGGCATCCGTGACGGGCTGGGCGGCGCGATCCTTAACTTCAACCAGTACTACATCTCCGGTCCGGCGAAGCTCTGGGCCGCGATCATCGTCGCCGCTCTGGTCGGCATCGCGTTCTTTACGCTCGTCCGCGGCGCCGAGTCTGTCTTGCTCCGAGGGCGTCTGGGACGGACCGACACGTGAACAACGCTGTTGTCACGGCCCGCGGTGCGACGAAGGTCTTCGGGGCCGGCGCCGACCAGACCCGCGCGCTCGACGCGATCGACCTGGAGATAGGAAAAGGCGCGTTCGTCTCGCTCATCGGGCCATCCGGCTGCGGAAAATCGACCCTCTTACGGCTCGTCGGCGACCTCACGCAGCCGACCGCCGGGAGCGTCCTGGTGAACGGCAAGAGCGCCCACCAGGCTCGGCTTGACCGCGACTACGGGATCGTCTTCCAGTCACCCGTGCTCTTCGACTGGCGGACGGTGGAGGAGAACGTCGAGCTGCCGCTCGAGGTGAGCGCGATCGACAAGCGCACACGGGCCGAGCGCGCCCGCAAAATGCTCGCGCTGGTGGAGCTCTCCGGCTTCGAGCGGCGATACCCCTGGCAGCTCTCAGGGGGTATGCAACAACGCGTGGCCATCGCGCGTGCGCTGTCGTTCGAGCCGGCGATCCTGTTGATGGACGAGCCGTTCGGAGCGCTCGACGAGATGACCCGCGAACGGCTGAACCTCGAGCTCTTGGGCATCTGGCGGCAGACCGGAACAACGATCGTGTTCGTCACCCATAGCATCCCTGAGGCGGTCTTCCTCTCCACACGGGTCGTGGTCATGTCCGCGCGGCCGGGTCGCATCATCGACGTGATCGACGTCGATCTGCCGCAGCCGCGCAACGACCTCACGCGCGAGGACCCCCGCTACTTCTCGTTCGTGACGCGCGTGCGTGAGAGCCTTCGCGGCAAGGTGGCACGCACCCCGGCGTTCGCCCGCACGGCTGCGACGTGAGCGAGCGCCTTCGCCAATACGCGCCGGCCGTCGCGCTCTTCGTAGGCGTGCTCGTGCTGTGGGAGATCGCCGTCCGCGCGCTCAGTATCCAGCAGTTCCTGCTGCCGCGGCCGACGGCGATCGCCGGCGCGTTCATCGAGCACTTCGAGGAGCTCGTGATCGTCGGCCGCAACACGCTGGTCGAGGCGGTCGGAGGATTGGCGATCGGCGCGACCGCGGCGCTCATCGTGGCGTTCGCGACGGCGCGCTGGGCAGCCGCAGGCCGCGCGCTGCTGCCGTTCGCGATCGCGGCGAACTCGGTCCCGATCATCGCGTTCGCGCCGATCATGAACAACTGGTTCGGCATTCTGAATCCGCTCTCGAAGATGATGGTCGTCGCGGTGCTCGTGTTCTTCCCGATCATGATCAACACGCTGCGAGGCCTCACGCTCGTGGACGCCGCCTCGCTCGAGCTGATGCACTCGTATGCGGCGAGAAGGTCCGCATTCCGAACGCGCTGCCGTACGTGTTCACGGCCGTCAAGGTCAGCGCGACACTGTCCCTGATCGGCGCGATAGTGGCGGAGTACTTCGGTGGCGCACAGTCGGTCCTGGGCCAGTTCATCATCACCGAGGCTGCGTTCTTCCGATTCGCGAACGCCTGGGCGGCGATTATCGTGGCGTCGGCGGTGAGCATTGCGTTCTTCCTTATCATCCTCGCGGTCGAGCGCGCGACGATCCCGTGGCACGCCTCCGCGCGGCATGGGGACGCCGCGTAGCCCGATCAGTTCGGACGCGGGAGGAACGTGATGCGAAGGTTCCGTAACTGGCTCGGGGTATCGGTCGTCGTGCTGCTGATCGCGAGCGCCTGTGGCGCCGGCGGCGGGGGTGGGGGAGGCCTCACCAAGGTCCGTCTCCAGCTCCAGTGGGTCGCCCAGTCGCAGTTCGCGGGCTACTACGCCGCGGTCTCAAAGGGCTACTACAAAGACGTCGGCCTGGACGTCGAGATCAAGCTCGGAGGCCCGGACATCGTTCCGCAGCAGGTCGTCGCCTCGGATGGGGCGGAGTTCGGGATCGCCTGGGTGCCGAAGATGCTGGCCTCGCGCGAGGCCGGCGCGGACCTCGTGAATATCGCGCAGGTCTTCCAGCGCTCGGGGACGCTCGAGGTGTCCTTCAAGGAGAAGAACATCACCGCCCCGGAGCAGTGGAAGGGGAAGAAGGTCGGCACGTGGGGGTTCGGGAACGAGCCTGAGCTCTACGCGGCGATGCGGAAGGTCGGCATCGACCCCAACAAGTCGAGCGACGTGACGATCGTGAAGCAGCCGTTCGACATGTCCCTGCTGCTGAATGGGGAAGTCGATGCGGCGCAGGCCATGATCTACAACGAGTACGCGCAGGTCCTCGAGCAGAAGAACCCGAAGACCGGGAAGCTCTACCAGCCTGAGGAGCTGAACGTCATCGACTTCAACAAAGTCGGCACCGCGATGCTGCAGGACCACATCTTCGCCAGGGAGTCCTGGCTCGCGAAGTCGGGGAACGAGGACATCGCTCAGAAGTTCCTCCAGGCCTCGTTTAAGGGTTGGATCTTCTGCCGGGACAACCAGAAGGACTGCGTCGACATCGTGCTGAAGGCGGGCACGACCCTCGGGAAGGGCCACATGACCTGGCAGCTGAACGAGATCAACGCGCTCATCTGGCCGTCGCCTGCAGGCATCGGGGCCCTCGAGAAGGCGTCGTGGGATCAGACGGTCAGCATCTCGACGACCTACCAGATCCTGAAGGGCAACCCTGCAGGTACGCCCTTCCGGACTGACCTCGCGAAGAAGGCCGCCGACGCGCTGAAGGGGCAGGGTGCCGACATCAACGGCGTCAGCTTCAAGAAGGCGGTGGTCGAGGTGACACCAGGAGGGAATTAACTCGCCGCTGGCCGCCCGAGCGCCGCAGCGCCAGGACGAACGCCACGTTGCACACGCCAGAGGCGAGCCCCACGACCGCGGGGAGTGCCGTCGGGTATGAAAGGAGCTCGACGAGGCTCGCTGCGAACGGACCTCGACGAATGCCCATGACCGCGTAACCGAATGTGGCCGCGGCCGCCTGGCGGATCACGAAGGTGTCGGTCTCGCGGTAGCCGAACAGGCTGGTGACGAACTGGGTCGCGGCTGTGCGCGGCTGTGGCGGCTGCGAGGTACTGGCCATCTCCAACTGGCTACTCCATCGGGACAACCAGATCGGGTGCCTGGTGTTCGGTCCACTTGACGGTGTCGAGCCTGCGCAGGAGGGGCGGCCACTAGGCCGGCGCGCGCCCCTCGCACGAACCGCTCGACGCGGGGCGCGCTTGTGGCTAGCGTCGCCGCCACGGAGAGATCCCAGCCCTCTGCTGAGCGTCGCACGGCGGCGCTCGTCACCTGGGGCGCGGCGCTGCTCGGCAGCTCGCTGCCGTACATCCTGCTCAAGGAGCTGCTTCATGTCGACGCGCCGTGGTGGCGCGTCCCGGCCATCCTCGCTGTGTTGCTCGCCAGCGCTGCGTGGCCGGCGGCGCGGGCAACGCGCCCCTACGTCTTCCTAACGGCCGCGCTCGTCGTCGGCTACGCGATCAAGGACCTGATCCAAGCGGCCTCCGCCTTCGTCGCCTGGTCCGCGACCGCGAGCGACGGCCAGCGCCTCCTCGTCGACCCCTTCCTCGAGCTCATCCCGGTCGCCGCGGCCGCGCTCGCATCCCTGCGGCTCCCGCGCCGGCAGCTTTATCTCGTGCGCGGCGACCTTTCGCGCCGCATCAGCATCGGCGCGATCGAGCTCTCCTGGCGCTGGGCGACGCCGCTCGTCGCAGCGATCGTCGCTGGTCCGCTGCTTGTCCAGCTCTCGTACACCGTGCAGCCCGATCCCACTAGGTTTGACCGCGCGGCCGCGGCCGTACCGGTCGCAGTTCTCTTCGCGGTCGTGAATGCGGCGGGGGAGGAGTTCCGCTTTCGCGCCGCCCCCTTGGCGCGGCTCGTTCCCCTCCTTGGCCCCTGGCACGCGCTGTTGGTGACCTCGGTCGTGTTCGGGGTCGGTCACTTCTACGGCCATCCCTCCGGGCCGACGGGCGTCGCCCTCGCGGTGGTGGCCGGGCTCTTCTTCGGGATCCCGATGCTGGCCACGCGCGGTTTCCTCGCATCGTGGCTCATCCATGCCATCCAGGACGTGCTTATCTTCGTCGCGGTCGTGATGGGCGAGCCATAGCTCAGCAGGCCCATGGCACGCCCAGCACTCTCATGCGGGCGCACCGTCGAGCGAGCGGAGGGGAGCAGGTCTCTTGCACCTTGACACGCCGGATGCACCTATGGGATAACCTACAGCAATGAAGATTTCACCACATTCAGGTGAGGGGTGGCAGGAATTACTCGCCAATCGGTACGTGGATCCCCGTGACCTGCGCTCGACCAGCCCGCTTCGTGACTTCGTCGTCGTCCATCTGCAGGAGCTCCGCGACAAGGGCCGCAGCGAGCGCACCGTGCCGCGCTACGCCGCGTACCTCGCCGATTTCGTCCGATTCATGGAGGGCGACGGCAAGCGCGCCCGCGCGCGGGTGTCAGACATCGACATCCGGTCGCTGAAGGCCTACTCGAGCCACCTGACGCGCCGTGGCGTCCAGAACGGCCGGTACGGCGGACGGGCCACGATCTCCGCCGCCACGAAGAACCTGCACCTGATCGCCCTGCGAGGCC